>Ga0255336_100031_pt1 | contig 349454 bp, 364 predicted proteins | sample MeOH1_35cm_T3_17_FD_189102 | JGI IMG/M metagenome (GOLD analysis project Ga0255336, IMG submission 189102) | Sandy soil microbial communities from University of British Columbia, Vancouver, Canada - MeOH1_35cm_T3_179 | ecosystem: Engineered > Artificial ecosystem > Sand microcosm > Unclassified...
CGAAGGAGGCTGATCGTTGTGGCCCGCGAGACCCCGCTGACTGGCATTCACCTGGAAAACATGCTCAAGGTGACGCAGAACGGCGGCATCATTTTCCCGCCCGTCCCGGCGTTTTACGTCAGGCCCAAGTCGGTTGATGACGTCGTCAACCAGAGCGTTGGCCGCATGCTGGATCTCATTGGTCTTGACACCGGCGACTTTGAGAGATGGGGCGGGATGAGAAAATCTTCCGACCACGACGAATCATGAGTTTTGATGGCGGGAACACTGAAAATCAAAAGTCAAATCACTTCCGCAAGAATTTGGTCCGACGACCCATGTTACTTATGGGCTGCTTATTTTGGTCCATTATTGTACAGCATAGGAGCGTGTACGAATACAAGAGACGACGGCGCTGGGCAAAGCTAAATCCAGAGAATATTTCTCGAATATTAGACTAGTGAAGGGCTGTATGTACATGGATACCAGGAACGAGGCCGTCAACAGTTATAGAGCTTGACGATTCGAAGTATGGCACAATGATTGGTGATATTACGCTCGTCTTGGGAAAATGTGATTCCTGTCTGCTAGCGCGACATCTGTGTCATAGGGAGGGTGACGGGATCGCGGGAGAAGGAGGATAGAGGTACAATTATATTCCAAACTATGAAGGTGCAGAAGGGAATACCCAGGCGCTTGCCTTATATATACCGCACTAGCACTGTTTCTTCGGCGGTTTGGCCATGTCCTTAGGCAGGCAATACGATTGATTGGAGCACCCCCCGGACTCGCACAGAAATTAACATGTTGAGTGAATTGCTGAAAACGACTGAAAAAACCAAATCATCTATCGGCGCAACGTCTCGATCGCTAGGTCGTAAGCATCGTTCTTGGCCTTCTCCCCTTCAGTGCCAGGCTTGGTCGACTTATCCCAGGCGTGATTGCACTTCTCCATTCTGCGACACACCACATGCTTCTCAGGAACGGCGGCGATCTTTTGAGCAAGTTCTTCGGATTCAGGGCAAAGATTGTCGCAAGCGCATGTGATCATCACCACGTCGTTCGGGAAATCTTCTGGTGGAGAGAAGCATGGTGAGACTTTTGGATCTTTCCGGTCGACCCCAGGAGGCGCATAGCTATCGGTGAAGATTGTGGCCATCCAGTCCGGTAAAGGTGTGCCAGACGAATCCGGAGCAACTTTCATGCTCGGGAGTGTTTCGAAATCGCTGGGTGGATAGAATGTTATTAAGTGACGAAACGTTTCTTTTGGGAACGACTGGGAGCTAGCCACCAAGGCCAACGTTCCGCCGGCACTGAAGCCCGAAATGGAGAGACGAGACAGGTCAAATTGTTCTGGACGAGCAAGGACCCATTTTATCACATCCTCAGCGTCATGGACCGCGGCCGGATAAGGATACTCGGGGGCGAGACGGTATGTGGCATCCAGAACCGTGCAATCAGTTTCTTTGGCGACGCGACGTACGAATTCATCGTCGCTGCCGTGCATGGAGATTGTCCAGCCACTGCCATGGAAGTTGATGAGGACCGGAGAAGGTTTGGCTGCTTGGGAATGATAGACGTTCACTTTGATGCTGTTTCCATCCCGGCCCGGAATTTGGACCACTTCATCTTGCTTCGCCGGCCCGGTTCCGAGTGCCAGAGGAAACAGAGTCCGAAGGACAACTGCAACACATTTGTGATAAGCATACGTTATAGTAGACATGGGTGGATGTGATGGTGTTTGTTATTGGGCTTTTCCAGGATGTTTGGACTTCACCGATAAAAGCTGAAAGAAGAGAGAAAGGCTTGCGTCATGGTCTGATCAATGGACAGATATCCGCCAGCAGCCTTATCGCGGATTTCGGACTTCTCGGCAGAGGCCCGGCTATCTCTCGGACGGTGCAGTATTTTATTGCCCAATATCATTGCGCATAAGCGCTTAGGCTACGTCATGCGTCTCCTAAATAGCTTTCCTTTATGAGCTGAGCTGTGATCCCGGTCACCGCATGAAGGCTCTCGAATGGACTGGAACTACTCTCCCAAGACACGATGGAGGTGAAAGTCGTCCTGGAAGTTCTCGTACAGCGCTGGTCTGCATTATTGGGATATGGCCCAAGAGCTTTGCCTCGAACCCCTGGAGTCCATGTTCGACTCGTCTTAGCAGCGTTGCCACCTGGCGGACGGATCAACGATCCGGATCTGTGGGGGGATCCGTGAACCTGTATATTCATCACGTGATGAATCACGTGAAGTCGCCTGGTCAAATAAGCTAAGTTGCTTAGACGTACTGATCGGTTGACCTGATGATCTGCTGGATCCGTATCGCCAGTTAGCCGCGCTGCGTCTTACCCTGTTGTGCTCCACAAGATGGCGAAATTTCATCAAAACCCAGGGTATAAAGTCTGTTGATTGAAGGCATCCTGTTCTCCTCCGTAGTCCCCCCAAAGCACCGAGTCAAAGATATCATCCAGGATTAGGTCGCTCTTGGATGTAGTGTCGGGAAGCAATGTCGAGAGATCATCGATGGTCTTTGGGTCAAACATGTAGTTCTCCTGAGATCCAGAAAGTGCACCTGCTGCTGGGGCTGTGGCAAAGAGAGCAGAACTCGCACTCCGGGTTTCCTGTGGCCGGAGGGGTTGGCACTGATCTAGCGAACTCGGATCAACAGGCTCGGAAGGCTCGTTCGGCTGGGGTGCCTCGGTTGTTTCCATACGGCGGTGCTCATCAATCTTCTTGAGCGCAGATATGGCTCTGGAATGGGGTCCCCAAAAAGGGCCAGCTTGCTCGGTCTCAGAAGGATACCGAGACAAGGTTTCGAATAAGCGTGATTGCAATTCTGCCACAAATGGCTGCCGCCTAGTCTGGCCGGTGATTGCGAGAACGAGGGCCGAAGTAAGTCCGTTATGCAGCATCGCCCAAGATCGACTGGCGGCAACACTCACAATATGAAGGTCTAGGAATGCCTCGACCGAGTCGATGTACGACCCAATGCATTGGGCAGCAAATTCTTGCTTCCGATCATGGGCGAGATTCTCCCATCTATTGGGACTCAACGAAGGTCGGAGGAGAGTCCCGATGGAAAAGGATGAATGTAACTTAAAGCAGAGATGTTGAACATGGTGTTGCAATGTGTCGCACTGTTCCGGAGACCGGATGTTTGCGCAAAGCCTCGTCGTGATATGATTTATCTGTTGCACATCCAATTGGATTTCTTCTTGCGTTGGCGTCGTCGGTTCAAGGGCGTGGTTGCGGGCAACAATCTTCAATAAGTGATGGCTGAGAGCGTACATGGCCTCTCGATACGTGAGGTCTGGATCGTCGCCACCAAAAATGCTGAGGGGCTCAATCGACTTGGTCGCAGTGGCCGGGGCGCGGTCAAAACAAACAGACAGGAGAGAGTCCTGCCATACGATTGTCCACCTAATCTTGTAAGACTCACTTCCTTCAACAGCAAGAGGCTTCCTCCACCTACCACAAATAGAAGTTCTCTGGTTTTAGTTCCCTGGTCTGTCTCGAATGATTGGAGGCTGTATGCAGTCCCAAAGCTTGAGCCTGTCGACTCAACAATCCAATCAGTGTCCAGGCTGCTTCCGTGAGCAATTCATTTTGCAATACGTTGACAATAATTATAAGTGCTTGTACTGATTCTAAAGTTGGTTTGATGAAGCCTTGTCCGAGATTCAGACACCATAATGCTCCCGAAACTGAAACTCGTCAGCGCCAGACATTGGTGATGAACAAAGCCATCTTACGGAGTTGCTTGCATCGAACTCGTCGTTCCCTTGCCGGTTTGGGGGAAAACTGCATCCCGGATGCCAAGATTGCAAGGAATAAAGATTCCCAGGCCACGTCAGTGACCACGTCTCGCTCTGAGTGGGTGGATTGCCCGTGACGTGATGTTCTCTGCAGGTAATTGCGCACTTGCAACTCGAAACGGTCAATGAATATAAGATGCGGGTACAAAGGGTAGACAGTGTTGCGGTAGTAGGAAAAGAGCCTGGCAATCTGTCAGCATACAAAACAGGCACATGACGGGCACTGCTCAGACGCTCAGGCATGTTAACAGCAGCCGAACTCGTCCAGAGACTAGCCGTAGTGTGGCAGAAGATGCGGAAGGAAAGGGGGGAACTCACTCCAGAGTTTCATCTCTTCCTGGCAGAAGGTCATGGACTCCCTGTGCCTGGTGGCCACCAGTTTGCCAGTCTGGGAAAGAGTCCCGAGGCGATTGCAGTCCAAGCATTGGCAATACTTCACGTCCAAAATCGGTAGCACGAGGACCAGCTGATCGATATCCATCCTCGATTTGTTCTTGTACGAAGGAGGGTATTGACTGCTCGCCAAGATAAACCTCGGAATCGTGATCATGGCCGGGGTCCTCAGATTCTGGTGCTGAGTGCATGGCGGAGGAAAATGAGTGCGCATCTTCGGAAGGAAATGTGTGTGTTGTAGAAGATGGTTTGCGCGCGGTCCTGTGGGAGGGACTCGTCCTAGAAGGTCTTGGCGGCTCATACTGGCAAAGGTCTTGGTGGCCACGTTCGACGCATCTTTTGCAAGGCCGTGAATCGTCACATTTAACTTTTCGTTGACGGCAAGGGAAACAAGACCGTAGGCTCCGACCTTTGCGCTTATCCCTCAGAGTCTGCCGAACAGCTTCTGGGGTCAGATTTGTTTGCCTTTTCTGGCTGTCCATGTGTGGTAAGAGTTGGTAGGATGAATGAAGTCTGACCCAGTTTTGCCTAGCTCAGATCCGTATCCTTGGCAATTTAAAACTTGGCATAATCACGTGAACATATTCAAATCCTACCTCACCCGTCTTTCAGTAAAGCATCCAGACCGGCCCTGTTTGCCTTGCTCATGGGGAGCTTCAAGTTTGGAGGTGCCAAGAGTTCTATTTGGCTGACTTTGTTCCGCGAAATCATCTGGAACATTCATTCTCTTCCTGCTAGGAGAGCTCCTCTCTGTCTACATAGACCTATCTGAATGAGCCAAGTACACAAAATCTCTCAATCTCAAAACAATATGTGACACGGGCCGAAATGAAGGATTGATGAACCACAGGCTTGTCACGTACCTTTCCTTCAGAGTCCTTCCTTGGACAATCTTTCCCATCCACCATTTTCTCCCGTGAGATTCACGGTAAATGGTTGGTTGAGATTGGGTCTGTACAGAGTGGCCATCAGCCAGCCGAGAAGCCCTTTTATCGACGGACCTGAGGCCAGGAGCGCACCGTTATTCTCCACTTCTCCCTCCTCCTTAAGCCTCCTCGAAAACGAAGACGCCTTTTCCGGGCCTGAATCCTCCCAAGGTTCCCTGAACAGCCTCCTTCAGGACACCGACATCGGTATTCCAACCCCATTTACATTCTTGCACCGGGATGTCTTTGAACCGGCCCTCTCTCGTCAGCCGGAGCACATCATCAACGGTCTGCTTCTTTTCCGTCGGATGCTTGTCACTCCACTTGCTCACCCAAAAGCCCTTGAAAGTGATATCCTTGAAGATGAGCAACGATGCCGGGAGAATGAGTGGTTGCTTGCTCATTGCACCATAGGTCACCATCGTGGCTCCGGGGGCCAAAAACTTGGCCAGCGCGGTCGCCGCCTTGCCGCCCACACAGTTCAGGCCGACTTTGATTTGCTCGCGACCGCCGTGCGTCCACTCTTTGATCTGATCTTTGATGTCCCTGCTCATCAGCTCGTCTTCAGTGATGACTTTGGTCGCGCCAAGATCCAACAATTCCTGGCGCAATTTCTGCTCCTCCTCCTTGTTCTCTCGACTTCGAATGACGTTAATGCTCTTGAAGCCCCATTCTCGTCCGAGTTGGATCGCTGCTCGTCCGACGCCGCTGTTCGCTCCGTTCTGGATGAACCATTCATCGCCAAGAAAGTTCCATTTGGCCGAGTCGAGCAACATGCGATATGCCGTGCATGGATTGACCGACACCGTTCCCACTTGTAGAGGGGTCAAGCCGTCTTTGTTGTCAATCTTCAGCAGCTGGCTCTCATCCATGGCCATATGTGTTCTCCAAGTCCCCATTCCCGTGCTCTTCATGATGACCCAATCGCCTTTGCTCAGGTTCTTAACACCCGATCCCGTGTTGATGACCTCGGCAACACCCTCATTTCCCGCCACCGCGGACGGCTCTGAGGTGCCCAAGGTGATGGTCATCTCGGGCTTTGCCGGATACACGCCCTGGATTTGGTTGACATCGGCAGGATTGATGGGGGACACCAGCATGCGGACGACAACGCCCGTTCCCGATGGTGCGGAGATGGAGTGGCCGTGTAGTGACAACACGTCCTGGGGTTCTCCATACTTGGAGTAGACGAGAGCTTTGGCCTGAGTGTACCCATAGCTGGTGATGGAACGCCGCCTGTCCAAGGGCAGTGGCACGGGGCTCCATCCCGATCGTAGCTGGAAAGTTTGTACCAGTGGCCGAGAAGAGGATCGCAGGGAACGTTGTAGCGCTGATGCACCGGTCAACCTTTGCGCCATCATTAGATTACGTATCTTAGATAGATATGGACTTTGATCAAAGCTTCATCATCTCAAAGAGGATTGCCCGCGGATCTCGAGCTCGGATTTGGGAACGGAATCTTGTCCGCAGATGGGCTGATGTCATTATTGTGTTTGCCAAGCTGCGCCCCTGCAGCCTTGCATACCACAGTACTTGGTCCATTCCACGCTTGAAGCGCAATAAAGATCCAAAACATTTGTGGGATGTCGACCAAACCGACATCCAACCACAATACAAGAAATATGGACAGTGAGGGATGTATAGGATCAGGGCGTGGAGTCGTAGTCAGAATTGGGACGCAAATCCAAATATGTACCACATGTAATGGCAGTCTATCCTCAGCTGTCGAATCTCTTCTCGCCGAAGAATTTCAGCATGGATAAAGTACTGTACCCTAGACACACCTAAACTTGCTCGTCCTCTAGTCCTCGGCAGGACGCCCAAGTGGGAGGCAGTAGCTGAGATTCCCTGGACTCGACACATCACTTCCACATTGCACCCGTGCTTCTGGATCCGCATCTCACTTTTGGACCTGCACCTTGCGTCTGGACTCTAGCCGCTTCTGGATTCTGGACCTTCGCTTCCTTTGCGGACACCACTTGTCTCGGCCTAACTTGCTGATGGAGATTCGAGTTCTGGAATGCTTCCTTAATACAACCGGGTTCAGGCACACGCCCCGTTCAAGGCAACTGATGCGGACACTCAGTGTCATGTCAATCACTTTCCTGTTTAGCGAGGATGGAAGCCGACAGCGACCAAAGTCGCAAATCGGATAAACTCGACCGTGGTGGACCCATCCTTCTCTCTGGTGCGATGGAAGTTATCCACAGGAACCATATCGGCTGTTACTTGATCTTCGATCGGGGTTCCAAGCGTCTCATGGCGGCCGTGTCCACTAATTGCCCCAGAGCATTTTTGGCAAACTGGATGACGGCGTAGTCGTCGCCGTACTGGCCGATGATCTGCATGCCAATGGAAGTGGCTGGTCGTCCCAGTACTCCAGACGGACGAGGTGCAGGCACTGAAATGGCAGGAAGACCAGCCAGACTTGCAGGCACTGTGAAGACGTCGTTCATGTACGACTCCACCGGGGTCGACGTTTCCAAAAACGCGAGGGTCGGTGGAGGTGTCGGCGCAGTGGGGCATACGATGTAGTCGATGCCGTTGACAATGCCCTTGGATCTGCTATAAAGGGGGTGAGGGAGTCGGAAGATGAGATTGAAGTCGTCTTGCACCATCCGCCGGACCCGTTGTGCTTGAAGAAAATAATTGTCCATGGCGCCAGCGCTGAGGCTGTACGACCCAAGGAGAATGCGCCGCTTCACCTCTTCGCCAAAGTGGTCGCCTCGATATCGGGCGTACAAGACGCCGCCAATGTCATCCGGGCCTTCAGCTCTCTCCCCTCCATATCGAACCCCGTCGTATTTGGCGAGATTGGACGAGGCTTCGGCAGGCGCCAGGACGTAGTAAGAGGACAGTGCTTGTTTTGTCGATGGCAATGAAATGGGAACAATCTCGTGTCCCTGAGCTTGCAGATGGCTGAGGGTCATTGTCCACGCTTGACGCACCGAGGGATGTAACTCAGCGATGTTGTATTCCAGTGGCACCCCAATTCGGCGGGAACGGGGTGCCCGTCGCACGGTATCGTACTTTTGTTTCTTGTCCAATTCCAGAATTCGCAGCTCGTTCCAGACGGAATGCTCGACGTTCAGCGGGACGATGCTGAGCGGGTCGGCCTTGATGGAGGAGAGACGCCCACGTTTGTTTGCTTGTAGGCGCCGTCGAGTCGAGTCGGTCAAGCAGGTCGGATCCAGTTCGTCCGGAAGGTCAAGGATTTCTGCCGACAGTCAGCACCACCGCCAGAGGGGCCAATGGATCGAACGGACGAAATGTTAAGAATATATCGAGGCAGGATTTCGCAATGATCCCTACCGTATCGAGAGAATTGGAGTAAGGGATCACGCCATATCTTGAGATCCGGCCGTAAGACGGTTTGAATCCGACGAGGCCAAGGTATGCTGCCGGGAGTCTGACAGAGCCTCCCGTATCGGTACCAATGGCGGTGTGAACGGTACCCGCGGCGACGGCCAGAGCACTTCCGCCAGAACTACCCCCAACCGAGAGGGCCGCATCGCCGACGCCGTTGTACACAGGCCCAAAAGCAGAGTGAGTCGAATGCGAACCCATGCCGAACTCGTCCATGTTCGTTTTGGCCAGAAGCACCATCCCCGCGTCTTCCAATCGGCGCGCCACGGTGGAATTCCGAGGCGCCATGTAGCCTCGGAGGATGTTGGAGGCGCATGACGTGGGGAGTCTGACAGTGACGATGTTGTCTTTGATCGCTACCGTCTGGCCGTGGTTGGCAGAACGCAGTCTTCCTGAACAGTTCTCGTCGGCGCTGAATCTGAGACCGTTTGCTTTCAAACTTACTATGGTACCTCCATCCGTGCAGGTTATCGTGCCGGGCCTGCGCATCCCTGATAAATCTCAAGATGTGTGGATCTTTGGATCGCTGGGTGCGGCTGATGAAAGCATTGCCGTACCTCGTGAACCGCACCCGACTGAGCTGCTTCACGGCATCTGGTACGAGTTTGAGTGTCTTTGTATCCCGGAAGCCTCGATCTCGAGGCATCAACTTCCCGTCGGCTCGGTTGAGTGAGCTCACAAAATCTGGTTGCAGCAGGTGCACGCGCAGCTTGGGTTGTTAAGGAACTAGGGGCCTGGAAAAACTTCGGGTTTCCTGTTGTGCTGATCAATCACGTGAGTTATATGACCTACTGGCCTCCTGTTTGGAGTCAGAGTAGTGTCTTGGGGCGTTGAACCTTTTGGTCCCTGCTGGCCCTGCTATAATTATTGCATTTGACAATGTCTCTATTTACGCACCTGTAAGAATCACGAGCTCACGCTGGGTGTTCGTCAGTGTGATGTGTTGCATAGATGGCCATGCTTGTCCATGGTGAGACCTTACGCTGGAGCAATTTGCGAGGCACGATCCTCAGGCAACCAAACGCGGTCTGCGGCATAGATCGATCGTGCTGGGCGAATTGAGTGATCATGTTGGCTTATCGACCTCGAAAGTCTTTCGTGTGCTTCAATGAGCACTGTCCATTGGTCAAGAGAATAAATCATTCTTCAAAGACTTCTATTGGCAAACTTGTAACCCGCAAATAGACATAGCAAAATTGGTCAAATAGTCGTTAGAAAGAGACATGAAAATTTCTATCTCGCGGTTCTACTATCTTCTCCCGCCCGTACTAGCCGCCAAAACGCCACATCTTCCCATCTAGGTGAAGAGGGAAAAAAAAGCAAGGTCAAACAGGTCCTGATCGAAACGCTCTTGACACCCAGGCAAAAGGTCAACAAAGTCGTCCCGTCGTACCATCATTTTTTGCATCTTCTATCGGTATCTCCTCGACGGCTGACGGTTGCCGCCGTAGTAGTTGTCATCAGGCTCGTGCCGTGGGGCTGATACACTCGGACTCGAGGAGTACATCTCGTAGCCTTGACGGTGGCGGTTCTTCTTCTCTGGGATACTACCAGATCCGCTTCTTCCCGCCGCGGCGTTGGACATAAAAAGAATTGACAAGTAGATGAGGAAGATGACGCCGGCCACACAGCTATACAGGATGACAGCATAGTGCGGCTCGTTCTCGCTGCCGAGAGGTCCAGACTGCATGAAGCCAAGACCACCATTGACGACCCCGAGGGCGACAATGATGCGACCCAACCATCTGTGAAAGTGGCCCATAGGACTGCGTCCGCCGGTTCGTCGGAAGTACAGGTGCTGACCGAGACCCAAGGCTGGCTGGAACAAGATCAGAGAGAAGACGACAATGTATCCGACGATTTCATGGTATTTATCCGTCTCGTCGCGTGAGGTTGCCAGCTTGACTCCGAGGGCAAAGCCGACGATCATCAATATCAAGCTCAGGACCTGGAGAGGGGCGTGGATGTACCGGACCTTGTTGGAGTAAGGGAGGTAAATGGTCAACGCCGCCACGGGGAAGAAGATGATAAAGACCAGCGGCATGATGACAGCGTGCGCCACTCGAACGTTGTAGTTAGGATCACGCAGAGCATGGCTAGATCCTGCCGAAGAAGGGTTGGAACTTGCGAGAGGCGCCGACACACCACCGGTCGGGCTCGCGGTTGCGGTCGCGGTCGCGGTCGCGCCCGCACTACTACCACTGGCGGAGGCTCCAGACGACGACGACGAAGAATCGGAAGACTGCACAAACGGGTTGGAAGAACTGCCACCAGTCCCTTTGGTCAAGTCCAGAGTGAATTCACTGAAGTAGCTGTGCTGCTGAATGTTTGCCGATGTGCTGGTCGAGTCGATCGCGTTTCCCGTCTTGTACCCCCAAATCCAATTGCTGGAGCTGTCGGTCGGGTCCATGCTGCCACCCGTCCAGCTGAGGCAAGTGTCGCACCGGACGTTGGCGATCAGGGACCCATCCGAGCCGATGCCGGTGCCTTCCAAAACCGAGATTTGCGCGCTCGAGTCAAATTGCGGCTGGACTTGACCGGTGCCGAGTCGAGGCGACACCGTGACGTTGGTGCTGTCGGCCGCATACATAATGAACATGTTGGCTCCGGCCATCTGAGAACCTTGGCCGAACCCGATCCATTGGGTGCCGCTTGGCGCACTGATCTGGAGATATATAGGCCCGCTTTTGGACGACGCCGTGTCGGATGGTACATTGACAGATATGCCATACCCGTTGGAAGAGTATGTGGCAACCTGAGCAGCAGAACCAGCCACTACATCATATCAGTAACAAGTCCTGTCGCCGTCGCGGTTGACCAGTACTGTACTCACCCAGAGCAGCGGTGGTCAAGAACGTTCGGAGACCCATGGCGCTGTGAGAACCGCCGTGAGCAGCGAGGGTGACAGAGGCGAAGGCGACGGCGACGGTCACGGTCGGGGATTGATTTATGAAGAGGCGAATCGTGGGCTTCGTAATTCCTCACAGAAGACTGGACGCTGAGGAAGGCTGGGCGAAATGAAGGGGTACATGTATGCCATGGTCCGAGGGGACCCAGCTCTGAAACTTGCGCGTTGTCGTGGCTTGCCAAGGGGCTTCCGGCGGTCTGGCGGGTACTTCGAAACGGTATCAGCATCCTTGCAGATTCGTTGAGAATAACAGTTCTCGTCTGACGTGGCCGCGCAGGTTCGTGCTTGGCAGCGGCAGCGACGTGGGGAGTAAAGGCCGATGAGGCGTATAAAGAGGAGCTCTTGTCATTGTCGCAACTTCGGCGTGGTATGATGGCTGCGACGGGGACATTGAGGCGACGGCCCGACGAGGCTGATGTCCAGAACTTGAGTTGGAAATAGAAGCACGCGATCAGGGAGTCCGCCAAGGGGCTGACAGGGATGCGCTAGTCCGGTGCCGCGATAGCTTGAAGCATAGCGTCCCACCTTATTCGTCTCAACTCGCGTCAGAGAAATCGAAAATGGCAGGGGCAATTTCCGCTGCACTTTATCCGTTTCCAGCAGACCTTGTTAATTAGCCAGGGCGCTCGAACCAGAACCCTGTCCGAAACTGGTTGTAGTAGGCGCAGACCCTAGTAGGTGTCCGCTGCCCAGCAAAGAAGCGAAGGGTTGGTCCAGCCCCCCTTCCCGTGGGGAAAGTCCAGGGAGAACGAGCGAAATAGGGTTAGTGAGCTCGATATCGTCATCCTCTTATCGCTCTCTCATTACGCGTCCTGCATGCGGTCAAGACCGTTTGCTTTTCCGATGTCTGCGGCGGATATGGGACTTGCTCGGATCCAGACGTCACTATGCGCTCTCTTCATCCGAAACAGGGGTCGAGGATTGAGCATGAAATAACGTCGACACTATGTTCTGTATTTTGGGCAGCGGCCGGCATTGCCGTTGACTGGCTCCCTCCGTCCGTGCGTCCGGCGATGTTGGCCCGGGCGTCCAGTTATCGTGCTGAGAGAGAGGGCTTCCTGCCGAATGACGACACCGGTTTGCTGAGGCTCATGTACCACCATCTTGGCGTATATATTTCCGGTCACTCAGCCTTTGTCCCCCTCCTGTGAATCCGTCGTCGAGGTTGTTACTGCCCGTCATGTCGTCAATCTTGTCGGGAAGTGGCCGCCAGCTTGGGGTTGGTCTTTTCCATTATCTCCTTGATCATTTCGTTACCTAACCTGACAGCTTCGGGAAAGCGCGGAGCGAAGTGGCGCTGGATGGATTCAAACCGATCTCGGTAGGCCTCGAAAGCTCCAAATGAAACGCATTCAGACCACGCCTACCGGCCAGTCATCAGCAAGGGTTATGTCATGCCTCATGGAAAATTCTTCTCAAAGTCTGGGCAGACGCGCAATGAACAGGCTTGGCAAGGACATGCATGGTGGCACAGCAGGGCCATGCATGCATGCATGCATGTACAACAGGAGAAGTCAGAGGGGAAAATTGATCCACTCACCCTGGCCGCAAAGGTGAATTCCAGATCGTCCGATCGGAAGGAGGTGTCGTCAATGGCGGTGTTGATGACCTCGTCCAGCAACGCCTCATCTCGGAAGAGGTATTCTGTGACGCCGAGCCAGATGCGGAATAACTGGATATGATCAGCAGTGTATCACCGATTTCTTGGATGGTGCGACACTCACCGGGGTGGAACAAATCATATGGTCGTAGGGGACGATGCCCAGCTTCCACCAGCAATCGACGATGCCCAACAGGCTCAGGTGATTGTTCGGCGTCCTTTCCTTGGGCCGCTTGGACAGAGAGAATCGGTCCAAGACGTCGTCACCCAGCAGGAGATTCTGATCTTGCGCGTCCCGTTTGAAGACGGCGGCGCCGGCCGTCTTGATTCGATGTTCCAGTTCGTCGCGATGTCCACCGAGCATCAGCTTGAAGAGGTCGGTCACCGACTCCGCGTATTGGCGGATTTGTGCCTTGGCCGCCGGGTTGAGGATGGCCAGACCGGCATAGACGTGCCACTTGTTGGCGTAGATTCGCATCATGATGTTGACCTTGACGTTTTCAATTCCGCCCACGTACCGGTTGATTTCCCAGGGGAACTGTTGGTTGGCAACCCAGGCGGTGCCCATGCTCAAAAATGCCGCGTGGGTCACGGCTTGCGTGTCGGCGGTGATGCGATCGTGCATTTGGCCGGAGAGAAAGACCATCTTCGAATGGAAGCAGGACAAGATGTCGACGCAGAGATCGACGCTCTTCTGCGACGCGCGGTGTTGGATGATGACCAGCGGTTGGCCTTTGGGGTCTACGGCGGGGCCATGCAACGAGTGGCAGGAGACGATTTCGACGTCGCCCGGCAGATACTTTTCGAACGCGGCCAGTTCGGGGGCTTTACAAGACGTCTGGCCGCCGACGATGGCACCCACCTTGGTCGACGGGCCGTACTCGGCGACGATCTTGTCAATGAGCTCGGCTTCAACACTGTATATGATCCAGTCACTGGCTCGCGAGACGAGATGACCATTGGGGAGTATATTTATTCCTTTCTAGTCTGGTCAACCATGCTCCTCGAGATGACAGACTACGAACCTCGCTCGCAAACTCCTCCTGAAGAGCCTGGAACTTTTCAGGCCGATCGCAAGCGTTGACTCTATTGACCCGAATCGATCAGTGTGATGTTGATACAACGGTTTGTGTATGAGAGAAAGACTGGAGGAACCAATGTCAGCAACGGTCAAATGTCTTTGAAGGAGCGGCAATGGCAAAGTTGGTCTCTTCAGACAAAATAATAGAAGGTAGCGAGGAGTTTACATCACTGACAGCTGAGCAACAAAACGCAATGCCAGAATGACATTCCAATGCGGCACAGCCATGCTCGAGCCAAATGCACTCAAGTCATCATGGAAGGAAGGCAAAAAGGGATGGTGGAAGAACGTACCTCTGGAGCACGACACGACGATGCCGCAGGAAAAAAATCCACGACTACGCTGAGCCTACCTCCACCCAGCTTGACTGATTCGTTGAGCATACATCCGGCCCATATCCCCCATGCCGATGATGCCAACGGCGATATTCTCCATGGCCGGCAATCACAAGCAGAGGCCGCTGGACGGAGCGAAAATGAAAAGCTCATCCGGTGACCAAGGATGTCGATGGAGACTCCTCGATGGCATTATTTACGCCAAATCGGAGACCATGTTCGATCTGTAGCCTCGCGCAGTCTTACCAACGGCCGACGTGGGGGGTATAATGAGCTTTCATGAGTCGTGAGACCGTAGAAAAACTGCAAGCAAGGGTCAAAGTTCTGGTGAGAAGCGCCAAGATGAACTGACCGAACATGGCTTAGCTGGACATCCGCCGCTGCATTGGCGCTAATGCTTGGGGCACACTTTTCCGCCGCCGAAAGCACGAAATTAAAGACGGGTACATCTTCTACGTCGACACCAGTTCAACAGCAGCAGCAGCCACCACCTCGTCTGATCCCACAAGATGCCTCCGAAGAAGAAGGTCGAGCGTGCCGCCACCGAGAACATCTCCCTCGGTCCGCAGGTCCGGGAGGGTGAGTCGTTCACCGCCGCCGTGGTGGAAATTTCGACTGATCCCGTGCACAGGTGAACTGGTCTTTGGCGTTGCCCGCATTTTTGCTTCCTTCAATGATACCTTTGTCCATGTCACCGATCTCAGGTGAGTTTGTGAAATTCCACCCACAACGTGTGGGAGGGCCGTGGTGTGCCGGCTAACATCTGTCCAGTGGTCGCGAAACGATCTGCCGTGTCACCGGAGGCATGAAGGTCAAGGCGGATCGCGACGAGTCTTCTCCATACGCCGCTATGTTGGCCGCGCAGGATGTGGCTCAGCGATGCAAGGAGTTGGGTATTACGGCACTCCACATCAAGATCAGAGCCACGGGCGGAAACGGCACCAAGACTCCAGGCCCCGGCGCCCAGTCCGCGCTCCGGGCGCTCGCACGTTCGGGCATGAAGATTGGAAGAATAGAGGACGTCACTCCGACTCCGTCAGACTCGACTCGTCGCAAGGGTGGTCGTCGTGGTCGTCGTCTTTGAGCAAGAGCCCAGTTGTTGGTTGCTGTGTTGCGTGGGACGACTGACATGTGGGATTGGATGTGCCAAATACGCGAAGAACGGCAGATGCCTGGTCTTCAACCTACAATCTCTGCGATAATGCAGATGATGTAGCGACAATGAGAAATCTTCTGTCTCATGCATTCAGCCCGCGGATAATATGCCTCGATGAATTAGATTTGAGTTTGATATTCACGTGCCGTTGGCATGACCCCACCGTCAGGATTCTCTCCCTTCTCCAACATGGCATCGTCCACGTCGACCATCTTGATTCTCAATCTCCCGCCCAAGACGTTCATCGGCATTGACCTTCTCTCTTTCACCGCAGGGGGCAATTTCCATGGCGTCATCAACCTCCCCGCGGGCATCCATTTCCTGTTCACCGGCACGGACCCGTCACTCGCCATCAGACACGGTCAATGGCTCCAGGCTGGGCCGACGCCACAACCGTATGTCTTTCGATGGAGCACGGAGATCGAGTCTCTGGAGCTGCTCCGTTCGGACGCCGACATCGCGCATAGTGCCGTACGCTCGATACGGGACCTGCGGAATCCGGGGCTGGTTGACTACATGGCGCTTCAAGACGCGAGTGCCGATCTGCAATCCAAGCAGAACGAAATAGAGGGCAATGCCCTACCGCAGCCGCCGTCGTCGGACTTTGGTGACTGGGCCAGCTTGACCTCGTTCATTTCCTCCTCGCTTTTGTCTCGCGTGCTCTCTCCCGGCTGGACCATTTCGTCCATCTCCTCGGCACCGGCCGACACCGAGTCCATCCCGGGCCTGACACACCTGGAAACGTCGTCTGCTCTTCATCAGTCGACTCTCAACCTGGTGCCCATCAACTTGAAGCAGACCTGGTTGGACTCCGACGTGGGAAGGGCCCGGACCGACAAGGCGCGAGATCGGTCGTGGTATCTGGGCCACCTCATCGACGGCCTCTCCCCGTCCGGCGACCGGCAGAGAGGCGCGGCCGAGTTCCTAGGCGAACTTCAGTTTTGCTTCCTCATGGTGCTGACGTTGGCCAACTACTCGTGCTTGGAGCAGTGGAAGAGGATCCTCGGCGTGCTCTTCAGGTGCCAGAGCGCCCTGAAGGAAGTCGAGGGATACTTCGTCGAAGTGGTCAAGGTGCTGAGGCTGCAGCTCGGGCACGTGGAGGACGTCGATGGGGGACTGTTTGACTTGAAGGACGAATCGAGCAGTGCATGGCTCCGGCAACTATTGAGCAAGTTTCGGGGAAGTGCGGATGACATCCTGGGTGAGAAAAACAAGTTGAAAGACGAATTAACAGAGTTGGAAGACTTTATGAGGGACAGGTATGGATGGCAGAGGGACAAGGATATTGTGAGGAGAGGCATGCTGGAGTTAGAAGATGGCGAGAAGATTGAGGTGAGCATGGATGGGTTGGACGAGGAAGAAGAAACCGGGGACTATGCCCCGGTCGTGGTCGACATGTGATGGCCGCCCCGGACAAGGGAGAGATTGGTCCTGACAGCTTCCAGACAGCCTCCAGACAGCTTCCATGACAACGTGTACGCTTTGAGAACCGATCTTATTTTCGTGAGGCTCCGACAACCGAATTCGTCCTGCACACATCACGCTTATCCTCTGAACATGCCTTCAGCCGCGATGGCATGGTTCGAAGCCGACCGTAATGCTCCACGCCCAGAAAGCAGCAGTACCACCACTCCAGCCACATCAACGGTAGGATTTCTGGTATCTCGCCCGGGCACCCGGACCACCAAACTTCTTGGGCTCACACCGCCGATTATCCGCGACCAACAATGTTCGATCATACTGCACGAGCGCCTGCTTCAGTTGGTTCTTGGTGTATTCATCCACGTATTTCTGGTAGTAGGCGACAATGCTCTTGGCGATCGCCTGACGGACGGCATAGATCTGAGACGTGTGACCGCCGCCGGTGACCCGGACCCGGATATCGACCTGGGCGAACTTGTCAAGCCCGACGATCAGGAGTGGCTCGTAGACCTGTGCTTTTGTGAGCGTGGGTCGGTGAGCACGAGATGGTCGATCAGACCTTGAATCGCAGGATCTCAGGCTGCACTAGCTGGAGGGGTTTGCCATTAACTTTGAGGAGGCCTTTGCCTTTCTGGAGGGTTGTCAGCTTTCCATCCTGATACCATCACCGTGCGGCTACCTTGCAATGGGCGACTGCGGTTGCTGTTGCTGTTAGCCTTTGATCGATGGCATCTCGTCCGGGGTTCGTCTTTCCATACCAGTCTTCTTCTTGCCGAAGCACTGCACACTCTGAGGAGCCGACATGTTGAGTCCGACGGCGATGACAGAGTTTGTGCAGTCGAAATTCCTCGAGTTCTGGATGCTCCAATTTGCGCCTGATTGAAACTTCAAGCGGGCGCAGTTGTGCGTGTTGCCAAGACTTCAACTGCGCACTAATCTCAATAGGTTAGGCTCAACTTCTTCCGTTTCAATGCCGGAGCTGTCCAAGTATTCAGGTTTCCAACGTCGCCGTTCCATTCCATCGAAGCGGGCTTCAGGTCGTCGTGGATATCAGGTCGATCGACGGGAGCAGCAACACCGTTGTCCTGGGAACACCGATGTTAAGATAGTCCTTGTGAACGGCCATGTCGCAAACTGTGGGCAAGGTATGTATTTTCAGTCCAACCAACCCTCCTTCAGTCAGTCTCATTCGTGTCAGACCCGTCTGGCCTACTCACGCACGTGGCATTACATTGATGTGGGCACCGACCCGCGCCCCCTCGGCCGCATTGCGTCTTCCATCGCCACCTTCCTCATGGGCAAGCACAAACCGATTTGGGATCCTTCGACGGACTGCGGAGACTACGTTGTGGCAACCGGATGCCGCGATCTACAGGTGACAGGCAGAAAACGATATCAAAAGCAATATTACACCCACAATACGCGGCCCGGCAGCCTGAAGCAGATGAGCATGGATCAAATGTTCGCGAAATGGGGGGGCGGCGAGGTGCTGAAGAAAGCGGTGAGAGGCATGCTTCCCAAGAACAGGCTGAGAGATAAGAGACTGGCGCGGTTAAAGGTGTTTGAGGGGACGGCACATCCATACAAGGAGAACATTGTCAAGTTCGCGGGAAGGACACATAAGCCGGGATCGGGAGCGGTCACACAAGCGGTCGAGGCCGCAAAAACAATTTCTTCATGAGAACGGTCCATGCAGCATTACAGGCGCCCAGGGAAATATCACATGGAACAGGTTCGTGTATAATGTGGTTATTGTTTGTCTGGTTTTAGTTCTAGAATGTACAGATCTTTCGTGTTCTCGTGTTGTATTTGGATGCGCCAGTGAACCCATGCCATGCCCGAACGCCTCCAATGGCCACTCACCTCGCGATCGTGCACTTGATCAGGCCATTGGGGTCGGATTGAGGGGCATACACCTCGGCATCCTTGCCGGTATTCTTCAGACCATGATGCCAGCTCAGGTCGATCTCGAAATAGTGCTTGTTGGGAAGGGAGTAGTCGACCGTCTCGATCAGAGGCTGGGCCGCCAGAATCTCTTCGCCCATTTTGTACATTGTGTTTTGCACGCTCGGGCTCTCCTCGAGTGCAAAGAGCCGGAAGGTGATTTCCCTCGCTTTCGACCATGTTTCGTCGAACTTTGGCGCTTCCTTTTTGACTTCGTCCAGCCCCGTGAATGTCTTCCACTTCCAGCTGGCGTCGACTGACGTACTCAGGATCCGATCCCAGACCTCGGGCAACGTCGTGAACTCGTCCTGAACAAAGCCGTGGAACTCGGACCCCGTGCTCTTCAGGACGAGCAGGTCGGAAATGCCCGACCGCAACTCAATGCCCTTGCCCTCAATGACATCTGCATCCACGATCCTCTTTTCATTTCCGTCCCGGTAAAACGAGTGCGGGTGTGGTTTTCCATCAATCGTCATTCTCGTCCACCGGTGTGTCACAATGCTGACGTGGGCAGTGTGGATGTGCTTGTACGTCTCGATGAAGTGTGTCCCCAGGATAGAAGCAAAGAGCTCTGGAGGTGTCACAGGATTCTTCTTGGCCAGAATGTAGGTCGTGTTCTTCACCGAGTCGGTCGTGACGATGACGCTGTTGTCGGCATGGGTATACCTAACAAATGTGAGTCCGGCAAACCACGGTGGAAATATCCTCCTTACGACGGGGTGATCTCGCCTTCCAGAAGGACACGGACCGTCATCTCAACAACGGTGTGTGTCTTGGTGGCCTCATCCCGGTGCACCTTGTACAAACGAATGTTGTCCTTGCCATAACGTGCAGCAGAGACGTGAGGCATGGTCAATGTTTTGGGTAGTGACAGAGATGAAATAAATCACGGACGGTGATAGATTACTGGTGGCTAGGAGATAGGCTTGGGCTGAGCGTGCTGAGCTGACGATGTAGTCCGAGTCCGCGTTAGAATAAGGCAATGGAAATGTTCATGGACGCCTGGCCGTCTCGATGGGCGGACGGCTTTTATATTATCATCACCCGCTTATCAGAGGGGCGGCGAACACAGCTCATACAGCGGAGAGCGCCAATTGCGCGACAGAGAGGCCAGGATGAGCCACACCGCCGACCAATCTGTCTGTCATGGAAGTTGAGCTTCTGTAAGACGATTGGTGCTCAGACCAAGTACTGCTGGGAGTGGAAGGTTTGTACGATGCCATGGCTGGCGGAGCTCGCCGACAGATAAATGGCACTGACAAGTCCCTGCGTTCCTGGTCTAAATATCACCTGATATATTGATCGCCATCCAATTCACCCTACGGAGGCCTGTCTTGGGCCTGGTCGACACCACTAAAGGAGGATCCCGACTTTCCGCAGTGTATGGCGGTTCGCAGAAGCAACGCCTTCTGTCTCACTTTTGGGAGGAGCCCAGCCACAGACCGAATCAGCAAAGGTGGTTGGGACAGAACGCTCGGACATGTCCATAGATACCACGTCCATGACCAAGAAAGGCTCTCAGCGGGAGCCGAGGGATTGGACACAACTGGCTGAATGTAGCAGACTCCAGCCAGTCGTTGATGCGGGGTTCGGCGGCCTGGGACAGGCCGGCTTAGCAAGGCGCGCCACACCCGCCTGGATCTCTACAACCAACGTTGGGGCTCATTTTCACGTGTCTGGATTGATATCTGCTTCGAGCGGTAACAATCTCGCTCATTTTTGAAAGACGGTCCTGAGCACTGACGACCTTCCCGTTGCCACATCACATAGCGGCCTGCTTATATCGGCCCCAGACACTGAATTTGTTTTGCTCTGATCGAATCTGGGGTCCAATCGAGGTCGAATGCGGCTCTGTGCCCTTATCGCCGCCTAACACGCCGGCCTTGTCGACGAGGACGTTCCATGGGCCTACTTCGTGCCACCGCAGTGGCCGGCCTGGTGGAGTAGCGGGACGCGAAGCAGCTTCTCCATGGCTCGATGGCGGCGCCCGAACAACGGACAGCATATTCGGTGACGCCGACGCAAAGCCGCGGGTTCCCTATTCGGAACAGCTCGAGAAAGAGTGACGAGTTGACGTCTAGTTTCCAGCGACCTGTGACGAAAGATGGCCGATCGCTCTCGACGGGTGGTGGTGGAGGAGGAGGACAACAGGCTGTTCAGAAAGTGCTGGCACAGGCATTCGCGGGGGCAGGACCCCCTGGCAGCTTCAATACCGATTTGAAAAGCATGATCCCGTCGCGGAGCAATACACCTCAAAATGAAATGGCCGCCGTCCCTGTGACACGGCTTCCCCTTCCCGGCAAGGACAGCGAGGTCATTACCTCCGAGCAGCGGCAGGCCATTGTCCGGGATAAGATTGCCAAGGAAATGAAAATCAAGCTGGGGACGGAAAACATGCTGGAGGCACTGCTGTCAAAAAATCCCAAGCAGACGCGAGAGCAGAGATACAAGGTCGAGCTGGAACTGGGCTCGTCGAACCGAAAATTGGCGGAATTGAAGTACGAGCTGGATCAAGAAATCCAGCGATCACACACGCCAACCACGCCTCCGTCGAAGCGACTGTCCAGCTATTTTCGAGGTAGCCCTTTGAAATCGCCACCGTTGGGCCATGCATCCGATGACGAGCCCGGTGAATCGATCATCGACAGCGAGTCGCCGACCGTCGTGTTGACCGAGACCCTCCAAGCTCTGGAGATTGAGGGCATGCAGCCCGACTACTACATCGACCGAGCCAACATCCTCGTGGATCTGCTGAAGCGAAATCCGACGTTGAAGTACGATTTGGCCTGGTCGGTCTTCAGCCTCCGCGTCCAGGTCATGCTCCTCAGTGAGAGCTCGGACGTGGTCGCGGCCGGGTATCGGCTGACTCGCTACGCGATTGCGGATCGTAACTCGCTGCGGACGATCCGGACCCTGCACACGGATGAGATTGTCATCCTGTCGCTGGTGAAGAAAGGCAAAGCCATCCTGGAGCGCGAACAGGCGGTCAAATTCGTTCGGGCATTTTTGGACGTCAAAGACGGCGTGTATGAGATTTCCCGAGCCGTGGTCCGCGGCCTCGTTGCGGTGGCCGAACATCACGACGACAGGCTCAAGGATATTTGCCTCCTCACCCTCGCCGAGCTGCTCATGAAGCACCCTCAACTCGTCGTGTCGGCCGACGGGATGAGCACATTGACCGACGCTCTCGCCGACGGAGCCTTTCCCGCCCCGGAAGGACTGGTGACCAGCTTTCTTCATATCCTCGACCACCCACAGCAACGCCGATATTTGCACACGGGCCGCGAATTCGAGGCCATGTTTGCGCCGTTTACGGATCCGTTTCTCTTGAACGGCAACGAGGAGAAATTGAAGACGTGTGCCAAAGCCATATCGGCCATGTTGAAGACCTGGCCCGGCTTTCTCGCCCTGTCGATGAACAATGCTTCTCCCCTTCGGTCCTTGATCGACTCTCTGTTGTATCCCAACATCCAGTCACGGGACACGGTATTGGAGCTCTTCTTCGACATCCTGCACATCAAGCCTCCCTCGTGGTCCGGGTCGTATCTGGCGGGAAGAAGGCTGACCACGTATGGGCGGGCCACCACCCTGGCGGCCGAGCCGCCGTCGCACAGGCAACTGGCCGAGCACGGCAATGAGGGCCGGTTCGACTTGACCTACCACTTCTCGGCCATCGTCCTGGCCACGTTGATCCAAGCGGGGCTCGTGCCGTCGCTGTCGGGGCTCATCAAAGTGGAAGAGGATCCGATGTTGAAGCGAAAGGCCACCCTCCTGCTGGTGGAGGTTCTCAAGCTGGCCCATCACTCCTTGCCCGAGACGATCAGTGCGCAGATCCAAGTGATGGGCGATTTGATCAGTCCCGTTCAAGAGTTTGGCACCGAAGCATATGCCACCAACATGGGCATGCTCTACCAGATCGAGAGCGTCAACCGAACTCTGAACAGGACGGCGACCGCGACGCTCGGAAGATCTCTGCCCGCAGACGAGCTGGCCGTCGGGCCACAGGCCATCGAAAGGTCGAAATTTACCGCGCTGATGGATGCCGACCAATTTCGCCAAGCCATGATCGATACCCAAGTGCCCAATCACACCCAGTACGTCAAGTGGAAGTGGGATCTCATTCATGGCCTCGTCGAAGGGCCGCTGACGAATCCGAAAAGAGTGGAAGAGGCGATCAAGTCGACCAAATTTCTCAAGCGCCTCGTCGGCTTTTACCGCCCGTTCAAATACCGATTCTCCATGATTCGCAACACGAGGCCCAACCAGAGATACGTGAGGACGGGCTGCGCTCTCATCCGCTCCTTGACCCAGACGTCGGTGGGTGTGCAGTATTTGGCCGAGAACAAGTTGCTGCGACAGATTGCCGAATGCCTGGCTCAGGTGGATCCCCAGAGTGGACTGACCTCTGCGACGCCGTTGTTCGAGAGACACCAGATGTTGGAAACGTTGAGCGGCGGCTACTTCAACATCCTGGGAGCCCTCAGCTCGACCATTGAAGGCATTCAAATCATGGAACGATGGCACATGATGAACATGTTTTACCACATTGTCGACCTCAAAGGCCGCGAGGATCTGATCAAAGCCCTGCTGGGGAATATGGATTTCACGCTGGACACTCACCTTCGAGTCATACTCTCCAAGGCATTGACCTCGGCTGACAAAGAAATCCGGCTGTTCGCGACGAAGCTGTTGCGCCGGTACGCGGTCGGTCGAGTACGGCATTCATCTGGGTTGCCAGATCCATCCAGCCCTCACTGGGCTCTCCGGCTTGTGCTGACACAGCTGTACGATCCGGATGTCCAAGTGTGCGAAGTCGCCGTCCGGATCCTCGAAGAAGCGTGCAACCAGCGCAGTCATCTGGAGTATGTGGTCAAGTGTCGACCGTCATTGGATCATCTGGGTGAAATCGGCGCCCCTCTCCTGCTCCGGTTCTTGTCCACCTCGGTCGGATACCGCTATCTGAGTGGTCTGGACTACATTACCCAGGAGATGGACGACTGGTTCCTCGGACGCAACGACTCCTACGTCGCCTTTGTCGAGGCTTCCCTCGTCCGCGCCTATATCGAAGGAAGTTTTCCCAAAGCCCATTTCCACGAAGATCCGGTCGATTCGCACGAAACCGGATTGGCCCCGCCACATTTCTACCGCGAACTCGCCCGAACCGAGGAAGGCTGCAAGTTGCTGAAGCAGTCCGGCCACTTTTACGAGTTTGCCTCGACCATTCGAGATTTCCGCCTCGAGGAAGAAGATACGGAAATCCTGACCAAAGTCAAAGGATGCCTGTGGGCGGTCGGCAACATCGGGTCCATGGATCTGGGTGCCCCCTTTCTCGAGGAGGCCGATGTGGTCAAGGCCATAGTACGAATCGCCGAAGGTGCCCAGGTCATGTCGATGCGTGGCACCGCCTGCTTCGTGCTCGGCCTGATATCCAAAACCATTCACGGCTTTGAGATGTTGGTTGAGAACGGCTGGGAGACGACGGTGGACCCACGCGGACGGTCGCTGGGCGTCTGCATTCCGCGGAATCTCGAGCGATTGTGCCTGGTATGGAGCCTGGAGTTTGGCCGTCACGGCAACGCTGACATGTCGCAGACTTCCATTGGATCCGTCGGCGCCTTCCCTTCCCCAACCGCAGAAGAGGGTGAAAGGTACAAAGCCGCCGTGACGGATGACGACCCGGTCCGGGCCAAGATTCTCACACTTGTCGTCGAAATGGGCAACTCGGTGGTGTACAAGAAAGCGGCTGGGGATCTGCATGTGGTGAAATCGAAGCATCCCAGCCCGTTCGGCGACGTGAATCTGTTCCACAAAGTATTGTTCATCCTGGAGAGCCACCACTACCGGCTGCCAGCCCGGCAATTCATCCTTGACCTATTTGACAGGAGCGTGATGCGGCGCATCGTGCTTGACGAAGAAAGTGGAGAGGAGACGGAGTCAGATACCAGCTAGACACCAGACCGCTGCTGACTCCGCGTCCCAAGTGCTTGAGATATATACATCATGTAAAGGTTTGGGACATGACTGCATTGGAATGGAGTTTGAACTTCACAAAGGCATTATTGGAGAGTATTGACCGGCGTCATAAGGAGGCGGACGGAGGCCCACTTAAGCTTACGTCTACAGCATATGGAACGCCACGGCAGGCGAGTGAAGGCACAGACGGCGTTCAGGGGGGGCAGGATCGGTCAGATGTCGCTGTGCGGGATGGAATTGGCCATGATCCATGGCTTCGTCGACGCTTTCCCGGGACTGTTGACTTCAGGTTGACTGGAACATGGTGTAGGCAGTGGCAGCCAGACTCAATTGAACCTGGAATACATTTTTGATCACGTGATAAACTCCCAACCCAAGTTACAGCAATAGCGATGGCAATGGCATGGTGATGGCGCTGGTGAGCGGCGTCCACTGAGGGACTCTCGATCGCTGCTGTTGGCTGAGATCTTCATATCTCCATCTTGGGGCTACCCATGTGCTCCGTGACCGGGAGATAGCACCCCACCAGGACGCTGGTTTCGCCATGGATGTCCCGTCCGATGGCGCTATTGAACGCACGCCTTGTCTCATGGGCTTCCAAGTTAAGCAGATATCGTCGCCAATATCGAGACATGGTCCAGCTGGTTGCCTCACATGAACGTCGTTGACCTTGTTTTCAGCGCATTGAGTCCTGCCCTCACGACCGACTACCCTGTTCTCTCTCTTCCGCCCGTGATATCCCGAGCATAAGCCCTCCAGGACGGCGATGTTGGATTCCTAACACCACGGCATACTCCCGCTCGATCAACCTCGACCGGGCTTCACGACCACATCCGTCGTCCTTCTTCGATTTCCCTATCCTCCGACTTATTAGGTGACCTCATAGTGGCCCTATTCGTGTCTTCCCGGGGTCGATACGAGGAATCGACGTCCAACCTTGATTACAGCCCGGCTTTAGAAGAGTGGGTATATTAGACTCATGCTACCGAGGCGTTGGCATCAAACGTCTCCCAACTATACATATGAGCGCAGACGGCGATGAGGCAACGGCGACACTGCCCGAGGACAGACCACACACTCACGACGATGCGCGAGCCATCATCAAGCTCATCCAGTGTTCGCAATGTTCTTATCTGCTCTGCGAGCCCATGACTCTTCCGTGTGGCAACTCGCTCTGCAAGCCATGTCTTCCATCTCGGTACAAGCGCGAGCACGTCACGTATCCTCTGGACGAAGGTCGTTCCGAAGCATTGATATGTCCGTTTACAGATTGTGGACTGGAGCATTCCCTTGGTGACTGCAGCATCGATGTCACCCTAAGCAAGCTCATGGGTATTGTCCAAGAATGCATCGCCACCTACAAGACGGACGAGAAGTTGGGCCGGTTAGTTGCGACATACACCTCAGCGGATATGGGCCAGCTGAACTACGACTCGGATGATGTCTCTTATAAGCCGATCGACCCGGAGTCCAGCGACGCGGTTCACACCTTTGACACGGCTGTTCTTGAGAATTTGAAAGAGGCCATCCGCACCGAATTGGAATGCCAGGTCTGCTACCAAATCATGCTCGACCCCTTGACGACTTCATGCGGCCATACATTCTGCCGAAAATGCATCGCTCGTGTTTTGGACCACTCGAATCTCTGCCCCATGTGTCGGCGACGACTGCCCATGACGCCGGGAGTTCAAGCCGAGCCCAGCAATAAACGGATCACACATGTGCTGCAGGCCCTGCTTCCTGACCTTCTGGCCGCACGACAGGCAGCTGCTGACCAAGAGGAGGTCATCGACGAGGATGCCAACTTGCCATTGTTTCCGTGCACGTTGGCGTATCCTCACATGCCCACCTTCCTCCATATCTTCGAACCTCGATACCGACTGATGGTCCGGCGGGCGGTCGAGGGCGGATCTCGCCGGTTTGGCATGCTCATGAACAATCACAGCGGCCATGCCCAAGGCGCGCTCGGACGGGTGCACTTTGTGCAGTACGGTACCATCTTGCACATCGAACGCATGGAGATGTTCCCCGACGGTCGCAGCTTGATTCAGACGCGCGGTCTGTCGAGATTTCGGGTGTTGGAGACCTCCTTGTTGGATGGCTATCTTGTTGGTCGCGTCCAACGCGTCGACGACATTCCCCTGCCGGAGGAGGAAGCGCTCGAAGCTCGAGAAACCAGTGGTGATCAACCGGCCAGCAGCGAGGGGCCTTCTGCTCAGCTTGATTGCATGTCTACGCAACGACTCCTAGAGTATGGCCTTCAATTCGTAGAAGAAGCGAGGTCGCGGTCGGCCAGATGGCTCCACCAGCGAGTCCTCGCGGCGTACGGTCAGCCGCCGACAGATCCCGCCATCTTTCCCTATTGGCTGGCAAGCGTCCTGCCGATTGCGGAGGAGGAAAAATATCTTCTGCTCCCTGCGACCAGCGTCCGCGAGCGACTCAAAATCACCGCAGGGTGGATCCAGAGACTGGAGGCAGCACGACGGTAAGTCCACCGTTCGATGCCCGGTGAGGAACTGGCCCCGCCGCGTGATATTGCAAATTTGAAGTGCGTTTGAAGTGGGCAACGGACAATGAGAGTGCAGGAGTGGCGGTGATGGCGATCCGACCAGCAACGTGTGGCAGTCGAGCCAGCAGAGCCCTGGAGCACAACAGACGAAGTCGATGGAACAGCCAGATTGGAGCCATGACCACCGCACCCTCCGCAACCAGACTGACCAGAAAACTAACTTTACATGAACGTACAGGGGCCCATCATCCTCACGTATGGTCTTATGACTAGCCGGCGCAGGCATATCGCAGCTTGTACTAGCACTTTGCACTCTACTCCTCCACGAACGATTCCTGAGGCCTGTCATCAGAGTGAGCGAGGACATGAGACATGTCTACATTTCACAGGCGTTTGTATGGCTGTGGTCCGTACTCATCCTGAACATCAGTGTTATGATACCCCTTTTTGCGGTGCGAATGGAGCAAAGAGAGCTGGGTCAACTACCAATGCGGCAGATGTGAATTGATCCTCTTTCAGTCTGAGATGGTCCGACCTCCTTCATCACGAATGTGTTGGCACCGGTCAAACCCGTTCCTCTGGCTGGCCAGTAAAACACCTCAGCTCTCAGGTGTCCTGGAGGAATTGTGCCGGCCACTCCATTGGTGAGTCAAGCGCTGAAACCTTAGCTGTTTTATGCAGCTAGAACCCCTGCCCCACGTGTACTTAAGTTGCCTTCCTCCTCCACAGACTGAATCTTCACACGAGTTCCTTCCATCTTCTCTTCTCATTCTTGACAATATCTGCCTACCATGCGCTATCAGGTTCCATCAACTGTCAAAACTTCTTGTAAACCTCATCCGTCCTCGTTGAACGCCGTCGTACTTCGACCCTGAACATCCAAACCTGCCTCCCAGATCTCCCAACATGGCGAACAACCCTCTTACCCTCGGAGCAGTCGTCTCAAACACCAATCCTGCCCTCTTCCCCGGACCTGAGCCCTTAACAGACCAGCATGTGACACTGGAGCGTCTCACGCAGAACCATTTCCCTGACCTTTACGAGAACGTAGGATCTCATGACGACGTCTGGGCCTGGGTACCTAACGGGCCATTCAGCACGACTTCCGACTTCGCTCACTGGCTAAATCCGCATCTTGAAAAGAGCGATGACCTTGTAGTTTACACCATCCTCCTTTCCGGACCGAGCAAAGGCAAAGCAGTGGGCATTGTCGGTTTGTTCGGAGCGCACCTCACTAATCGAGTCATCGAGCTTGGAGTCTTGTTCGGTCCTCAGTTACGGAGGACCAGGCGGGGACGGAAGTGCTCTTTCTCCTCGGCTGTCTTCTTTTCGAGAAGTTGAATCATCGAAGATTGGAACGGAAGTGCAATTCTTTGAATCTTCCGTCCAAGAAGGCTGCAGAGAGGTATGGGTTTGTCTACGAAGGGACGTTTAGACAGCACCAGATTGGTCAGAGGAAGGAACAGGGACTCTTGTTGTTATTCTATGATCGATTCTGAATGGCTAATGTGCAGGAAAGTGTTTGAAAAGTGGTTGGAAGATGGGAATTTCGATGAGCAGCGACGCAGAGGAGCAGGATGGAGGAGATAAGAGAGAGTCTGAGGTAGGTATGAACATTTTCCTGAATAAAAGACACAATTATAATGACAGAATTTAGAACAGAGTGAGTCTCTCCTCGTAGATTGTCGTACACATCAACTGGTGCTGCTGGGGCGTGCGATGGCCGTCACGACATGCTTGCCGGTCTTGAGCAAGTGCTCTGTTATGTGCTTTCCCACCTGGCCGCCGGCCTGTCACCAGTTAGAGATGGCTGTCTTAACTTGCATGCGGTGGCGTGGAAACTCGACGTACCCCAACAATGGCCACCTTCTAGATGCGGTTGGAGAACCCCTGAGGCTGATTGTTGCCATATCCCCGGGCCATAGTCTTTGTAGTGAAGGCTAGAAAAGAGATCGTTCTTATTGTACTAGATAGCCATCTCGACGGGCAACCTGCGTAGTAAACGGGTAGATCTTTACAGCGAGCATGCCTTAAACCGTCCAGGCGGCCTCGAGCTGGAGTTATCGGACTTATTGAGGTGGTTCCCTACTGGCTGGTGGCAGGATTAGACGATGAATGACTAAGCAAAGTCGGGAAAAATTACCTTGACTTTGATGATTTTCTTCCTCGCACCTGAAGTGGGCTTTCTGAACCTTTTCACCGAACCTGCGCAGGCCGCTCATTACCAGATTTCGCCCCTAGAGCGGCACCTAAAAATTGGCTTCGATCTCTGCGGCAGTATATACCACTTTCTCCGCAGCCAGCCATGTCGAGAGTCACGGCACAGCGGCGCCACAATCCTCTCGAGGAAGACATTACCAGCGCGGGTGGCCGGCTCCGCACCAAGTCTATCACTGGGAAGAGGAAGTCGAGGTCGGATGAAAATGCTCAGAGCGATGGGTACATTGACGCACGATCCTCCCGGAAAATTTTGTCCATTGCACAAGACCTCGCGGACGAAGAGGCGGCGGATCAAAGGGCGGTCGCAAAGGCAGCCGCACCGAATGCAGCCTTCGGGTTTGATTCGCGATTCGCCATTGACGAGGAAGACGAAGACGGTGATGCCAGAGATGGTCAGACGCGGTATGGGGACGAGGAAGAAGAGTGGATGCCGGACGAAGATGTCACCGCTGACGATGACGACGTGGACCCGGAGGACATGGCTGTGTACAAAAAGTTCCTCCAAGGTCGGGACGAGTTGGCGGACTTTGCGCCTTCGATAGCGAAACTGGCAACGGGCGAAACGGAACCAGGCGATGAAGGAGATTTACCGGCGCCGGAAGAAGGGCAAACCACCAATCTGGCAGATTTGATTCTCCAACGAATCGCCGAGAAGGAGGCGCGAGAGGCGTCACGAGCGACGGGACCGCCCGGCGTGACTGGCAATGGACTGCCCGAGGACGGGGCTGAGATTCCAGAGAAAGTGGTGGACACATTCACGAAAGTCGGACAGCTGCTCTCGCGGTACAAGTCCGGCCCGCTACCGAAACCGTTCAAGGTACTCCCGACTTTACCTCAGTGGCCCGACCTCCTCAACATCACGCGTCCCGAGAACTGGACGCCACACGCCGTCTACCGCGCGACCAAGATCTTCATCTCGGCCCCGTCTTCGACCGGCCAATACTTTTGCGAGACCGTCCTGCTCGACCGCGTCCGGGAAGACATTCAGGAACACAAGAAGCTCAATGTCCACCTGTACAACGCGCTCAAGGCGGCGTTCTACCGGCCGTCGGCCTTCTTCAAGGGCTTCCTGTTCCCGCTCGTCCAGTCGGGCTGCACGCTGCGCGAAGCACACATCATCTCCTCGGTTCTGGCCAAGATCAAGATTCCCGCTTTACACTCGGCCGCCGCACTGCTCCGGCTGTGCGAGATCTCGGCCGAGCAGACCAGCTCCATCAACAGCGAAGCCGCCGGTGCGGCCAACATCTTCATCCGCGTGCTGCTGGGCAAAAAGTACGCGCTACCGTACAAGGTGGTCGACGCCCTGGTCTTTCACTTTCTCCGGTTCCGAGGCACCAAGGACGAGGAAGCGTTGGGGAGCAAGGAGGCTCGGTTGCCTGTGCTGTGGCACCAAAGTTTATTAATCTTCGCGCAGACGTACCGGAACGAGATCACGGAGGACCAGCGGGAGGCCCTGCTAGATCTGTTGCTGATGAGGGGCCATAAGGACATTGGGCCTGAGGTCAGAAGAGAGTTGTTGGCCGGCCGGAATAGAGGTGCAACCGGGGCGGATGCGGACCTCATGAATGGAGATCAAACAGCGAGAGATGACGGCGATGACACCATGGATGTGACTGCTGGATAAGACGAGTCAATTACGCAAAGATGACATGTGTTATGGGGTTATGAATGCATGTCACCACGCATTATCTTTACTTGATGACGGAGATCACGACTTGAAGCCGCAATCTTTCATATATTAGGAGTAGCCATGGGCATGGACATCGCATTCCGCGCATCTCTACCACTCTGGCCAGAGCAACCAGGCAGTTCTCTCTTTTATCGTAATTAAAGCTTGGCTGACTGACTCTCTCTGTGGGTATGGAGTGGTCAACTCCAAACTGTTTGCTTCTCGACTGCTGTTGCCGACAAGGACATCTGTTGATCGACATGCGAGACTCACAACACTACGGTGCCGGGATTGACTTGGAGCCTAATACCTCTATTGCTTCCACTAAATCAGCAAAGTGACCAGAGAGTGGAGATCGCGGCGGTTGATCAAATTTGAGCCGGACACTCGTCAGCTTCTTTTCAGAAGGGCCAATCTCCATTCCCGACCTCAGCCTCGTGTCAAAAGTTCGAGCAGTGACAGCGGATCTACGGTCAGGCTCCAATGTTCATCGTTCATCTCACCCAGGCAATGCGAGAGCCATTGAGAGCCAGCGAAGGCAGGGTGGAGATTCGTCTGGTGTCGCAGCTCCACATGATTTATCATCACGGCCTTTCCAACCAGCTTGAGACCTTGGTTCGCCCGTCGGACGATGAGGGTGGAATCTAGGCCGGAGAACTGACACAGGAGATCACCTTGACGCACGTCCGTACATGCGAAGCCGAGACGGACTGGACTTGCCGCCTCGCTTTGCTCGAGAATGATCGACGGCTTTTGGAGGGCTGGATTGTTCATGGTGCGTTTGTCTTCATGATGCAGGAGAATCGACTCGGGAGGAAGACAGGACCCCGTTGCCTCGGGATAATTGTGCAGATGGATCACGTCAGGCGAGTCGTGAGCTACATTAACGGCGTTGTCGATGAGGTCGGCCGGCAGCGGCAGTCGAACATACTCGGTTGAATGTGGGCCAATCGACGCTTTCTTCGGACGGCTCTGTTTCTTGCGCACTTGGTGACCGACGTATTTGCCCCAGCTGATTTGCTCTAGTCGTTGCCTGAGATCGCGAATGCTCGTCCAGCCGGGAAGCACCTCCTCGACCAGATTGACGTAGTCAGGCTCGACCTCGCACGTCAATGGCCGTAACGTCGCCGTCAAGGAATCTTTCGAATGGATTCTCGTGATATAGTCTGAAACGTCGGTGTCACCGAGGCCCAAGGACCGTTGTGCGAGCAGGACAGTGGCGAGCGGGAGTTTGCCGCGGGCCGACGACCGGCGCAGATGCTCCACCACGTCGAAATAAACGTCCATGATATGCTTGGAATAATCCGGTCGAGGGCCACGAAGCATTCCTGTCTGAGCATCCTCTCCGCAGTCATCGGCGATTCCCAGAATACCATACAGCTTGTCTCTTCGTTCAGTGCACTTGGAGTCATAGAATTCACTGAGGAGCTCGGCGAGAGTCGATTCCTCTTGGGTTAGTCTTCTCGCGGTGAGTCGGGAAGGAAGCGTCTTCATGAACTGATCCATGACCGGTTGAATGGGCGCAGGCTCAGAGGACCGCTCTTTGATGACGTTCAGAACTGTTTCAAAGTGCTTCCATGGCAGATTGGCCGTCCCACAAATGGCCTCCACTTGACGGGCCTGGAGGAATTCCTGAATAATCCAGGTTCGGGTCCAGTAGGGGTATCTGCACAATTCGAGAAGGGTGGACCAGCGCGGCACATACGCCTCGGTCAAATACGTGTCCCGGAATGTAAAAAAGGGGTGAGAGTTTAGAAAGGTCGCCATCTCGGCAACGAATTCCATCGCTCGTGCTTCTCGCCTGTTTTCTGATGGCAAACCCAGCCACACCAGGGTGGTCTCTGCACGATCGTAGATCTGACCCATGAGCTGAACATGAAAATTACGCTCTTGGAGATTCTGCTGATCAATGCAGAGGGCGTCGATCCAGAGAAAGCGACTCTCGCCCCGCTGTCTCAGATGCATCAGCAGGTGCCATAGATTGCCACGGACCCGAAATGGCCGTCCATTGACCAAGATCTGGCGGACCTCTCTTTCAGATCCCCACATGTATGATATCGCCGCGTACGGGGGCTGCTTGTGCACAGCATATTGGGTGATCCTGATGCTGAGCGTGTCCTTCTTCGTGCCACCTTGTACTTGCAAGAGACGAATAGAATTTGCCGAGAGCTTCAGTCGTTCGTGCCGAAACTCATTATCTGCCATGGTTGGGAACGTATGCCCCAGATGGTCGGTAGAGACAAGATTTATGCTACCGTGGCTGTAAGATAGGGGCAACGTCCACACTCAGGTAGACGAGAGTGCAAGGGATCGGAAAAATGACCATGCTTGCTGGCAAGGTGCTCGGCGCATCATTAAAGCAACATCAACTCAAGTGTCAACTGGGAATCATCATAATAAATCTGCTGGACATACGAGACTGACAATCTGAAACAGCAAAGATTCTGACCTCTCTCGGGGAGAGACTTGATCCGTTCCGTGTCATCTCTGAAGTGTAAGCTCTTGGCGCTCCTACTCGGTCACATAATGAGGACCGAGAATCTTCCTTCCGGGGCACCGCATGGTCAGATGTAGCGGACCAGATGCTCATGTCCATTTCCCAGGATCAAATTATCAAGAGTGTCAAAGTGTCGTACGAATCCGCCTTTGGCAGGAAGTTCTCGACAAAACAAGACATATTGGCCCTTCCCGTACAGCTGGGCTGTGGCACATGATTTCGAATCTCTCACGCGTATTGGGGAAGTTATTTCGAGGATAAAGGTCTATTGACCAAGCGTGGAATACCATTATCGTTGATGATAAAGGAGCCAGTCCGTGATAGAAGGCACGCGTGGAAGGCATAGGAAGATCCGAGACAGGCTCCGAGAAGGGTTGCTTCGTAGCTTCACTTCTTGACACCTCGGGCTCCAAGTGCATGAAAGCATTCTTCCCTGGGGTTCATCAATGCACCCAAGTAACAGGTACCCAACACACAGATCAGTAGTGCTTGTCTCGCCTCTGACAGATGTATCGAGAGGAGACCGGATAACTAAGCCATGAGAAAATTTGGCGACAAAGATAATGTAAGTGGCGGAGAGGATTAGTGGATTTGTAAGAGCTATCAACTGAGGGCCGATGAGGGTCTGTCTTACATGATTTGCACTCTGCGCCCGTTCAGCAGCTGTGGGCAAAGATTGTCCCGGTTCTAGGGCCGTGAGGGTGTTGCAGGATCCTGTCTCTGCCGAGCTTGCTCCTGTCGTTGATATCCATCCTAACCAGTCAAGCCCGAGGTGAACGTTGGTATTCCCCCTCAGGATATGCCTAGGTGAGTGGATTCTTGAATTCATCAGAAGGTGCAAGGCGTTGCTTACCAGCGCCAGCAATCCGATTGGTGGTACTCAATCATGCACTAAACCGTGTTCAGTTTGGTGGGGCTCCCGTGTTTAGGGGGCCTAAATCGACATGTCCGGGTCAGGGTGCAATGGGGAGAAGCCAGGAGCACAGGTCTGAACTATTCGGACGTCCGCTCAAGCGCACACCGATTTCTTGTCTCTCCTTGTTGGCACATATTCATCGTTTCTTCATCATCCTTCAGACCGGTATTGTTCTTCATCTCGTGTATTCTACTTCTCTTTGGGTCTACTTCTCTTTGGACGTCATCGCGTTCAAAATGGTTTACTCGACCCAGATCCAGTCCAAGTTCGCGCACCCGGTTGGCGAGCCGGTGCCGGCATTCAACACCGAGTACGTCGGTCATCAGCCGCAGTCAATGGATTGATTGCTTCGTCTTCATGCTCCAATTCAATACCCCTGACAATGGCTGACCAATTTCCTCTATAGATTCCCCGCGCACCCGGCCCTCGTCCATTTCCCCATCGCCTTCAACACGCTCGCCTGGGCCCTGGACATCCTGTACGCTTTGACAACGACGGTGGTGCGGCCGGACTTCCTCACCTCGCGATTCTCCGACCCAGACACCCTCCTCGACATCACCCGCCTCTCATACTTCCTTCTTTGCGCTGGCCTCATCACCACGGTCCCGGCGCTGATGTCTGGCATCGGCCAGCTCGTCGGCATGGTCAAGAAGAATGGCGGGCCTTGGGAGAAGGACGCGGCGGGCAAGCAGAAGAACACCATCGTACCCCGCATCCAGGCCGCCATGACGCACGCATTCTTGAACGACATCGTCTTCGTCGCCAACCTGTACAGCTGGTACATCCGGAAGGACACGGCCAGTCAGGGATACGTGCCCAGCGGGGTCAACCTGGCCATCAGCGCCGTGCTGCTGCCGATCTTTCTCCTAGGTGCGAAGATTGGTGGTTCGCTCGTCTTCAACCACGGCATCGGCTTGAACTTGGGGAGGAAGAAGGTGGAGTAAATTTATCGCCGAACAAGGCCATCCTCGAGAACGTGTGCGTGTGTTGCTCGAGCCAGAACTCGGTGTCTCTCTTTCCTCTTCCCTTCCCTTCTCCCTTCTCTCCAAAATGACCGAGCCCATCAGACAGAAGTCATGACCTGGGGCAACTTAATCCGCACCAGACGAATGGATTCACCTCCGTTTGGAACTTTGGACCTGTGATTACGAGTGTTGACGGGAAAAAGATTCGTTATTGGAACATGGGAATAGGACAGTCAAACACAATATGATTTATAATTTCCACTTACCATCATGTTGAATCCTTTTTCGGTTCTGTCGTCCTTCAAAGGGCTCTCCAGTGCACGCTCAAAATTCTGCCTGCTTCAGGGTTCCCAGGTCAATCTCATCAGCTGCTCACCCAACTCCCCACCGGTGGCCGACAGACGTACTCCTTCAATCCTTTGTCTGGTCACGGCACAAGGCGTGATGGTAGGGCGATGTGGCCGATAGACAGGTTGACCGCCATGTAGCGATTGACGCCGCAGTCGGTCATTTGACGCATCGCGATGTCTTGGCCAGAGTACAGAATGCTCGGTCTTGTTGGTCGTCTGCACGGAACTGTCTCATTACCTGGCCACGACAGGTCAGTCTCCAAGTCATACTGCATCCATACCACGGGCGATGCACTTCGGGCCTAGTTTCTGCGGGGTCCTAGACAGCTCCGTCCACGATCCCTCAAAACCAGAGAAGGGATCACTCGGTCAGCCGTCTCGAAGCATGAAGAAGTTCGTATCCAATGCCTTTGGATGCACCTGTCACCAAGGCGAGAAGGAAGTAAACCAGATTTCCAAAATGGCCTCATGAAGCAAAGCAGCAGGGCACAAGCATTTAAGTATCGACTCCCACTGGATGCCAGTCTTCACCTCGTCAGACTCAGCGTGACGTTTGACATCACTGTCGATGAAATCGGCGAGCACCCCGTCGTGTTTGGATGTCGGCCAGTTAATCATTTCATTTTAATCGTGGTGGGACAGCGTCCTGGGCCAAGAACAGCGGGCAGCCTGTCAACTACTGAAATAGAGGACAAAAGACATCTTTGAGTCCTCTCGTCCATTAGCGCTGCTTCGCTCAAGACCCCGGCGCCTGGGCAAAGGCTTAACTGACACCTAGGCCACAGGTACTTTGCAGTAGTGGTGGATCATATGGCGTGTTTGGACTTAATATATCTCAGAGGACGAGCAGCTGAAGCGTTGCTCACTGTCAGTCGACGGCAGTCACTTGTATGTCAGCGCCATGACGTCAACCAATTCAAGTTCGAAATCTCACCTGACCGGGCACAATTCTAGGCGGCCTTCCTTTATTGTCCGCGCAGCAATGGGCAGGACATGTTTGGTGGAAGGGGCCTTCTTCTTGCTTCTCACACGACATACCAATGCGATTGCAGAAATAACACGACCTGACAGAAGGCGATCGCGAGAGGCTTGTCATCCACCCCACTGAAAGAGAGGAGCAAGGCCGTCCATCAGCAGAGCATCAAACCGTTCCCAGCCATTGAACTTTGTAGGCCTTGAAATCAGGCCTGGGGCCGCTCACCTGCCGTCATTCAGTCTCCAGCGACTCTCAAACACGTCCTGTGACAAAGATGGAGGACAAGGATGTTGGACCGCCCCCAGGACCGCCACCTCTATTGCCGGAGGACGAGCTGATCAGTCTAGCCCGCCAAGGTTGGGTTTCTCTGCCGCGTTCGCAGTCGCTGGACAGGATGGTATCCTCGCTGTTCAAAACGGCGTCCGAATTTTTCGACCTGCCAGCCGAGGATAAAGCCCGACTCTACCCATCAAAGCAAGGTACAGAATTTGGCTACTACCGTGTTTCGGATGAAAAAGAATACGCCACCCTACGCTGCCATGTGCACGGCGAATCAGCCCTCGAGAGAGATGCTGCTCAAGTCTGGGAGGCCTCGGCGCTCCTATTGCATCGAGCCTTGTATGACGTGGCTCGTGCCAGGCATCTGCCCATATCCGTTTGGGATGACATCCTCGATGGCACCTTGACGTTGCCAAAGAACGAACAGGAAATGACATACACACTGTTGAGGCTCTTTCGTTACTTTCCGGCGTCAGGTTTTGCGGCCGAACATACAGACCTGGGTTTGTTGACCATTTGCTTCGGCAAGGGCCAAGGTTTGCAGGTCATGGATTTCTCTCTTCCCAGCCCGACTTGGGTCGACGTGGACGGCCCTGTGATTCTTGCTGGACAAACTCTTCGAGCCTTGTCCAGGGGCGTCATAAGAGCGGGTTTACACCGAGTGGTGGGAAACCCGCAAGGGCGGAGTAGCATTGTCTTTGCGTTGCGGCATTCTTCGAGACATGAGATCGATTTGAAGGCCTTTGGTGGACAAGGCACTGTCCACCCGAGGCTTCTATGGAATAGGATCAGAGTGGGCAAAGTAAACATTAACGCAGTGAAGGAGATACGAGAAGAGCAGAGAGCGAAATTGGATTCCTGCAATCAAGGATCTGAAGTGCCAGGACACGGATAGATATGGAGCACCAATGCATGGACGGCGAGGGGATCAATCTGCCAGCTGGTAATCGCTGGTGCTTACATCGCGTTGCATCGCGTCACGTCTTGAAAGGATCAAGGATGTTTCTGTACAATATGCCACCAGCGGGTTTGACTATTCTTGACCATCAAAAACCGTCGAGACAGGGATAGTACAGTATTTCATTCATGGGTCCGACTCATCAAACGGAAATATGGTACTAGGAGAAGCTAAAGTGGTGTATGCAGGTTATTGGACTTGTGCCGCCTTCTTGACCATCTCGACAGCTTTTTGGGCTAAAAGCTCCGCATCTGGCGGAAACCGTGCTGACAGATAGTTGTATTTCGGGTCCTCGACGACGAAACTGGAGTTGTCAGATGGCTGTGAAAGCGAATGCCACAGCGAGCCGTGCCAACATGTGGATGGACTTTGGAGTACGTACGGTTTGACTGGATTAATGCTGGAAGCGAACTGTGATCGGTTGTGCAACCGCTTCTTCACTACCTCCTCCACAGAGTCGGTTCCAGCCCCATAGGTTTTGTAGTAGTCGCCCAGGACCAGCTTCGTCGCATGAAATATGCCTTGTTCCATGAAAGCGGGCAGCGCCGTCGTCGTGGCGTCGTGGATGACACTTCTCCCATCCGGTAATGAGGCCGTCGCCAGAACCTGGACTCCATGGCAAATCGCTGCGAGAGATTTGCGAGAAGGCTTTTGCGTCTGGGGAAAGTATGATGCGAGAAGTTCATGAGCGCGAGGAGAATCAATAATCTGTCGCACCCGCTTTTCATGGCCACCAGGCAGAAACACCAAATCATAGCTGTCGAGGCTGAAAGAAGGATCTTGAAATGACAGAGGGTGCTGAAAATTTTCGCAACTGGTGGCCAGGGAGTGATAGGCTTTTTTGGCTGTTGTGTTGGCCCCGAGGAGCGCGCCTGTCCAGCCGGACAGCATCTTCTCGTCGCAGGCCGGCATCTTGCCCTGCTCCGTGGCAAAGGCAACGTCGAATCCTGAGTCCATGAAGACTTGCCACGGGATCGCGGTTTCTGGGAGTCTGTCAGTTGATCCTATCGACCTTGAAAGTTTATGAGCAGGACCGGTGGGATCGTGACCGTAGTCAGCCATGAGAAAGATCACTCGGGGGGCCATAATGGCCGCAATTCGGTGGATGTTGCTGAGGACCTGTTGATTAGCAAGAGAGTTAGATACGACCGGGCTTGGCGAGTCTGATCAAGATAGATCCATCAGGGAGATAATGCTAATACCGTCTTCGCACTAGTCACACTGAAAGGACGCAGAGAATCGGAATCCGGTGAGGGAGGACATGATTCTGGTAGTTCAGCTGAGGCCGAGAGCCCTGCTGCTGTAATATCATTCACTCGACCGGCCGTGGGAGATGAAGACAAATAACTCACCTAACTGGGGTCCGACCATGTGGTCGGCGCGCTCGGGGTTGCCAATGCTGCTGCTCTCTGTGACTACTCACTCAATTACTCCCTGCTTACCTGACCTATTGCGCCACCGGTCACGATGTTCACAGGCAGGAGGTAATTGTCGAGTACAGCATCCAGTGCCACAGAGAAGAGCTTGGCAGCCGAGCACCGTCTATCCTGGATTAGTTTGACATATACAATCTCTCCTGGACTTGGAAAGCTATGGAAGCGATTCCAGGCGCTGGACTAGTTACTGCAATACCTTGCGGGGTCAATGTCATTGCGGAGAGGGCGGTCCTAGTCAGCGGCCCACCGCAAATCGTATCCACTTTAGGAGGTGTTTGTGTGCTGACTAGCTAGTGTGACATAGGTCGTCGACCTCAGAAATCTTGACCCGACTACTACCATGCTGTAGGCCGGGATTACATCTCAATTTACAAGTCCATGATCGATTACGCCTCAGACCCAATGCCTTGCTCGTATTGACCGGCACGTCTTGGACAACCAGGAGTCCGGTATGCCATGATATTCGAGGGAGTCAACCATGTTGGAGAGGCAGACGCAACTGTTCGGCATTCCGATATATACAACGATCATGACACCGTTCGGTGCGCCTAATAACACCATCGGTTGAACCGTACAGCGACCCGTCGAGGGACAGAGGCGACAGAAGGTCAACGAGCGGATTTATACCTCGAGCAATTTGACGACGTGATCGACTTTGAAGGCGGCTTGCTGACCCGAATAATCCGAGCCATTGAACCCGAGGTAAATCGAGCGATCATGTACGTCTGAATGCGGCAGCGATCAGTCCATCGACAATTCATTTGGGTATCTGTGACCAGTTGCAAGCAGTGTCAGTACTTTCGTCTGATTCGTGGAGAGGACGGCCCGGCTGAGAAATGGTGAGATGTATGAATGAGAAGGAGAATTGACGACTGGCGACGTGCCGGCGGATAGCGTGGACATGATATTTCTAACTGATCGGGGCAAGAAAATTCCCTTCGCAATGTTTCTGGGAATCTTATGCAAAGTACTAGAGGTCGCTTGGCTTGTCGTGATCGTGAAGCAATGCTTTCAGCCGATGGATCTCTTCAAAGCTGGCTACATCGTTAGCTGATGTGATAGCCGAAGAATGGTACCATGCTGCTTCGGTTTCGTTGATCAACGCCGCGATGTTGGACGACCGCACACCACCACCCGGCATGATGACCACTCTGTCTTGAGCTTTCGTTACCAAGTCAGCAATATCACGTGCCCCATCGAGTGCAGCATTTCTCCCACCCGAGGTCAGCACGGTGGTGAAGCCACAGTGGGTGATGTCCTCGAGGGCCCGGAGCAGGTTTCGACACTGGTCAAAGGCGCGGTGGAAGGTACATGGCCTGCCATGGGCGAGGCGGACCAGCTCCTGATTGCGGCGCACATCGACGTTCCCTTGCGCGTCGAGGATACCAAAAACAAACCCGTCAGCCAGGGTGTGCATTTTCTCCATGTCCGATTTCATGCCCTCGAATTCGGCGTCTGAGTAGACAAAATCGCCGCCGCGAGGTCGATTCATCACAAAGACGGGAATCTTAGTCTGGTTTTGACGGCGGTTCTGGAAATGGCCTTCTGGGCGGACGGCGGCGACGACGGTGGATAAGATGTCCCAGTCAGGTGTCGTGCCTCCGACATCAGCGCCCGCACACAGCTCGATGCGATCGGCACCAGCCTCGTGGGCGACTAAAGCCGACTGGACATTGAAACAGGCAATCTCGAGATGCGGCATCTCGTGTCATGTCATGGTATATGGCGACGCTCTGCAATGGATGAGGTGAAACGGGAAAGGAATAATCTTACCGATAGATTCCATGTAGGTTGAGACCGAGGCCAAGTGGATATTGGACTGGGCCAATCGTGAAGCAAGGCCCTGATATCTGCAGCTGAAATGCGCCCAATCAGGCCGTGAAAGGGGAGTAAGAGACGACGCCCATGGCCCATGAACGACAATCGACATCATCACCATCTGCATACCAGAAGTCGATCCACTCAAGGTACTGTATCTCTCCAGCTTGGCCACATCTTCCGTGATATCTGATAGCCGGTCAGGCCAGACCAAAGTCTAGGCACGGCTGATCCGCCACCACTCCCTTCCTGGAGCATTTCGCCGAGAGAAGAGCCGCAATGCGAGAAGGATCATACACCATACCCAAGTTGACTTCTTCTGTGCCACACGACCCAGCCTCTACGTGATCGACGCTCTGCCAGGTGAAAATTTTTCCAATACCCTAGAGAGAAGGGTAGTGTTGTGCAGCATGTCTTGTCCAGAGTTTCCCATTCCACTTCCTCTCTTGCAATTCTTGTTACTCCATCAGCGCCATTATTTCATCCTCGTATTTTACCGTGACCTAGTTCACTAGCCTAGCTTTCATTGACTATCTCATCCCCGCTCTTCCTGACCTTCGTCGCCCCTACTCACGACAATGTACAGTCTCTCTATCGAACAGCAGGCCAGAGCCGCCAAAGCATATATAACACAAGAACTATGCAAGACGCAAGATGGTATCACCGTATTCAAAGACACGGACTTTTCTGCCAGACTGGACAAGAACTTCACCACCATCTTCGCCATCTTCGCGGAGCTCTATGGCTACCGGCATGATTGCCTGGACCAACTTGTCGATCTGATCGCCATGTGTGGAAAGAGTTGGCAGGAGCGAGATCCAGACTTGAAACAGCTCGATCAACAGCGCGAACTCGATGCCGAATGGTACCTGTCGAACCGCATGTTGGGAGGCGTCTGCTACGCGGACCGGTACGCGAAGAACCTCTCTGGAATTAGAGAGCGCATACCATATTTCAAAGAGCTCGGCTTGACGTACTTACACCTGATGCCGCTGTTTCTGTGTCCCAAACCTCTCAATGATGGTGGCTATGCCGTCTCCAGCTACCGTGACGTAGATCCTGACCTGGGTGATATTCATCAGCTGAAGGAGCTTGCCACGGATTTGAGAAAGGCCGGCATAAGTCTCGTCCTCGACCTGGTGTTCAACCACACTTCTCACGAGCACCGATGGGCCCGAAAGGCCGCGGAAGGCGATCCCGAGCATTCAGCCATGTATTGGATATTTCCCGACCGGAGTGTACCGTCTGCCTTCGAGCGGACCACGAGAGAAATCTTTCCGGACGATCATCCAGGCTCGTTCGTCCAGCTACCGGATGGACGCTTCATCTGGTCGACGTTTTATCACTTTCAATGGGACCTGAATTACTCCAACCCTGCCGTTTTCAGGGCTATGGCTGCGGAGATGCTGTACTTGGCCAACGTTGGCGTCGACTTCTTTCGAATGGATGCCGTCGCATTCATGTGGAAGCAGATGAGCACCGACTGTGAGAACCTGCCGGAGACGCACAAGTTGTTACGCGCATTCAACGCCCTCTGCCGGATAGCAGCCCCGTCTGTGCTCTTCAAATCTGAAGCGATCGTCCATCCGGACTTCGTGGCGCAGTACATCGATCGGTACGAGTGTCAATTGTCGTATAATCCTCTGCAGATGGCCCTCACGTGGGAAGCCCTGGCAACGAGAGATACATCCATGCTTTCCCAGGCAATTGAGCGGAGGCACAATCTCCCCAGAGGCTGTGCGTGGGTCAATTATGTTCGATCCCACGATGACATTGGATGGACCTTTTCCGACCATGACGCCGCCGAACTGGGGAAAGAAGGAGGCCATCACCGCAAATTCCTCAACGCATTCTTCGCCAACCGCCACCCTGGCAGCTTTGCTCGAGGAGTACCGTTTCAAGACAATCTGCGCACCGGCGACTGTCGGATATCTGGTACGACGGCCTCGTTGGCAGGTCTCGAGTCCATGCAAGATCACGCGATCGAGAGGATCTTGTTAGCATATTCGATCGCCATGAGCACGGGAGGAATTCCGCTCATCTATCTCGGCGACGAGGTCGGCCAGTTGAACGATTACAGTTACCTGAACGATCCTGCCAAAATGGACGACAGCCGATGGGTGAACCGGCCGTTCTATCCCCAGCACAGATATGCGGACCGACACGACATCGACACCATACCGGGCCAGATATATGCCGGCCTGCAGCACCTGATCAAGCTGCGGAAATCCACCGAAGAACTGGCAGGCGGCAGAGCCATCGGATTTTACACCGGCAACCCGGCCATCTTGGGCTACCAGCGACCCGGGCCGCGCTCTACAGTCCTGTGTCTCTGCAACTTCTCAGACCATCCTCAATGGGTTGGGAGGGAAAGATTTATGGCGTTGCCGGTGGAGGCCACAGATCTGGTTTCTGGGCATATCATTCACTTGAGAGACGCAGGCATCCACATGCGGGCGCACCAATTTTTGTGGTTGAGGTATTGAGTTGTACGCTATGGGTTGTCCAGATTAAAGAGCCGTTGGGTCAAGATAAGCTGGCTGGTGCTGACTCAGCAGGACCCAACCGTTGCTCCGGCGACACAAAGTGAGCAAAAGTGAAGGCAACCCCGCCATGTCCGTCCTTGCTGACTGGAGCCTTGCGATTTCGCGCCACCACGTCCTAAAGTCAGCCCCTGTCTCTCTCCCTCATCGCGCTGGCGCAAGTATTCTCAATCTAAGACTATGGCGTTGTCTGAGAATGCAGGATTTCGTCCTGCAGCTATGCGTATGGAGTCTCCACTCTTGATACCTGGTTCATTCCTGCCTGACCACGACTCCTACCTGCGACCCAGATTGGGTCGCGCTGGCGTTGCCTCGAACTTTTTCCTCCCTCCGCAGAGTCCTTCGGCCTCAACAACGCTCTCACAGTCGGTCCAGTCGATCTCGAGATACCAGTCGAGTTCAGAACAACCCAGCGCCCGCAAAAGACCACGGGTTGATACGGCAGATGACGTCCCCAGGAAGACGCCTCACACCGAATACCATGACGATGCCCAGGAAGCGTCGATTTTCTCTCTGAGCACCAGACCCCCCAGCCCTGCGCCGCTGGTCAACGTCAACTATCGGCTTGCCGGGGGCATAGACACGCCCACTGCCGCGCTCGCACGAGAAGAGGAGGAGCATCAACAGCATCAAGATGATTTCGAGCGAGATTGTAGACCGAGCAGGTATACTGTGAACCAACCCACTGGAATAGGAGATAGATGTCGCCCTCAGACTCCCGGCTCCACCCCAGATGAGGGGCACAAGAGGAGGCGGCCGCCGTCGCCATTGCAGTCACCAAAAGCAGGCTGGGGAAAGACCTTCTGGACCCTGACGGGAGAAGTCGCGGGGAGGGTCATCAATTTCTGTTGGAATAGTGCCTTTCGTGGGTTCTATGCCGGCGGGGGGAGAGGATACCATGTGGACATGGGCACGCCGAATGTGGGAGCGAGTGACTGGACCGAGGTCAACGACGTCTTTCACACCGAGTATCAGGCCAGACGGAGCACGCCCCTCCCGGGTGGATTTCCCGACGACGGCTTCACCGAGGATTCGATATCCATGAGGCCGCAAGTTTATCAGCAGGAATCCACACCCACTCAACATGGTGACGGAGGAAGTGCCTTCAATCTGAAGAATAGTTGGGTGATGGTTGAGGACGCATATTCGTGGTCGCGAGAGCCGAGTCCTGTGCGGAAAAAGGCGAGAACCAGCATGGCCACACTTCACCCTCGACCGGCGCCCAGTTCGCGCGGGTCTCTGGGTGCTCGGCCACGGCTCCCGGTCTCAAGGCCTTCAACGGGAAATGCCTCCTCTGCCTCGCCGCGAGGGCCTGGTACCGCGGCCTTAATACACGCCCGGCGTCAATCATCAGATCTTTGTGACCACCGTTCCAAGCGATCGAGACCGTCGATGGTATCAGCACGCCGTTCTGAGGCAAATGCGACACTCCACACCACGCCCACATCCGCCTCACCGGACGTGCTGAAGTTCGAGCGGAAACTGCGGCGTAAAGAGCAGAGAGAGGACGAGAGCATTCGGCGCCTGAACCAGCAGATGCGAGACATGATCCGTGAGGCACAACAGGCACTCGGATCAAAAGTCGAGGTCGATATTGACGTCGACATCGACGAGGACGAGCTGGATGAGGACGAGGGATACGAGGAGGGAACGGCGCTTGGAGTGAAAGGGTTGAAGGATTGGTCGTGAAATGGGAATTCTTGCTCACTTTAACTTTGACGAACATGATCCAGAATAGGTCGATAAATATCCGGATTCCAGCCCTTACCCACCCTCTGTCCTCTTTCTTTTCGTCCCCTTATTTTGAATTCAATGCTACAGTGGCGTTCGTGGGAAGAAAGAGACAAAGGTCAATTGATCCATGAAGTTGTGTTGAAAGGTCGGCCATTGCCCAGTACCCATTGCCAGTACCCATTGCTCGTCGCTCGTTCCTCATGGTGGGCGAGTGGCAGCCTATCTATCTCTCGCTACGGTTCAGTGACGGCTCGGTCAGCACAAGGCACTGCAAGCCCTCTAATAACGATAACATGAAACCATTTCCTCTCTCCGTCTCCTCTATGCCTTACTCCCGTGCCTCTCTTCTTCGTTTGCCTGTTTCTTCATCAGCCCCTCATCAATCCTCACCTGCACGGTCTCGATCTGATGGGGGGTTCTCGGAATCGACACGACAACATTATCCAGACGCCATTCCATGCCCGGGTATGCGTCGCTGATCACAAGGACGGTAACAAGCAGATTCCTGTCTCGATCCGTGTCGGCGTCTGCAGCCGTACCGGATAGTGACCTCGGTGGCTGAATCTTGATCTTTATACGGCTGATGGATCCCGGTTTACCGCCTTTGTTCGAAGCCGAGGGCCAGCTGGCGCGTTTGAGGGCTAGGATTTCTGGCGCGGTGCCCGCTGGAGAGGCCGCGGAGGCGACACTGGTGACGATGACAAAGTAACCTTCCGTCTGGGGCTTGGGGAACCGAGGCGCGTAGACCCTTGCTTCCGGGTTGAGGAGTCCGTTCTCTCGTTTCAGAGTTACTTGCAACGTCCCGATATCGGCGTGGGCCGCCAGGCTGAGATCAGGCAGAGCGCTAATGGCTTTGCTGAAACGAGCTCGGGAGTTGACGGCTTTGATGCCAAACAGGTTCATCATGCCATCCATTGTCTTTCCCCCATGACGGCTGGCCAGCACGGCTGCGGTGACCAGGTCCTTGGGTACTTTGCCCTCGAGTTTGGCGTCAAAGATTTCGTGAACGCCAGGCAGAATGCTGAGCGGATAGTCCTCTGGCCACCTGGCGCTCTTGATGCATTGCAGTAACCTGGACATCTGAATCACGGCATCGTACTTGTTGAGCTCGGTCATGACGTCTATTCCGGCCTGAGTGATTCGAATGGACTGGTCTAGCACGGAGATCTGGTCACCAACGTAGTCACTGATGGGTAATTCAATCCTCGACATAAACGCTTGCAGTAGCAGGAAGGCTTTGACATGAGGATCCCAAAGGGGCAACTTGTCCATCAAGTCTGCGGTATCCAGGGGCAAGTTCTTCGACAGCTCTGCATTGATCAGGTCCTCATTATGACGAACCGGTAAGTCATCGAATTCTGTCGCGAGACTCACCCAAGCCAGGACATCGGCAAAAGAAGTCGTCGCCGTCTTGCGCGCTCTCGACAGAAATTTGCGGATGGTCAAATGGCTCAGGTAATAGTAGGACATGATCTTGCCAAATGGGGTGCTGTCGACGTCCCCGTTGCTGTGGACCAGGACACAGTCGCTGTCCGCGAGATCGGCCAGAGAGTTGTCGACCAGGGTCACCATGTAGTCAGCCGCGAGTTGACGCGCGCTGAGAGGATTGTCCTTGTGTTCTTCGGCCGAGATCTCCAGACCGTAGTATGTCGGATTCTTATGAAGCCTTCGGAAAAAGAAGGTCCATGTCAAGTAGTCCAATGCGTCTTGCTTGGTCGTAATGACGCCCGCGGAGACTTCAGCACCCAGATGGTTGTCCAGAACTTTATGGAGGGAGCTCTCGACCGGGAATCCCGTGTGCAGAAAGTGCTTGTAAAAGGCCTTCTTTGCATCTTGCGTGAATATGCGGGCGATGCCCGAGGTGTCAAACTGTGGTCGGCCGGCGCGGCCGAGCATTTGCAAGACGTCCGTCAGGTCCATGTCCTTGTAGCCTTCGATTTTGGCGTCGAAATATTGTGTGCCTTTCACCACGACGAGGTGAGCGGGCAGGTTGACGCCCCATGCTAAAGTCGAGGTCGCGACCAGGATTTGGATCTTGCCCGCCGCGAACAACTGTTCAGACAGAGTGCGGTCGGACTCTACGAGACCGGCGTGATGGAGGCCGATGCCGAAGCTCAACGCTTCCTTGAGCGCGAGGTCTTTGACGGCCGAGAGGGTGAGTTGAAGGTCCTCCTCGGAGGGAAAGTGCAAGAACCTTTTCGGATTCTCCTCCATGCCGCAGAAGTTGATGAGGTCTTTGGCGGTCAGTCGTGTCTGTCTTCGCGAGGCAACGAAGACGATGACCGGCTTATCCGGGCTGTGGGTTTTGATGGCTAAGAAGGTTGGCCGGTTCATACTCTGCATCAGCGGACAAAAACCCCGTTGCTCGGGGAAGCCATCGATGTAAATCTCCAGCGGCACTGGCCGGACGCTGTGGCGAAAGTTGAACAGCCCTTGGTTGTTGCCCTTCACGCCCAGCCAGTTCGCCAGGTCAGTGGCGTTGGCGCACGCCGTAGACATGCCGACTAAACGGATGTGCCCGCTTTTGGCTTGGGATGCAATGTAATTCATCCGCGACACGATGATCTCCAAGATGGGGCCGCGATCTCCGCCGAGAAGATGAATTTCGTCGATGATGACCAAGGACACCTGGCGGACATAGTCACGAGTCTGCCAGGACCTGGAGATGCCATCCCACTTTTCAGGCGTGGTGATGATGATATCGGCGTCTCGAATGGTCCTGGTATCCGGGGTATTGTCACCAGTCAGCTCCACAAGCTTGAGTCCCAGAGGCACGGTGAGTCGCTTGCGCCAGTCCTGAACGCGCTCGCGGACCAGCGCTTTCATCGGAGCGATGTAGACCACCTTACTGCCTGGCCGGTCTCGGAACGCCCACCACATGGCCAGCTCAGCCGCCACCGTTTTGCCCGATCCGGTCGGGGAGCCCAGAAGGACGTTGTTCGACGTGTGGTAGAGGGTGTGAAAGATTTGGGTCTGCATGGGGTTGAAGAAGCGGAAACGTTGGCCGTATATCTCCTCCAAGAGTGGGTTCTTGAGGGCACTGATTGGAAGTGGTTGGAGGTCCAAGAGATCAGTGTAGACACTCTCGGTGTCGGGGCGAATGAGGTGTTGAAACGACACCGGGTGGACAGTTTCTGCTCCCAGCCAACGGTCCGATATCACACGGACATAGACCTGGGACGGGAGGGGATCCCCCAGGGGAATGGTAAAGTTGAGCTCGTGATCGTCGTGCATCTTCTTGCGACTCAAGATGAACAATTCATGATGGTAGATCTCGGACGTGTCGGAGTTCTCAACCCAGACCCAGTAAGACTCGGAGGTGCCGTGGTGCCGGTCGTTCCAGACAAAGTCCGGGGAGAGAAATAAGCGCATACGGAGGACGTCGCGGTTGAGCGGAGCAATATCAGTCTCGACAGACAAGGTCGGGAAGTTGTCCAGCAGCCTCGAGATCGTGTGACCCATCTTTTGGTTGTGGACAAGGCTGCCGATCTCTGCGGGGTCCATCTCACGCAAGCTCTCGATATTGGAAGATGGGGCCTTGTCATCCAGATGGCGCAACACGGGCGGCGGGAGATCGAACTGATGAAACGGGTGCTGAAACGGCCAGATTCGCTTCTCAATCGCCTTGCACATGGACAACAGCACCAGGCATTGGTAGCCCCAACCTCTGTTCAAGGCAATCATGAACAGTGCCCGGCAGATCCTGGCTGCGTTTTGCGCAACGTAGGCCGAGTCCGACACCAGAGCGAAATCCTCCAGCTTGGCCCGCGAGATGTATGACTGCAACAGGATATTGGTTTTGGCATGGTTGTCGATGATTTTTTGCGCCTTTCCATCTCCATCATCCCGTGCAGACCTCTTGGCCTCCTCGATTTCGCACGGGACGGATTCTTGACGCAGTCGGTGCAGCTCTTGAGCCTCGTTGTCCCGGGACTGGATGTGGTCAAATTCTCCACTCATGCTGATCATCTTCAGCACGTCGGCCTCACTGGCCTGTGGCCGCATCATTGTGTTGAAGATTTCGATACTGTTTTGAAGCACATAGAACTGACTGGCAATGCGGCCGACATCCTTGGCCCTCAGCTCGTCCGTCTTCTCGTTAAAAATGATCATCTGACTTCGGTGGAGAGTTCTGGCAGCGTCAATGATCAGCCGGCGCCGCCTCTGGCCCAGCTGCGGGTCATCCTGGTACTCATTCCACTCGATGCCATACGATTGAGGGTTGCGTCGCATCCGCACGAAGAGGTAGGAGTATCCGAGCCAAGTGACCGCTTCAGCAACAGATGTCACCGTCCCGAGACTGATCTCAGCATTGAGGTTGTCCACCAGGTGCTGCGAGAACTTTGACTCGATCGGCTGTTGTTGTGTGACCGCGGAGAGGTAGTGCTGAAGCTTGTCTTGAGTGGTGCAGATCAATCCAATTCCACTGTCCTGGAATTGCGGACGGCCCGCACGCCCAAAAATCTGAAGCACATCCAGAATGCCCAGGTCGACAAATTTGCCCGCTTCCGCACTGTAGAGCTGTGTCCCTTTGATCACGACCGCGGCGGCGGGCAGGTTGACGCCCCAGGCGAGGGTCGCCGTGCAGCACAGCACTTTGATCGCTCCGTCGGAGAAAATCCTCTCGACAAAATTTCTATCCGAGCGTGCCATGCCCGCATTGTGACAACCGAAGCCCTTTGGTACGATATCCCGCAACTCGCGGCCACGAGTCGTTTTCAACTCGGCCATCGCCCGTGAGTATGCTGGATGGTCCGGCGCGGGGATGAACAGATCCGCGCAGCCATCATCCACGGCCTGGCTGTAAAGAGTACGGGCAGCGTTGACCGTGTCTTTTCGGGAATGGACGAAGACCATGACCTGTTTGTCTTGTCGGAGCAGCTCCTTGACCTTGTCGAACGTCGTCTGGTCGAGATTTTCTCTCTGAGTCTTGCTCCCGGACTTACCCTTGACGCCGATGAAATGTTGTTCGAGGGGGACCGGTCGGAAAGAGGCATCGAAATAGAAGAGGCCAGTCATGCGGTTGACCTTGAGGAAGTCGGCCACGTCGACGTAGTTGGGCAACGTGGCCGACAAGCCCACGATCCGTATCAGCGATTGAGTACTCTCGACCTGTCGCTCCGTTCTCGCGACCAACGATTCGATCACGGCGCCACGTTCGTCATGGAGCATGTGGACTTCGTCGATGATGAGAAGACGCACTTTTTGCACCAGTTCGGTGTCCCCCGTACTCTTTCGAGTCACGACGTCCCACTTCTCCGGTGTGGTCACGATGATCTGTGTGGCCATGATTTCCCTCTTGGTGAGCTGCATGTCGCCGGTCAACTCGCGTACTTGGATGCCCAGCCAGGCCAGTCGTCTGCCTAACTTCTCCGTCACCTCGGCCGCCAGGGCCTTCATGGGCGCGACATAGACGATTTTGAAATCATCCGCCAGGACGACAAAGTCGGTGGCTTCGGGTTCCTCGATCGGGTTTGGAAGCACGTTCTTCGCAATCGTGTTTAAGACTGTGAGCATGGCCGCATCCGTCTTCCCGGCGCCGGTGGGAGCACAGATCAGCATGTTCTCACTCGTGCCGTACGCAACGGGATAGAGCAGACTCTGCATACGATTGAGGCTCTGGTAGCCGCGAAAGGTCTTCTGGCACAGCCCATCCATTTCGGAAATGTTGATGAGTTTCTGGCCAACGGCCAAGGATCCCACCTTTGGAGCAGGGATCGAATATTCCTCGTACTTTGGATAGTCGACTCTGGTGCTTCCCATGGGCAAAGCATATTTCCGGCCTGCCACGTCAAGCACATTGCCGGTCGCAGAGGCATTGGACTGGTAGACGTGAGGGTACTTGGGGCCGCTCCGGTCATAGGCTGGAGCAAGAGCCGCATGTTTGTGCTCATAATCTCGCCTTCTGAGAGTGGCTTCTCGCTCCTGTCGGGTTTGTAACTGTGAAAACAGTCCGTCTGTCTGTCGGGTGGTGGCGGATGGAGTGGCCAGGATCTCCGCGCGGTGTGAGATCAGTTCTATGACAAAGTCCAAGTCGCCAAAACCGAGGATATCGGCCAGAGACATCTGCAGTTCGTCGTCGGAGCTGTCTGATGCGAGAAGAGCGACAAGTTGTTGTTCCAAGTCATGGGCGCCCATGCCCGACCTCGACTCGGCAAAGGCGGCGCACTTCTTCTGCAGCCAGGATCGATCAAAGACCTGATCGTGGAGGTCCGACGTTTTATGGAATCCATTGACACTCGCCACCGCGTCGTCGAACTCATCACTCGTTGAACTGTCTTCGGCTGGCGGCCCCTCGACATCCCAGATATCATCTTCGGCCGCGCTTTCTCCTGAGACGTCGTCCAGGTCCAAATCTGCGCCGTACATCTGGGATGCATCGGCCAACGGCGCCAATTCCAACTCGGCTATGGCCTGCCGCATAGCACTCATTTGAGCGAGCCATTCCGCCTCAGACTGGAAGGTATATTGTGACATCGCCGCGACTGGCCTTCTGGTGGACATTCAAACCGCTCTCTCAGGAACTGTGTGTGACACGAGCAGTTTGTGGGATTGCAACCGAGACGATTAAATTGTGAGATCTTTGCTGGATGATGACTCGCGTGGGGCCTGGAGAGAAGGCACCAGCCGGCGGGACCAAGCTGGGAAACCTTACCCCCTTAGCGCCCGTTAATTCATCTTTATGACAGGGCGGAGCCATAGATAGCCCTGCCTCCAGGATTCGACCTGTGCGCATGTGACGTCTGTTGAGAAGGCCTCACAATTCTTTCCTATCCTCTACAAATACAGTCTGTTCTCCGTCCAGGCAAGATCATTGTCTTGCGCCAAGCGCCGTGAATAGTCAGTCCTTTGTCCAGAAACTCATCGCTCAGTCACTCTCTCCGCAACTGCTACACCGCCACCATGAAGATCTACTACATTGGAGTAAGCCGACTTGTTTGTCCAGAAGATGATGCAACCGCCTAACGTGTCAAGATTATTCGGAATGACCCCAAACCTACAGCTGAACTTGCTTCCGAGTCCGATCTTTCCTCCTTCTCCCGCTTCACCCGTAACAGGTTCGCGATCCATCATCATGCCCTCGGCAACACGATCACTGACTTCCCGGGTCCAGCTATGGCGAATTCATGACCATGTTTGCAAAGACCGTGGCAGAACGCACAAAGCCTGGCGTCCGTCAGGACGTCGAGGAGAGTGGCCATACCTTCCACGCCTACGGTTCGTCCCAAGGCGTCGTCGGCATCATCATCTCAGATGCCGAGTATCCTGTGCTCGTGGCGCACCAGCTGCTGTCCAAAATCGTCGATGAATTTACCTCCCAAAATCCACGGTCAAGTTATTCTAGTCCGACCGGGCCCCCTCGACCGTACCCACAACTGAAGGAATATATCGTCAAATACCAGGATCCACAGCAGGCCGACAGTATCATGCGGGTCCAAAGGGAGCTGGACGAGACCAAGATTGTTCTCCACAAGACCATTGAGAGTGTGCTGGAGAGAGGAGAGAAAATCGACAGCCTGGTGGCCAAGAGCGACGGCCTCAGTGCGCAGAGCAAGATGTTTTACCAGCAAGCCAAGAAGCAAAACTCATGTTGTATCGTGATGTAGGAGCCCATGAGCCAGAGGGCTTTGGGCATCTTTGCCCCGATGGCGTTGGGCATCTTTGCCTCGATGGCGTTGGGCATCTTTGCCTCGATGGCGTTGGGCATCTTTGCCTCGATGGCGTTGAGGTGTCAAGTAGAAGTTCGAACAACAATATCCACCATGATGACTCCCACATGCCGGCGGTTCAAAACGTCCATGAACATCACTCCACGCATGGAAAGACATACCTCCCGTTCTCTGTCTTGATCCTGGTGAGCGCCATCACCTCTCCTCGGTGGTCTCCTTCGCGTTGGCCAACCGCTCCAGCCGCTCTCCATCGACCCTCATCCCCACCCACTCATCCATCATCTTCGCGCCGACCACTTCGCTCTCGTAAAACCTGATGCTCGGCTCGTTCCACTTTAACACGTTCCACTCCAGCCTCTTGCACCCCGCACTGACACACTCCCGTGCAAGCGCCTGCAGCAGGGCCTGGCCAAACCCGCGACGCCGGTACGCCGGCCGGACGAAGAGGTCCTCAAGATAGATCCCTGGAGCGCCGCGCCAGGTGCTGTAGTTGTGGAAGTATAGCGCCATCCCGGCTACGGGCAAAGAGCTCGGGTCTGGGTCTTTGACGCCCTCGGTGGCGCTGACCGCGGTCGAAGCGGCACAGATGAGCAGCGTTTTGGCATACCCGGGTGTGAAGCGGTCGGATACCGAGTCAGACCTCGACCCTGAACCTGAGGGAGGATGATCAACGGCGAAACTCAGCGTCTGCCTGAGCGTCGTCTCGGTGGCCTCAACCTCATGCAAAGCGTGTTCGTATGTCGCCAGTTCATTGACCAGTTGCAGGATCATCGGGACGTCTGATTCTCTGGCGTACCGGATGGTGTACTCTGAATTGCTCGTTGCCGCCATGCTTTCTTTCTGCTTTTTCTTCCCTTTCTCCTCCGTTAAGTCTACTTACAATGAAGCACCTGTACAACGCAGATTGGTGTACAACCCGCTTAGATCAAGTTATAGAGAGGTAGTGTTTCTTTTCCCTGACTCTCCACTGAGGCTAGAGTCTATATGTATGGAGTAAGGCTATCGGTCAATGAATGGCTCAGCCGACTCAGATTCCAAAAAGAATAAAGACTTGAGGGCCGGTTTGGAAATTTATATGAGAGTGAACGAAAAATTGACATGTAAACAGGTGGATGAAGGGCGTGCAAAGAACTCGCCTTAGCCTGGTTGAGTCGAGTCCCACACCAAAAATTAAAGCAGGACACTTGATGGTCCTGCATTGCTCAAGCAACCGAACTTTGTCCAGTCGACCTCTCAAAATTTACATTGTACAACGTCTTGCCCTAATCAAAGTCCGATCAGGGATGAAAATGTTGTTCCTGAGGTCACTCAGTCCGCCCCGCATCATCTCATTGCCCAATGCCCCGTCCAAAATGTCCATACCATGCCAGATAATGCAACCGAGTTCACCGCGACCAAATTTTGACTGTAATAGCAAACTACTTTACCATATTGCACTCATCATAATGTCGACTTCTTCTCCGGACTTCGACTCCGCGCTCGATGCTCCTTACTCGGACTTCTCGCGTAGTCCAGTCGCTGTTGATTTCCAAACACTGGGTCATCGTGCCAGCCCACGTGAGCTGGAGGACCGTAGGGTACGGCTGGCGTCGCTGCAAACTGGCCCATATGTGCCGCTTGTGGCGCAGGGTGCATGTAGGACCCCGACGGGGGTCGGAAGGAGTCTAGGTTGTGATGTTCCTGCTGGCGCCGGTACAATGTGAATGTGGCGTTATTGATGAGCAATCCCACCACGACTAAAGTGGTGGTAAAGATCCTGGATCAATTTATCAGTACGGTCTCCATGGAAGAAGCCGCGGCCGACCCAGACTTACATCGTTTTCAGGCTGATTGGCTCTACAAAGCTGTTGAAGATCTCGGCAAAGGTGTGTGCACTCAGCCTCGCCCGCTTCACAGCACTGGGATCCCGATTCATGCACAACTCCCAGTTGTTGCAGATGGTCTCCAGTGCGGGTAACCGCGTGTCGGCGCCACAACGGTTCTCGACATAATTTCTGGAGCATGTCGCCATTTCGGCCAGGACTTCAGCCATCGCTTCGTCGCTGGCCCGATCGACGTCAGCTCGAATGGTGGCATAAAAGGACCAGAACATGTACAAACATCCACCGAGGATGGCGGCGTTGAAAAAGACCTGCAGATACTTGGCGATGATCGAAGGCGCATCTGGGTACGTGTGGATGAACGTGAATAAGCCGGTCAGCCAACCCACTTCATGGACTGGAAGCATTTTCGTCTCGGGATGATTTGGCCGACGTCGACGACCATCGCCATCATCAGCGTTGTCGCCGTCACTAGAGTCGTCGCTCAGTCGTGGTGCCAACGGCAGCGGCTTTTCAAAGGGTTGGGCTCGTCGCCGCCTCTTGTGTATTCTCTTTGCGATCGCATCGCTAGGGGGCTTTCGGATCTCCCCTCTCCCTGGGCTGGGCGCAAATCGTCCGTAGATGCCAAACAACGAGTTTCTCTTGTTCGCCGGTTTCGTCGGGCTGCTTTTGAATTCAATGGGCAGAGCCTTTGCCTCCGGAGTGTCTTCATTGTCCGCTTGCTCCGCGGGGGACGAGTTTTCCGGCCCCGATGAGAAATCGATGTCAAATGCTTTTCGAGGCGTGGTAAAGGATGGATTGTGAAAGGAGGTCGTCGGACGAGGCGGCGACGCGGGGGTATTGGAGAAGAAAAATGGTTGATTGTTGGGCTCGCGCAACGCCGGAACGTCTGTCTTCTTTAGCGAGTCAAACTCGCTGTGAGTGCCTAGTAACGTCAGTGTGTTGCGCCGGCTGATGGATCAAATGTGCCTACGCTTCTTGCTCTGCGCTTCCATGGCGTGTCGATGAAATGGAGAAGTCACGTCCACGGGGCCATATCCTTGCCATTCAAAGTCCATGGGGCTTTCTGTGCCCCTAAATGCCATATTGACATTCACCTCTGACGAGACGGGGATGGCTTGCATTCTTTGCCGACTTTGAACACAGGGTCTGCCAAGCAAAAGTAAACAATGCCATCTTATCTTATCGTCCCAGGAGGACCCAGGGCCCAACCCGTCGCATTATTCCTCTGATCATCATTTCTATCTGGCTGGCTTGTGACATACACTCCTCCTGCCGGTTACACGATGCCTCGGGAGCAGTCTGAAGAAGCGCAATGGTGGTTCCAGGCCGTGTACAGTGCGGTGCAACAGATTCCTTATGGCAAGTGCACCAGCTATGGGCACATCGCTCTCCTCCTGGGCTTCCCTCGCCGTGCTCGTCAGGTGGGCATCTGTCTGAAGCATTTACCATCATATGATCCTCGCGAGCCTGAAAAATTCTTCTTCCACAGTGACAATGTGCCGTGGCAACGAGTGGTGAACGCAAAGGGAGGCATCAGCCCGCGAGGGGATGATGGACTGGGAGCCAGCAGGCAGGCCCTCAAGCTGAGGCAAGAGGGGGTGGAGGTCATTGACGCCCGAGGGATTGAAGAAGCTCATGTCGACTTCAGCCGATTTGGCTGGTTCCCCACACGACTACCTGGCGAGGAGAGCGACGGCGAACATGAGTCATAGAGGACATGACACGGTCCCTGCCACCCATGATCCATGCGAGAGAACTCCAAGTTCATACCGCAACGGCGACAGAATTCTCACCGGGCAGGATTATCCCGAATCCTGCTGCATCTCAGACGAGGGATTGGAGATTCCACATTCCGGCTATGACCAATTCGTTTCCACAAGCCAGAGCTTCGATCGAAGAAGATTGCTCTCATGACAAGATGGTCCCACCCTTTGGTGATTGTTTGATGTCCAGGTCTATGGTAGCCGAGTCAACGAGTGTTGGCTCGATCCACCTAGTGGCCATCTCCACCATGTCATGAGGAATGCCAGATCTAAACTTGTGGACTGTTGGCGATAGAACCATGACAGCAGATTCACTTTTCGATACTCCGATACTCCTACCCCGCGCCGAGTCTTGGGCGTCCAGCCTGGTCAAGGAGTCGGATCGTGGTGAGGCTCTCAGACTTTATCAAGAATACCTGGTTTTCACATTGGCACGGCGAGAGTACGAACAAGACGAACAAGACTGATTAATTCAGATGGTCGAAGCGTGTCAATGAGTAGGGCATATAAAGTGCTCTCCGAAGCTGCTAAGTCCTCGGCATCAAGCTCGGTTGTGTCTCTTTGTGTTATACGGCTAAGCTTGGACCTTGAACAGTCTACCCTGCCAGCGAGCATGATCCCGAGGCGCTGGAGGTACGAGTACGTAGGCGATGACTGACTGACGACGTGAACAGTCAGTCGTACGTCATGACCATGGCATTCGCGACCTTCAAAACACGGACCATGGTGGAGAGAGAGCACCGGACCTCGGAATATCCCCTGGCCGTGGAAACCTGGAAGGGAGGCTGTGTGGCGACAGATCACACGGGAAATGAGGTCAGCTTGCACAGGACAATTGCGCCCGAGTTTACGACAAGAGGCGCCAGATGATACTACTTCTGATTGATCGAGTCATTCGCAACCCTCCATTGGCGCCGAACTTGGTATGACTGTGCTGATGGCTGAGGCATTTGACGGCTGATGATACCTGGCCCAGCAAGGCAGCTCAGTCTCGTTCCTATCATTATCTTGACTTCGCCCTCATAGCGTGGGAGGCGTCCCATGACTCCGCCCGCCATGGCCAATGGCATGCACAGCCTTCCCACGCGTGCCTTGCACCATGGCAGGCCGAGCTTGCCTTTGTCTCCGTTCCCCTCCTTCGACCCATAACAATTGAATCACACCCCTCAGATCATGATCCCGCCTCGTGTGGCACGCCCAACAGTTTAATACCGTCCTCTCCCAGGCTCCGGCCATTCCTCTCCTTGACTTCCTCATAGATATCATTCCTCCCGGTCCCCGGACTGACCGGTAGTATTTCCTCGCGTATCCCCCGCCGTATCCCCCGCCTGCTCTGATCTCAGCCCCTTGTTCCTTCAGCTTCGATACAAAACCACGTCGAACGCGTCATTCGCTCACGCCTCCTCGTTGCCTCCCATACAAGGCCTTTCATTCGCCTCGCGTGATTGATCTTCGACTCTTAAGCTCCCATCTTTCATCACTCCAGACACCCAGCAACCAGTCGGACACCCCCGCTCTGATCATGTCTGCTTTCCCAACAACCGACCTCCGAAGCGAAGCCAAAGCATACCAGCGAGACAAGAACCAGGCAACAAAGTGGGCCCGGGGCCGCCAGGCTGCTCCCGGCCTCCATTGTTCTCACGTTGACCTGACGGATGCCAACGCCTGCGACCAGTGCGCGGCCCGGCCGCATCATCGAGACTACGACCGACGATGCGGACGCAACTTCTCCCGTACCAAGCACCACTTGCAGAACAAGTTGAGCGGGCAGGCTGCTACGCTCGCCCGCAAGGTCTTCCGCAACGAGGTCGTCGATGCCATGGATGGGCCCGTGGCCCACGTCTCTGACACGTCCTCTGAAGACGAGGACATCAAAGATGCGTCTGCGGCGCCCACCCCCCCGGATGCCGACGTCATGTACAGCTACGACGCGCGTTCTGGCCCCGGCAGAGGCTCTGACATTCTCAGCTTTGCCATCACTCAGGCCGTGGCGCGGTTCGAGAACAACGAGACAGAAAAGCTCGTCAACAAGGAATACGACGTGGTTGAGGACGGCAAAGAGTCGGGTGAAGGCTACACCGCAGACGACGATGGCTTTGACTTTGAGATGATCGACCATGCCCACCTGAACTGAGGGCATCCCATCTTCCCGATGACGCGGTATTCTTGGTTGGGACTGGGTTTTATTTGTAACGGTGGCACTGCAGGGCTTTTGTCTGCATCATTCAATTCGTCAAGATACACAAGGGATCATGAGGGAAGCGGGACGAACGTGACGAACGGCGGCGCTTCTTGAGGATATGACTGGCCTTGGAGAAGGGCACCGAAGGCGGCCCATCATTTGGCGTTTATGTGCATGGACCAGCACATTATGATTTGTAGATTACGTGTTAACTCGGTCACTGATTTGGCCCCGTATGAGACGACCATATGTGGTAAACTGTTGCATTTGGTTCAGGGTCGATTCCGATTGCCTGCCATGTTCGGATGCGGGCGCTGCGCCAAGACATCGTGCAAACGGGTCAAACGTGCAGAACAAAGTACTTCATAGTCGGCGTCTTCACGACTTGCAGGTTAACAAATTAAATTAAATACGAGACCAGACGACCTTTCCAAACCGGACGTCATTCAGATCTGAGTAATAACGTTGATACCATCACGGCCGTCTGCGGTCATTGGTGGCGACAAAGGCGACGCCACATCACAGCACATACATCATATCAACACCAGATGCCTGCGACCGGCCTCGCCGCGTACCTGGCAAAGAAGTATCTCAACGCTTCGACGCCGGTCGGAGATAAAGAGAGAGACGGTCTCCCTTCCGACTTCAGTGTGCGGCCCAAAAAGCGGAGGAAGAAGGACAAAGATGGCGGCGGCACAACTGGGATGGTGGTGATTGCCGATGACGAGGATCTGCTCTTGGGCGGAGACAGAGGCAGGGCGGGGAATAGAATAGACGAGGATGAGGATGCACCTGTATTCGATCAGAACGTCAAGTCGGCGGAGTTCAGAAAGAAAAAGGGCGCCAGTAATTGGAAGGCTGTCTCTCCGTCGACGGTGACGCCAGGCCCGATGGAGTCCCAAGGAGAGCAGAATGACGCAGACCGAATACTCGCGGACGCCGCGGCCGAGGCAGAGAAGAGGCAGAGAGACGTGGAAGTGGAGGATGCACCTACTATCGTCGACGTCGGCGCTCTTGAGGATGGGGTCGTTGACAACGGACCCCGGATGTCCAGTGGTGCGAAGGCTGGACTGCAGACCGCAGCGGACACGGCGCGGTTGATTGAGAGAGAGGAGCGCGAGAAACGGGCAGCAGAGAAGAAAGCGAAAAAGTCAAGACAGCTAGCAAAGGAGCAGCCGGAGGAGGAAACCGTCTACCGCGACGCGACGGGGCGACGGATCGACGTGAGCATGAAGCGGGCTGAGGCGCGTGCTGCGGAGGCCGAACAGCGGCGACAAGAGAGAAAAGAGAAAGAAGATGCTATGGGCGAGGTGCAGAGAGCCCAGAAGGAAGAGAGGAAGCGTGAGCTCGAGGAGGCCAAGTTTTTGACCCTCGGTCGAAGCGTCGAGGACGAGGAGATGAATGAGAGGCTCAAGGCCGAGGTGCGATGGGACGATCCGATGGCGGCGTACGTGGCGAGTAAACGCACTGAACAACGACTGGCGCAGGCATCTGACGGCGGCCGAGGGGGTCAGGCCGCCGCGAAAGAGACGGCACAGAAGAAAAGGGTATACCAGGGCCACGCGCCGCCGAACCGGTACGGCATCCTACCCGGCTGGCGCTGGGACGGCGTCGATCGAGGCAACGGGTTTGAAAAAGAGTGGTTCCAGGCACGAGGCCGGAAGACGAGGAGCGAGAACATGCAGTATCAGTGGCAGATGGACGAGTAGTGGAAATGGAAGGGAAGTGAAAATCCCCACTGAGTCAAGTCGATTGATTTCGGGATCGAAACCATTACTCGCCTGGACTTGACAATACTAATCTGACCCTACTCCTTGGGTCTTCTGACGCAACGAAATACTTTCTCCTCGCATCCATCGCTGCGACAGGCTCGTCTGTCTGCCTCTCTCGCGACGCCGTCGTCTCGTAGAGCATGGCAGAGCATGGTATAGAGCCGAGCAATACTCTCCCTCTCGCTCCCCCGCGGATCAACCCAAAGCGAGCGCCGCAAAGATAATTATAATCCAACGTCGCACATGGCCTAAACAGGTACAAAATTCACCTCCCAGCCCTCCTCGTCCGCAGGGGGGACCCTTCCCAACACGAGCTTCATCCGGCCGACCATCTCGGCGTTGGGCCAGCCTTCTTCCCTCCTGTGTACAGTCTCCAAGTGCTGCATGAAGACGTTCACGTTGCCAAAGATTGGCGTGCCACTGGCGTTGACATTCTTATCAGATGCCGAGCCCGTCCTCTCGCTGATCCATCCCCTGGTCTTCCCCTCGGCACAGCAAAAGATGCACCCAAAGCTCCCAAAAGACCCGTCAGGCGCAGCATCCTGAGGGACCATCGCTTTCAGTGTGACGTGACAGCGGGCCAGGAATGCCCAGCGGTAACGGATCCCGCCGCCCTCGCTGATGCGCACTCTCGGATCAAACGTCTTTTCCGCCTTGCCTTTCTTCTTGCCGTCCGACAGGTTGACCGTGTTGTAGACCGGGCCTTCGAAATTGCATTTATCGCACCTCCAAAAGGACGTCATACCGACGAAGCCGGACGGCCGGTTGGCGATGGAGAAGGCTTTGCGCTCGAGACCGGCCTGCAGGCGGAAGGCACCTTTGCAGAAGCCGAGAAGGTTCTTGTCCGTTGGCAGGCTCAGCGGTCCGGTCGTCGAGGGGGCAGATGATATGGTCGTGCGCAAGGACGCCGGACGCGCAGACGGTGCCACCGAGATTTGATCGGCGTGGTCTTGCACCGGGAGAGCGGGCACCGGCTGCTCAACGAGGATGGGAGCTGAGAGGGAAGGGCGAGTCTGCAATTGGTGTCGTGATGACGGTGGTCTCGGCGGAGGATACGTCGGACGATGGAATTGAGTCATTGCTGGGACTGGTCTTCTGGCATAAGGAGCATTGAGCGAGTCTGATCGCACCTGCAGCGGCTGCCTCGATGGCGTTTGGCCGAGGCCTCCAGAGGCCAGAGGAGGTCTGCTGTTCTCTTGCAGATATCGAATATGCTCCAACGTGCTATGATTCCCGTCCGGGCCACGTTGTGAATATGAGGTGGACGTCTGCCGGTCAGGTGCCGTCTGGGTCTGGTACATATCGTAGATGGCGCCATAACTCAATTCTCTTCCATCCACTCTGATTCCCGAATCCGCATAATCGTTCGGCCCATACCGGTCTCTTGAAGTCACACTTTGATGTGCGCTCGATGTCCGGGACACATTGGCCGAGGATCCGTTCTGACTCTCGGTGACGACCGAGGACACATATGATTCACGGTCAACGTCCTGCGAACCCGGTGGACCGCCTGATGACGGCTGCGAGACCGGACTATACGTCGACGGGGAAAGTAATAGCATATTGTCCTCTGGTGCCAGGGTATGTGACGATGGCCGGCGGAGGCTGAGGGCGTCAGCGTCGGGGATCCGATGCACGCCCACGGTCGGGGCGGCCACGTGGTGTCCTGGAGGACTGGGGAATATCAGACCATGAGTGTACAGATCTTGAGAGCCTCCCGAGCTGACCGACGACTTCCTCTCCGTATATGGTGGACGAACGTTCGAGGCCAGGTTCAAGTTGGCAAATTGCTCCGCGATCGGCTCAGGCGTTCGCGGAAAGGGGAATGTCGCAGAAGACTGTGTGCTGCGACTGCTCGAATACGCCAGCGACGGAGTCATTGGCGGCATCAACGAAGGTGAACTTGGATAGCCCGTCATGTTCTGGGGATACATCGCTTGGGCTTTCGCCGAGTCAGAGAGCCTCTGAGAGAGTTGTCCCAGGCACACTCCGGCATTGACGCGGCAGTCATCCGACGCGGTCTGAAGAGGCGCAAAGTCCAGTTCCATATCGTCGAGTAACACACTGCGCAGCGAGATGATCAGGGTCATTTGCAGATTTATCAACACATCTTTCATTTGTTCTCGCGCCTGTATGTCTCCACACGCATATTGTTCGCCAAACCGTTTAAGATCGTGGTCATAATGTCCCCGGACGATCACTGGACCGAGGGCGAGCGATTCAAGCAGGTCTCTGGCCGGCTCTTCGGGCAACGGGCCCTGTGCGCTCTTCTCCCTTTGGTCACGAATGCGCTGGACCAGTTTGGCCGCATCCTCGAAAGCGGCCGTTACTGTACTCGTTGTCAGAAGAACGGCCCAGAATGGTCAGACAGTTCAGACGTACCAGCGCGAACTAGCGAAGCAATATCCATTTTCAGCGGTCAGACCAGGCTGGGATGGAGCGGAAATGAGCAAGCCAAAATAAATCCATGCGGCGCTACTCCCTCAGAGTCCGCGATCTTACCTTGGGCTGACAGAAAGTGATGATGAGAGCGCAGAAGGGGGGGGTTGAAGAAAGAGGAGCACGGGAAAGTACCTACTCCTAGATCCCACCGCACCTGGCAAGGTACACACATCGAATGCCTGGTAACCTCGTTCGCCTCATGGTGCGGCGCCGCAGTGCTACTGTAGCACGGCCTGCAGGTGTGGAGAGGTGATAGGCGGACAGACAAGCGACAGCGAAGGCATGATAAGTCCTGAGGACTGTTGGCTGGTCAGCCTAGAGGCGCCACAAGAACACGACCCTTGCTTCTAGCTTGGAACAGCGTTTTCCCCGTTCTCCACACAGTCTCTCGCCATCGCTCTTCGGCTCGATCCCTGAGCAGTTATCCACCCACACCCGTTATCCGTGCCCCTGGAGAGGAGATGCGACAAGTGTATTTGGATCGCCTGCCAAAGGATCCAGATCAAGTCTAGCACGATGGAAGCTGGCAAACACCCAATTGATATATACAGTAGTAAATTATGTGTTTCTGGTTTCTATCGGGCCACCGCTCTTACAGGTCGGGCGCGTTACAAATCCCGGAAACAGGAAGTCTAAATCGGATATCACTTGGCATTGCGCCTTGGTGGAAAACGCCAGATTTGCCCCCCCCTCTCTACTCGCTTGTGAACGCCGAAAACAGCCCAAGCATCTTCGCGTGCTCCTGCTTCTCGAATTCTTAGTTCACGCCACGGTGGACAGTTGTCTCGCACCCGGCTCGGCTGCATTCTCGTATTTGTCCCACTCCTCCAGGATCTTTGCCAGGCGGGGAGAGTTGGTCAACTTGTACACCTCTTCAAAGTATTCCTTGGAAATCTCGAACGGTTTGGCGGTCACGTTGGGAATGTATTTGCCGACCAGTTTCGCGGGATCGATGCTGGTCTTGTGGATCTTCTTGAGCAAGAAGGATCGGAACGGCTTGACGCCAGACCGCAAGAAGGTGCTGTGGAAAGGGACATCAATACCGCGGAGCGGGATGACGGCAAAACCGCGCTCGAGCTCGATGGGCTGCGGTTTGGCTTCGGTCCTCTTTCGACACTCGCCGATAATGTCGACGAGGTGGGCCTTGACGTCGTCCAGCGACATCTGCTGCATGAGCGCCTGGATGTCGATCTTCTGCATCTTGAGCACGTTGAGGACATTGGTCAGGCAATCCAGGGCGCGCAGATCGCCGGCGCAGACGTACTGCATGTTGGCCACGTTGTAGTTGACAATTTCCACCAGCCAACCGGTCGTTTCGGCGATGTTCTCGACGACGTATTGCAACGCCTGCTCGTTGAACGTCTTGGAGATGCGGCTCGGGTTGACCGCGCACATGGAGTAGTTGCTCCGTCCTTGCTCGTCTCGTTCGACGGCGACTTGCATGGTCAAGCCGCGGTAGAAGACCACCGAGACCAAGCTCTCGATGGGCATGACTTCGGCAATCGACGCCAGCGCCGAATACTCGCCCAACGAGTGCCCGGCAAAGCTGCTGTCACGCTGGATGAGCCCTTTGGACCGCATATCCTCGAAGCTGGCCTTCTCCATCAACGTGAGCGCCGGCTGGGTAAATTGAGTGGCCGACAGCAGCCCGGTCGGGGATCGGTAGGTGTAAGACGTCGTGTTCTCGTCGATCTCCTTGAAGATCTTCTCCGACTTGACCGTGCCATCGGCGTTGACCGACTCGAACGTCATGGCCATGTAGTTTTGGCGAATGGCCTTGCCGCGCGGGCCGCCAAAGTGAATCGTCAGTTCCTTCGGGTTGTTCTTGACGATGTTGATGATGGACAGGCCGTAGTTCTCCATGAAGTGGCGATCGGCGCGGTCCCAGACTTCCTTGGCCACGGGACTCCGGGCGTAGAGATCCATGCCCATGCCTTGTTCTTGCGACCCTTGGCCGGTGAAGACGTAGGACGACACGGGCTGTTCGACCTCGGCTTCGGCGAGAAGGACCTTGTCCCCCGTTTCCTTGTTGCTCGTTTCCACCTTGATGATCTTCCGGCCGGCCACCATGCCGACGTGTTCGAGCTTGACTTCCAGGTCGTCGTTGGGGAGGACCATGCCCGCGAACGAGACGTGGTAGCCGCGGACACGGCCAATGTTGTTCTCGGCCGCCCATGTCTCCACCAGGCTGCGCACCGCCGCACTGGAGTACATGCCGTGGGTGATGGTGCCGGGAAGGTTGGCATAGCTGGCGAAGATTCGTGAAACGTGGATGGGGTTGTAGTCTCCCGAGACCCGCGCGTACGTCTCGTTGGATGCCGGCGCCTTCAGAGACAGGGGCGTCTTGCCGCTCAGGGGAATCGCGTGCTCAAAGTGGACCGGTTGTTCGATCGACCGGCCATGTCGTTGCAGATAGTCGATCACCGGGTTCCCGTGAGAGGCACCGGCGTCGTACTCGACCGAGGCCACCTGGATGACCTCCTTGGTCGGGAGCTCTAGAAGGACCTGGCCGACCGTCTCGACATTCTGGAAGACCGTCTTGTTCTTGAAGCGGACCAAGCTCGACAAGCGGAACGTCAGCGTCTGACCGAGCAGGTTAATGTCCGGCTCGTCCAGGTGGAACCATTCCTTGGATCGGAGCACGGCGACATCTTTGGACGACGCCAGTGTCACCTGCATCGGGGTCTCTTCCTTGCGCTGGAACGTGTTCTCGTAATCGGTGTACGTGCCACGGTACAAGAACTGGCTGGTCACCTCCATGATCGGCTGGCCGCGGCGAGTCACGGTGCCACAGGCCTCGATCATCTTACCCGAATCTTGATTGATGACCGCGTTGATGCGGGCCGACGTGTGCAACTCATCGCCCACTTTCAGAGGCTCAGCCCCAGGGAGCATGCGGAAGCCATTGGACAAATGGACGAGCCGGAGCAAATCGCCGTCGATGGAGCGCGGGAAGATGGGTTTGATGATCGCTTTCCACCCCACGACAATGCCAAAGTCCATGGGAGCGAAGACTTCCTTCCCCGGTCGGTCGACAAAGGCTTCACCGGTGTTGCCGACCGCATGGACGAAATCGGCCACATCCTGCGGCGTCACCGTGGCTTTACCGCCGTCGAAAATGTTGGTGGTCGGGGCATCAAAGGGGACATCCGTCTCACCGAACCAAACGCGGTAGTAGAATTCCTTGATGCGATCGTTGCGACCTTCCATGACCTCGTGGATCGGTGCATAGCCCGTCTCAGGATGGTAGACGAACTTGAGGGGGAGCGCGACCGCCCCCCCTTCGGCCGTTCTCTCCTCCCACATATTCATGAGGATTTCATTCTTCCCGACCAGGCCAATGTCCAAAGTCTTGACCAGCTGGCCGGACTGAGACGGCTCTTTGACCACGATGGTCGTTTTGGCCGGATCTTTGGGGTGAGCAATCTCGACCACCATGCCGCGGATCGGCTTCAACACCCGCCGGAGAGGGTTGTTTTGATACCGCGCGCCCTGGACGAAGACGTCGGTGGTGAAGAGCGCATGGCGCCATGAATAACTCTTGCCCGCCAGCAGTTGCGTCCACGCGTCGGCGTCAGGGAGAGTGGCCGCGGACAGTCGATATGTCGTGCGCGAACCGTCGGGGATGACCGAGACCCCTTCCAGTTCCACGACGCTCTCTTGAGAAGGAAGGATCTTGCCCCCAAAGTATTCGACCACGGGGACCGACGATTCTCTCCCGCCGTACACATCCTCGATCAGGCCCTGGATGTGGTCCTGGTGAATGCCGTCCAGGATCTCTTTGATCGGTTGGTCGACCTTGGTCGAATACTTGGCCGCCATGGGTCCCTGCAGAATACAGGTCCTTCCGACGTCTTGGTCGACGACGGCCTCCAGATCTTCCGACTGCCAGAGCGAGTCCTTCTTGAACCAGTACTCGAAATTTTCATCCAGCGACGGCACGAACGGCACCGGCTTCTGGCCACGACGCTGACAGAGCAGTAAGAAGTGCTGCACGTCCTGCGCATTGATGAGCTGGTGGTCGGCTTCCGGGTAGGCGGCGAGGACTTTGTCCACCACCGGGAAAGGATGGTCCAGCTCCGCATAGCTCTGGATAATGGATGGCTTGCTGGAGCCGGCCGTGAAGCGCTCTTCCACCCGGCGAATAAAGTCCACCGTGAGGTTCCTGAGCGAAGGCTCAATCCAGCGCGACTCATGCTTGACATACATCAAGTCGACCATGCGGCGAACGACCTCGCTGTAGGTCATGTCCTCGAGATCGACCGACTCGCCGGCCGAGTTTCTTCCGAACCAGACCTTCTGAAAGTCATCGTTGAGCTTCTTGATGATGTACTCACGCTGCTTCTTGAGCTCGGCCACACGCTTCTTCTTGTCCAAGCTGAAGATCTTCTGGTCCATCTCGGCCCAGAACTTGACCCCGCGCGTCGCGAGCTTGTGGATCGGCTCGCCCATTTCCGATCGGACGGTGATGACGCCGCCGGCAGGACCCTTGTAGGTTTTTTCCCACTGGCTGTCGTCCACCCCTTCCGCCTCGGCGATCGCCTTCTTCGCGTTCTGGGAAGTGTGGGCCTCTTTGGCCGTCATCATCCGACTGCCAAAGAGACAGCCGTCGAAGGGCATGGGCGGATATCCAAACCGGCGCGCCCACGTCCCCGTCAGATAGGGGTACGTGTCCTCGGACCCGCCGAAGCCACTGCCCGCGACCAGAATGATGTTCTGGCATTTTCGGATGCGGCCATACATCTGGAGGATGGGCTGGTGGAAGTCTTCGAACGAATGATGACCGCCACCGCGGCCACCGGTCCACTGCAGGAGCACGGGGAAGGTCGGGTTGGCTTTGGCGATGTTGATGACCTGCTGAATCGCGTCCATGGAGCCCGGTTTGAAAGCAATGTGCTTGATGCCCAGGGTGTCAATGTACTCCTGAGCGACTTCAATCGACGGCACGCCCGCCCCAATCGTGAGTCCTTCGATCGGCACGCCCTCGGCACGCAGCTGCGCCAGCAGAGGAATTTGCCAGCCCATGGCGCGAGGGTTCACGTAGATGAGATTGACCGTGATCCCTCGTCCGGGCGGAATGTTCTTCTCGATCTTGTTCAGCGCCTCGGTCATGCTCTTGGCATTGTAATAACCGCCGCCGGCCAATTCGATATGGTAGCCCGCATTCATGGTGGCTGCCACAAAATCCCAGGGCACGGTCGTGGGCGTCATTCCAGCCACCATCAACGGCGGCACGCCGAGGAGACGCGACATTTTCGTATCCACAAACGTCTGGCCGACGGACGTCTTCACCAGCTTGGGGCCGTGCTCTTTGACCCAGTTGGTCGCGTATTTCACCGCGTGTTCTTCATCGCGGTCAAAGATTTCCGGCTTGTAGCCCACCTCGGCGTTGGTGCCGTCCATGGCGCCCGCGAGAATGACACGGACACCGGTGCCATCCTTGTTCCGGTTCGTCAGGACACCCAGGCCCGAGATCCCCCCCGGGCCAAAGTCGAGAATGTGAGTGGCGCCGGGGAAGACGGTGGCCTGCTCCCAGTTCACCGGATCATGCGTGATCATGCGGACCAGCGCCGGGACGATATCCTTGTCCCGCAGCGCTCTCAAATCCTCGCCCGTGTTTGTGTCATAGACCGGGATGGCCAACCGCGAGGCGGGGATCTTAACGTCGCTCAGATCCTCCAAAATCTGCTGGAACGCGGCCGCGAGCAAAGGACTGTGAAAGGGGGCGGTGATGGGCAGGAATCGATTGACAAAGCGAACTTTGCGCTCCGTGAAGGGGATCCGATTTTGGTCCAGCCCCGTCGGGGCTTTGACTTTTCGCAGTCGCAGATTGAGGCCGTGGAGCGAGATCGGTGCGCCCGTCACCACGAAGTTGCGCGCACTGTTGACCAGCGAGATGCCAACGTGGCGGTCTTGCGGCAAGTGCTCGTTGGTGGCATCAATGTGCTCTTGGATTTGCTTCCGGGACAGGTCGCGAATGGACAACATGGGTGTCGGGTTGCCTTCACCCGCCTCCAATGAGTCCTGCAAGATGGACGGAGCCAGGCTCGTACGCGGATAAGCTTGTTGGCTCCTCATGCCGATCCAGAACAGCATGGTGATGGCGTCCTTGGCCGCCTTCGCAAAGCTGTCCCACGACGTGGCCGTGGCAATGGCCGCCGCGGTCACGACGCCCTGCGAGTGCCCCGTGGTCCCGCTGAAGCGCTCGTTGACTTCGCCGGGGGTTTTGCCGAGCACTTTGCAAGTGACTTGGTAATGTGCCAGTTGGACCAAGCCGATCAGAGGGAGACTGACCGGCGCCGACACCAAGTAGTCGGTGTCCGGCTGTGCTTCGGGGTCGGCGAGCCATCCCAAGATGTCCATCCCTTTGGTATAGAACTTGTCGGCCTTGGGGCTCGCCGCCAGGTTCCGGAGAAGCTGGGCCGAGGCTTCGATGAGATCTTTGGTGAAAGAGGGATACGTCGTGTACACTTCTCGGAGCTCGTCAAAGTATTCTTCGATGTTGCCCTGCCCGCCAAACACGGTGTAGATGCTGGCTTCCTCGTCGTCCGCCGCTCGGAGCAGGGCCGAGTCATGCGCTTTGATCGGTCTGGCCACCGCCGCCCGCCCGGCATAATAGCACTGCACCACGACCAATTTTTTGGCCGTGATTCCAGGAAGACTGGCGGCGAGAGCATGGACGTCGTTGGCATGCATGAATGACCGCTCAAACTCGTTCAAAACAACCTTGAGCACTTCGACAAAGCTGGTCGTCTCTTCGTCTTCCTCGACTTCACCGGCAATGAAGCCGATGTAGCGAGCAACGAGCTCGGCATTGGACGACGGCTCGTCATCCTGCGCCAGCTCATCCGTGGGCTCGGGTAATGAGGCTTTGAACGCATCTTTTAACTGCGACGCCTGGAAATGCAGCGCCGTGGGTATGAGAAAGGAGTATTCGAGGGAGCCATGGCTGAGGATGAGCGGCCGGAGGTTCTGGGACGACCGAGGCGTGTGTGTGCCGGTCGCACCGCCAGAATACATGGTTCCGGCGCGGTCGTGCAGTCGTAGGAGGCCGGGATGTGTCGTCGACAAAGTGAGCAACTTAATGCCACCGGGTATCAAAGGCCAGGATGATAATTAGGTATGTCCGTGTGCGTAGCACAAATGAGTGGTCGCTCTGAGCAATACCAGGTGCCAGTCTATCAGTGTACAACAAGATGGAGGAGAAACGGGAGAGGCAATGAGTAAGAGGTCAGGAAAGGCCAGATGGGCCAGATGAGCCGTGCAAATGATTAGTGATGGCGGCGGGTGAGAGGAAGAACCGCATGGGTGTATGGTATGCGAGATGGGGAGGGTCGAGGAGCGTTGGTGTGGTTGAACTCCCAGAAACTTTTCTCAGAATGGAGGCACGGAACAGCTTGCAGCCTCAGCAGACGTCATGGGCCAATGACAAGGGGGAAATGGCGAAAGGGAGAGGCTAAAATTCTGGTGGGCAAGTCGTCGGCGCCGATGTGTATGGAACTGGTGGGCTCCAACCTGGCCTGATGGCGCGGCTGCAGGGACGCGCGCATTAGCTGGCCACGGCCTTGATCATCAAACATTTTTCTGAGAGAGAGCAGGCTCCTCTGACAGCAGAGGCTGTGCTCCCTCGCTTGCGTCGGACTGGTCAACCGCAGGCACCAGCATTCGACAATCTGTGCCCATTGGAATGATCTATCCGATCTTTCCACAGTTGCCACGGTGTCGAGTCTGCTTCTGCAAGGCTCGTTCACCCAGCGGTCGGACCACCCATTTTGGCGGGCCCGAGAGGCAAATCAGAAGGCCTGTATATTCTCCACTTCCTTCTCAACCCTTCCCACTCGGCCGGCCAGAACCATGGCGCGTTTTGGGGTTCCCAATTCAACAGCCGGGGAATGCCAAGAGCCAGTGCCTGTGGGAGAGACCGACACTCCAAACTTGGCAGATGCCGCTCCACCGCCCTGACCGTTCCCTGTCCGTTTTTTCGCGGCCGAGCTAGATATCCAACACCTCCATCCCAACCAGTTCTTTTGCCCTCCACTTGTCCTCTTTCGTCACGCAATACTTCCAACCCTCTTGTCCGTGATTACTCTTCCTCACTGGCCTCCAATTGTGGCCGCCTGAGGACACTTTATCCTTTCTGTTCCTTCTCTCGGTACGTGCTGATCCTTCTTGCTCCCACCACTATCACCACCACTCCACGGCCATCACCACGACAATACCTGGACTCAATTGACCAGCAGCACAGTTCCTTCCTCCTCGTATGCGTTCTTCGCCGTGCTCTGATTCAGTTCATCCAGCACGGCACAGAATCCACCACAGCACAGTACATGAGCAGACCATCTTAAGCTCCATTCAGAGAGTCAGCCTCGATCCAACACCACATAGACTTCTCCCATTTAGTTCCCTCGCGCGGCACCATGCGTCCCGAAGTCGAGCAAGAGCTCGCCCACACGCTCCTTGTTGAGCTGCTGGCATACCAATTCGCTTCGCCGGTGAGGTGGATCGAGACCCAAGATGTCATCCTTGAGACGAATAGAACGGAGAGAATTGTCGAGATTGGGCCTGCAGACACGCTCGGGGGGATGGCCAAAAGGACTCTGGCGTCCAAATATGAAGCATACGATGCTGCTACATCGGTCCAGCGGCAAGTGCTGGCCTATAACAAAGACCAGAAAGAAATTTATTACGACGTCGATCCGGCCGAGGACGAGCTGGCACCTGCAGCTGGCAGCGCTTCCGCTGCCTCTGGTGGCGCTGCTGCTGCTCCGGCGGCCTCGGCTGCTCCGGTGGTCGCTGCTGTTCCTGCAGCCCTCAGCGCAGGCCCCGCGGCCGCTGTTCCAGATGTCCCCGTCGCGGCGGTGGATATCCTGAGAGTTTTGGTGGCCCAGAAACTGAAGAAGCCGCTGGCCGACATTCCTCTGACGAAGGCGATCAAGGATCTCGTTGGCGGCAAGTCCACCCTGCAAAATGAAATCCTGGGCGATCTGGGCAAGGAATTCGGCTCCACGCCCGAAAAGCCCGAAGACACGCCGCTGGACGAGCTGGGGGCGTCGATGCAATCGACATTCAATGGCCAGTTGGGCAAACAGTCCTCTTCTCTCATCGCTCGCCTGGTCTCGTCCAAGATGCCGGGCGGCTTTAACATCACGGCCGTGCGGAAGCATCTGGAAAGCCGATTTGGCCTGGGTCCCGGCAGGCAAGATGGGGTGCTCTTGCTGGCCTTGACGATGGAGCCTGCTTCTCGCCTGGGGTCGGAAAATGATGCCAAGGCATATTTGGACGACGTTGCGCAGAAATACGCCGCCACGGCTGGCATCAGCTTGTCGTCCGCCCCGGCGGCCAGCGCGGGCGCGGGCGTCGGTGTCGGCATGATGATGGACCCGGCTGCCATCGACGCGCTGACCAAGGACCAGCGAGCGCTGTTCAAACAACAGCTCGAGCTCTTTGCTCGATACCTGAAGATGGATCTTCGCGCCGGAGACAAGGCCTTTGTCAACTCTCAACAGTCGAACAAAGCGCTTCAGGCGCAGCTCGACCTGTGGCACACCGAGCATGGCGAATTCTATGCCGGCGGAATTGAGCCGTCATTCAGTGCGCTCAAGGCTCGCGTGTACGACTCGTCATGGAACTGGGCGCGGCAAGACGCGCTCAGCATGTACTACGATATCATTTTTGGACGGCTGAAGGTCGTCGACCGGGAGATCGTCAGCCAATGTATTCGCATCATGAACCGATCGAATCCGACCTTGATCGAATACATGCAGTACCATATGGATAACTGCCCGACCGAACGGGGCGAGACGTACGAACTGGCCAAAGAGCTTGGTCTCCAGCTGATTGAAAATTGTAAAGACGTGCTCAATGAGGCGCCGGTGTACAAGGACGTGTCGATCCCGACCGGCCCCCAGACCACCGTCGACGCGCGTGGCAACGTCGAGTATCAAGAAGTGTCCCGGCAGAGTGCGCGTAAACTCGAGCATTACGTCCGGGAGATGGCCGAGGGTGGCAAGATATCCGAGTACAGCAACAGAACCAAGGTGCAAAACGACCTGCGAAATGTATACAAGCTGATCCGGAAACAACACAAGCTCTCCAAATCCTCACAGCTGCAGTTCAACTCCCTGTACCGGGAAGTCATCCGCGCTCTCGCCATGAACGAGCAGCAGATCATCCCGCAAGAGAATGGGGACGTGAAGAAGCCGGGCCGCAACGGCGCCGTCACCCGAGCGACGATGAATGGGACCATCAAGCCGGGCAAGACGGAGACGATTCCCTTCTTGCATCTCAAGAAGAAGGAAGAGCACGGCTGGGAGTATAGCAAGAAGCTCACGGGCATCTACCTCGACGGGCTGCACAATGCGGCCAAGAACGGGATCACATTCCAGGGCAAAATGGCGCTCATGACCGGCGCGGGCGCGGGATCCATTGGCGCCGATGTCTTGCAAGGTCTCATCAGTGGCGGGGCGAAAGTGATTGTGACCACCAGTCGCTATTCACGCGAGGTCACCGAGTATTACCAGTCCATGTACGCTCGATTTGGCGGTCGTGGCTCTCAGCTGGTCGTCGTGCCGTTTAACCAGGGCAGCAAGCAGGACGTCGAGGCCCTCATCGACTACATCTACGACACCAAGAAAGGCTTGGGATGGGATCTCGACTACATTGTGCCTTTCGCGGCCATCCCCGAGAACGGTCGTGAGATCGACAGCATTGACTCCAAGTCGGAGTTGGCCCACCGGATCATGTTGACCAACGTGATCCGGCTGCTGGGTTCGGTCAAGACCAAGAAACTGGAGAACGGGTTCAACACGAGGCCGGCACAGGTGATCCTCCCTCTGTCCCCGAATCACGGCACGTTCGGTAATGACGGCCTCTATTCCGAGTCGAAGCTGGCCTTGGAGACGCTCTTCAACCGCTGGCATTCCGAGAGCTGGGGCGACTACCTCACCATCTGTGGTGCCGTCATCGGCTGGACTCGTGGCACCGGCTTGATGAGCGGCAACAATATCGTGGCCGATGGCGTGGAGAAGTACGGTGTGCGAACTTTCTCTCAGCAGGAAATGGCCTTCAATCTGCTCGGTCTCCTGTCGCCCGCGATTGTCGATCTCTGCCAGGTGGAGCCGGTGTTTGCCGACCTGAACGGCGGCCTGCAATTCCTGCCGGATCTGAAAGATCTCATGACCACGCTGCGGGCCGAGATCATGGAAACCAGCGCTGTGCGTCAGGCGGTCACCAAAGAGACGGCATTGGAAAACAAGGTCGTCAATGGGGAAGACAGCGAGGCGCTGTACAAGAAAGTCACCGTCGAACCGCGTGCCAACATCACGTTTGAGTTCCCCCGACTGCCACGGTGGAAAGAAGACATTGAGCCGCTCAACGCCAATCTCAAAGGCATGGTCGACCTGGACAAGGTCGTCGTCGTCACCGGCTTTTCCGAAGTGGGGCCCTGGGGCAACTCCCGCACACGATGGGAGATGGAGGCCTATGGCGAGTTCTCGCTGGAGGGCTGCGTGGAGATGGCGTGGATGATGGGTCTCATCAAGAACCACAACGGCCCGTTGAAGGGCAAATCATACTCGGGCTGGGTCGACGCCAAGACGAACGAGCCGATCGACGACCGGGATGTCAAGGCCAAGTACGAGAAGCAAATTCTCGAGCATTCGGGCATTCGACTGATCGAGCCCGAGTTGTTCAACGGGTACGACCCCAATAAGAAGCAGCTCCTGCAAGAGGTCCAAATTGAAGAGGACCTGGATCCCTTTGAATCATCCAAGGAGACGGCCGAGGAATTTAAGCGTCAACACGGTGACAAGGTTGAGATTTTCGAGCTCGAGTCTGGCGAGTACACCGTGCGGCTCAAGAAAGGGGCGACCCTGCTGATCCCGAAAGCCCTGAGATTTGACCGCCTCGTGGCGGGACAGATCCCGACGGGCTGGAACGCGAAGACATATGGTGTTCCCGACGACATCATCTCCCAGGTCGACCAAGTCACGTTGTTCGTGCTGGTCTGCACGGCCGAGGCGCTGCTGTCCTCGGGCATCACCGATCCCTACGAGTTCTACAAGTATGTCCATCTCTCGGAAGTGGGAAATTGCGTGGGATCCGGTATCGGTGGCACCACGGCGCTCCGCGGCATGTACAAGGACCGGTTTTTGGATAAGCCGGTGCAAAAGGACATTCTGCAAGAGTCTTTCATCAACACCATGTCCGCCTGGGTCAACATGTTGCTGTTGTCGTCGACCGGTCCGATCAAGACTCCCGTTGGCGCGTGTGCCACGGCGGTCGAGTCCATCGACATCGGCTACGAGACCATTGTCGAAGGCAAAGCTCGTGTGTGCTTCGTCGGTGGCTTCGACGACTTCCAAGAGGAAGGTTCTTATGAGTTCGCCAACATGAAGGCCACCAGCAACGCCGAGGACGAATTCGCCCACGGCCGCACTCCCAAAGAGATGTCCCGTCCGGCGACGACGACGCGAAATGGGTTCATGGAGTCGCAAGGTTGCGGGATGCAGATCATCATGTCGGCCCGCCTCGCTTTGGACATGGGCACCCCGATCTACGGTATCCTGGGCCTGACCACGACCGCCACCGACAAGATCGGCCGATCCGTCCCCGCTCCTGGTCAGGGTGTGTTGACCACCGCTCGGGAGAATCCCGGCCGGTTTCCGTCACCTCTCCTCGATATCAAGTATCGCAAACGTCAACTGGACCTCCGGAAGCGCGCCATCAAGGACTGGCAAGAGTCCGAACTCCTGTATCTCCAAGAAGAGGTGGCGGCGATGAAGTCGCAAGCCGGCTTCGGGTTCAACGCGGCCGAATACCTGGAGGACCGCGCGGCCCACATCGAGCGTGAAGCCAGACGACAGGAGAAGGAAGCACAATTCAGCCTGGGCAACAACTTCTGGAAACGGGATCCCACCATCGCCCCTCTCCGGGGTGCGCTCGCCACCTGGGGTCTGACCGTCGACGACCTCGACGTGGCCTCCTTCCATGGCACCTCGACGGTCGCCAACGACAAGAATGAATCGGACGTCCTCTGCAAACAGATGAAACATCTGGGCCGCAAGAAGGGAAATGCCCTCTTGGGTATCTTCCAGAAGTACCTGACCGGCCATCCCAAGGGTGCGGCCGGGGCGTGGATGTTCAACGGCTGTCTGCAAGTTCTGAACACCGGTCTCGTCCCCGGCAATCGGAACGCGGACAATGTTGATCAAGTGATGGAAAAGTTCGACTATATTGTCTATCCCAGCCGGTCGTTGCAGACCGACGGCATCAAAGCTTTCTCCGTCACCTCCTTCGGTTTTGGCCAGAAAGGTGCCCAGGCCATTGGCATTCATCCAAAGTACTTGTATGCCACCCTCGACGAGGCCGAGTTCCAGCGATACAAGGTCAAAGTGGAAGCGCGACAGAAGAAGGCGTACAGGTTCTTCCACAACGGCATGATCAACAACACCCTCTTCGTGGCCAAGACCGCGGCGCCATATCCGGACGAGCTCATGAGCAAGGTGTTCCTGAATCCCGACCACCGTGTCATTGCAGACAAGAAGACCGGTGACTACACCTACCCGGTCTCGATGCCGAAGCCGACCCAGAGCGAAAGCGCCCGGCAGACCACCGCCATGCTGGAATCTTTGACCCAGGCCAGTGCCACCGACGGCTCCAAGGTCGGTGTCGACGTGGAGGACATCCGAGCCATCAATATTGACAATGAAACCTTTGTCGAGAGGAACTTTACCGAGAAGGAACGTGCCTACTGCAAGAAAGCCGCATCGCCTCAGGCTTCGTTCGCTGGGCGTTGGAGTGCCAAAGAGGCCGTCTTCAAGTCCTTGGGTGTCTGTAGCAAGGGAGCCGGCGCACCCCTGCATGACATCGAGATTTTGGCGGATGAGAAAGGCGCCCCCAAGGTTGAATTGCATGGTGAGGCTTTGGAAGCTGCCCAGAAGGTTGGTGTGAAGAATATCAACGTCAGCATCAGCCACAGCGACACTCAGGCCATTGCCGTTGCCGTCTCTGCCTTTTGAGTCAGGGCCATCATGCATATCAAGGGACGGTTGGTTATCTGAGGATCATTCCAGGCAGGAGCACATGAATCGCTGGCGCCCTGGTCCGGCCATGTTTCTTTTGTGTATTTCATGTCGGGCGTTTTCTGGTGAAGCAACGGTGATCTGCAGGACGTAAAAGAACGCTTGCAAATAATTAGAGTATGTGTAGTCTACCCGATAGAGCCACTGCTTGCGCAGTTGTCTATACATACTTTTCTCGTTAATACATGTACTTGAGCCCACGCGCCAGATTCGGCCCAGGCCTCTATTTATGTGTTGGGTCGTTTTTCCATAAGAATAGCTGGCATAGCTGGCTTTGCCTGGCTTGGTATCTATATGATAAATCAGGCCAAGTAGCCGAGCTACTGAAACTGTGGCCTCAACTGTGACTCTTGTTCCACTGTTTGCAGCTGAGAAAGTTGAGGTGTTGGGATTTGAATAGTTAGGCTAACCGACATGGAATTTCATTCTTTTTTCTTAATTGAACGCCTCCAAAAGAGACAGCACTCATAAAGGGGTAATGAAGATGGAACAGAGCAACATTTAACTCGACTTGGTGATTACACTCATTCACTCATGGCGCAAATCAATTCGTAAACTTCCACCACGACGTCTTTGGCGCCGCGGGTCCCGATCTCGTCGACCGCAGACCGTACGAGCTGATCGTGTTTTGCGAACGGTGCGGAACGCGGTTCGGAGAACTCGACCAGGATCATCCAACGGGCTCTGATCTCACTCGACTGAGGGTGTTCCTGGAACCGGACAGCTCGGTAGGACTTGCTAGTACTCCCTGAGAATGTAGCGGCGGCGTCGTGCTCGATCAGATGGAACGCAAGCGCTGTGGAGTGAGTGAGGGCAACTGGTGAAAGATTCGAGATGATGTAATCGCGCAGTGCATCTCTCGAATCCTCTGACGAGGGAGGCGCAAAGACAATGTGCGCCATGGTTGCTCCGACGCCGCTCCCGTGGCAGCGTTGAAAGTCCCTTCGGGCGACCGAGTGCAGCACACGGCAGGCGCAGCGGTTCAATGTCGCGAGAAGCGGCATATACTTGGCCGTACGCGGTGTTGGGTGGTTGAGTGCTGCCAGGTACGGCGCCGACGTGAGAGTTTCGAGGGACGACACTTCGTACCAAACCAGGTACTTTGACGAGTTATTAGTATCATCGGCGGAGTAGAAGCGGCGGGAGTGCAAGAAGCCCGGGATCTCGAGACGCTCAGGAAGATGATCGTTTGTCCACCAGTCGTTGAGTTCATCTTCATTGGTGGACGTTGAGTCAATGGCGCCCCAGATGATAAGAAGGGCGGTCCCCCGGAGGAAATTACTTGCCATGATGCTGCTCTGCTGATTTCGGGTCGATGCTTTGTACCGTAGCAAAGTCTCCGTTGCCGAGAGTAGCAAGAGCCATCGAAGCACTTTTGAATGCTTTCTGAATTGTGTTGCTGGGTGCTGCTCATCAGAAGATTCGCCCTTACCTTCTCCGCACAACGCGTGGCGTCTCCAATATTCTCCATCTCTTTTGATCATCGTGTGTTGGTGGATCCGATCTCCAATTCAATGTGCTGCGACTGACATCTCCTTACCTGGCTCTTTCCAGCGGTACGGAGAACGAGGCATTGCAAGCCCAGGCACTGGAACTGATTCTTCGTCTTTGCTGTGGCGATTCTTCTTACCGCAATCCTCTCCTTGGACTGTGCAGTTCAGTTGTTCGTCTCGAAATATGTTGCATCATCCGATGCAAAAAAATAGTCTAGTGCAACAACACGCAAATCGGGAAACTGAGTGCATGTCCCTTTGTTGAGATGTGGCCATTGACAACCAGAGAAAGAGGAGAAATGAAGAAAAGCCTAGAAGAGGCTACTCCGATGCGGTCTAGTGTAAACACCAGACCAACCATCCTTTTGGAGTGGCAATGCTAGAAAAGCCGATCGGGTGGACATTGAGGCATTGAAGTCCAAGTAAGCTGAATTTGCTGATGGCCACACATTCCTGATAGAGGTGGCAGAGTTCCTCAGCAAACAGAGTTGTCAGGTTGGAAGGCCAGAGTCGTTCTGCTCACAGCCACTCTGTCAAATTTACTGTTAATGAATGGTCTTCGAGCAATCCTCTTCGAGTCGACATTGACGTACGTTGTTGCTTGTCTTGATCCATCAGCTGTGAAGATAGAGGTAACCAGGCGCTATTGAGATGGGCACATCTTCAGAGAAGCGGCTAGCCGTGTGATGAGTTAGTGGGCTGAGTAAGATCTGACATGGCCAGAACGTGGAACATGAAACATAGTTGTGGCTGTTGGCCGGAGATTCAATGTCGTATCTGGCATCGACTAGACGTGCGGGGATAGATAGCTGCATTGGGAATGATACATGAAGTAATTAGGACCTGTGTACTAATGCCATGGATATAGGTTTGGAACGTTGGGTGGGAAATGTCGAGAGGTGTTGTCCATGACAGCTGGCGACCTGATCTTAGATGGGTAAACACCGGTGCTGAGGCAGGAGGGTGAAGTTGTCAACCCGGTCTGGAAAGGTTTCCAAGTCCTTCCTCCTTGCATCAAACCTTTAGTCTTTTCTCACCCCTACCGAGCTCAGCGAGAATCTTAGCATTATGCTCTCCAATCCGGGGTACGGGGTCCATCCTCGGCTCTACGCTGGACGACATCCCCGGCAACAGAGTCGCCTTTACTCTGCCGGCCTCTGTCGCGACCTCGGACCATCGCCGCCTCGCCGCGAGCTGTGGGTGCTTCCAGACTGCCTCCATATCGTTGACCTTGGCGTTGGCGATGCCAGCCGCCTGGAGCATGTCGCTAACTTGGTCGGCATTGTGCTTCGCGAAGATGCCACAGATGATGTCGTAGAGCTCGGCCCCGTTGTCTGAACGCAACGCCGTGTCCTTGAACCGCTCGTCCTTGACCAGCTCAGGCATTTTCAACACTTGGTCACAGAGGATGGCCCATTCCCGGTCGTTTTGGATACCGAGCATCACGATACCGTTTCCTGTTTCAAAAGGCCCATAGGGGTAAATGCTGGCGTGACTGGCACCTGCTCGGGGAGGGGGTGGTGCTCCGTCGAGCGCATAGTACAACGGGAACCCCATCCATTCGACCAGGCTTTCTAGCATACTCACGTCAATCCGGCATCCCTTCCCCGTCTTGGCCCGCTGAAGCAGTGCCGCCATGATGTTGCTGTACGCATACATGCCTGCGGCGATGTCGCCGATGGAACAGCCCACCTTTGCGACATGATCTCTCGTCCCTGTGATCGACAGCAAACCGGCTTCTGCCTGGACCAGCAAGTCATAGGCCTTTTTGTTTCGATAGGGCCCGTCGCTGCCATAGCCGGAAATCTCACACACAATCAGCCGGTCGTTCATCTTCCTCACCTGGTCATACGCGAGCCCTAACCGCTCCGCCGCCCCCGGAGCAAGATTCTGCACAAATACATCGGCTTTTCCTCGCAGCAGCCTCTTGAGGATCTCCAGATCTTGGGCGTCTTTCACGTCCAGAGCCAACGACTCTTTGTTCCGATTCACCCAGACGAAGTGGGAGCAAAGGCCCTTGACCCGGGTGTCGTGGTATCGCACAAAGTCCCCCGTGCCGGGCCGTTCAATCTTGATGACCCGTGCCCCGAGGTCGGCCAGCTGTCGCGTGCAGTAGGGCCCTGAGATGACCTGTTCGAGGGCGACGACCGTGACAGACTCGAGGGGCCGGCATTTAGGCCCGTTGAAAGCAAAACAACTATCATCTTTGATCTTGTCTTTGCTGCGCTGCACTGGGATCGCGAGGCCACGGGTGAAGTTCGTCTTCGCATTCATGTGTACAAAAAGCGGCTTCGATTGAGATTCAAGCGCAATTGTTGAGACCAACCTAGCGGTCTTCCCAAGAGAGATGTTCTGTTGCCACAGCTTGATTCTGTAACAGTGCGACACCATACTCGCTGGATCACTGCAACCACTTTTTAATTTACCGACAGGCATCTGGCCCACCAACCTCAACGTGCGAATTGAATAGTATTTGAGGAGTATGGCCAGCTTGCCTCGGTTTCGCTCCCCGCATCGTTTGGCCTCCGACTCCTCTCTTCTCTCCGACTGCTCAGACTTCCACTATCCTTGCCAATGAAAAGATATTCAAAGTTGGCTCCCAATGGTAGGTTCAAGAGGGCTAGGTCCGTATTGTTGATATATTGACCCCGGAGGGAGGCCTCTATAGGTTCCTGCTTCACTGAACTGCGCTACCAGAGCAGACCTCATCCAGACCCTCGAAGGGATCCAAGTTCAAATTCCCACATCTCGAACCAACCCCAATCCCATTTATCAACCTCAAAGGTTCGAGAAAATCCATATCTATCCCGTCCAATGGACAGTCCCTGCTGTATTGGTATCAGATTTACCCACCCTATTCCCCAAATAGGGCCAAAGTTTCAAATATGCACCTGGAACAACCCCGACGCCATACCATGCCACGCCACGCCATGCCGTGCCTTGTACCAAGTGGACTGACGCTCATTACGGAAACAGCGTCAAAGCAGACCAAGGAAACACGTTCCGACAAATGAAATCAAATCGTCTCTACCACCAAGTTCATGCTGACTCCTGGCTTATGACCCTTCTCGGCCTGAACGACCACTGGGCTCAGCGCCCTTTTCTCGACAATCTCCCATTTCTTGCTGTCCTTCTCTTCACTGTCATTGGCCACCTTCGACCCAGCCTCTGTTGGAGACTGCTGATGAGATCGGGGAGCGGGCGCTGGGGAGTGTGTCCTTGCTTGACTGGATGCTTGTGCTTCTGCTCTTCTAGCGGCCAATTTTGGACCCGGCACAAGGACCCTGGTACTTTGTTTTCGTGATAGTGACACCGTTCGCGCCACGGCCACTTCGGCCGCCGGCGCTGGACGTACCACGGTCGCCACCGCGGTCACAGTGGATTCCTGTCTGCTGCGAAGGGTGGACTTGGCTGCGGAATTGGCCCCCCTCTGTGCCACGTCCTTGGTCTGGGACACCGGGTGCGCCGACAGGGCGGAAGGCAGGGTCGCCGAACGCTCCTTCGAATGGCGCGGCGCCGACGGCTGTGGCACAGCGAGGCTATCTGTTTGAGCCCGAATTGGACGTGCAGGCTTGACTCCAACACGTTCAATGGCCGAGACGGTGCTTTTCGCTGCATATTTGGAGATTGGAATGAAGTTGGCATCCTTTTTGGGCACCGGCGGAGGCCTATCATCCATCACCCAGGGCTTCCGCGGTGGCGGGCCCTGTGGTATCGTGGGGGATTCTTCGATGGGCCGGTCGTCTCGCAGAATTTCTTTGACGCGCGGAATCACCGCTTTGGGCGCCCTCGCCTTGGGTGATGTTTCTTCTGTAACTTCTGGGACCGGAGAAGGGATCACTCGGTCCAGCTCTTCCAGCCGTCCTTTTGCTGCACCTCGCAATGGGGTCGTATTCTCGGGCAGGGTCGCTGAAGTAGAACTCCCATAGGCGCGCGCCGCTCGACCTTGGCTTGCTTCACCATATGCCTCCTGAAATGGTTGTTGAGGTCCGGCTGCCACCGGGACCACTCGGGTTTCTGGTGTGGCGTCCCGCATGCGACTCGGCGATGCCAGTCTTTCGACGGTCGCAATGGCCTCTTCAAAAAATGCCGTGTTCACGGAGACATGCTTCAAATCTCCGTCGTCATCCCCCTGGAGACTCTCCGTCCTTCGAGATTTTGCGGCGGCGACTTTTGATCTTGTTCGAGCCAATTGTACCGCGGTCGAGTCGGGTCGAGTCATGACGAACTGACCATCTTCCATTCCTTTGGAGTCTCTAAATGACTTGACATCGAAGAAGATCTCGTCGATCGTGGTGGCCGAGGATACTGACGATTGAAACGAATGAGCGGCGCTCCACGGCGCTTCCCGGTCGGTCGATGCGGTAATTTCGTCCGGGCTGGTCAGGATTTGATCGCGAGATGGGTGACCTTTGGGATTGAGGGGTTCGGACTTTGCAGTTGGGAACCGATCCTGCATGGGGGAAAGTCGTGCCGGCGAGGTGACAGATCTCTTCAGCGGGCTGTCCGTATAAGGCACTCGACCGACAATTTTGATCGGCGCCGGCGAGGTTGGCGGGAACAAAGAATACTTGGTCACCGTGGGCGACCTGGTCGTCGTGGGCGTGGACAGACGTCTGGGCGGGAGCAGAGGTGTCTGAATATCCGAGTTGGGAGCAGACGCATCGACCATATCGATCCTGTCTGGTTGGCTGTTATTGCGACTTCCTTCAGTGGATGTCAGGCTGTCCAGGGCCTTGCTTCGCCTGGCAAGCAATGATGAAGATCGAGTGGCGGCGGGCAGATTGCCGAACATGACACTGTATCGATCCAAAGGCGCGGTGGGAATATTGATTTCCAGCTTCGGTAAGGAAGGCCGCTCGGGCTGACCGTCTTTGGATTCCGCGGCTGCGTCGGTGCCAACGTCCAGGGAAGATAATGTCGGGGGGGAACCATGGTTGTGCTTTGGATTCATGGCCCTCTCAGCTTCCGGCGGTGTACTTTTGACCCCACCGTCGGTTGGGATCTCTGGAGGCGGTCGACTTGGGGGCTCCAGGAGAGGGTTCCGTGGCTTGAACCATTGATGCTTCGGCACGCTGGGTTCGGTACTGGCATCCAGGTCGGCGTCGGGTTCCGGTGTGGTGATGTCCGTGCCCACCGGCTGTCGTTTTCTCTTCGTCGAGACTGGCTTTGGCTTGAAGAGCGCACCAATTTTCTTCCAACTCTTGACTTGCATATGGAGGGGCTTGTCGTTGAAAGGGCCGCAATGTCTGAAGGTGTGGCCCGGTTGGGCAGAATCCATTTCGTCTGGCAACGAAGTGAACGCGACCGGAGGGTGACTAGGGCTACCGAATGCGAGGCCAATCAGGCTGTCTTCCGATTTGGACAGAGGATCAGAGCTTTGCAATCGGGACGGCGTCTGTCCTTCGGAGGTTCGTGGTCGGGCCGATGGCACCTCTATGCGCAACTTCTTGCTTCTGCCTTCGATAACGCCACTCGAGGTCGTTGGCCGTGCGTCGACAACGGGTGTCAAATGGACTCCGACCCTGTGGCCAGCAAGCCGGCGCGGAGGAGACGAGGTCAAGGCGAAGTCGAAATCTTGCTGCCTGATGGTGACAGGTGCTTCCTTAACAGCGGGCTGTCGGTTCCGAATTGACAACCATCTCTTGGGCATATTTCCTGGTCCAGCTAGGAAAGGGCACGGCCCAAGCACCAGCAATCTCAAACAAAAAAAAAGGAAGGTCGTAAAGTCAATGAGAGTGGTAGGGATGAAGAATTACAAAGGATTGGTCATGTCGATATTGCGCAAGGTCCCCAGCGAAACCGAGTTGGTCAAACAACCACGTCCACATAGCAATGTCGGTAATGGCAATGGAAACAAATTCGAAGCACAAACTGCAGCGACACCCGGGGCTATGGTAGAAAACCGGGCACATGTAAGCAGGGATTAGGGTGAGAATGACTTGCATGGGTGTGCAATTCGCACCTTGCCGCCGCCCACAGCACAAGCATCGACGAACGTGCTGTGCTGTGGGGAGGGGGGCAGGCAGACGGGAAGAGTTAGGCGCGGAGCAAAGTGCCTCTTGGACACCAATCTTCGAGTGCTGCCCAGTCAGGAATGCGAACAGCCTGTACCGTGGCTGAGGTCTCGTTCCGGGGACGTTCGTGAAGAGCAAGTCAGAGAACGAGAACGAAGCCTGAGACGGAGGTCCAGTTTGTTCCACCATGCTCCACTGGCGAGTAGCGTACTTCACTTGCTTGCGTGGCGCACATAGGTAGCCAAGCCAATTTAATCTTCCGACCTTACCGTCAGCCACATCAATCACCTGAGAAGGGCAGGGAGGAGTGTGAGCGGGAGCATGCACTCCTGCCAGAGCTCGAACGTAGTGCTCGCCCATGACAGCGGGAGCGATGACAGCGGCGACGATGCCTTGGATATCAAGGCCATCCATCGCTACCGCTGCAGCCAGATGTTGCAGCACGATCGGAGGGGGTCCTTTAGTCTCGTAATTTCGTCATCCATACCCCCAGTTCCTTTTGAAACCGCCAGCCGGCTAGAACCCTGCAAATGCCGATGGGTGCCACTCTCCTTTAGCACGGCCTCTACAGGATCATTCGCTCGACCTCAGGGCGCCCTTGGCTGTCACATTGCCACTTGATCTCCTGCTGAGATGATATTTGTGAGAAGGGTGACTAGAAAGCTGCCTCTTTCAATAATTTACATGGATACAACACCGCGCGCCTACCATGGCAGTCTTTGCTGCTGGCCCGGATCTCGGCTATGGCCCGTTTGGGCTCTGCATCCCGATGATCTGGAGGGTCTACCTGGAGACTTCAGTGGCAAAATGCTCTACCGATGTTGGATCATGGCCAGGCAATCTGACCAAGACACGTGGCTAGGAATCCCTCCCTGGCAAGGAGAGGCGTCCGGTTGAAGCCCACATGGGACATCTCAAGTCTTTGTTCAAATGTGGCCCTCCTCTCTGGATCATACAATCCAAGATGATTCTGGACGTCATGTGCGTTTGGAGTCTACCAAGCCTGACTGATTGCAATAAGAGGTCTTCAACTGGAGACATCAATGTTAACAGCACTTGACAACACGTCCAACCAGAGATGAATGCAATCAAAAACCACGGCGTCATACGAGCGATGCGGGTTGATATCTGGAATGACCATCTTGCTGTATTTCAAACGGCTTCTACTGCTTGGTGTGAGTGGAATGAGGTTTGCTTTCCTGATGAACCTCTGCATCACTGCCTCGTTTTCGCACGTCTGGGCATGCCGCACGAGATTCTAGGTGGTCCAGGCAAATGCAAGGCGCAAGATACGGCCTGCCTTCGTGATGCGTTGCTGAGACATGCTCGATAACCTGGATTGTCGACGACATCATAAAGACACTGCAGGCGCCCATGACTTCTTTCATTGTCGTCATAGACCTAAACTCGGGAAAAGAAATTGCGCCGTCAGGGCTCCGATGATGGCATATTCAGTGGAAGCGATCATGTGGATAATCACATAACTGGTGGCTAGCTGTGCTGTAATGTGCTGATACAGGAAAGTAATGAATTGTCAGGATCGTCGTCAAGCGACGACGTTCGCTGGTTCGTAGTCGGTCGTGAACAGGCCGCTGCAGTGGGAAGAGCATAGGTCGTGACGTGGGGAGAAAGATCCGTCCAAGGCTTCGGAGACATTGTTCTGCAGATAATACCATTCCCTTGAGACTTCCAACTAGGAGACATCGAAATCTTCCCGTCTTGATGTGTCACTTGAAATTGACGTCCCATCTCGCTCTGCCAGCGCCCAGCTTGCCATCCACGACAACAAGAAAGTGGTGCAACATCAAGCTGGGTGGCAACGGGCTTCTATGTTCCTGGTCAATATGGGTCGCCAGGTCTAGGCCCGTTGAAAAGGCGGTCGCATCTCGGACCAGGTCCCTCCCGGTGGCGAAGCAGAAAACGCACCCGTATTTCATCGGGCTTGATGTTGATCCTCGTGAGCCTCTTTCTGAATTAGGCAGGAACAGGTGACTTTTGCATAAGAACGAGCTTCGATATTCCAATCCCACATGCCGGTGGTCACGAACCTCATCCGTCTGGTGAATGTTCGAGTTGATGGAACTGGCGACATGGAATCGGAGCTTGAAGGTGCACTCTGGACATTGCCAGAAAAGAAAAGCGCCTCCAATGTCCTTGAGCTTTTTTCGATTCTCTTCGGTGAATTCTTTCCTGTCCACCAAAGACACCTTTCCCCGGTCACGGTGATTGATCATCTGCAGCGCTCCACGGCAGAAGGCGCCAGGCTCGTTCGGTCTCAGATCTTCTGGTCTGACACGCCGCGGGTTGTTGGGCTGGATCTGCATGATGTGTCGGAGCTGCTGGTCTCGAAAGGTAAGAGTCTCCAAAATGGTCGCAAAAGTCTCTCTCTCGGCCAGCCCCGGGTCATAATGAGATTCAAAGATATATTTAATGCCTTGGACCGCGCTGAACAGCTGGCCCACGATCAGGGAGAGATATTGAGCGGCCAAAGAATCCGACTCATCCACGAGCTGAGTCAGATGTGAATACGAAAAGGTGGAAAGGTCTCTGACTCGTAATTGGAGAATGACCAGTCGCGGGTCGTACGCTTCTATCTCGTTTGGTACCGTATCGGGGTAGATGTAATAACTGACCAGTGTTTGTAGCTTACGCCGAATCTGTACGGTAACCCTGTGAAGTTCATCAATCGTCTGGGGGATTAATATCGGCGTGACGGTAGGGTCAGCATTGTGAGCCATGTTGGCGGCGGGAGCAAGATGTGCAGGCTTCTCACGAGATAGGAACAGTCTGAGGGTTACGGAAAAGGGCACCTTTTCGGGCGAAGGACGTATTTTGTATCAGAATGGAGCGAAGACTGTACCGGAGGAGGCTTCGGAAGAAGACATACATGCGTCCATACCATAGAGGCATGCGACACCACTTGTGACCCAGACCATGTGACACTGGCATTCAAAGGAACTAGTGATGACTTTGCACGCTCGCAACCCTACCTTGATCGCTACCAGCCGTGCTGGAGGTGAAAGTGGTCGGTCGCGGGGCTCAGGTGCCTGCAAGCCTGGCAAGCCGGGTCGCTGCGCCACCACACCTTTACAATTCATGCATCGCTGGCGTGCCGAGCTAATCCCGATCAAGACGCAGAAACTAACTTGTCTGTTCACCGGTTCCATGCATGACATTTGCTGCGCACCATCGCCAGTACTTGCATCGCCGGCGTTCGCATCGCCAGCGCTTGCATCGCCTGGAACACCATGCCGACCGAGCTGGAGGAGGTATGCATAATCCACATGAGGCTGATCGGAGGCGCAGCGTGACTGACCCGCGCCCAGCTCGTCGAGTTTTTACATCATGGCAACGCCCAGGTCAGGCAGATTGGTCAGTCTCGCCGCCCACAAGGCTGAATAGCCTTGCCGGTGTGTAATCCGCGTTGTTGACTCGGTACAGCTTGTGAACACTTGGTTGGCCATTCCACAGACCCGTCTGTCTTCAAGAAGCCGCAGCTTGTGCCTGTCCAGGACCTCAAACTTCTCGTCCGAGACTACCCTGTGAGTATCATCAGCGAGGGCCGAGCAGAGGGCGCGATGGAGGAGGTGTTTCGTGCTGACCGACAAGGTGACAGCCGATCGCCAAAAATGCGCTCACCATTCTCATCAACCTCAGCCATGATGCCGAGATTCTCGAGAATCTCGCCCAGGATGATGCCTTCCTCGAAACGCTGTTGAAAAAGATTACAGTATGTAGGTTGACCATCTCTGCGCGGCACTGGAGAGTGCCATCGCTGACATGGCCAGGATCCCAAAGATCCGTCTGCGAACGACATCGCTGTGCTGCTGGCCAACCTCGCCAAGTCCGACAGCATCGACCGGGTGATCACGCTCAAACGGGCGATTCCTAAAGGCGTGTCGACGTCCTCCCTGGCCCTGGATCAGCTCATGGACTGCTTCGTCACCGGTGCCGAGGCCAAGCTCAATCCGAATGCTGACTACGACTATCTGGCCTACTTTATCGCCGATTTATCCCGGCACAAGGCTGGACGTAAATACTTTGTCACGCGCCAGCCATATGACGATGTGGTCCCCATCACCAAGTTGACCGTCTTCACGGAGCACCGGAGCCATGTGAGAAGGAAAGGTGTCGCGTCCACGATCAAGAACGTGGCCTTTGAGATTGATGCCCACCCCATGCTCCTGGATGAGTCCGGCGCCAATTTGCTTCCCTATGTTCTGCTCCCCCTGACTGGGCCGGAAGAGTATGATGACGAGGAGGCGAGCGGCATGCTTCCGGACTTGCAGTTGCTGCCCCCCGACAAAGAAAGGGACAGCGATCACGAGATTCTGGTGACACACCTGGAAACTTTGCTGTTACTTACGACGACGAGGCCCGGCAGAGACCACATGAGAAAGGTGCAAGTGTATCCCATCGTGAGAGAATGCCATCTACATGTCGAGGATGAAAACGTGAGGGAGGCGTGTGATCGACTGGTACAGGTTCTGATGCGAGACGAGGCAGAGGAAGGTCCGGGTGAGCCGAAGGCATACGAGATCGAGGACGAGGACGAGAAGATTACCGAGGTATTCTAAATCGACCGTCATTAATCAACCAACAAGCAACTTCCACATCTCCGGTCAGATCGAGAAGGGTGCTGAAAGGTTCCGAATGGCCGGGCTCCTCGATATTGGAGGCCTTGGTCAGTTCTTGTGGCGTTGTAGTCCGGCCCGTTATCTATCTAGTATTTCCCTCCATTCGACTCCGCAGAATCAAGTTCACGCCCTCCTCCCTTTGTCGATATTGGCCACTTCTTCACGAGATGTGTAGAACCCCGCCTTCATCAGGGTCTGACCCGATTGGTGCTGAAGGTCCCGGCAACCAATTGTCGCCGACCACGGGTTGGAGAATTCTCGAGAGGAGAGATGCGGAGGCAATCATTGGGGTTCAGAGCGACAGACGTGAAATAGAAGCCTCTCTCAAGGATGACTTGATCCCAAGACACTTTCGAAACATCGAGAATCTCCACAGAGGAGCCAAAATGCCGCTTCCAAAGTCCATGCGCGCCGTCATCTTCAAGGACGTCTTTGACGTCGCCGTTGAAGACCGTCCTGTACCGAAAATCCAGCACCCTCGAGATGCGATCTTGAAAGTGACGAGCACCGCTCTATGCGGCAGTGACTTGGTAGGACCGGCACCTTGGGTGGACAAGATGCTGACCTGCCGTCCAGCATTTCTATAGAGGTCATCTCAAGGTCCCAACAGGCTTCATCTCGGGCCACGAATTCGTCGGCATCATCGAGGAAAAAGGGGATGAAGTGACCAATTTCAACATTGGAGATGAAGTGGTGGTGCCCTTCTTCACGGCATGCGGCAGCTGCTTTTTCTGCAAGCGAGGGGAGGCGAGTAGGTGCCCCAATGGCAAGCTGTTCGGTAACAGCCAGGGCACGATCAGCATCGACGGCGGGCAAGCACAGTACGTCCGTGTGCCGTTAGCAGACACGACATGTGTCATCGCACCCAAGACCATCCCTCGAGACCTTTTGGTCCTCATGGCCGACATCTTTCCCACGGGCTATTTTGGCGCTCGGCGTTTCCTGGCGGGCCTTCGACCGGACGAGGCCAAACAGACGGTAAGTGTCGTGATCGGTTGCGGGCCAGTTGGCATATGTGCGATTGCCTCTGCGAAATACTTGACCCGTGGCGCCAAAGTGTTTGCCATCGATTCCGTCAATGAACGTCTCGCCGAGGCTGAAAAGCTCGGTGCCATTCCGCTGAAACCGGACGCAGATCCGGCTAAAGTGATCAAGGAGGCCACGGACGGCAGAGGCGCGGACGTCGTCATGGAGATCGTTGGTCATGCCGATGCACTGCAACTGGCTTTCCAACTTATTCGACCCTTTGGTAAGATCAGCAGCATCGGTGTCCATACCGAAGAGATCCCGTTCAAAGGCTTTGAACTGTATGGCAAGAACGTCACCATGGCCTTTGGCCGTTGCCCAGTCAGAAGTCTGTTTGAGGAAGCATTGGTTGTGCTCGAGGCCGTCCAAGATCAAATCAAGTTCTTGTGCGGGAGGAAGATGAAGCTTGAGGACGCGCCAGAGGCATATAGATTGTTCGAGCAGAGAAAGGTGAGCCATGCCAAAACCCGGCCGGTCACAGTCACTGATCCCAACAGGTTCACAAGATTGTGTTCGAGATGTGAGCTGAGCATGGCTTCTCGACCCTAAAGTCGGATTGGTGAAATGGAGCAATGTGATGGCCTTGAGCAAGTCTCGCACGCAGTTACTTGTATTATATGGGCTCACCGTATATCTTCTTTCTCCCTCTCTTCTCCAGTTACAAGCAGCCTGTCGATGAGCCAGCTATAACGCGGTCGCTGTTAGTCTCGACAACAACTGGTTCAGTGCGCTGGATTATGGGGTAAACAGTTCAAGCCGTTACACAGCCGGTCTGACCTCGGGACCAGACTGAATACCAAGTAATTTTCAGCTTGGTCGTGTCTCACCAGATGTCCTGAGGTGGCAATACTTCCTTGTTTCATTGATAGACTCCACCCCCGCAATAATACAGGCAAAACTGCTCCACCGGTTGTCAGCTGTATCACTTTTGCCCAGCACTGCCAAGACCTACGGCGAACACTAGGGACAATCCATACAACGCCTCTCTTCAACGCGTCGCGATCAGCAGTTATGGCTCAATGTCAAGTCGATGGCGCCTGTGCAGCAGGCTCGACATGTCAACGGCTTTGACCCTCCGCCGTCTTCTATACTGGCCACACATGTCGTACATGGAATCGGCGTTCCCGACTTTGACCGTAGCAGCTTCAACCAGCTCCTGGAAGAGGCTCTCGGCTGTGACGAGGATGGCCAGCCCAATCTTGGATCCGACACCTCGATCTGCCACAAGTTGATATGCATCATTCTTCAAGTGGGTATCGAGCCGGCCATCCGAGAGCAGACCGAAAATCCATTCCGGACAGAGAGAGCGGCAGGTAAGGGCGATCTGCAGCTGGTACGTTGCCTGGATGTGGTTCGAGTCGCCATCGAAAGGGCGCCGCCGGTGCTTTTTGTGAAGTCAGATGCTGCCAACGAAAAAGATGCGGCTCGATCGGCCACCCCTCTGTATGTATGGCTTGTTCCGAAATTATTGCCCTTGATTGCTCCCGGTCAAGACATCACCATCCGGAATGCCGTGGTGAGTGTCCTTGCGGGAATACTGAAAGCCGACCAGCAATGCGCCACTGTGCCGTCATGTCGCGCCATACTGAAGTTCATCAGTACAATGGTCTCAGGTTGGTGCACCCTGGAAACGTGCTAGCTGGCATCCGCTAATCGCACAGTTCTCCTTGCCCATGTCACCGCACGGGATTCTCTCGCCATTGACGGTGACATCTTGTTCGACGACGACTTCCTGAATGATGGAATGTCCCAGCACGGCATCGACATTGCCAGGTCGATACCAGGTCTGCGTTTTCTCAACCTGCTTCACGTACTGGACATGCTCTCTCAGGTGATGAGTGTGTTGCAAAGCTACTCAGATTCTCCGTTACGAAGGGTGCAATATCGCAAGCAAATCATTCGCCTTCAGCAATTTATGGAGGAGATTTCTGGCCTTGCACCTGACCTTGGGCCACTCGAGGTAAATAAGTCACAAGGAATTCGCTTCGCACGACACTGACCAGAGTGCAGGAAGTCAGGCATCAAATCCAAGCTCTTCACATTCAGTCCTGGGGTCCATCACCTGGTGGCTCACCTGGTGGTCCTGGTCAACAGGCAACCGAATCGGCTTGGCCTGATAGTGGCCGAGCGCGTAAGCGAACACGCTTGTCGAGCGAAGGAGGTGCTGTCTCATCAAATGGGACTTTCCGACGAAACATATACCGTGAACTAACGGCCGCTCTGACCGGTCAGGCCGTTTCCGATCTCGACGGATTGGATCGAATTGCCGCGGGACACTTTCAACGGTTGGCTGAAGACGACCAGTGTCACGCTCTTGTTCTTCTGGGGTATGCTGCTTGTCAGATCGGGGCAGACTACCTCTCCGATCAAACTTGCGCTTTGTGTGATACCGATGACGATATGGCCGAGGTGCTTGCGAAGAATGAAGCCCTGGAACAGGATGGCCACGAGGAACTGTTCAAAACACTGTTAGTCCTCGTGGCTATCATCCCTCGGTCGTCTCGGGCGAGGGTCGTGGCCATGTCCAGCTTGCGTCGGTTGATATTGCATTCAAGGTCGGCGGACCATTTGAAGCTCAGTCAAACACCAGTCGGCGAGTGGTGTTTACAGTCGTTGAGAAGCTCTTCAAGGGATCTTCGAACCACAGCCGGAAGGACGATGCAAGCCTACGTGGTCCAGCGGAGGCATGTCGATACATCTCTCATTCGGGAGAACCGGGTCATCGCGTTGGACTTTTTGCAGAGCTTGTGGCAAAAAGGTGAAGTAGCTTTCCAAGAAACTGCCGTTGTGGCTCTTGCCCGGATGGCCCGAGTCGTTGGCGACGAGGAACGCAACATCATCCTCCTGCGACTGGCGGAATATCTTGGCCACACCAACCCTTACATCAGCGGCATTGTCTATGCCGAGATCCAGCAACTGGCACAGTCACTGCAGGTGACGGTGGCCGCCCTCCTCCGGCCCTTCTGGCGAACCTTGGGCGTCGCGGTGGCGAAGAACTTGTCGAGCCGGCCCATTGTGGCACACCAGCTTTGCGAACTGCTGGGAATGCAAATTGATGGGCTCATGCTGATGATCGAAGAACATGCCCTTCCATTCCTGGTGTTGCAGAAAGATGCCGAGACGATCAGACGGTTTGCGGCTGCTCATGGGCCGTCGACGACGGTTTTTGACATGTGCACTCAGAGGAAAAATCTCATCGCGATTTTGTCATATTTGTTGGTTCAGCAGGTGGCCGACCCGGAATATTCCATCATTGCTCTGTTGTCGGATCTGTCCAAAGATTTTGAGACGACAGATTTGGCCAGCTGGGTCGGTCAGGAACCCATCCAAATCACTTGCGAATTGTTAAAGGCGATCGGAGACGCTGGGCAGGGCAAATCTGCACGCATATACCAAGCCTTGCAACTGGTGGCGAACCTCTTGACACGAAGATCGGGGCCACCATCGGCTTCGAGACGGGCTGATAGCATTGGCACCTTTTTGGAGAACAACGTTCTTGCCATCATGACGCACTTTATGGCCCTTCTGAATGATCTCGAGGTGAAGGAGCCAAAAGTGGAGAAAAAGCGATGTCTTGCTGCCATCGGAGAAGTGGTCAAGCTGGGCAAAAGCCGTGTCGTGAGTGCTCTGCCACAAATATGCGCCTGTCTACGCTCCGGCCTGGACGATGTCGAACTATGCAATGTCGCATTCTCTTCTTGGGCCCTCATGATCACGTCGTTGAAAGAAGAGGATGTCGAACCCCTCATTGACCAGACGCTCGCCATCATCGTCAAGAACTGGGACGTCTTCGACACACCCACACAACACCAGGCGTATAATCTCGTCTCTGATCTCCTCAAGAAGCACGCGGCCCTCGTGCGCGAGATATTCAACAAAATGCCTTCGCTATCGTCCATTCCTCTCATGAGCAAATTTGAGGCGGAGATCGGCAATCTCAAACGTCAAATGGATGAGCGACATCAAGTCATGGCCTTCATCGACCGGCTGAAGAATGAAAACATTGCCGTGGTGGAGCAAGCCCTGCACGAGCTCACTGATCTCTTGCGGGTGAAACAAGACCTGCTGCATCGTTCCATTCTCCGTGAACAGCCCGACACCTTTGTCGCCGATCTCGCGCGAGCTCTTCTTGATTGCTGCGTCCAGTTCAACTCGAACACCGAGGTCCTCAGGCTCTCTGGCCAGTGCCTCGGCAGCATCGGCTGTCTGGATTCCAGCAAACTCGAGACGGTGAGGGACCGCAAATCCATCGTGGTCTTGTCCAACTTCGGCAAGGGAGACGAAGTGGTCGAGTTTGTTTTCTTTTTTCTCGAGAATGTCTTGGTGAAGGCGTTCCTCTCCGCCACGACGACCAGAGCTCAGGGTTTTTTGGGTTGGGCCATGCAGGAATTTCTCAAAGCAGTGGAGCAGGACACGCCATCCAAGTCGCGCAATGGCCTCAATACCGCGAGTCGAAAGTGGCAAGAGCTCCCCGAGTCCACGAAAACGATCCTGACTCCTTTTCTGAGCTCCAAGTACACGGTTCAAGAGATCCGACCTCCGGCGAAATGCCATTACCCGCTCTTCAAACGTGGCATGCGCCATCGGGACTGGCTGCGAACGATGACTCTCGACTTTTTACATCGCGGTCCCGGCAACAACATTCGACTGATCTTTGACATTTGCTGTCGTATCGTCAATGGCCAAGACACTTCGATCCCCGCTTTTCTGCTTCCCTACGCTGCCCTCAATCTCGTGGTGAGCGGTGTCGAGAGTGACAGCAAAGACATCTTGGAAGAGATCATTGGGATCCTCCGTGAGCCCATCGGTGGCCAGGACCGCAAAGTGCAGGATGACATCAGACTCTGCAGCCAAACGGTGTTTGAGATTCTCGATTACCTGTCGACCTGGCTGCAACAGAAACGAAAGCAATACTCCTCCTTCAAATCTCGCTCCGACCGTGCCGTCGACCCCCTGTTAGAAGATCATATGGAACAAATTCGCAGTGTGGAACGATTGCTTGAGCGCATTCCACCGGATGTGCTCGCCCAACGTGCTATCGATTGCAAGTCATATTCTCGTGCCCTCTTTCACTGGGAGCAATTCATCCGCCAGTCCAAAGATGCGCACGCGGAGAATGACTTGCATCGACTGCAAGAGATCTATGCTCAAATCGACGAGCCTGACGGCATCGAAGGCATTTCTTCGCGGATGCATGTTTTGGACATCGACCAGCAAGTGCTAGAACACAGAAAAGCCGGCAGATGGACGGCCGCCCAGAGCTGGTACGAAATGCAGTTGGTCCTCCATCCGCAGGACGTCGATGTCCAGAAGAATTTGATGGAATGTCTGAAAGAATCGGGTCAGCACGGTGAGTACCGGCATGTTTTTGATATTTCATGTTCATCCTGACACGGTCCAGTCGTCCTCCTGCACCATTTCGACGGTATGGCATCTCAAGGCAACACCCACCACCTGTCGCCCCTTATTTCCTCGTACGCTCTCGAAGCTGCTTGGGTCAGCTCTCGTTGGGATCGGCTTGCGAGCTGTCTCCGTCAGGGTGGCAATGGAGAGGATTTCTCCTCACACCTCGCCCGCATCATGCTAGCAATCCACGACGGACAACAGTCCACGGCGTTGGAGCTCATCCATGAGCTGTATCGATCCGTCACCGCCGAGCTGACCCCGAGCGCCATCACCTCGCTGCAGTCGAGTCACGACACCCTTTTGAAATTGCACGTCTTGGATGACGTGAGGTTAATCCATTCATGTGGCACCGAGGATCGTATGGACACTCTGGCGACCCTCAGCCGACGTCTTGACGTGCTCGGATCGAATGTCACCGACAAGCAATATTTGCTCGGAATCCGTCGCGCGATCATGAACCTCCGGGACGACGTCTTCAGCGACACTGATGTTGCCGGGGCATGGCTGTCCAGTGCACGTCTGGCTCGTAAAGCCCGCTCTTCCACTCAGGCATTCAATGCCATCCTGAAAGCATCGGCCCTGGGCGACAAGTCCGCGGCGATCGAGCAAGCCAAGCTCATGTGGCAGGAAGGTCATCACCGGAAGGCGATCCAAGTGCTCGAAGGGGCCATTGAATCGGGCGCTTTCGTCGCTCACAACTACATCGCGGAAGAGGGACCGGTCACCTTGACCACGGAGCAGCAGAACTACCAGAACGAAGTGACGGCCAAGGCGTATGTCCTCCTGGGCAAATGGCTCGATCAGGCCGGCCAAACCCAATCGGAAGTGATCATCAAGACGTTCCGGAAATCGACCGAAAATTACCGCAAATGGGAGAAAGGGTGGTACCATCTGGGCCGACATTACAACAAAATCCTGGACTCGGAGAAATCGATGCCACCGGGTAAGGAGAGCCAGGCTTTCCTGACGGGCGAAGCGGCCAAGGTCGTCATTGAAAACTACCTTCGCTCACTGCTGCATGCCACCAAGTATGTCTTTCAGACTCTTCCGAAGGTGCTGACCTTGTGGCTCGAGCTCGTGGACGGAGCCGATCAACCTCAAGATCCACGACGGGGCAATGAGAAGTTTCACACCCACAACTCGGCGCAGCGGAAACGAGTGATCGAAGACACCAACAATTACATTAAAAAATACGTCGAACGCATTCAACCCGTGCTTCTCTACACAATCTTGCCCCAAGTGGTGGCCCGAATTTGCCACTCCCATCCGACCGTGTACAATATCCTCGTCGGCATTGTCGTCAAAATTGTGAGAGCGTTTCCTCAGCAAGCCTTGTGGACATTGTTGGCCGTGATCAAGTCGCAGTCCAAAGATCGAGCGAGTCGTGGTTTGACCATTGTTTCCAAGGTGGTCGAAGCACAGAAAAAGTCGGCCCGGGACCTGTCCGCATCGGATCTGAGGAACATGATCACCGCCGGTCAACGGTTTTCGGACGAAGTGTTGCGAGTGTCCGAATTCCCCATCGAGGGCAAAGTGTCGCGAGTCAGCCTGGCGCGAGACCTTGGGTTCAACCACAAGATTGCGCCCTCCAAATTAGTCGTCCCCAGCGAGACGTGTTTGATACCAAGCATCCCCACCAGCTATGAACCCGCTCAGATCAAGGCCTTTCGGCCATTTGCGAGGGAACCAATCACCATCAGTGCCTTTTTGGACGAGGCCTTGGTTTTGGCCTCTCTCCAGAAGCCCCGAAAATTGAGCATTCGTGGTTCCGATGGCAACGTCTATGGAGTTCTTGCCAAGCCGAAGGATGACATGAGGAAAGATCAGCGACTGATGGAGTTCAATACCATGATTAATCGTTTCTTGAAGCGGGATGTCGATGCGTCAAAGCGTCGGCTGTACATTCGAACGTACGCCGTCATCCCGTTGAACGAAGAATGCGGCCTCATCGAATGGGTCAACAACTTGAAAACCTTTCGGGACATTATCCTGCAACTGTACAAGGGCAAAAACATCTCGCCCAACTATACTGAGATCCGCAATCTGCTCGACGAAGCGTGCTCGGGCCCGCCGGGAAAAGTACAGATTTTCTCCAACAAGATCCTCAAGAGCTTTCCACCAGTGTTCTACGAGTGGTTTGTGGAATCCTTTCCGGACCCGTCAGCGTGGTTCAATGCTCGCCTCCGATATACGCGTTCGTGTGCCGTCATGTCGATCGTGGGCCACGTCCTCGGCCTGGGCGACCGTCACGGGGAGAATATTCTTTTTGAAGAAGATAACGGAGGCACGCTGCACGTCGATTTCAATTGTCTTTTTGACAAGGGTCTGACCTTTGAGAAACCTGAATATGTGCCCTTTCGGCTGACGCACAACATGGTCGATGCTTTTGGCGCTTACGGCTACGAAGGTCCATTTCGGCGGTGTTGTGAAATCACGTTGACCTTGCTCCGTGGCAACCAAGACACTCTGATGACAATTCTCGAGACCTTTTTGCATGATCCGACCACGGATTTCATCAATGCTGGAAAGAGGAAGAAGCAGGTGGCCGGAGTGCCGAATACACCTGTCGAAGTGCTCGATGGCGTGAGGGGAAAGGTCAGGGGAATGTTACCGGGCGAAAGCGTGCCCCTCAGCGTCGGTGGTTATGTGGAGGAGATGATTAGGAGAGCGACGGACGATGCGAATCTGTGCAGGATGTACATTGGATGGTGCGCCTTCTTTTAGTCGCCGTCCACTGGTATCAGGAAGGGATGATTTATATATGAGACGACATAACCGGCATAGTGCAACAGACATGATAACAATATGAACTGCGGAAAACAATCAATACTCTGATTTGTTCACAGTGGCGCTCCAATCTTATTCAGAGGCAGTGCTTACGGCCAATTGCTCTTATCCACATTCCGTACCTGTCCCTGATCAGTGCTCCTTGCATGGAGAGTTGCATGACAGTGGATTACCCCTTTGACAGCTCGGTTCGGTGGGCCTCCGGTCACCTTCACTACCCTGATCGTCCGGTAAGGTGAACCCATACTGTGCAAGCGGTTTGTCTCGATTGAATGCAGGGAGAGTTCTCCCGGACATTTCAGAGGCTGAACAGATGCAGGAGAGGCCAGTGCATATGACGCCAACGCAGGGACAAGGCCCGGTCTTCAGGAGCTAGTACAGAACTGGGTTAGCGTCACAGCTTTGTTTACCTAAATGGAACCAGGAACTTAAATCAGGAGTGTTGCTGTGTGACCTGCACACTTGACTTATTCTTCATAACCTGCAGCCCGGACTCATGGCATTTCTCATTCCTTCAAACGCTACATCAACCGCCGGCAGTCGCCAACATGGCTGAGCCATTGTCTGACCTTTCGCCCTCGAAGCAGAACTCCAGATCCAAGCTCGACCATCAACACAAATCAGACCGTTTCCAACCACGACAGCCCGTGGACTCCACCCATACAATGTCCACTGTCATAGTGGCCCAGTCTCCTCGGATTGCCCCCGGCGACCTTCAACTGCCCACCTTTCATCCACCCTCGCCTACGCGACCTACATCCAGTCAGGCCAACAGTCCCAAGAAAGCGTTCTCACCCATCAAATACCGATTACAAGACGAGTCCCAGGTGGCCGACTCCCCGCCCGACTCGCCAGCGGAGCGGACTATGCGCTTTAACGAAGGACTCACTCGCGCCATCGGCGGGATGCAGAAAAAAGCCCCGGAAAAAGGCGGTGTACTGGACGATGATGATGATGCTGTTGCCGAAGATGTCACCCGCTCAATTGAGGAGGATTTGGGCAGAGATGACATGGAAGATGAAACCACAGAGTTTACGCTCAGCATCGACGACAAGGTGAATCATGATGACACAGTGGGCGATCTCAGTACTATATCGGCGATTCCTCCTGACCTCACTCGGTTTGCTGGTTTACGAAACTCGCCCACAAAGACCGGGCGGGCCGACGCATGGTCTCCGTCCAAGCAATTGCGCAACTCGATCATGCTTAACACCCCTGGCACTACGCAACGTCCTCTGCACCTTTTGTCCGGCTCGAGGCAAAGTACCTCTTCGAACGAAGATGATGAGGCGACACCACGACGAGCACGAGGTTTTAGTGGCTCGCCGACGGACCTCATGAACTTCACCGGACAGTCGAATGTCTTGTTTCCGCCTCCAGGCTCTGCCCCGCGAACTTCCCGACGCAGCCCGTCGGGACGCGGCGCATTCCCGATCAAAGTGAACCCGAGTCCTTCGCATCGGTCTCAGGCTTCGCTGGACAGAGAACGCGCGGGTGGCCGATCACCTCCCAAGCCACAACAGGAGAGATTTCCGGAGAAATCTCTCCCCGCCACTCCGGCCGGACAAAGACATGGCATGTACAGCGGCAGTGCCGGCCTGGGTATGGATCTCCTCGATATCGACCTGGAGCCCATGGCGACACCTCGATCAATCCCCACCATTACTCCTCGAGAATTGGAAACGTTGCGATCAGAGTTGCAATCGCGCATCTCTGGACTCGAGGCGACCTTGTCCGGAAAAGAAGCCGAAGTGATGGCGCTCAAACGTGCCATCACGGATGCAGAACTACGGGTGGGCAAGACCAGTGAGGAATTAAGGACGGAGCGCGCGGCGAGAGAGGAGTCTGCACGGCAAAAGAGTGAGCTGGAACGGCGAAGCAGAGAGATGGAGGATGTACTTCGTGAAGTGAAGCAAAATGCTTTTGTTGAGGAGCGAGAGAAGGAAAAGCTTCGACGACAGGCAGAGGAGGCCGAGCGGAAGACAGAGGAACACGAGGTCAAAATCCTCGAACTTCGGGCCTCCCTGGATGCGTTACGTGCGGAGAGGATGAAGTCGACCCCGAGTCCCCAGAAGACCAATGCACACCCTGCTACGCCCGGACTCCACCCAGACATCGACCTGGCCGTCAAAGACGCGACTGAAAAGGTGGCGCGCGAGTTGCACGCGCTCTACAAGAGCAAGCACGAGCGCAAGGTCGCAGACCTCAAGGTCAGCTACGAAAAGCGATGGATCAAGCAAGTGGACCAGCTCCGCGCGGAACTCAAGGCCTCTCAAGATGAGGTGGTGAAGCTCCAGACGGAGAAGGAAGCCACCATGAGCAGCGTCATCCCCGGCCAGAGCGAGGCAATCTCGAAGATGGAAGGTCAAGTAGAAGAGCTTCGCCGATGGAATGATGAGATAAGCGTGGAGAAGAAAGTTCTTGAAGCAGAGGTCGCCGGTCTCAAAGGGCAGGTCGACTCGTTCACCGCCGAGACCGAGTCTTTGCGGAAGGAGATTGAACAGGAGCGGGTTGAGAAAGGAGAACTGGTCGCCCAGGTGGATCTGTTCTTGACCATGAGCGCGCAGCAGGAGGAGCAGCGCGCCGCGCCGCCTCCGCAGCCGCCAGTGAGTCCACCAAGGAGCGAAGATGGCCGGCCCACCTCGGCCGCAGCCATTGCCAGCCCCAACCGAGTGAGAACTGGCTTATCCGGCAGACCGAGACCGATGAGTATGCTACAGAAGCCGACTGCTGGTAAGTTTTCGGGTATCCCGGCGCCAGGTCCGAGCTTGAAGGCGCCGTCAAGCAATGCTGGACGAGGTCTCGGTTACGGAGGCAGAAGTGGTGGAATCATGGAGGGCATCGCGAGAATGGGCGCTGGCGGACGCTGAGGAGACAGTCTCCTTCTGTAGCCTCTGGAGGTGTTCTCCGACACGAATAACACGATCATATCATGATGTTTTACGACACGGTCTCGGAATTCAAAGGCGTGAGTGATCACACGATCGCCTCCTGAGAGGTATCCGTGTTGTGGTCGAGATCATGACCGAGCCATCTCAGTGAGCGGACAACCCACGCTATCAGATACTCCATCTCCTGTTTGCGTCAGTGCACGCAAGTCACTATTCCCACTGGGCATCCTGAAAAAGCCGCATACAACCAGACGATTGTTTTATTCCAGAGTAAAATTAAGGGGTGTAGGATGCCTCGAAGATGCTTCACTTGGCTCAAATGCCAATAGGCGGCGATGCCACTTAGCCTCAGAGAGAGGGAGAAGAGAGGGAGAAGTTAGAAACGACCAAATATTCTCTCAGAGTCTAAGCCAGACCTTAATGCATCTCAAACACTGGGGACGTCGGACCTGTTTCAGATGCCAAGCCCGAGGCGAAGGTGCACCACCAAGTCTGGTCGCGAAACTCGACAGTCGCTGGCAGACCTCCTTCCTGCAGGCCGGCGGTATCCAAGATTACTTTTTGGCACGGGGGCTGCACAATGCTCCCTGAGGCCACATGGACGCCATTCATCGTGGCGTATAGCATGCCTCACCAGCTCCGTGAGTCGGGTAGATCCGAGGCTCGCTCCCCCTTGAGAGGACACCGCTTCGCCATATCACAGAATGATGGAATGCGGGCTAGCGGGCCCATAGAGCGAGGTATTGTATATATTCCCGCCTATTCTCCTTCGCCCGGTGCCCTTACTTTGCAGCTATCAGAAGCCGTCCACAGAGTCCTCTCGTTTTCAGACATTCGTCAGCGCCGTTCTTTTCCCTTCATTTCACTTCGATCGTTCCTGGTGAACTGCTCCTGGCTTGAGCCTTTTTGTATTACTATCTCTGTTAGCATAGCTACGAGTCACGCTCCTTACGATCTTGCAAGAACCCAGCCCGGTCATTATGCATTTTTCTCTTGTTTTCTTGACGTTCATCACCGCAGCCCTCGCTCGGCCGATCAACGAAGGAACCCATGGAAAGGATCGCATCCGGGGCCGAGAGAGCGCGGCAGACAACTCCATCTATGTTCCACCCTTCTGGAATGTCCGGCTCCACCGAAGAGAGGTGCCGCAGGAACATTCACATGAAAAATTCCTGACCACCGTCGACGAGTTCTTGTTCAAGAATAATCCAGATAACATTGTAGATGCTGTCTTTGGCCTGCTGGGAGATGATGCTGCCGCTGGAGGTCAAGGTTCGGTCAGCAACACCGGTCTGTTGTGCCGAACTACTGTTCTCCGTCTTGAACAACCATGCTGACGATGCCCTGACAGACTGCCTTCAACAAGCAACGGCCGACCAGGCCTTCACAAACGCCAAAGCTGCCGGAGACGTTGACGGCATGACAGCAGCGCTCGTGTACCGCGCCCTCGAACGCAACACAGGCCAAGTCGGTCTCGCCAGTGTGCCTTGCACTGCCATCACAGCCGTCAATCCGGAGATCGCAGCCATTTCGCAGCATCAGGATCCAGCTTCACCCAACGCCGCCGCCATCAACAAGGGCATCGCACTGGAGCTTGCCAAACAAATCGCGAGCATCGGCGGTGATCCCACGATCGCTCTGCAGTCAGGGACCTTTGCCCCCGGCAACATCGGCGACCCTACGGCGAAAGGCAACAGTTGCGACGACCAAAACGACCCCCAAGGCTGCATCTTTACTCAGAACCTGCTCGTCGAAGACGCCACCGAGGACGAAGTTCTGGCTGCCGTCGGCTCTACATCCGCGGGCGCAAGCACCACCATTGCGGCCGTCACGGAATGTCCGGCTCCTCCCGCCTCAGTGACAGATTCTCCCACCACAGTCTCCTCGACTCCTGCTTCCACTTCCGTTACCACCTCAGCTTCAGCTTCGGCTTCGGCCTCTACGTCCACCACCACAACGTCAAATCTTGACTTTGGCTCCTGTCCCAATCCAACCATCATTTTCGCTGACAACCTCGACGGCCGCAACCAACCTTCATTCGAACCAGCCGACGAAACTGCCTTTCCCCACGGCTCCGCCCTCGGCATCCAAGTCATCACCGACTTTATATGTAAGTTTCTTTATATGTTATACAGTCCTTCGTCTCCGAGGCATATGTATGCCGGACAGACCCGCTAACGTGCGTTTGATGGACAATAGGCCAACAGCTCGGCACGAAGTGCAAGGCGCCGCAATCAACGGTTGCTGCATGCAATGCCGCTGCAGCTGCTGCGCTGCAGCAGACCGGTCAGGCTGCGGCCGATGCGTTCAATGCGGCATTGGGATTCTGAGCCGAATTGGGCTGGACAGAACAGGGTGGTGAGGCTGACGGAGAGAAGATTGCAATTCGGCCAGATTGCCATGTTCCGTGATGTTGAATTTTCGATTCGAATTGTACATTTAAACAATCATGTTTGTCATGCATCATCCAAGAGCATGTCTTGAAAATACTTTTCCACCCTACGAAGGAAATCCGGGACCATTGACTAGGACGTGACGAGCGAGTGTTAAAAAAATGCGTCAACAGTGCTACTCGTAGTCCATGTCAACACGTGCATTAACTGTGGCTCCGTGTTGAGTACAGACCCGTGTAGTTGAGCCACAATGTTACTCAACCTATAACAACAATACAATCTGGCTCTGTTCGTGGACGATCAAAGACAGGGATTTGGTCTGGTGCGGAAGTGTGAGAAGGTCTTGTACCATTGCTATATCTGTAAAGAATATGAAGTAGCTGTATCTGTGACGATCGTCCACATGAAAACTCGTTGCCTGGTCTGAAACTATTCCAGCTGTGACTAAGAATGCAAATCCGGTTGCCTCGGCAGGTGTCATCTTAGGCCCAAACCCTCCACATCAGCACTCAATTTCTTTCCCTCCAGCATCTCACTCATGACTAGGCCGCTTCCAAGACTCAGACTGATACCCCAGGGTCCGTGGCCGCTGGCAATCCAGACGCCACTTCTTTCCCCTGTCTTGACCACCCCTAAATCACTCTCTTGGACCTTTGCCAGGATTGGGCTTCCGCTCCGGCTTACGGGGCGAAAACATAAACCTTCTCTGATTGTGTCTAGATCGTCTTCGTTGAGAGTCTGCCCTTCTTTCGACAGACCCGTTAGTTGGACGGTTGCCCTGCGAAGGTCGTCGATGCTCTTCTTGTCAATCATTCCCTTGACGTCGATGGCCAAGTCGGGAAGTGGCAAGGAACTGTCGTTCAACCCTCCCAGCCATACTTCGGTCTCCCCATTCCGGCCCAGGCGCGCAAAGGCTTCTGGGGCGTATGACCATTGCGGACCTGGGGGACAAAAGATGGCGTAACACATCCTCTCAGCCGGTTTCAAGGGGTTGAGGAATGGCTGTTTGTACCGTGGAGATTTATACACAATGCTGTGTCCTGCCAATGGGTCGATCGGTATTTTGAGCGTGCTTTGTGGGAAGAGAGTTTCGAATGCTTTTGGTGTCCACGCACCAGCAGCCAGCACGACCTTTTTACATTCCAAGTCGATGCTCTCTTGGCCACTGTTCGTGGACTGCACTTTGAGACCTCGGAGGAAGCCGGATCCATCAGTCAGGACTCCAATCGCCCTAGAGGCTAGGTGCACTTTGACTCCTCTTGCTTCGCACTCGGCCAACAAGAAATCACAGAGTTCCTTCGGCTCAACCTGTGCACACTCCTCTGGACTCGAGATGGTGTCGACGCTGCCTCCGACTTGGGGAGTGATCCACGCCGGCGTTCCGTCATCGTTCAAGACCTCATTCGACTGGCCGGCCTCTCTGGACCAAGTGTACGTGCTCCTCCCGGAAGCCCCAGCCCTGCTGGTACCTTCAAGCAGCCAGTCCTCGCCTCTCGCCTTCCTACCTTCTCCGATACCTCTCTGTTCGATGCTGAGGCTGTATACGTGACTTCCAGCGTAACCCCAGCGCCTCTGACCGTCGTTCTCCCGGGCCAGCTCACGGTGAAGCCGGAAGGACAAAGCGCCTAGACTCGCGGCAGCCGGAGTGAACCAGTCGAGGGCCAGAAACCCACCCGCATAGCCCGACGCGGACGTCAGCAATGCTGGCGAAGAGTCGACGATATGGATGGATGGGTTTGCCAACTGTGATTGTGATCGACACAGATAATAGGCGGTCGATAGACCAATAATGCCACCACCGATGATGACGGTCGACATACTAAATAGCGGTGGCCAAGTTGGATCGTAATAGCTTTGTCCAAGGAGAAGAATTCCTAGCGGAACGCTGTGAAAGGATATGAATTTCACAGCCTTAGAATGCAGTCCGATCCGGAGAATGCTGAAAGTTTGCTGCGTTCCTGGCAGGCCTAACGGTACGGTAGCCTCTCGACATCGTAAAAGGAGGCAGATGGCGTAGTATTCATAAATAAGTAGTCGTCATTCAAAGGGCGTCTTCATTCACAGGGCGTCCGTCTTCTAGATCGGATTTCTCCGTTGTCAGTGACGTCAATCTCCACAATCTTAAGAATGGCTGGGGACATTCAGAATAACCATCCGGACATTCGCCAGACAGGATCAAAGCACCATGGCCCAAGACGGAGACCCACACAGAGGTAATCCTCAAGAGAAGAAATGCTTTCTGGGCTCACCCTCTACCCTGGCTCGACATCGAGTACGTTACCACAATTCAGTACAGAGCTTCTCCTAACCAGCAGCAGGCGCAACATCCAGATTCACAAACGATCTTGGTCACGGGGGCCACGGCCGGTTGTTAATTCTCCCGCTTGACGATGAGACGGGGGCTGACAAGTACTGCTATCAGGAATTGGATGGGCGATTGTTCAGCATCTGCTACGTGACCGTCGTCAGCACTTGCTGATTCTCACCGGCCGCAACGGTTCTCGGATTGAGCAGCTGAGAGTCGACCATCCAGACCATGCTTCGCGGATCGTTACCGCCCTCGGAGACATGACCGATACTGATTATCTGGACAATATCTTGGTGAATATCGATTTTGGAGACAAGCTCGATGCTCTCATCTTGAATCACGGCACGTTAGGCAGTTGTCGCCGAATTAACAATTCCGACAGCAGCGATTGGCTAAAGACGTTCCAAATCAATCTGTTCAGCAATGTGACCCTGGTATGGCAGAATTCCAAGGATCTCTCCACCAGCCTCTAACCTCGTCAAGATCAAGGCGGCCCTTCCGTATCTCCGCCAGAGCAAGGGCCGCATCATACTCACCTCTTCTGGCGCGGCCCAAAACGCCTACTCATCTTGGGGTGCTTACGGAGCTTCGAAAGCCTCCCTGAACCATCTGGCCATGACTGTGAAGAACGAAGAGCCTGAAGTCACGACGGTCTCTATTCGACCTGGCGTTGTTGATACATCAATGCAAGAGGACATTCGAGAGAAGTATCTGAGCAATATGGACGAGAAGGACCAGGTCAAATTTGTTTCGGCCAAGAAGGATGGAAAGTTGCTGTCGGCCAGCCTGCCGGGCCATGTGATCGCAGAGTTGTCTCTACGTGCACCGAAAGATCTGTCAGGACAGTTTTTGAGGTGAGACTCGGTTATTCTGGAGATTGCCTTGTGAAGAGCTGATCGTCTGTTAGTTGGGATGATCCAAAATTGGCCGACTTTCAAGAGAAATGACATACTGTGGATACGGAGAGAGAAAAGCCGAACCGCCAAAGATTATTAACCAAGCTCGAAGAGACCGTCTCGACGATACAATTTGCTCGAGGCAGAGAAGCTGAGCCCAATCAAATGAGCCGAGAGGATCGAAGACCGCATACCTTTAGTCATGGATTCCTTTCCTTGAAGCCTCACTGAATCATTTCGCGGTCTGGCGATGAGGCTGACATAGGAGGCGAGAAGAGGACCGTGGCGGATCTGGGAGATGCGTTAGATGCTGACTCTAGTATGCCACTGCTGACAAGAGCGTTTAACAACCTCAAGAAAACGATATCAAAAGATATAGCTAATATCTCCTCGCCGCTAGTACCAGCGAAGGTTCTAACAGTGCCGTAAAATCTGGCTTTGAATGTTCAACGGGAAGGGCGCTTCAACACCCGCAACTCAGGTCATGGTCAGATATACCAGAAGTTAAAACGGCAACAATTCTTCTGGTACATCTTGTTCGGCCCCTCATGCCGAGTCGTCCTCCAGCCAGGTTCAGTCCACATTTCGTCAGAACGAGCTTGCACACCAAGTGTCTTACCGGTCCTCCACCTCCACAAACTTGGCCATCATGACCTCACAATTGGATTCTGGCCTTTAATATCCTCCTTGCGGAACGCTGCTTCATTCGCAGGATGCTTGTTCATTCCTTTCTCCTCTTCCGGTCCGAAATTCGGGATGAATGAGATCGTGAATTTACTTCGTGGTCATCACCTCCCTGTGGGCTTGTCATCCACTGGCTGCAAATGCGCTGTCCATGGCTGGCATCTCAGCAGATCGAGCAAATGGTATGGGCTGTGTACGGCCAACGGTTCCAGTTCGGCTGCATTATGGGTGCTCACTGTCTTTCACGACCTTGATGGTTGTCGGCCTGACTGTCAGACAGAGCTGCACGGCGTAGGGGAAGAATATCGTGTAGATCTTGTATCCTCACGAGGAACCACCGGCGATTGTAGCATTGTCATGCCACCTCCGTGCCTTTTGGCTGCCGGAGTTGGTCTCCCGGATCGACCTGCTGAATCCATTCCAATGCTCGTCTGATGTACTTGTCTTCGTTCGTCTCGGGCACCGTATCGCTGGCACTGGACGGCACGATCGGCATGATGACTGATTCAACCACTTCAATAGTCAGTGCTCGGGCTTCGCCTGCCTTCTTCAGACACAGCTCGAGATCGCCCAGGTACATTCCTTCTGCAGACTCGTCAATGAGCTCGGAGATGGTGCGACTTCGCTTGAGGATGGTATCCAATGCGCTTCTCTGCCCGGAATCAAGAGGTTGTGCGCCGACTTTGTCCAATCTCTGCTTGACTACAACATGGATACTTTGGGGAATGCGATTGAGAACTTTGAGTGCTTGGTCCTTGACACCAGCAGAAATCGTCGCTCGATCGTCATTTGTCAGCGCATCTTTGCGCTCTTCATCAGGTGTATCGTGGTCGCTTCCGTCGTCGCTGAGACTGTCACCGAACAAGTCGCCATCGTCCACCTCCTCAGCCGGATCCCACTCCTCCAGCTCTTTGACCGCATCCTTCATCAATTCGAGCCATTGTTTTGCTTTGTGGACCACAAAGCCAGCGAAGCCCTCGTCGGCCAACTTGACCAGTTGATCGCAGTCTTCCCACACCCGTCCTGTCGCCTCGGTGATTGTCTTCTTCTCGCTGTCTGATATCCCCGATTTCGCCTGACTACTTTTGCTCCGCTGCTCAACCAGGCGCACGAGAACCTGCAGGTCACGCAAGACGGCTGTCGCAAGGGTTCTGCACTCTGACGAGAAGGTCCCGGAGAAAAGCTCCGGTGTTGAGAGGAGCGTCGCGGTGACGAGGGAGGGAAGGACAGAATCATTGACCGGTTTGAGACATGCCGACACGGCGGAGGGCGTAAAAGGCAGGGTAATGGCCAAAAGCGAGAGTTTGGTCACCTGGGACTTCAGCGATGCTGCGGCCGCATTCAGCAAGATTAATGGAGATGGTGTTCCAGGCGCGGTGGGCGCAATCTTGTCCGAAGCATTTGCACTTAGCGAGGTGGTAAACTGGTCAGCCAGTGCAATCGTAGTAGCGAGGGTTGTGGCCAGGGCTGACGGCTTTGCGCGCGGCATTCTGACCGTGCGATCGATCAGGCAGAAATATTTTTTTATTTTCTGTGATCACTTGCCATGCTGAGCGTGAGCATCTTGCCCAATAGTGCGCCTCGATTCAATCCTGCAAGGGCGTCATGTAATTTATTCGGTTATCATAACGCAGTAATTTTACACACTGTTTCCTGTGGAACATCCAACACCCACAATGCTCCCAGTCTGGGACAGCTTATGTATTCATTGTACAGATTGGACCGAGGAAAATGCACCGACCACATTGAACGCCCCTTGAATGAACGACCTTGACTTTATCATTGTCACAAGAGAACAATGGAATAATTTCTGGTCACAGCCCTCATACATCACATCACCTCTCTATGCTGGCGGCACGTCGCCGTTGTGAATATCCCAGACACAGTCGCCCAAGAGTGGTCTGGCTAGTAATGGCATCACTTATGCCACCAAGATGCGCATCACCATGGAAAGACAATGATATATCGATTGTTCTTAACGATCATCGACAGGACCCTCACAGATTGCCGGTTCCGAGGCACAGCATTTCTCTCCGTGCCGAATACCCGGCTTCTCAAATTGACCTCTGCAGTCACCATGACGGCGAGCGTTGTCCCAGACTTGGCCTCGCTATTGCGGGGACCTGTCCATCTGTTGGCTGTGATGCCGCAGTGGATGCTACCTACCGGCCACTCTCCTGACGATACATCCTCCGCCAGCCCAAATACCCTCCGACTGGGAATCTTTTGCCCTTTCGGTGCACAAATTCGCGGCTGGCCGTTCCGCCATGTAATTACCCCCCATCCAAGCCTGAGAGACGAAGAATTTACCCGGTTTTTTCTCCAAATTTCACGAGTTCTTCTGTCAAAATGCGTCCAGACCAGCGGAGGGGAGTGTCCTCTCCTCTCCCAACCCAACCCAAACCCAGGCCACTCTGGCCATAGCCAACGGCCTGAGCAATGGACCCTCAGAATCCCGTCCTCGAGGTCAAGCAGGAGAGCCTGCCTGTGGCGGCTGAACTTGTCACAGTCGATTCCGATGTCCCCGTCCACGAGAGGGACAATTACGAGAGAGATACCCCCGAGCCGGACGGAGGTGCCCAAGCGTGGATTCAGGTAATGGGATCATTTTGTCTTTTCGTTGGATCTTGGTCAGCTCCAGTTACTGTCGAGTCCTGTCGTGTCGACTGACTCTCATCTAGGGGCATTGTGACCTCGTTCGGTCTATATCAAACCTATTACGAAGAGAGCCTGCTTCAAACCAGCTCAGCGTCTGCCATCTCCTGGATCGGGTCGGTCCAGGGCTTCCTCCTGATGCTCGGCGGGCCCGTTTCAGGTGTCATTTTCGATGCTGGCCATCTCCGCTTCCTGCTCGTGGCTGGCTGTACCATGATAGTCACCGGCTTGATGTTGACCAGCATCGCGAAGGAGTACTGGCAGGTTCTCCTGGCACAGGCGATCCTCGTCGGCCTCGGAGGGAGTCTGCTCAACGTCCCGAGCATCGCGGTGTCTGCTACTTACTTCCGCCGGAAACGGTCTTTGGCACAGGGAATCGGGGCGAGTGGGAGTAGTATAGGTAACACCCGTGCCGCCACCAACAGCAGTAGCAGCGCTGGCCGGTCCAATGCCATTGTCTGTCTCCCCATACTTTCGACTGACGATATACAGGTGGCGTCCTCTATCCCATCATCTTTCATAATCTGCAACCCAAGATAGGATTTGCGTGGACCGTGAGGGTGATCGCCTTCATTCTTCTGGCACTCTTTACCATCCCCATCACTTTTTTGAAACTCAGGGTCAAGCCCACAGGCAAAACTCGCAAGATGCTGGACTTTCGCGGACTCCAAGAGATCCCCTTTGACATCTACATCGGCGGCATCTTTCTGGGCTTCATGGGAGTATACGTTGCACCCTTCTACGTCGAATCCTTTGCGCTCGACCGCCACATCACCGACACCAACCTGGCCTTCTACCTCATCCCGATCCTCAATGGTGCATCTACATTCGGACGCATCCTGCCAAATTACTTCGCCGATAAAGTCGGCACACTGAACGTGATCGCGTGCTTCGCCGTGATCTCAGGCATTCTGATCCTGTGCTGGATCAGCATTTCGAACGCCGCAGCGCTGGTCGCCTTCTGTGCCCTGTATGGATTCTTCAGCGGGCCCTTCGTCTCTCTCGTCCCGGTGGGTTTAATCTCGAGTTCAAAATCCAATGCCGTCGTCGGAGCACAGTTAGGGGCCGGCTTCGCCATCATCGGTATTGGGATGCTGATTGGCACACCGATAGGTGGAGCCGTTCTCGCCAACTCTGGATTTCTGGGTCTACAACTGTACGGAGGTCTCCTCACCGTCGCCTGCGGTCTGATCGTCGCCGTATCCAAGATTGCCAGATACGGCAAAAACCCATTCACCAGAGCGTGATCCGATGTTCCTACAGTGCCATTGCGAAAGACACAGACTTGTCTTGGCCCACGACTGTGGTCGGCGGGAGATTCAATCTCCGAGCCGGAGTTTGTTGCTTCTGCACAGGTTAAATAGAAGCCGCCTCACAGTTGTCTGTTCAAGACATGATGCGCATGCGTTTCCTGACCAGCTGGTTTTGGATGTCTGAAGGGTAGGCATTGCCAGAGCAGACAGGGTCAGAGCTGCCAATGATGTGCCATGCGGCTGGAAATGGTTGATCAAATTCCGGCCAGGACTTTGCTGATTGCTCAACGCGGTCCAGTTAGTAAACAATTTGAGGAGGTGAAGATGCCAATATATCCCAATTGTCAGGGATTCATTTCAGATCACCCTGTAAGTTCACTGAGCAGGGGAGTCAAGCATTGAGATGGACGAGAACGTCTTTAGTTCTTCCTTCACCTCCCAAAAAGCGCTTAAGAAATAGAGCGCCAAAACCTCATTCCCGCTACCGGCGGTGGATCATGTATGTGTCGACGGGCAGGCCAAACTGGCAGAGAACCGTCAAAAGCATGCTTGGTTCAGGCGACTCTCAACATAAGCGAACACTAACATGAAAATACTGGCTGTGCAACAATTTGCCTCAAAGCGAAATCACCTGGTCCGTAATCATTCCATGCTGTCGGTCACTCCTGTTAGTGGATATGTAATATAATACCTTCTCCTCCCCTCCGCCATCATCTATGTATACGACCAGTGGGAATTTCCTTCCCCAGCTAGTACAATGATCTTGGGTTCGACGCTTCAAGCTCAAGCTCCGATTTTCTGGCCAACATGTAATGGAAGTGTGGTGGGTCGCTGCGTAGCCATTGGAACTTGACAGGCATTGTACTGGCCTTATCAACCGGTTCCGATCACCGAGCGCTTTTCTCCATACGTGGACACAGTGTGCAACGCCGGAAGAAACAACTGGCACAGGACAGTGTTTTTGGGTTGGTCAGACTGGCGTTATGTCGTACATCGTATTGATGGCCTGAGGCCAGGAGCATGCTTTGCCAATGGAGAATGGGCGAAGTGACGGAATGCACCTTCCTGCTTAGTCCATAGCCCCAGTATTCCTGGAATGGCAAGAGAGAAGTCCAAGCTATTACTGTAAGTTGGGGCAATAGGAAAAAAACACCATCACCCATTCTTACTGCTCTCAAACGTCAACATTCAGTCTCCCTCCACTGTGGCCATATCAAGTACAAGCAAATATACCGACAGCGTCCGAAATGTCTCCATTCGCCAAGAAGGGTAGCAGTGTGATCACGATCGACCCATACCAACTCTTCGATTCTCGCCCCACATTCTCCCATGTGTCAACCTCTACAGGCCCCGCGCGTATCATCGCGACGGCCGGACAGGTCGGAGCCGACGAGAACGGAGTCGTGCCCGGCGATGTGGAGGAACAGATCCAACTTGCCTTCACCAATTTGCATCGCTGCCTGGTGGCTGCCGGAGCCACGGTGGCCGATGTTTTCAAGCTGGTGTACTACATAGTCGATTACGATCCGTCCAACCGACGGCACAGCAAGCATCTACAAGCCTTCTTGGGGGAACATCGCCCAGCCACTACGTTGGTCCCTGTGCCCAAGCTGGCCAAACCAGAGTATTTATTTGAGATTGAAGCGTATGCGGCGGTCAGCCAGTTTCCGCGCCAGCGTGTCGATGTGGTGGTAGTCGGTGCGGGCCTGAGTGGCCTGAAAGCAGCGTATGAAGTGCAGAAAAGCGGGCTTCTCGTGTACGGTCGTCGAAGCGAGGGACCGAGTTGGAGGCAAGACGTGGTCGGTCGACCCTCAGAATGAAGGAAAGATTGTCGATGTGGGAGCCGCGTGGATCAACGACACCAACCAGTCCGAGATATACGGCTTAGCAAAGTCGCTGGGACTCAAGACAGTTGTCCAAAACACGGTGGGAAAAGTTGTCCAAGAAGACATTGACGGTGGGCTTTCAACATTTGAATATGGTGCGGTACCAGCGGTAAGACAGTTCTAAATCACTTCCCATCACTGGGAAGATTCTGACCTGGGACCCAGAAGTTGGCTGAGAAGGACGGGGTCAAAAATATGGTCTATATCCGTGATTTGACGGAAACGGTGTGCCAACAGCTCGACATTCATGACCCCGTTGCAACAGGCAAAAGTCTGGACAAGTACTCGCTGGAGGATTGGGTAAACGAGTCAGTTGAAGGCAACACCGCAATCGCATCTGTGCGCGTTTGGACCAGAGCCATGCTCGGGCTCGAACCATCAGAGATGAGTGCACTTTTCTTCCTGAATTATTGCAAGAGCGGAGGGGGGCTGCTGCGGATGCGGTCGGATCGAAAGGATGGAGGACAATATTTGAGACTGGTTCAGGGTGAGTTTGGTCTTTCCTCTTTATGCATCATGGAGATTTCCCCCTGACTTGGCGCCTGGTTAGGAACACAATCGATTTCGATCGGTCTGGCAAATCTCTTGAATCCGGGTTCGATCAGTCTGAACTCGCCCGTGAGACGGATCGAGCAAACTCCTGACGGCGTCTTCGTGGCTGCCGGACGAGGGGACTACATCTGCCAACGGGTCATTGTTTCGGTGCCCACGCCGCTCTACAAAGAGATTACCTTTGAACCTCCACTTCCACAGGCCAAGTGGGAGCTCAGTCGCAACAATGTTCTGGGCTACACCACCAAGGTCATGGTTCTCTACTCGGAGCCATGGTGGCGGAAGGAGAACTTGTGTGGCTTGCTCCAGTCTTTTGTCGGGCCGATCACGGTGACGCGCGATTCCAGTGTCGACGAGAGAGGCCAATTCTCACTGACCTGCTTCTGCGTCGGTGATCCGGGCCGCGAACTGTCAAAGCTGCCTCAACAACAACGCTTCGACGCCGTGTTGGCACAGATCAAGAGAGTCTTCAGTCCATTTGTGGCCGTGCCCGAACCCGTAACCGTGACCGAACACGAATGGGCCAAGGATCAGTGGGCGCAAGGATGCCCATGTCCAGCCGCTCCACCACGAGTCATGACGGATTTTGGCCATGCCTTGCGGATGCCGCATGGGAAGGTGCACTTTATAGGGACTGAGACGTCTTTTGAATGGAAGGGGTACATGGAGGGCGCGGTGAGGTCGGGAGAAAGAGGTGCGAGGGAAGTCCTCTCATTGCTTGGTCGGTCTAAACTCTAGGAAGAGTCGGATTCTGCCTTTCAGTTTCTCAGAGGTACTGTATTGAGCCACGAATGGAACTCGTGACGCCGAAATGATCGGTGCTCCGGGATGCGCGGTCGACATCCAAGCTCTACGGCTGTTCGATCTTGAACTTGACGTCGACATCGCCCTTTCCAATCGGGATCGGATTTGAATCGCTGTCGTAGAGCGTCCGTTCGAAGAATCGAACATTCATCGACTTGTCAACCAGGACGACGGTTTGCTTCTGTGTGCCGTAGATACCGCTCACACCTAGTTCAACGCCTTTGGCTTCCAGGACTTGAACCTTTTCCTTTACCTTTGCCGCTCGCATTTCGTCCTCGGGGAGCGCTGACATGTCTTTCCGTCCGATGGCCGGGACGAAGATTGTGTTTCGCAATTCCTCAATGTAGACCTCGAGGCCGCCGTCATCCTGACCCGCTTTACGGGGCAACGTGTCGTAACTCAGAAGATCCAGCAACCGCTGGATCAACTGGTCTTCAGTCTCCTTCTTCTCCACACTCGCCCGGAGAGTGTAGAGCATCAGTTCTTCGCCCGATACCACTTTCTTCCATGAGTGATCGCCGAAGGCGGCATTGCTCAATCCTATGGTGTGGACGACATCCCCAGCAATCCATGGCACCTGACTTTGATCCATCTCCCGATTAGAAATGACCGCCAGCTTCTCGCCCACATGTCCGCACACCAGGCTGAAACCACCGGCGTCTCTGGCGATCCCCGTGTTGACCACCTTGTTGACAAACTCTTGGACAGGCCCGATGTCTTCGGCCAAGAACTTGCGGATGATGGCGCCACGACTGACGGCACTGAGTGGCGGTGTGGTGTTTTCATGATAGTTTGTCAAAACGGCAATCTTGCCTTGTTTTGTCACGCCCAACCATGTCCCGTGGATGGACCGCAACATATCTCGGCCAGCCAGGACGTGAGATTCGGGCTCGGGCCACCATTGCGCCTGGGCCGTGGGACGGTTCAGATACTCGTCCCGGTTGTCGATCAGGATGAGAGCATATGAAGGATGAGCAGTGGAGATCAGGGCAATGCACATCCTGGTCGACGATCCCTTTTTGCACCTCTCCAACGAATGACCGTAAATACAAGAAATCAAAGGGTTCTGGAGGCTGAGTGGAAGGAGATGAAAGATCGTCACACTTGATTGACACCAGAGTCAGCGGCGTCAAGCAGGCAAATTCTATGGCTTTTGCGACTCGACATTCTTGGAAGGTCGGCGGCCGTTGCAGGAGTTGGATGTGGAGTCCCAGAGTGCAAACTGTTCTGTCACAGGCAACAACGAGCCGAGGTCGGAAGTCCCCAGAATTCCAGCTGGTGGCCCAAGCTCAGAGGTCCAAGCGCTATCGATAGCGGAGCGGCGAGGCTGGGTTCCACACTCCGCCGCCTCCGACTCCGCTGGTACCTGCGCAGGCACCCTCATTGCTGACGGCTGGTTCATAAAGACACGTTGTCTCCAATAGATGGACACTTCCCATTGTTGGCTGTTCTGTCTGGATTGAAGCTATAACATCGGCATCACTCTTGGACGTCCGGACGTCCGGCCCCTCGCCAACTTCTCTTCATCATCCCATACATATCGCCAGGATGTTCGGTATCATAGCAGACCTTATTGCGTATGTAAAGCCTCCTCACCTGGAATGGATCAGCATTCCACTCTTTCCGACACAGCGGATTCACTAAAAATGGAGACAGAGCCATTACGACCACCCTCCTCCCCGCTTACCTCTCCTACAAAGCCTTGCGCACCAACGACCCCGCTCAGACGTATCCGTGGCTCATCTACTTCACCATCCTCTCACTGACTCTTCTGTTCGAGTCCTGGACAGTTTTCATCATCGGCTGGTTTCCCTTTTACTCATGGATTCGCCTGTTCTTCCTCCTCTACCTCGTGCTCCCCCAAACACAGGGCGCCAAAGTCTTGTATCTCACCTATCTTGAACCCTACATCGTGAGTCACGAGGCCAGGATCGACCACTTCATCAGTGAAGCACACGAACGACTTCAGCAGATGGGTTTGGGTTACCTCACCGTGGTGGTGGAGTTCATCCGTGACAAGGTCCTGGGCCAACAGAGTCCACAAACACCACAAGCACCAGCGACCAAGTATGCGAGCTATGCACAAGATCTGCTCTCACGTTTCGCAATGCCATCAGCACGTACCAGTACTCCCGCACCGTCGGTCGCCACCAGCACGGCGGTCTACAGCATGGTGTCCAATCTCGCCGGGGCCGCGTTCTATGCGTCGTCACGCTCCGCCGCGACCGAGGCTGCGTCGATCCCAGACAGCCTTGTGTCCAATATTCCCGGAGCCACGAGCTCGGAGAAGTCAAGTTTCATATCTGCTCAGCGGGATCGTCTGGCCAGCCTCATGAAGGCCTTGGACACCGAACAACAAAACCTCGACTTGGCCTACGGCACCGGACCAGGTCCCCGACCGTCCAGCTTAGGCGGATTGAGGACGAAGAGTAAATCGGAGCAGTCATTCGAGAATGTCGAATATGACGACGCCGCTCACACCCCTGGGTCCTCAAGCTACGGCTCGACTCCACCGAAGCATGCACCAGGGAGCGGAAGGACCGCGAGCGGAGGCTGGATCCCAGCAGGCATCACGGGATTGTTCGGTGGCGGCGCTGATACTCCGGGCGCGGAAGATAATAATCCAGGCAGGGCACCCAAGGGATGGAGCGCCGCCCGAGACATCACAGAAGAGATGACAAAGGGAATAAGCAGTGGGTTTGAGAGGGAGAGATAGGCACGGTGCCTGACTAAAAAGCAATCCAGATTCTGAGATTTTTACGTTTTCATTTGAGAGGATACACGCAGTACTGTGCCGATGCTGATATATGCATGCCATTCACCAACCGGGCCAGAAAAAAAAGCCAAATGCTGCACACTGCAATGCTAACCTGTATGAATACCGAACCACGAACCGTCCCAAATGTCGAATCCGCTCCATCGCCATTGGTCAACAACATACATATCGACGTTATACATCATATCCTCCTGGGATCCTGCTCAAGTGGGTCACGATAACCCGTGTCATGCCCTGCAAAGTCATATCACATTACGCCGTCATTAAATGCCATCCATGTCATCCCAGCCATCACCGCATCGAACGAAGGATGCAAATATGGCGATTTGCCTCTCTTGCGATCGGAAGTCGTGGTGGATAGCAGACAGCGAACCGCGTACCGTTCACTGAATCCTGTCCACATCGGGAACAAGCAACAGGACGAGCCGGTGGAATTGGAAAACGAGAGAAAACCGGATCAATTTAGTTCCTTGTGTCGGAGGCCAAATCCTGTCGCGGCGGCTGCTCGGGTTCCGGTGCTGGCTCTGGATGTGTTAGTGTCGTTGTCGTCGTCTCTCCTGGTACCGTCCCTCTTCTCTCGGTCCTGATGCGGAATCGTTCTCTAAACCGCCTGGCCAGACCTCCGCGTTCGTTCTCATCTTCTGTCGTGTTGGCCGCCCGATCTCTGCTACGTTCTTGCCTCAATCGCCGCAGCCCGGCGATGCGCTCCTCCCGGGAACCGGCCGCGAGATGGCGGAGATGCGAGGTCACCGTGTCTCTCCGCGCCGTGCCGGCCAGCGGAGGCGGGAAGTGCTGAGCATCCCCAAGGTCGTGTTGGCCGTCGACTGTTGACGCCGTAGCGGCCGTGGCAGTAGACCCCTGCCTTTCGGCTCGACATTCGTCGTCGCCGTCTGGCCCTTGAGATCGTAGGTCGATTCGACAGAGGGGACAGGTGCCGCTGACGTTCAGGAGCCACGGGTCGACGCAGTCGGGGTGGAATTTGTGGTTACAAGGTAGCACCCGCACTTCCTCACCGATGGTGAAGTCCTCGGTGCAAATGGAGCAGCCAAGATGGCCATCGTCGTCAGTCCCGTCGGCATTATGGGCCGTGGCGGCAGGTTTGGGTGCCTGGTCGTTCCCTTCATTTGGGGTGGCTGCCGCCACAGCAGGCGCTTTATCCGCGGTCGCTGTGTCGGTGGCAATGGCCGAGTCGGCGCTGCTGGCATTCATCTCAATGTCACCTGCCTCGGTCGGTTTCGTCGTGGGGAGGTCTTGATGGTCGCCAAATTTGACAATTGGCAGCGTTTCGAGCATGGCCCGAGCAATCCCTTTCGCACGGCTTTGCCTGCCTCTCCCCACGATGTTCCGCGGTCCATAGCGTTCGGGATGTCGGTGCGCTCGAATGGCGCCAGTGACAATGATGACCACGAACAGAGCCGTGATGATCCCCGTGATGGAGTAGAGGATGATCATCGCCACCGCCGTGGTTGGCGATTGACCGATCACGCCACCGCTGGAGCCGCCATTCGACGTATTGGTGTAAGAGTTCAAGTCTGGCAAAATGAACGCCATGCCCGAACTCTGCGCATTCAGATTGAGATTGGCGAGACGGCTCGCAGTGACGGGATCGGTGGTGGTCAGGATGCCACCGATGGTGGGCAGGCTGTCCAGCCCATTCGCGATGCAGTGGTCACTGGTCTCGCTGTACAGAATGATGATGTTTGCTCGCGGGGCGTTGGCCACCATGTCGAAGACGTCACCGGCACCCAGGTTGCCTGTATACGCGGCCGGATCGCAAGAGATATACGAGAACTGGTTCTGATCGGCGACGTTGTTGGCATTGAACGCTCCAATGTTGGCCAGATGGCCTTCGACTTGGACTTGGAGAAAGGCGCTGTGTGACATGTCCGCATATTCTCCCAATGGGGCCAACTGGACGGCTGGTATATTAGGAAACTCGGTGCCATTGAGGAGGAATCGGGGCGAAGTCGCCGCCGAAGGCAAGTCTTGCGAGTTGTTGGAGGGGGCCACTGTTTGCGCCATGGTGTCGACGAGCCACAATAGAAGCCATGGTATGGCGCTGCAGGCCTCCCGTCGGAATGCAGGAATCGACTTCATTGTGCAGGGGCCGACGATGTGTCTCGATAATGTTAATCCCTCACCCGGAAGGATCACACTGCTATCAATTTCAATATTTTTCCTCTTCAAATCACGCCGACGAGACCCGGATGAGACGGAACGTGACGGGTGTGAGGTTGTGTCAGCACTGAGTGGAATGTGCGTTCGCGGGATGCCTCAGATTTTGCCTCGGTATGCGGTCGACGGCCACGTCGCCAGTGCCGTGCTACCAGAAGGTAGACTGCCCGGAATGAGCTGTCGTTCGGCCAGCTCTTATGCCTGCTCGGCGGCTCCCCTAGACCCCGTAATCACATCCGCTTATAGAAGATAGAACGTGTGGCGAGTGTGTCGCAAGGTCTCGCGGGCGGTCGCCGGATGGTACGCAGGGGGTCAGAGAAAAGATTTGGAAACAATGGAGGCTGTGCTTGCGGGCACAGGAGGTGTTTCGTATTTCGCGGTGGTCGCAGACTTGCAGCTGACCGGAAGACCGGGATGCCGACAAGGGATACCAGCCAGGAAGGAGGATGGTGGTGACGACCACTGCTAACCACCGCCTGTCTGTGATCTCGGCGCCTACAAGCTAAGTTGGCCTGGAGTGTGCGCGACGGCGCTCAACTGGGTTGGAGAAGAGTCAGCAAGTGTGGAGGGGAAGTTCCTTTTGACCAAATGAGCTTACACTATCCGATGGTGGGTGAGAGGGGCAGTGTGGATGGCCTCTATCACCACTGTATGGGCGCTGTATGGATCTTTCTGCCGCTGGCATCCACCACCTGTCCTTGCAATGTCCCGTGCTCAAACTCCATCCCGCCTGGCCAAAGTCAACTGGTCTATCCGTCTGTCAGTCCGTGCAGAGCCTGCGTCATCCTACCCTGCCTTATTCTCCCGCCGCTAACTGAGCTGTTTTTGGTCTCAGGGCCATCATTGTCAGCGCCAAGTTTCTGGCCATTCCCTTGACATTTCAGGAAACAAACCGCGAAGCGCCTAGGGTGCTGGACCTAGAGTTCTTGCTGAGAAGTGTGGCGGGCCCAGACCACATTGATTATTGCCACAACGGCTTCAACTATGCAATGGCATCCCCAGGCGGAACCTGGGGCTCTGTACAATCCTCAGAGAATGCAGATATACATTCAAGCCCGTCGAGAAAGTGGTTTATCCTGCGTCCAACGGAGTCACGCATATCATTCGATTCTACCCATGTTTTGATTAAGGGGACACAGCGGATTGCTGACTGCAGATCCTGAACCGACTCAAAGTAAAGATCTAGGATTTGATATTACACCTTTAGGAGACCTACGAACCCAGTGCACAATCATCTATCGTCCACCACTGAGGAATGGGGATGATGATATACTGAACGAGCAGGCGGTATCAAGACTCTGATTTCACCGTTTGGCTTTCTCCCAGTCAGCCCAATAACCTGGATGGACAAGTTCACTTACACAAGCCAGTCCATGCCTTCTTTGATGCCCGTGCCATCAATCACGGAGCATGCGACTATGCTCCAGTTCCTGTCTCTTAGTTCGCCCAGCTTGAGCGCTTCCGAGATTTCCCCCGCTCCTTGTGCATCCGGCTGTCATGGGTCAGTCGCGTGCTCCTTTCCAGTCCTTTTCGACATACTTGATCTTGCTTGTTGGCAAAGACCAACAGAGCCGCATCCCGTAATTCTTCTTCGTTCAACATCGATCTCAGCTCGTCCGCGGCAATCTCTAGTCGCTCAATGTCGGTCGAGTCGATGACGAAAATGACGGCCGCCGTGTTGGCATAGTATGAGCGCCAGTAAGGCCGGATTGAAGTTTGACCGCCCAGATCCCAGACGTCGAGGTTCAGGTTTCCATACTGAACGGATCTGGGCCGTTAGCGCCATGTCTTGTGCCGCGAGACCAGCGAGAGACCAACTCAACATTGAAACCGATGGTTGGTATGGTAGTCACGACCTCTCCAATCTTGCCATTTTAGCATTTCCTCGACGTGACTGGCGGCTGGCATACCTTCAGCCGGTATAGTAATGTTGTCTTACCGGCGTTGTCCTGCCAGATCTCGTCAACGCTCGATAACGGGATGACCGACTCAGAAGCGTACTAGTCCAAGAATCAGAATTCGAGTATCTGTCTTGCCCCAGATGAGGCCGGACAACAGTTTCGATATCGATCCTCCCATTTTGGGGCCTGCCCGGAAGTGGCCAGGAGTGATTTGACGGCCTAATTCAGAATCTCATGCCTCTCGATCATCCACTACCTCCTACACCCGTGAACAAAGTCAGAGGGGTCCCCTGCTGTTATATTGGACTGTAGGAAATTAAAATTGTGATGGAAGGAGTAATCGTGTAAAAGCTGTGGTTGTTATGGGTAAGTTTGACACACTTGGCATCTTGCATCCGCCCGCGAGTCGCGAGACCTTGCCACTTTGGTCTTGAATAATTCACTCAACCCTAGGGCTCCTGCTTCGTCACTCCCTGCCATGCTCCAGAGGACGCCTCCGACTTAAGCCTCCTCAACGACGAGCCGTCGTCACAGACAACTCCACGTCAAAGATCGAGCCGTCAGGTCAGAGATTTGAATCACAATGGTCGGCAAGAAGAGTGGAAAGGCCCTCCTGAGGGAGGAGGGCCTGGAGAGAACGGACAACAATATGGACTTGACGTCCTGGCCCCAGGTGGCACCGATTAACCAGAAGAACTATTACACAGGTGGGAGCACGTCTTGATCTGACATCCGTCCCTGAACTGATCTGTGGACATAGACTACCTCAAGAGAGATGAACAGATCTTGGCTTTTCGGTCGCAGCAGGAAGAAGTACGAAACAAAATGATTAAGCAGGCAAAGGACCGAGACCGGGCACTGGCACAGGGCAAGACGGTCCGGCCTGATGGTGACATTGAGATGGACGAGGATCGCGAGGAGGGGGAAGAAGGAGAGGAAGAGGAGGCCGAAGATGAAGCCTCGAGTGGCGCGAAAACGATTGTCATCCACATTGGGTCACAAAATCTCCGAGTCGGCCTCGCGAACGATGCACTGCCGAAAACGGTTCCTATGGTGATTGCGCGACGGGCGCCCCTGTCCGAGAGCGAAGAAGGCGATGGCGAGCCGAGTCCCAAAAGGATCAAGCTGGACAATGGTCTCCCGCCTCCGGAGCCAGAGAAGAGATTCGGCGAGGATTTCGCAAAGAAGTTTGCGGGCATGTCGAACGACCTGAAGATACGTATGAGGATGAACAAGAGGAAGGTCTTGCCCCAGTCGAGGGACATGGTCACCAGTTATAACAGACGGACGATTTATGAAACCATCACGGAGCACAATGACACGATGCGCATTGAGTGGACTGACACTGGCGGCTACGACGGCACAGACTCGCCTGAATACATTACTGGCAAGGCGGCGCTGCGAATCCCGGATGAATCGACGCCGCGGTACAAGTTGTATTGGCCGATCCGCCACGGCTGGATCAATGAAGACGAATATAAATCGAAGCGCTTCTTGTACGAAGATATTCGCATCATTGTCGAGGAAGCAATCAAGTCACAGCTCGGCTTGGAGTTTCGCACCCGCCGGGATTGGGCTCAGTACAGCTGTGTGATCGTGATCCCGGACTACTACGAGAGGACCTACGTGACCAGTCTCCTTGACCTGGCCATTTCTGATTTCGGCTTTGGCCGGGTCTGTTTTATCCAAGAGAGTCTGGCCGCGTCTTTCGGTGCGGGATTTACCACCTGCTGCATCGTCGATATGGGGGCCCAGAAGACGTCAATTTCGTGCGTGGAAGACGGCATGGTGATCGACAACTCACGGGTCAACCTCAAATATGGCGGCCGGGACGTCACCGAAACATTCGTCAAGATGATCCTGTACAACCACTTCCCGTACGCCGATATCAACCTGAAGCGCCGCTATGACTTCCTCCTGGCCGAGGAGTTGAAACAGAAATTCTGCACCATGACCGAGGCCGACATTTCGGTGCAGCTGTACGACTTCCATTTGCGGGCACCGAATCAGAGCACACGAAAGTATACCTTCAAGATCTACGACGAAGTCATCCTCGCCCCGATGGGATTCTTTCGACCGGACATCTTTGACAATACGAGGAAGCTGAGTGGCCGCCGAAAACTGGTCGATAAATCGTACGATCTCTACGACGGCAAGCCCAATGACCCGAGCTCGTCGGCCCAAGCGGAGATCCTGACCATGATCACACCAGAAGAAGCGATCACGTCCACCAGCAAGACGGAAGAAGCCAAGGTCAACGGGGCCACGAGTGGAACCACGACGAACGGCCACAAAGAAGAGCCCAGTAGCACCGAGTCTCCCCGGCCTTCCTTCAGCAGGAGCCATGAACTCGACGGAACCCCCTTGGCGTCCGTGGCGAGTTCGCCGGTCCGCCAACTCGAAGCCACACCTCAGCCGGACGAGAATGGCACCCCGATCGTGCGTGACGAGAAGGCCAAGCCGGAGGAAGAGGAGGAGGAACCGGTGTCTATCGAGCGTCGAGATGATATCCTTCCCATTTACCCCCTTCCCGACGCCGTCATGACCTCAATCACTCACGCGGCGCGCGGTTCCGGCCAGAAAACGCGCGATCTGCTCGGCAGCATCATGCTGGCGGGGGGCAGCAGCGTCATCCCTGGATTGGCACAGCTTCTTGAGGACAGGTTGCAAACGATGCTGCCCGGGTACAGTAAAGACATCTTGATCGGCCGTCCACCACGGGAGCTAGACCCGCAGGTCGTGGTGTGGAAAGGGGGGGCCGTGTTTGGGCGCATGAGCCGCACCAACGATAGTTGGATCAATGCATTCTTGTATGAAAGACTGGGGGAGAGGGTCCTTGCGCATAAATTGATGTGGGCCTGGTGAGGAATCGGTCATGACGGTGCACGTCGTGGAAACACACCGTCGAGATGAGCGAGGGATATCTACGCTCTCGTGGCGGATCAAATCGAAAACAAAAAGGGAAAAAAAGGAAACAAAATATTCAAAAAAAGAACCGGAACTAAACCGGCGGCCCGCTCAGACCCTTATCATATTCCTCCTTTGACCATTTTCAAGCGAAATTGGCCTTGAGCCAGGAAGTCAATGCTTCACCAAACTCGCGCGGATTCGACAGCATCGACCAGTGACCCGCCTTGACCACGACGCTGGTCAATTTTGGAAGCAATCCATTGTCGACGGGCATCTGGATCGCTTCGGGGCGGCAGACGACGTCGTCGCTGCCGGCAAAGAATAATACCGGGGCGCTGATGGCGTAGTTCTCCTTGGGAACGGCCTTGCTGGCCTCATCCTGGACACCGTGGACCATGGCACCATACCAGTTCTGGGGTCCGTCGAACTTGTCCCGCTGCATGCGCGCGATGAAGGCTTGCTTCATCTCCTCGGTGGCGTAGGGGAGCGTCGGCTGGCGTCGGTCGGCGACCAGAAAGTCGCGCATGCCGTTGGGCGTGCAGAAGGTGTTTCGCCAGGACTCGGGGAGGCCGTGGCCGATTGTCCACACCGACTCGAGGCGAGAATTCAGGACCTTGGGAGCTTCGTCGGAAGCGAAGAAATGCCAGTACCAGTACAGGCCGTATCCGAAGACTTGCTGGGTCGTCTGCACCACGGCATCGAGGTCGAATGGCTGGTCTGTGGGAGGCATATATGCCACGTTGACAAAGACAACGCCGGCGCAGCGGTCCGGATGGAAGTTCCAGAATCGGGCGGTAAGGACGCTACCCCAGTCGTGCCCAAGGACGACGATCTTGTCGAGGCCTTCCTTGTCCAGGATCTCTTTGCAATCCTGGGCCATGTACTGGAAGTTGTATGCCTCCCTGTCCGTCGGCTTGGACGTGCCACCATAGCCCAGACAGTCGATGGCCACGACGCCATAGCCATTCGGCTGAAGCCAGTTGGTCGTCACGTCAGACCAGAGTTCGGCCGAGTCCGGCCAGCCATGGATCAGAAAGACCGTGGGGAGACCGTTCTTCGCCGGGCTGGTGTAGTAGGTGTAGGTGAGGCCCCGCGAGACGTCTATGGTTTTCTTGTCGAGCTTGTCCATGGCTGTTCCTCAGGCCAAAGCGTTTGGTCGAAGGCTGACCAAATTGTTGCTTCAGAATTGCAGACCGTTGAGGGTTGTGGGAGCAGAGGGGACGAGGTCGAGCAAAATACTGAGCGAGTTCAGCGAACGCGAGTCTCTTTCCTATGGGGCATAGGACTGGTCTTGGGTATTGATTACGGCCGAAAGGTCCTGGTCCCGTTATTTGTTCTCAGATGGAGTGGGTATGGATTCCTTGCGGGGTAAAGAACCCCAGTAAACCCCATTTCGGCCCATCACCTGCCAAGCACCCCATTTTGGTTTATACAACGCTGCTGTACAAGATACATCGTGATTTAGTCCTGGACAGTTATTCTGGTTCTCTTGCCAATAATATCTAATTCAGACGATCGACGTACCATTCTCCCTTTTTTGCTTCGCCGACTGCGTCTGCTGAGTCTCTGCACTTATACCGTTGACTTTCAGCGTCAGACTTGGTGATCACTAAACAAAAGAGCACTAGCTCTGGCATCAGGCAAGCACTCGTTTCCCTGAGATACAACCAGAGGTCTACCAGCCGCTGGAGACGGACTGGTCGCGTTGGATTGACATGTGAACACGGCTTGTTTGGAAGTCCGCTTGGCTCTTTCTCCTCTCTTCCCTCCTTCATATCTTAAATATGATTAAGAACAAGCATCTCTTTGACGTTCGGAATGATGTAGACTTGCGTAACAATAGATCCCATGTCGCAGAGATGGGTCATATCTAGGAATCCTGCCGATGGAGTTACAATGCCGCAACTCAAACACACTGTTGGTGTTTAGATGAAGGCAAGTGGTTGCTGTTGGCGCCGCCGTAATCTCCACTTCCTCACTCTGCCGAAGAACATCTCGAAGGCGCGAACAAGGTCGCGTTTTCAATTTCATGCGCTCAATACCGATTTGGTTGTCAGAGGAGAGCAAAACAGCCAGAGAGCTGCTGACGGACCCTGGGCTGAATGGAGAATGTGATTGGCCAGAGCAGGTCAGGAGAGGTGCCGGAAAAGACTGACGAACAGGATCAGTTGACTGGTGAGAAGAAGTCTTCTGGAGGGTTGACGAGGACAAGGAAACGCAAAACAATCCCCAGTCATAGAGCGGTACACTCTCAATGATAAATCTTCTTTCACGGGGAACATGGTACAGATTCGTAAGCAGGGCAAATTCGAGATCCCATCGACAACGGAAATCATCTCTAAACATCCTCACCGCTCCAGCTTTAGCACCTCGCAGGAAGCCCAATAAACAGTTGACAGACGGCATCTGGCGAGACATTACCTGGCCAAATGGCGCAGACACCCAAGACCACCTTACCTCAGCCATCTCATTTGGAAATACCCCAAACACTTGCTCGGCATGCATGACGCCAATCAGGCCTGTGGTGGAGAGTCGAAATGGGGTCAATGAGTCAGTCTGATCGATTCCAAGGCCAGGGCCGCGAGCGCCAGCTGACAGCTAATGTCGCTGAGTTTGAGTTGATGGACCGTGAATGGACTGTTCCTTTCAAGTCTTTGATCACGGCCCAATCCGTATCTGGGTATGCAAAATGAATCTCCAGTCTCTTGGACAGCACGTTGTCTCGGATTATGTTGTCTCGGATTACCACTTGTCTGAAACTCGAGCCAAGAAGGCAGGCAATTGGCCAGAACTTTTCTTCCTACCAGCATACTGTTACTTTTGTGACACCACGGACTTTGTCTGCTTCTTCGTTACACCTCCGCCGTTGTGCCAAAAGCGTTGGATTACATTAAAACCAAAACTGGTCCCGGATGTCGCAAAAATGAAACCCTTCAAGCGTCAGCATGTGGGGGACTTCCTGGGTGCGCTGTTCGCCTCTCTCAGCGTCGTCTCCGTGCTAACTGAAGATAGAAGTCACGGCAGCGACGTCTGCTAGGTGCAATCCTTGACCAACCAGGCATTCCAGCTCTCCAACCTTCGATTTGTCCCTGCACAGCTTCAATCCACGTGGCGGCGCCCCGGCGTTGGAGTCAATATGTCAGCACAATTCCTCAGGTCACATACCCGTTACAGTTCAATCCGCCCGTAGAAGCGATATCGTCGTGGAAAGGTGCATGGAAGGGTGAAAGACACCATCTCTACCGCCTGCGAGGCAGACGTCCTCACTCTTCTTCGTCTCTTGCGACGGCATCGGCTGATGACTCTGATGAACTCCCCGGCTTCGAAGTCCGAGCATTGGAAGAACATGCACAACCATATGTGGAAGCCGAGCGGGTCGAGGCGAGCGTCGGCCGCAATGTCTCCGTCACGAGGCCTCCTGCGGCATGGCCACATGAAGAGCAGACCAGCGGGAGTGGGAAGACAGACCCACGTCCTTTCGCCGTGACGGTCGACGGAAGTTGCTTTCAACCTGCCATCCAGACACTGAAACTTGCCCGTCACCACGGATTGCCGGATCATGCGATATCATCACCGCTGCTAGAAGAGGCATGGGAAGAGTTTTCGATAACGAGACCCGGCCGAATGGCGTACTTGTCAGCCAGATCCGCCGGGGCAAAGCGCAAATTTCGGACTCTCTCACGACAGGAGCCTCTCAGGAGCAGGCGTCGAGAGAGGTCGAAATTGCCGATGATGGCGCCAGCGGTGCGTGCGGAGCTCTTGGACCTGACAGACCAAAACGAAGTCGTGGTCATTGTCAGTGACACGGGGTCGGGCAAAACCACCCAGGTCCCACAGGTGCTGCTGGATCATGCGATCGAAGCTGGTCGGGGCGCTTTTTGCAATATCATCTGCACCCAACCGCGGCGACTGTCGGCGACCTCTATCGCTCACCGAGTCGCGTTCGAGCGCGGTGAGGGCCTGCAGCAGTCTGTGGGCCACCATGTTCGCTTCTCACATCGACCACCGGTGTTAGAAGGGAGCATCACCTATTGTACCACGGGCGTTTTATTGAAGCGTCTGCAAGAGGACCCGACTGATATTTTATGGAATTACTCGCATATTATCATCGACGAGGTGCATGAGCGCAGCAGTCCTGTTGACTTGCTCTTGGCCAGTCTCCGAAACCTCATCCAGTACCAGCGGTTCCTGGCCCGTCCCTGCCCCAAGGTTCTTCTGATGAGCGCGACGATCGAGGCCGGCCGGTTCGTGGAGTATTTTCGTCTGGCCCGCCCGGGACAACAGCCACTTCGTGTGTCGAAGATGCACGTCAAAGGTCGGGCCTACGATGTCGAGACCCATTTCCTGCCTGATATACTACAGTCGTTACACGCCAACGGGTCGGATACCGATGCGACCGTCTCGTCCCTTCTCAGTGGCAGCAAACAGGACCCCTCGACGAGCGATTATCTCCGAGCGGAACTCGCTTTTGCTGGAAAAGAACAGCCTTTGCCGGCCGAGCCGACGTGCGATGCCATCGACGAGAGCGAAGACCCGGGCTCTAGCGTCAATACTTCTCTGGTGGATGCCGAAGCGCTGGTGCCCATCGGTCTCATCGCTGTGGTCGTGGCGCATGTGGCACGGTCAACAAATACGGGTGACATCCTGGTCTTCTTGCCAGGATTACAGGAAATTGACCGGGTCGCGGACACATTACAGACTCGGGAGATGCTTGGCTTGGATTTTAACGACGCGACCACGTTCAAATTATTCAAGCTTCATTCCTCCCTGTACGACACCAATGACGACGTCTTCAAGCCTGTTCCAGAGGAGTGCAGAAGGGTCGTCCTGGCCACGAACATTGCCGAGACTTCCATCACGTTGCCTCAAGTGGTCCATGTGATCGATTCCGGGAAAGCTCGAGAAATGCGCTACGATCAGGTGGGAGGGGCCAGTGAATTTGCCTGCAAGTGGATCACCAAGGCGAGTTCTTTGCAAAGGCGTGGCAGAGCTGGACGTGTTCAGAACGGGCATTACTATGCGCTTTTCACCGATCAGCGTTACCATACTCTGCACACTACCGCCGAGCCGGAAATTCTCAAAACCGATCTCGTGGGAACGTGCTTGGATATCAAGGCGCAGGCGACTCCAGCGGACATTGAAGGATTCCTGCAAGACGCCATCGACCCGCCCAGTCCACATGCGGTGGCTGCCGCCATCCAGACCTTGCAGAATCTGGGCGCCTTTACCGAACAGAATGAGATTACCCCGTTGGGTCGAATCCTGGCTGCTCTTCCGATCCATCCTGCTCTAGCCAAGGGCATTTTGCTCGGACTTCTTTTTCGATGTGTGGAACCGATGCTCATCATCGCCTGTCATGTTCAAGATGATCCCCTCATCAACCACCCTTTTGACCGCTCCGCTATGGCAGAGGCTCGGCGTCAGTATTCTGGCCGGTCTCAAAGCGACCTCTTTGCCTTTATCAACGCATTCAAAGAATTTCACGTTGCCGAGCGCATGGGCGACCAGACGCGGGTGACGGAATTGATCAAGACGAGATTCATCAGACCGAATATTTATCACGAGATGATGTTGGTCAGCGCTCAAATACACGAGATCTTGGTCAGGATGGGATTTCTGCCTCCTGCCCAGCCTTGCCACAGTGTTTTTGAAACCATTCCCCCGGACCTTAACCTCCATTCGGAAAATGAGGCGTTGGTCACTGCCTTGGCATTAAATACGGTCAATTCAAACGTGGCCATCTGGGCAAAGGCACCGGCCAAATCTTGGGTGACCGAGGACGCTTCGGTCAAGTCGCTCATGGACCCGCGGAGTGTCAACCAACCGCCCAAGAAAACCGCGGCCTCGGACCAAAGGAAACGGCGTATGTCCGGGCAGTTACTGGCCTATACCACCAGACGAAGGACCAAAGGGGATAAGGTCGCTTGGCTCATGGAGACCTCAATGATCACCCCGATCATGGCCATCTTGTTCGGAAGGTCGGCCACGCTTCAGAGTCCCGAAGTGGTGAACATTGATGGGTGGTTGGCCTTGAAGATTGGCGTCGAAGATGACTCGCTCGGGTTTGGCGCCGCCCAGCCTGCCAGGATTCTCGTTGAACTCCGAAAAGCTCTCGATCGGTTTTTGGCTCTGGCCTTCTCTGATTTGCGCGATATGCACTTGGACGAGTACGAAAGCCGAGCCGGACTGTCTCAACTTGACCAGCGTGCAGGGACAGACCCAGCATACAACGCCATGTTTACCACCGAGAGTGAACTTCGAGATGTCGTCGTCAACGGAATTCTCGACGTCCTCCATCGAGATGCGGCGGCGGTGCGAGAACGGGAAGCCAAAGAGGGAGAACCAAGTGCTGAAGAGGAAAAGGAAGCTCAGCCAGCACAATATTGAGCAGGGAGAGGTGAGCTGCAAGTCATGACATGTGGTTGAATCAGGCCAAGAGGAGTCTTCCGCATTGTCAGATTTACCTTCCGACCCCAGGACGACCATCCCGCCAACCCAAGGATTGTGGATCGTTGGGAGCAAACGGACCGATTTCTGTCCATCGCCTGACAACGCCGTTGGCCTCCCACGCGGTACAATTTGGATGAAATAGGGGTAATGTGGCGGCAGAAGAATTCTGGTCTGCACCCCAAGCAGTCTAGGACCTTTCCACCACCAAGACTATCGAATGAACGGGGCTTTGATCGCTTCGGTACGCGATACAGGATTGATAATCCGCTTTCGTGAGGCTGGCCACCTTGATGGTGTGACCAGTCTTGTCTGGGCTTGGCGGTTCTCTCGGCCGATATATGTCTGTGGGGCGTCATGATATGAACTAGGAGGCATTCAGCTGTGCGAATGGTCGAGATGTACTGTAACAGGTCAAGAAAAGGATGGAGGTGGAAACTCTTCTCGTCTATTTAAAGAATGAATTGTCTCTCCTTTTTGTTCGACCGATCAAACATCATCACTACCACATTTACAACAGATTCAAAGGAGCAAGATCTCCATATGAGCCAAATGGCATCGCAGACTCAGATTCAGGCTCCGACCATCCTCGTCACCGGCGCGACAGGGACGCAAGGCGGTCATGTCATCCGAGAGTTGCTCGCCGCCGCCAGATCCACTCATCCACCTTCACCCATTACCATCCACGCTCTCGTCCGGAATGCCAGCGCTTCTACCTCGCAGTCTCTGCTACATCTCGGCCCTGGTGATGAGGACGACGGGTCAAAGGTCACACTGTTCGCTGGAGACTTTGACGATGTGGCCTCGCTTCAACGCGCCGCGCAGTCCTGCACCGCCGTCTTCATCAACGTGTCCCAGTCGTTCGCGGATCCGGACGCAGAACGCCGGCACGCCCAGAACATCCTGACCGCTTCTCTAGCTGCCGGCGTGCGCCAGGTCATCTACTCCTCGGTGTACGGTGCCAGCTCGCCGCTGTTCCGAAACGTCTCCGCAAACGACCATTCTTGGATGGGGAATTATAAGCGCAGTAAATCTGCCATTCAAGAGCTGGTCAAGAAGCCGCCAGTCCCGACACCTCCGGAGTACACCTACTCGATCCTCGAGCCGACCACCTTTCTGACGAATTTTCTCGTCCCTGTCAGCAAGTTCATGTACCCAGACCTCCCGGTCATCCGCACGGCCCATCGCCCGGATCTGAACCTGGCGTACCTCGACCCGGCAGACATAGGGCGCTTAGTTGCCGCCATCCTCGTTCCCGCTGCCTCATCCGCCTTGCCATCTTCGTCTGTAGCTTTGCCAAACCCAAAATTTACGAATCAGACCATCCCGATCGCGAGCACTCACATGACCATGTCCCAGGTCGCCGACGCCATGACGCGCGCCCTGTCCGTGTCAGACGACCACGACCAAACCGACATCACGGTGACCGTCAGTTACATATCTGCCGCGGATGCAGAAGCGCAGAAAGATAGCAACCCCGTGCTCGCCAGCCAGTTGATGCAAAACGGCCGTTCCTCGTGGAATCTCGTGGATCTGGACCAGGTGAAGAGTTATGGTGTCAGGCTCGGCGGGGTGGACGAGTTCTTTGCGAGGGAGAAGAAGAGATTGCAAGCGACAGTCAGATTGTAAGGTGTAAATGGCAGATTGTAGATACATCGAAGCAATGCTTGCTAGCAGATGTCAGTGCAGAGGAAGTTCGAGACGGCCGGACCGTGGGATGTTGGTTGCCGAGACGTCAGGTAGCGGAAACGGTCGAGGAAATCTGGTTTTTAAGCTATGCTTTCTTATTCTTCGTCGTCACCTTCCACAGCTGGAAGAGGATGTTGAAGTAGTGGTCAAAGAAGCCGGACCAGGCCCAACCACCGCTCAACAGCCACACCACCCAGCTTTTGTTGCCTTCCCAGATCCACCGCTTCCTTGCATCGCGCAGGAACCACCTCCACGGCCATGGCCCCGCCCCGGGCAGGACCTGCCGGACAACGCTCTCCGCGTACGCCTCGTTGGTCATGGCACCCTCCTGCGAATGGCCCTGTCGCCGCATGTAGGTCTCCTCCAGCGGCACATACACGCTGTCCTTGGGCAGGACGTGGCTCACATGCGCCGTGAGTCTCGACTTGACGCCTCCCGTGACCACGGTGATGACCTTGACCCCGAAGGGTGCGAGCTCGACCCGCAGCGTGTTGGCATAAGCGTGCAAAGCCGCCTTGGACGCGTTGTACACGCTGCCAAACACGTACGGGATGACGCCGGCGAGGCTCCCGATCATGACGATGGTGCCGCGGGCCTGGATCAGCAGAGGCGCAAAGACCTGGCACAGTCTCATCACGCTGAAGACGTTGGTTTCAAAGACCGCTCGGGCTTCGTCAACGTTGATGTCGAGTGCCGGAACCGTGTAGTTGATGCCGGCATTGTTGACCAGCATGTCCAGGCCGCGGCCACCGGTCCGCCTCTGGACGTCAGCGAGGCACGACTGGATCGAGTCCTCATCATCAACGGCCAATGACAGCGTCTCGATGCCCTGGGAAGCTAGAGAATCGAGCTTCGACGCTGTCCGAGCGGTCGCGAACACGCGGAGGCCTCGAGCTTGGAACGCGAGCGCGAGCGAGTGTCCAATGCCTCCAGGCGAGCAGCTAGTGGGAGGATTCTCAACAAGCAAGAAACGCAGCAACGACTTGGTCGACCTACCCAGTGATGAGGACCGCCTTTCGATTATCTTCTTTGTCAGCCATTGTTTACGTCGGAGATGTCTGAAAATGTGGTGGTGAAACAAAGAGCTGAGCAAGCAGTGTTTCGGCTGCGGTAATAGGCCAAGTTTTGGAGCGGATTAACGTTGCCCCGAGACAGAGACCTGCTTCCCCATCTCTGTGGCTAAGGGGGGTGCCCTTCAAGTTATTTGACGAGGTAGAAAATTGGACGCTGAAAATCCTGATTGTGATCGCAAGACCTGACAGTAATGTCCCCATTAATGCACAAGTGGCATCAATTCGACGGTAACTGGTTTCCAACGCTCAAACTCGGATTCAGTCCTGATCACTGCGAGGTCGGTGATAATATTCTGCATACGACTCCGAATATCCAAGGATCCACTTCCCGACCACCAGGCCCCCCAGAAAATTCATCATCAACCCGACGGGCTTTGCGATCACCCCTGGGACGGGTAGGACTGGGATGACGTCGGCGAGGCGATTGAAGAGAAGCGTTTGGAAAAGGCTCCTCTGCATACCCGCCTTTCTGCAGTCGTCTCGATACGTTTGGGCATTTCCTGTCACATTTGTCAGGGTCAATTCAGCCATGCGTGAATGGAAGAGGTGTCTGAAAGTATTACTTAAAAATGCTTCGTCCTTCTCCCTTCTGCGCGGGTCGAGGACAAATTCCACCACCATTTCATCCTCCGTGCTCGCGTTGCGAAACGTGTGGATCTGCTGCGCCGGGACGGTCACTACCTCTGCGGTGGCGGCGATTCTCTCTTCGCCATCGAGGACAAACTTGGCCGTGCCTTCGAGCACGTGAAAAGTCTCGCTTTGATAGTAGTGCCAGTGAAGCGGCGGTGTCAATGCACAGTTGGGCTCGAGTGAGGCTTTCCCATTACCGGCCGCATCTGCAGGAGCGGGCGGCAATCTGTTTATTACCAAGTACTGGTCTGACGGCGGCTTGTAGCGAACTAAAGCCCGACCTCTATCGTAGACGATGGTGTCAAGATGAGCAACTTTTGTCCGAGGAGGATGTTTGGCCAGGAAGGAGAGCATTCCGCGCTGTTGGCCGCGAGAGATCAGAGCGGGAAGAAAGGTGGAATATAGGAAGTGCTGGATATAAGTTGATGGAGTTGGGACACAACCCTTCTGCTGTCTGGCGCTGTTCCGACCGCCACCACCTTCGTCCGTGTTTTCACCTTGAGAGTTTTCGACAACTTCTGAGTACAGAATATTCTCCTATCACTTCTGTGGCATCGCTTCAGCGCATGCTTGTATGTGCGTGACAAGCAGAAAGGTTCACGCCTGATGGAGCTAAAAGACTTGGTTATTGCCGATCTTCTTGGACAAGGCCGACTTGTCCGTGCCAAGACCAGCCCTGCTCAGCCAACTTTCTACCTCCATAGGCAAGACATGGCATAAGTTAGGATCGGGACCACAACTTGCCGAGTTCAGCAAAAGCGTCTGCAGCATTGAATGCTATTTGACCTCTGCCAAAAGAACTGGATCTGTTGTCTCTGCCAAGGAAGACAAGTACGAGCCAGAGCTAGTCCAAAAAGGCTTAGCCTCAAACCCCTATAGGACATCAAGTCAACTCAGGGTTCTTCTCTTGTCCTCTAGATGAACAACTCTGAACAATGAATTCTCAACTCGACTCTTGTATATTGCTTGTTCACCGGTTCTATCTTGACCGCCTGATTCCTTCTTCTTTACCTATTTTCCACTCTGTTTCAGACGATAAATAACAGGAGGAATGCCAAAGTTCGTGGCCCTGAGCCTTACCACATTTGCTGCCTGGTGCCACAACCCAACAGTGTCATCTGAGTCGTTCATTCTCAGACACCCTGCTGCGATCAACCGAGGCGCCAAGTAATACGAATTAGCAATTATCTTAGCAGCAGGCTATAGTAGATGCAGGAGTGACAGATTGCCAAGGTCTGGGGAGATTGGATTGGAGGACTTACGTGAAGGTTTGGTTTATGGAGGGAAAAGGGAGCCTCAAGTACACGTAGGACAGTGATGAGTCTAGCTGTATACAATATACCTCATTCTTCAGCTGACAAGCGGGAACGTGTCACTGCCTAAGTTTACAGTGCCTCTACTGACAAGGCAGTCAAGTCCGGCTGCAAGTTACCATCACAACTATCTCGATTACTGTAACATCAAAAGCTGCAATGTTGGTGATGGGATTCATCTGACAGATGATTTAATTTGTCGCCAATCGTAAATAAGGAAACATTCTCAGATGGGGATATAGACAAGTCAGCGTAAGCATCATCGCGGACGGCCCTGGCGGTCAAGAAGGTTCATTACTACTGCCTCACGTCCCTTCCACATGATTTATCGACGGTGGGGGCCTCTAATGTCAAACATTGGATCCTAGTGGCCAGAAAGTAATAATAGTAACCCGACCCCTCCGGCCACCCACCGCCAGAGAACAACCTGTTGGAGCAACGTCGTATGATGTGTCCACCGGCCGATAATCAAATGGAAGATACAAAATCCTTGAACCATCCTGAGTCACCCAACTACTTGTTTCATCTACTATATAGAATCTAGTATGTCCAACATTGTCCTTAGCTGTGGCCAATTGGAACAAGCCCGAGCGACGAGACGGCGTCCTCAGAGATCTTCGATAGCCTCTGAGCGTCTCCTCGGCCTGTCCGGTCGCCACATCCCACAACCGGATCGTGTTGTCACAGGACCCTGACGCCAACTTGCTCCCGTCGGGCGAGAACGCCACGCTGTGGACCCAGCGTGAATGGCCTTCGAATGTCTGCTCGACTTGCCCCGTCGCCACATCCCACAACCGGATCGTGTAGTCATCGGATGCTGACGCCAACTTGCTCCCGTCGGACGAGAACATCACGTTGTGGACCCAGCGTGAATGGCCTTCGAATGTCTGCTCGACTTGCCCTGTCGCCACATCCCACATTCGGATTGTGGTGTCATAGGATCCTGACGCCAGCTTGCTCCCATCGGGTGAGAATGTCACGCTGCTGACCGAGTCGGAATGGCCTTTGAGAATCTGCTCGACTTGCCCCGTCGCCACATCCCACATCCGGATCGTGTAGTCATTGGATCCTGACGCTAGCTTGCTCCCGTCGGGCGAGAATGCCACGCTGTTAACCCGGCGGAAGTGGCCTTCGAGCGTCTGCTCGACTCGCCCCGTTGCCGTATCCCAGATCCGGATCGTGCAGTCGCTGGATTCTAAGGGCAAGGGGAAGTCAGCGGATCCTGACGCCAGCTTGCTGCCGTCGGGCGAGAACGCCACAGTCCAGACCGAGCCGGAATGACCTTCGAATGTTTGTAGTGTAGAGCCCCAATTTTTCTCTAAACCCGCTGATATTCTCACCCAGTTAATATTTTCAAAAAATAAACTTCGTACAATACTTGCTTGAGGACTGAAGAGAAGAGCGCTGCTATAAATTTGAAGAGGTACTGAATCAATAACAGACATATGTTTGAGAACAAATCTTTTGGCGTCGTGAACAAGCGAGAATACCTCGCTGGCCTTCGACTAGTTCCTTCACTTAGCATTCATGGTAACACAACGGAACGCTTTACTCACAGTGAGAAGTTCGAGTTGACCAATCATATGAACAGAGTGATGGACATTTCCCATCAAGCTCAGAGCCTCGAGCCAGTGAAGGAGATGCTCCTTTAAGAATGAGTGAATTTTATCTTGATCATGAATCCGTGTTGTGCTTTTCTCCAAATGGTGCACCCAATAGCGGCAGGCATATCGGATCCGTTCTGGGAGATGATCCCGAATAGTTTGGGGTTCCACTTCGCTCCGTAGTTGAGCAGATTCCAGATGACATATGTTTTTTCGAAGACCTTCAGGCCCGGATAGTAATTTGAGGCAACACTCCGCTAGCATCCGATGTGTTGCTATTCCATCCACCCCGAACGAGGTCTGTCGGCACTTTTCATTCTCCAAGAGAAACTCGCTGAACGACAAGTGCAGGAATCGAACTGGAGAGTGTTGATCTTTTGGGATGCGAAGGACGGAATGTAGCGGACGCAGCCTGAGGTCAATACGTTTCTTGGACACCCCAAGAAGTTTTGCAAGAGAGAAGGTGGATAGAGGGTCCGCAAGTATCGCTATGGCGCCGACAATCTCGCGAAATTCTCGGCCTAGTCTCTCCTTCTCTGAATCGATCAAGCCGACCAGTAATTGGTTGAGAACGGGTAGGTACGTCCGCTCCAGCTGAGACATGTGGCCTGATTTGTATTCCAGGATAGTGGCAAGTCGCTCCTCGGGGTCCCACTGAGGGCTGCCGATGAACCGGCAGATGGTGGCTGCCACAATGAATAGGGGAGTCGCAATCTCGGTAATGGCCCGAAGATTCTGCTCCCCAGGCCAGTCTGCGGATAAACAAGAGTCCTGAGACATGGTCCAATTATAGTCATTCCTGATCTTTGTAAATTCGGCCTTGACAAATGCAGAGATATCGTGATGAATCGTCTCGCGTGGTACATCATGCAGTTCCACATCCCGATGGGCATCCACGGACATTCTCTCGAAGCCGAGTTGAATAGGAAGCTCCGGTCGGCTGGTCAAAAAGACTCGTACATGGACCGACTTGAGATGCTGTGTTTGTGATAAGAGGAAAAGAATTGTTTTGATGTCTCCTTCTCGTTCGCACTCGTCTAGGGCGTCAATCACCAAAACTAATATTGGGAGACGTACCAAAGACTGGCTCAGAGGTTGATAAATAAGTTTCTGAAACTGTTCTTTCAGTGACTTCTCGAAGATCAGCTGGTCGGCGTTGATCGCTTCCCTAACGGAGGAGAGCAAGGACGGCATTTGAGCCACAAGTTGACGAGTGAGAGTGGTGAAAAATCTTGAGGCATTCCCCCGATCGCCTTCTCCTCTCTTGAAGAAGAAGCTGGCCCCTAGCTGGCCTTGGTCGGCAAACTCCTGGGCTACAGTCCGAGAGATGGTCGACTTGCCGGTTCCCGCCATACCATTAAGCCAGAAGATGCATTTGCCTTGCGGATCTTTGGCCCAGTCCCGGATCTGGCGAAGCAGGTCCACTCGGGTGTCGGGATGACATCGGGGGTCGAGGTCGTCTTGATACGAGTCGAAAGCGGCTCCGCCAGCGAAAGGGAGGTTGAGCAGGTCGATCTGAGTGAGGAGATTGTCAAGGTTCTCCCGGCCGGACGCGGCTAGCGTACGATCGCAGTTGTGGGCTTCTGTCTCTGCTCGGGTGGCAATTCTATCGCAGTCCCTCTCAAAGCTGCGCACGTCTTCAAGCTTCCAGAACGGGTCAAAGGCGCGAGTAAGGCGGCCCTTCTGGTATATCCGCATGGCGCTGGCGAGGAATCGTAGAAGGAGGACATGGAAGTCTATCAAGGCTGCCTCGAAATTCATCCGGGCCTGTGTCGCCGGCATATTACGCCAGAAGTCCATGTAGACCTTGAGTCGATCGCTCATGGAAAGCGCAGTCTCCAAACCGATTAAGAGAGCGGCCATTTGTTCATGCTGCGACACGGCTGCCTAAGGACTATCAGAGAATAAACAAGTCGGAGAGTCAAAGTTGCTCCTACCTCAAGCAACAAACGAATCCCAGCCCATGGCAGGCCAGCGTGTATCGGATCCGCGTTGACCGCAATGTCGCCAATCTTTTTAAATCTGTTCAGCCATTGCACGAGCTTATCGGCCTTTTCTCCTAGCGTTATTGTATGGTCTCCAAACTTGAATGTCCACCTGCTGCTATGGCATCGTTGTTGCTTGTCTTGGGCTGCCTCTGACGCTCTTTGAAGAACACGGTCCAGATCGTCTGTCGGCGACAGTTTGTAACTGGCCATCATTTCTTGTTCCGGTGGGGTCAGCCGCTGAAACACCCGGTCTAGGAAGTCCTGACCGAGCGGGTCCGTCTGGACGGACCGCACTGCCAGGTCATCAGGGTTTGCAGAAGAATGCCCAGACCCTGATGGAGTGCTTAAGCTTAGAGATGGGCTCAACAAGGCAGAGGGAGCCTGCGGCCTTGTAGAGATGCGCAACGAGGCTGAGGGCGAGGAGGGTGCCCATTTCTTGGGAAGAATTCGGTTTCGCAATCGCCGCAGTGGGCTGTTGGTTTGGTGTGGAGAGGTAGTCCCACTCATGGTACCCCTTCAGCAGCTAGAGCTTTCACGCTGGAAGTCGAAGCTGGTGTTCATGGTGGACGAATCTTGCCAAGGCAAAACTCGTCTTGGCAGCCTCACTGTGGTGTCGCAGACTGGCATGGTTGATTCTCACCAATTGTCTCCTTAGTTTGATACTCGACACCATAGTGGCGGCAGTAGGAGTTATCGTTAAGGCGAACTGGGAGAGCTCAGTATTAAATGGTGAGAAAGAGCGCACAGGACATCTGTGTAGAGATTCGCCTGCTGTAGAAGCTGCTTGCTGGTGAGCAAGGTGTGTCCTTTTGGGCGGTGCGCCAGGGCTGTCCCAGCCCCGCTGGGTGATCTTGCAGATACATTGCAACTAGCATTCATCTGGCGTCGCTGGTGTTCTAAAGTTAGCCGGGTTGCCTCCAATGCCGTAGTACAGTTATCTCACAACAGTCTCGTACACCCATCTTCGTTACCCCAAGCATCCTGAGCCGGAGGTTCGTAACACGCAGCCACTGAAGGAGAGCCCGATCCTATGAGTAGGGGAGATCGCAGACCCTGAAAACATGGAGGCGGAAGGGACGGTCATTGTTAGACGGCTTGAGCTTCGACAGGCGGTCGGTGGCAGGGAGGGCTTGCTGGACATAGGGATGATGACAGCACGGACAGCTTGACTATTCGGTCGCAGAGAGAATCGGGTTCAACTCGAGGAGTAGGAGAAGAGGTGAAATCTATTGTCATCGTGATGACGTGTCATCACGTGTCATTTACCTGATAGATAAAACGCCTTTGGTCCCTGCTGGCCCTGCCACAAAAGGACAATTGGAACTAGGCAGGATTGCGAGACGAAGCTCCTCTCTGCCCCGGAATCAAGCAACGCCTGCAACGTACGGGAACTCCGTGGCGTCTCTATGCCCACGCTAAGGTCCATGCATCGACGTTGTTCCGCTGGGCGGCCAGAAGTGCCATGGCCGCAGTCATGGCACTGTTTTGAAGTTTTTCGGCTCCTTGTCCCCTGCGGAAGCCCGATGGGCCCATTCTTCTGCCAACTCCGGTTTCTGTTCCGGTGACCCACTCACCACAGTTGTGGCAGGTCCCTCAAAGCGCTGCTTGCCACGTTCCTCAGATCTTCCGGAACCCTGACGAGGCGTCCCCGTCCGCTGCTCCTTTCGAGCGGGTTCTTCAGCGGCCTCTCCAGCCTCTGTGCGAGAGCGCTTGGACGCGGCTCCGTGGCCTTCCCTATCGGTGGCCTGCCGAAGGTCTGTAGGGCCCGGTGGTTCTCTCCTTCTGTCGTGACAACTCTTCCTGGCGCTGAGCGGGAGCCAGCACCTACTCACGCGGTGGCCTTGCGGTTCTCCCGCATCACTTCCCTACGCAGATCGGGACGCAAGCCGTTCAGGAATGCCCAGGCCTTGCGTTCTTCGTCCGACAATGGCGGTAGGTCACGCTCCAATGCCTCCATCTCTTCGAGGTATTCCCTAGCGGTCTGTTTGTCCCTCTGTGTCTTCTTCTGGAGGCGGTACAAGGCGTTGGCCATCCGATTCTCCGGTCAACGATGACTCCTCGGAGGAAGTCGATGTACTGATCCCAGGTAACGATGCTGGGGGAGCCACTGTGCCGCCCCACGCCGTCGCCACAGCCTTGCGCAAATGTACCGCCGCGTGTCAGATACGCGCCGCCTCCTCATCCGGGGTCGCCGGACCCAAGAAATTGTGGTACATGCGCCACTCGGTCTCAAACGTTTGCAGCTCTTTCAGATCCTTCCCAGCGAACTCCGTGAGTTTTGGCTGCTTGACCATTGACTGCTTGACCATTGACTGCTTGACCATTGACTGCTTGACATCACCGAGGCCATTGATCCTCTGGGGTCCGTTCCGCAGACGGTGGCTCCACAGACCCGGTCGTCGACAAGCTCACCCTGGAGCTCGTTCCGCAAACGGTCATTCCGTCTTTGCTTCTCGCGGCGCTCACGTTCAACCATCAGAGTCGCATACTCGCGGTCCAGCTCTGAGAGGTCGTCTCGAGCAGCACCTCTGCCCCAGGCCGGTCCACCAGACCCTCCTGCGTCGAATGCACTCGCTGAGCGTATGGTGGGCGCCATCCGTTCGTCTATGACTCGTCTGCGCCCGATCGTCCACCGGCGAGCCTAAGGGAAAGCGCGGAGAATTGTCAGACGGTTAGCTGAGGCAAGCAGCGAACAATCGGGTAGGGCAAGTCTTCCTTGTGTTTACCTAACAATCTGGCGTCTGGCATACAAGACGCTTGTCTCTCTTGCACTCAGTGGCGTGAACGGTGAGTATGTGTCGTCCGCTTCCTGAATCAGTGCCCCTGGGGCGCGACTGTCGCAGGTTATTGTCGTCATGACACTTCAGCTCACAATAATGGGTCGCTCAACGAGTTCAAACGCAGTTGTTTCAGCTTGAGGCATCAGAAATGCGGTCGTGATCTTCTGTCGGCGGTTTGAGACTTGAGGCAGGATAATTTCGAGACTTTCTTGGTCGACGGTATTCTTCGCGAACACCCCGACCATCATCAACAATGACGGGGCGTTCAGCTTGATCCGTATCTGATTGTCGGGGATTGGGCGGGCGTGTTGTTGGCGTCGGTGGTCCAAATAACGGCGTTGGAACCCAGCGCCGGTTATCTTGCAACTCAGCTAGATTTTCAGGGATTTGCTCCACAATGACAACGGGCGAAGAGTTGCTATACGATGATGTGGTTCGCATACCTGATTCCGAGGCATAATCAGGAGAATAATCAAAGTCAAGTTGTTTGTTTGTGCGGGAATTAGGGGTTGTTGAAGAATCAAACTGAATGCTCCGATTAACGTTGGAATCGTTTGAACTTGATGTATTCGCACCAAGGCCGAAGGATGATGGAGCGGTTTGGGCTAGAACAACCCTGATTTCTTCGTGATCCTCTAAGTGGGTTCGTATTATGTGTCGTGCCTCTTTTGCGATTTCCACATTGATAGTCATATTGTAAGGCTGTACGCGATCACACTGCTGCTCTGCCCTTTTGCAGCGAGAACGTAAATCCTTAATTTGTTCTTGGTACAGAGATCTGGAGCACGACCATCAGCACAAGCAATGCAGCAAGAGGTCCTGAAACGCGAGCGCTGACATTTGCTTCAGATGCTCCTTTGAAATCGCCATGTTCTCCATCTTGAGCTTTCTAAGCTTCTGAAAACGATGCTGGAATGATAACATCGACATGAGGAGTTGAGCATTAAGCTTGATAGAATTGAGGGAAACCTGAATTGGTGTCCATTCCTCCTTCCGGGAGAGCCATCTCAAGCGAGCAATCAGCTTCTGAATTTGAGAATAGGCCTTGTCGGCCCTCAGAGGTTCGACTTTGTGCAAAAGATCATCAATCTTTCTCAAAATACCCTTTCCTGATTCTGTGATCAGTTTGCCAATGTTTGAAGTCTTGATTTTTGCAGACAATCCTTCATCTGCTAAATCTGGGTTTGTCACGGTGTCATAAAACATGTGGAGAAGCTGTGCAACCATTACAGCTTCGTCGCGAATGATCTTGATCTCGTCTTTGGCGTATCTCAAGGACCTGATGCAACGCCGTAGCCTTTTATACATGCCGTGAAATTCCGCTGCTATGGTCAGAATCGCAGAAAATGCCGCAACTGCATCCATAATTGTGGCTGTAGTAATAATTCAAATTAAAACGCCGTGAGAGATCAGGGTGTACCGATGTGTGGACGATGGGCGTGCCTCGAATCTTCCGGGAAGACCGACTTATGAAACCAACACTCCCACTTTGTAGACAAGCAGAATTTCGGGTTCGACCTGAGCAGCCAGGGTATCGAAGGTGACAACAGATGCAGAAAGCTGTCGGTTGATGCTTGAGTTATCGGACCTGGAGAACAGCCTTGCTCTCGCATGCCGTTGCGTTCCACCCAAAGAGAGTTATTGGTGTGGAATGGCAGTGAGAATGCAGGCTAAAACTTCCTGTTGCAATCGCTGGCTCCTGAACGATCAGGGTGGAGAATACGCCTTGACCGGTGTGAGGAAGTCAGGTTGATCAAGCGTCCAGGTGGACAAAATTGCAAGTAGAACAAGACGCAATCCCCAGCCATGGCGGCAGACTTGAGGGGCGCCGTGCATACCGTCTCCTCCCGTTTCAACCTGTTGCATCCAGGTCAGCACTGGCCCCATGCGTCATCGACGATCTTCGTACTTTGTGCGACACCGGTTTGAACTCTAGTCCAATCATTAGAGGCCACGCCATCAACGCTGTTCTGCGGCTGATGAACCATGCAAGGTGAGTTGGTTTATGAACCCTATCTTAGGGCAGCCTACGGTGGTGTTGTTAGGAGGGCCTGTGGCAAGGCGATCACGTGAGCGTAACACACTGCCTGTGTTCCCAACAGCGCTTTCATTGAGGGTGGCACAGTAAAATTCGTCATTGCTGAAACTGTGACAGTCAGTGGAGTACCCTCTATGATTCCATCCAAATACGCTTTCCTGGCAAACGCTGAGATCTCAGCCGCAAATGATTAAGTGGGTGATTGTTTTGAGCCGACTTAGCTTCTCATTTGACCAACCCGGACTGGATAGTAGGAGATAGAGGAATGGATTAACAGGCTCGATATTCTTTCCGCAGAGGTCGAGAGATTCTACTCTCAATGTACCACGGTTATACATTCCGATCACTCAAATTCAAGAATCAGACCGACGGATCCAGGTCTTCCAGTCACTGAGTGGTGGTCTAGATCAGAATATCCGCGATCCAGTAGTGGGCATCGCTGGTCGGCATGACCATTATGGCACCCTCCCTATCGACTGTACAGGGACCATTCACATCTATTCACAAGAATAGTCACGTGATTGATTCAATTAATTGGTTATGTAAACGACAACCGCCCCCAACCATTCATCGATACCGCTGATCCGGACCGTCAGAATATATCCGCTAGTGGGCAACGCTGACGTCGACCTCGGGGCGGGAGGCGGCGCCATCGAGATGGCGCAGGATTGTGATGGTCCCATTCTGACAGTGGATTTCTTAAAGCGGCAAGAATTGGTGCCAAGGAATAGCTGTCTAAGACTGGTTTTTGCCCCAGGCTCTCTGATATCCTAGAGTTATTGTTCGGCCTGACAGCGATCTCCGGATCAACGAAGCAACATCATGGCTTCCGAGGGTGTCATTCTGCCGCGCAAACCTTTGTTCATGGTTCATCGAGATCTGATGCGATCGAGGAAGAGAAAGGTAAATGATGATCTGGACACGAGAAGGCGTGGGATCGACCCACCGTCCAATCAAAACCTCTCCATCACCGTTCTCGAGGCCCAGCGAGAGAGGTCTGTCTACCATTCCCCTGCATCCAGCCAGGATGTATCCAAACAGCAACAGCCACTCCAATTCGTCAGTGATTCCAAATCGCAGATGCGAAAGCTTGATAGGAATCAGATTGCAAAGCGGACGGCCAGCATCAGGGCGAAGGTAAGAAGGACCACCCAGACAGTACGTCCATCGTCACCTCAGCAAGACGGGAAGAGTCGAGATTTGTGGTCGCTTCCTGGCAACTATATCTCGGGCAGTGCCACTGGTTTGTATGGCGTTGTGGACTCAAACGTCTCTTCATTCCAGGACCTTCTGAGCTATTGTATGCTACGTCCTCTCCCAAGCTCGTTCGTACAACTGACAGGAGAAGATCCAGTTCGGGTCGGTCATGCATTTTATCCACTGGAGGGTCACGTTCCATTTCAATTCAACCCCATCCAGTCTGTTTGGCTCCCACTGGCACTCACGGATGAAGTTCTTCTTCATGCCATTCTCTACGCAACCGCTTTACATCTGTGGCGAGCAACGAGTGGGGACAGTTCGAGGGATGTCAGTACCCTCACGAATATCGTATTCAATGGCATCAACAGGAGACTCGCGGACAACAAGCTCTCCGATGCCACCGTCGGCGCCGTGTCATGTCTGGCGATGGTAGAGGTGAGGCTTCTCATGCCATGTCGGTGAACCAGGGATATTGCTCATCAAGCCTCCAGAATTCCCTTGGTAATCATGCCGGATGGGATCTTCACGCAGGTGGCATGGCGGAAATGATCCGGCTGAAGGGTGGTCTCTCATCAATCCACCCCTCGCTACAGATGAAGATTTATCGGTGAGCATGGAGAAACGACCATAACGAGGGGATGTGTGGAGAACTGACACGTGTTTAGGGCAGATCTGGTCGGAGCTCTCGACAGCCTGACGCCGCCACGCCTGCCACGTCCTGCTCGAAGCTTTCCTTCTCTTTATGAGATGTTACGTCCAAAGGACAGACTCGACAACGAACTTATTCGTGCTCTCGTCGGCCGCTCAGTGAACGTGGAATTAGTGAGTGTCTTTATTGATCTTTCTCGGCTTTGTGCCGCCTTAGATTATGCCGTCGCACACGGTGTCACGGTCCATCCACAGGCATTTGACGAGGATACAACCTGCATCCAGCATGATCTGCTCCGCATCCTTCCCCGCAACTCGACCGGCATTGAGGGCGCATGCACGCTGGCGGCACTGGTTTTCATACAAACTTTCACCAAAGAAGCGCCTTTCTCTGGCGCCGACACGAGTGCAAATGCGTTCGTAGCGCAGAGGCTCCGGGCTTCTCTTGAATCATCTACGACAGAAGAGGGTGGCGAACCGCTGATCTTTTGGATCTACCTGATCGGTGCCATGGCATCTCAGCAAACCAGTGAAGAAGGATGGTTTCGACAGAAGCTGTGTCGGTTGAGGACTGAATACCTGCCAATCTCAACCTGGACATTTGCAGAGGACGGTTTGAAGAAGATTTTATGGAGCCCGACTATCCACAGTACAATCGGACAACGGGTGTGGGAAGACCAATTGAATTCCCTAATACCAGTGGGCCTATAACTTCGGAGAGGGCACCTCGAATTCTGTCTCGTCCAGAAAGAGGTTGACATGCTTTGCGAACAGTTCGGCATACTGCCACAAGAATCCGTGGCCCGCACGAGGGTAGATGATCAGCTGCGCGTTGGAGATTTGCGACATCAACTCCCAACTGCGGCTGGATGGAACCAGGACGTCATGATCGCCGTTGCATACCAGAACGGGCATGTGCAGCTCGCCCAACCGGTCGAAGGAATTGCGTGGATTTGGCTTGAACGTGTCGATTACCGCCGCCATTTGTCGCTTCGAGCCCACATTTCGGTCCAGAAGATCCAGCGTGACGGGCTCAGCCGTCCGCTCGTGGATGCGGGCCCAATATGCCTCAAAGGATGCGCGTCCGGCATCGTCGTCACCAAAGAAGGAAAAGGCGAGTGCACGCTGGGTTTCGAGCGGTGTGACGGCTCCGGCGAGGGCGGCCAGCGGTTCGGCAGGGGCGTCTTCTCGTGGCCAGACCACGCCAGGAACAGAAGATGCCGAGGGTATTGACGCCGTCGTCCCCGCCAAAATCAGCTTTCGGATGAGGTGAGGCGCGGTCAGGGCGACCATCTGGGCTGCAATACCGCCCATGGAGAAGCCGAGGAGGTCAACTTGCTTCAAACCCAGGGCTTGCAGAAAAGCGATCATGTCATCGGCCCAGCCCTGGTACGTCTCCGGCACGCTTCCTGAACTTCTTCCCACCCCGGCGTTATCGAAGATGATCACGGGTCGAACCTTGGCAAGATTGTTCAACAAAAGGGGGTCCCAGAGATCCATATTCGCGCGAAAATGAATGTGCATGGCAAGAGGGATTCCGGTTTCCAGCCCAAGGCGCCGATAGGCAAAGCGCACGCCATTCCTGGCTTCGACGTACTGTGTGGGGGCCGCCTGCGCTGCCATGTCTGAGTGTGCGATGGTGTGACTGACTGACGACGCCAGGGAGAGGTGGTATGATAGATCAAGTGTGACTGCTGGAGAATCAGAACGGGAGCCGAGTCTGGCCTCTCTTACTTTGCCCGTTGCCACGCCTGTCTTATATAGACGCGCAGGCTACTTGATCATCCGGCTGCGTTGGCGGTGCGCCGCAGCTTACCAATGCCATCACGCACGCAGAAGATATGCAGTCTTCAAAGAGGAAATATCTTGTCAAAGGGGTAAGTGAGCATTTGATCCCACTCAGCTGACCGCCCATTCTTTTGCTGCCACTTCTTCAGAGGAGACATTCCCTTCCAAAAGAGGAAATTTGCGTCCCATTATGGAAGGCGTGGAGCTGCTGCGCGCAAGCTTAAGGACTGTCTGGGCAACTTTAGCTCTGACAAATAGTGGGTGGCACATCCACTACTGCAGCTGACTCATCTCCTGGTTGGCAAAGCATCGCCTCCTCGAGATGGTCGGCACCGCTGTCGTCTTCAATGACTGACTCAACAGGACATGAGATCTAACCAAATCCAACTTCAATTCAGCCTTGATATTTTCCACTATATTCATCCCGCCGTTCACGACTTCCACTTCTTTCGGCCTCATTCCGGAAGATTGCCAATGACGGTATAACCAGGCTACAATGAATACTGCCGGTGTCCGTGTCAGACGGTCTGCTGAGGCAAGCAATGAACGTTCAGGCAGGACGAGGTCTCTCTGTGTTTAGCTAACAATCTGGCGTCTAGCATACAAGACTCTACGCTTGTCCCCTCCAGCGTCCAGGAGCGTGGGCGATGAGTATATGTACATGTTTGCCCTCCTGCCCTCCTGAAACACACTGCTCCTGCCCCGTGGCTGTCGCGGATTGTCGTCCTGACAGTCCGCTACTGGTGAAAATTATCAACTACTTCCTATTTTCGGCATCAGTTCAACCTCCATTTCACTTCGACCGTCCGTGTCGTGTCGGACCAAAGTTCGATATCTTGTTTCATTGACAGCGGGGATCGTGTCCGTGCAGACTATGGCAACTTCCAGCTAGCCACCGCCTGCGGCTGGCCAAAGTGCAAGGCCTCCATCCACAAATCGGCGAGGCGGTCCTCAAACACGTGGTCCCACCACAGTAAAGTCGACATACAGTTGGTCAGCTGGGTGAAACTGATGCCCTTCATTATGGTCTGCCGATAGAGCCGTTCCTGATACCAGCGCCGCCGAGAGGATGCGCCATTGGCGGCAATGCCGCCCATGACGGTGGCCCAGAGGAGGATATCTGACCATCCATCGCCGTCGGCGGTGGCCGTGTCTTCCTTGTCGATGGCAAGGAGCAGCTGGGAGACTTCTCCCGCCAGTCGTGGTTGCACGTTGTATCCCGGAGTGGAGGGGAAGAGGACAAAGTCGCTATATATCGCCAGTGACACCCGACAGAGATCGTACCTGTACTCGCGCAGAGATTGCGTCTCGGCGACTGTGGTGCTGAGTGGCCTGGATAGTGAGTATAGATTGTGCTGGAAAACGATGGTGAGCATGGCCATTTCCAAGCCGTCGAGATGGCCAACACCAAGCCGGTGAAGCTGGTCGAGGGCAGCCGTCAACTCGGCCGCACGTAAGACGATCTTGAACAGCTCCGAGCTGGTGTCGCGCACCACGAGAAACCCTCGCCCTAGATTGGAGCACAGAGTATGTGCTTCCAGATCGAAGTCGAACTTGATAAACTCGGCAACCTGCTTCAGCGACGACAGCAATGGAAATTTGGGCCGCCGATTCAAGCGGGTTGAGATGACCAATTCGGCCCTAATGATTTTGGACCTGTCAGTCAGCCATCCTCTGGTCAACTTTTGGGAGTCGAATGAGAAGAAATACCGACATTTGCAGTGCCTGTGATAATCCTGCTTCCAGGCAATCAATGCCACCTCTCTGCTGTGTGAGCATAATGCAGGCATCTAGGTGGGTCAGACCCATGGCAAATCTGCTGTACAGTTTGACGCATTGGATCTCCACCATCGGACTTTCGGCATATGCTTCCGCAGGCGGGAGCTCCATCAGCTCGCCGCCCTGAGTTGCCAGACCCATTATATTCGTGATAAGCGCGTCCGGAGCTGGGCCGGTCAAAGCTGACAATTCTTCTCGGACTTCCTTCATGGCCCGGCTCTGATGGATAAGTCGATAGGTGAGCAACGTCTCCTTTATTGCGGAATTAGCAGCGAGGCTAAAACAAAGGCTCGCTGAATTGGAGACCTGTGCATGAAATTCGAGTGTGGAGTAGACAGCACCACGTCGCCACCGGGTGACAAGCGCTTGCCGGGCCTCCCCTCTAAACCCAGGAAAGTTTCGGGGCCACAGCACTTCGTACGCATACTCCATCCCGGCTCGGATCACGGCGGGCAGGGAACCTGATCTGTCTGTACTGAACGGATCGACTTTGCCCTGGCCGAGGACCGTTCGGATGGGCTGGACAGAGGCCACTCGTACAACATGTCGCCAATGGGAGTTGTGGTAGGCCGCTTCCTGTCGAATCGGGAAGTGTGGCGGGTCCTTCGCATGACCTTGGGGCTCGATATGGTTAGAATTAGACTTCTTCTTCCTTGAATGGGACGCCCTCGCCGCATGAGACCTGATGGCAGCATTTTCTAGTTCCTTTGCTCGACGGTTGACAGGCTGATCGGAATGTTGAACAAATATAACTTGCAAGGGCGCCATCTCTAATGGGAGAACTTTTTCACCTTACACCATCATGACTCACTGTCAAGGCGAGGAGGTGCCGGGTTTTGAGTAACAAGGAAGCGCCTGCGTTGCTGCGATGTCAAAAGACGAACCCCTTGCCACACAGGCAGACCCACATGCAAAGGTGCTCATTCTGCAAGCCCAAAAAGCTGACGTTTATCTCACTAATCGACCCTCAACATATGCTGGCGAGGTTATTGGCCCAGCTGCAAGTGCGATGTCTGTTGGCGCTGCAGTGTGTGTCTGCTGGCGCTCTAAGCTCTGGCCATTGACATGATCACACCACAGCCAAGACCGACGGAGAACATAATCAATCACGTGACATTACGTGATCAAAGGCTTGCTTAATATTGGCATCAGATTAGTAATAGCCAAACGCCTTTGGTCCCTACTGGCCAGAGCCAACGCGGTTGCTGGGAAATCTGCTACCAATTAGGCGGATATACTTCTTCTCAAACGCCGATACTACCCTAGTTCCAAACCCCCTCTCCCACGTGCATAACCCGGTGCGAGAAATTGCCCCTTTCAGAACCGCAACGAACCTGGACTTGGGGTCCTGTTCAAGGTCCTAGCAGCCTTGGGGTTTCCTCTAATAGCTCCTGGTCTTCTTTGGCTTTCTGAATTAAACCCTTTAAACCTACCGAGGCATTGGGGATACTTGTCCTCGTCAAGACCTTAATTCAGGTTCTTGCTCTCTTGGCTCAACCATCATGTATAAATCTCTCTGCCTTGGCGTCGATAGTTACAGAATCACAACACGAACGCAAATGAGTGAAGAAGCTGACTTCCCATCCCGCCTCCTGGAACGAAGCCGAGCGAGGACACAAACACGGTCACAAAGCTGGATTAAACGGAGCCAATGGAGTCAAAGGAGCTAAGCACACCCAACGCGGGGTACACGACCAGGCCAGCGCTTTGGCATGTCAGCACATTGGGGGCCGTTTGTAGAATCACTCACTTGGGCTCGTGGAGCTCAGCTGAGCGGACACTGAACCCTCTTGACCGTCGATGTCATGCAGTGGTGACGAGTTGAATACTGAGATCCAATTGACGTCCGCCATGTCCACGACAACGACGACTGCGCCTGACCAGGCCTTTCTCAATTCCTTCATCTCCCTCCTCTCCCGGTCCTACCTCTTCACGCCGCTCACGACGGCCTTCATCACCGAAATCGACGGCACAGCCTCGTCGGCCTCGCCTCAGGACGTCATCACGCCGGAGAGGCTGACCCAGCACTTCAGCCTGGGCGTCAGCGCCGCCGCCCGCAGCAACATCGTCCTCATCGAGTCTGGCGACTTCACGGCTGCGGCCCTCTGGGAGCCCCCAGACTTCTGCGGCATCCCGCCCTCCCAGGCACGGCGCAACCCGGGGCCCATCCTGCAAGAGTGGCGCGAGGCGGCGCGACGGCTCAAGGCCAAATACCTCGCGCTGCCAGACCAAGGCCCGCGAAGCTACGACACGCCGGCAGCGCCGAGCCAGTCGTCCGGGGCTCCCAGCGAAGACCCTTACCCGGCCGACTTCAACAAGGACATCGACTACGAGACCAGGCGGTTCTACCATCTCGCGATGCTGGCGCGGGATCCCAGCGTGGATGCGGCCACGTCCCGCGCCGCGGTGAGGGCGTGCGTGGAGCCGTTCTTGAACAAGGCCAAGGAGGAGGATATCCCGGTGTGGTTGGAGGCGTCGACTGAGCAGACCAAGGACGAGTACGCAAGCCTGGGATTTCGAGTGTGTGAGGAGGTGGTGATGGGAAAAGGCCGGGTCAATGCGAAAGGGTGGCCGACCGAGGGTGGCGAGGGCGTCCAGTGTTGGGCGATGATTTGGGACGAGCCGTGGAACTGAGACAGACCGAATCGAGAAAATAAATGGCAGGTTCGTGGGGTGAAATTTGCATGCATTCGTGTGGAAGATATTGGACAGGGTGATATCCAATCTTCGAGCTTGTCTCCGTCGGTGCATCAACTGCGGCTTCTTGGCCTCAGCATGCTCTTCTCACCTCGTCACACTCTGATGCCCTTGGCCCGAGACACATATAACAAAGAGATCACTCCCCTCCGCAGTAACCATCTTTGCAGAGCTCCATCAAAAGTCGGAGGGCAGGTACACAAGACAGATGACCCGAGTTCGAAAGACGGCCGATGCTGTGGGCTCCTCTCGTAATCTTGAGAGCCGAGGTTCCACAAAGGTCGAATTCGCAACTGGTACGCTCAGCAATTCTGACTCCAGTTCTGACTGACCCATTTGGCGATCACGGTTGTCAAGGTTTCTTCCGGTACGTAGGCACCGACGTCTTGGTCAACGTACTCGAGGCCGAGAAATTTGAAGGCGAGCAAGATATACGGCTGAAGGAACTCATTGAAGACGACGTCCACCACCTCGTCTTCGAGCTCGACGCCAGAAGGATTCACCACGGCTTGAATGCAATTGGGCACCCGGTAGAAAGAGATGGGTGAATGGATCGTGTCGTCCCCATCATCACCAGCGTCGTCGATGGTGGTGTAGCCGGGGGTCAGCTGTTTCGCCTCACCGAGGGATGTTTGCTGCTGGCCCGGGACGCGCCGAGGTGGAGGACTGTCGGACACGGGGACGTCATGAGGTCGACCCCATTGCTCCGGCGGCGCGAGTTCCGAAAAAGAGAGCGAGTGGTCCACCGACTGCAAGATTTCACCTCCACTGTTCAAAAGGGAAATCAACTTTTGCGCCCGGTTGTATGGGACATCCTTGAGATAGTGGAAACCACTGGTGAAGGGTGAGACGATGTATGTCGAATCCTTGGTAAACGCCCCTTTGAAAATGTCGAAGCGGATGGCCCCCGTGTTGGTGATGAGAAGACGAGGCTTGTCAGCCCGGCTCGTGTCATTGACCATGCTGGGTAGCACTTGCTCCTCCAGCCAGGTGAATATGCTGCCGTTGCTCGGGTATTGGGCTCGACTCATCCACAAGTCCTTCTCCGCACAACCGAACGTGCGGTCGAGATCGAGCGCCGACCGGGCTTTGTGAATGGATTTCGATACATGGCGGCCGTGGTCGGAATGAAAGGTCGAGCTGTTATGTCCAGAGTGCTGGTAGAAAGAATAGAGATTGTTGTCGATATATCGTCGGAAGAAGGTCGGCGAAGAAAGGTGATCGACTTTTCGGTCATTGGGGACCGCAAGGCCGTCAATCGATTGGAAACCGATGGTCTCCATAAACCGGCCGCTGGCTAGGCCATAAGCCTTGCTGTCAAACTTGCGATAGTCTCTGATATGATAGTGGCCGCCAAAGAACTGGATCGGGACGTCCCACTGCACAGCCCGGATCGCCCTAAAAATCGCGTCGAACTCATGCGACCTCAGGGGAGCGTGGCCAATGACGACAAACAGATCCACTTCGCGGTCCCGGATGGCTTCCTGAAACCAACTTTCTTGGATCGCCTCTTCGACCGGCTGGACAATGGTATTGTTGTAGTTCCCTTGGAAATTAAACAAAAACCCAAATGCCATGATACGGATGCCTTGCTGCTTGGTCGTGAATTTCCGGTACCTGGGAGCAAGCGGGACGACATCGCCCGTGTCGGGGTCCCGGATGTCAAGATTGGAGGCGAGGTAGTTGTGCTTGAAGGCCGGCACCGTGATCAGGTATTCGTCCTCGGATGAGCTCTGTTTGTACAGCTCATGATTGCCCGAGCATATGAGGTCGATATGCTGTTCCTTGAAGATGTCAAAAGTGTACAGGCCTTTCGGCTCCGACGCGTCATACAGTCCATTCCCCTCGACGCGGTCGCCCGTGTCAATCAGGAGCAGGTCCCGACCCTCGGCCTCCAGTTTCTCTCGAAGCCTGCCGGCGAAATCGATGTAGTCGCCCCAATCGGCGCTGTAGGAAGACTCGAGCAGGTGTCCCGCATGCCAGCCATGTGTGTCGGTGGTGTGCAAGAAATTGATTTGGCCGTAGTGGAGGTTGCGCAGCGGTGCAGCGAGTGGTTTGGGAGCGGACGGTTGTGCGGTGAAGGCTCGGGTAGCCAGCAAGGTCAGTGCCAGCCACCCATGTCTGTGCATCATGGACTGGTTCGCAGTCTGTGAAATAGCATTCGTTTTGCGGCGTTGATCTGCGGACGATGTTCATCCAGCTCAACATCCACGGCGGAAGATAGGCTGGAGGAGCCTTAAGGTCCACAGGAGCAGCTCTGCTTGGCAGCAGACGGGGCTGAGGACAAATTCCTCCCCCCGCCCTTCAACCCCCCCCTTTCTCTCGCTCTCACTATTCACTGCCGAGTGCTCAGACAATGCCGTTCAACATTTCTGTGGTCAAGTGATACAGATCTGAGAGACACTCCATGTACCCTGTGCATCGACTTGGGTGACTTCGGACCCCTCGAACATGACCGTCCGTGTTCGACTAGAGAGCTCCTCGTTGCGAAGGCGTTCTACTAGCACCCTTCCCACGTACTTGTACACTCGATTGGCTCCGAAGGATTTTGAAGCTTGATTCTTTGGTCCCTGTTCGAGGGCATCATGATTCAGAAGTGCCACGCCCGGGAACCACTGCCCTGGATCTGGAATTGTTTTGGTCTCATTTCCCAGCATGAGAGCGTTGAAGGTTGCGCCCTCTGGAGGTGGTGGCCACGACTCGACACAATATACTCGGAGCAGCGCCCGATGGTCGGTCTCAGATCTCAAATTGTCCTCGTGTCCGTTGACCCAAATGTAAAATATCGAGCCATGACTCGCAGCACTTCCTTTGAGGATCAGGTCGAGCGGAACGGTCAAATACGTGCCCACAAGACCTTCGGCAGTACAGTCACACTTCTCGCCCTCAACCTCGCTGTCCAAAGAGATCTTGGAAGGAAACATCATGGTCTTTGGCGCCCACCGAAACCCCTCTGAGGTCAGCTTGGGCCCGTCGAGCAACGGTGCGTTAAAAGGGACTTTTCCCAGCATCAGCCAAAATCTCATTGTTCGCTCGTCCCCCTGGACGTCTATCAGGCTTGCCGTGTTCAGCCCAAGCATGGATGAGATGCTGAGGAACTCATCTTGTTTCGCGTTGGTCGATCGCCAACGAAAGGCCTGGTAGACGTGGCCAATATTGAGTACCTCCTGGTCAGCACGGAGTCGAAACAGCTGCGCCGCCAAGGTCTGCCAAACAATACTTACCGTCCGTCTCATGACAGGCGGGGTTGAGGTTTGGAAGACGTGAAGATGGTCATTCTTCAGCACGAAGATGAGCCTCTTGGCAAGTACGGCCTCCTCATACGTCCACATCCTCTGCATCCACGCAGACATGTAGATGTGAGCATACAGCTCCTCTGTGGACGCGGTCAATGAACACCTTTGGATGGTCTTGTCAATAACCACCACAGCCGAGGCGCATATGTACACGTCTCGGATTCCCACCAGAGCTTGGTGGTGTACCGCTTTATCACTCCGAGGAATGCCCATAGAATCCACCCAGAACTTAGCCGGAGTGGAGGGGTCTTTCCGAACGGCAGAGCTCAACGCACTCAACCGAAAGACCTGGCAGGTGAGTAATCCTGTCTCCGTCGAACCTCCGATGCCGTCGACCCAAACATGGGAAAATGCGACATAGTCACCAGGGCAGCCTTTTGGCGCGGCGCCGACGCTCAGCTTTGGCTCTCCATCCAGATTCTCGAGACACATGAGTGGAATCTGGTCGTCTCGAAGTATATTCATCACCATCTCTAGGTCTGGCCGTAGGGGTTTGCATTGGCAACCCGTGTCATGATGCAACTGCTGATAGGTGGATTCGTCAACGTGATTTCTCGCACACTCTGCCCTGGTGCAAGTCTCATGTCCGGCCTGGTCTTGACGCATCTTGGTCGCATCCACCCAATCTATCGTTGATTGGTTTGTCGTGTCTTCCAGGAGCCGGAGTTGAAACTCACACCAGCCCAGGCTCTTCATTCTCCGTCTCCGCGTCAGGGCCACGTCGTCTGGAATGTGCCAGTCCAATGTACTTATGGTAGGATGGTCTTGAAGCGCATAGAGCCTCATCTGACCTATGGCTTCGCCCAATCTTGCAATTGCTGGTGTAATCTTGGAAATGAGGTCCATGAACCCGGGGTACGATGTGTGCATCTCTTGACGAAAAGTCTCCACGCTCCACGTTGCAAACCGAAGGACCCAGTCATGAGCAAGGCTGAGAGTGAACTGGATGGCTTTGTTGATTTCCCTCTTCATCTCATTCGCCGCTTGCCGAATTGCGAAGACTCTGGCTTGCAGGCAGAAATGTAGATTTCGAGTATACAGCATCTCTTCACCACGCGGATTCTGTCTCATCAAATAAGACACATGGATTTTCTTTCCCACTATGGTCTCCAGCAGGCCATAGTAGAGCCAGGACTGGAGAAAGGACGCAGCGAGCTGTCCGATATGGCGGTTGTCCAGCCCTCCCAGTGAGTGATGCCCATGCCGCAAGTCACCATTCCACAGTCGAGCAGCGTTCCATCCTGAGGCCACTGGATACTCTTGTAGAGACGTCTGGAGAGGGATCTGGTTGTGAGTGAAGCCCAGCCATGGGGTCTCAGGCGGCACAAAATCGAGCAAAGAGTCGTATCGACTCCAGTCGGTCTCAAGCACGGTGGCCCGGCACGCAGAAACTGTTTCGCTCGGATCTTCAACATCCGGCTGGAAGACAAGATGCTCCATCTCGAAAGGGTTTCGCGATCTTCGATGGTCCCGAGGATATTCCAACCTCAGTTGGTGTTCTAAGTATTCCTGTGACCGGCAATCCGAATTGAGCTGTCAGCTGAAATATTGACCCCGTTGAGCTGAAGCGTGCTAGAACCCCTGCTCAGCCTACCTGTATTTATTGGCGAATGTTAATTTGCCCCCCTCCCCCCCAAGCCAAGGACTTCAGTAGCACATGCTTTTGGCACCATCCATGATCAACCATACAGTCAATCAGAGTCCTCCCTTGACGCTCGTATAGGTTGAGTAAGACCGCACAGTACCTCATAGCGGCGATCCCCCATGGGCACTGCCAAAAAGGTGTAAGAATAAAACAAACAAACAAGGTTAAGTAAGGCGTGCTTTGTACAAGCTCCCACCAGAGTGTGAGACCGGCTGGGTCGATGGCTTTCAGCCCAGTCCTTGATCTCTGCTTCCTCAATTCCTGTGTGCTCAAGCCTTGCGTCTTCAAGTCCTGCGTCTCCAAGTCCTGCATCTTCAAGTCTGCGTCCTGAAGCTCTGCATCCTGAAGCTCTCCTCCTGAAACTCTGCTCGGGAGCTGGAGGAGTCAAAGGAAATTGTGAGGAGCAGGAGTTGAGGATGATTTGCTAGTCCTGGCCGCTGGACTTGTACTTGCCAGCGGAGTCGGGCGTTGTGAACTCATCGCCGCGAGCTCGAGGAGTGATGTTTGAGATGCAAAATGGAAACTTTTTCACACTGGAGAAAGCCAGGCAGCAGTCTTGGTTGCGCAGCAACCCTGAGAAATATTGACATCGACAGTGTTACATCCATGGATCAAGTTGGGCGGCAGGGGAATATATCAGCGAACTTGTTCCAAGTCAAGACGCGATGCCAAAACATACCGTTGCCAAAGGTGAGTCTCGGCTGAGCGTTCACGCTCGTGCAAGAGGTGGTGGTTTAAATCCAGCGTCGTCTGGGTGAGTGTCGAGGTGAGTAGGGCACAGATTTTCCTCCTGCCAAAGCTTCATTACCCACCGTACACAACAGACCCAGAGCGTGTGTTATGGGTTAAACCCGGAGAGGTCTTGTAATGCCTCCTTGCCTGTGGACTTGAGGTGTAAAAGATGAACTGAGCAAGGTGAGTTGGTTGATTGATCCTAAGTTGCTACCTACGGTGGTGTGGTAGGAGTAGAGGCCAAGCGCTCACTGAGCGAATACACTGCCTGTGTTCCCACAGTAAAGTTGCTGCCAGGAATTCCACACCGGTCTAGGTAGCCGCTTTCAGGCATATCTTTTCCCTGCCTCTCTCGACCTACGTCTCCTCCCCCGTGTAACAGAACTACGAACTTTGTCGTTCATAACCTCCAATAATCAATGTGACAAGGGCGTTCGCTTCCTGGATTGTGAACGCTTCCACACTAGATCCTATAGCCCTTGCGACGGACACAGAAGGGCGTCGTAATGCGCCATGCTCTTTGCAAATCCATGGACACAGGGTGTCAGACAAGGATCTGAAGTTGATGGATTTTTCGTGTGCGTTCTTCATTGGACAACGAAGGCGACCATCTGAGGGGTAATGGTATTTCTTCTCAACGCCACTGCACTTCCCATTCTGAGAAATTTCACCCAGGCCAAATGTTAAGTGCCTAGACGGCCTTGGTTACAGATTTGTATATTTGGTCACGTGATTAACATACAGACAACCACCGAAACGATCAAGTCATGAATCCAATATGACTCTTCACAGGCTAGTATGATGTGGGTATTTCGTGAAGCCACCAAATACCCATGTCATAATGAACAATGATGCCTGTTACGTGCAGTCTTGGGCCCCTCCCAGCTGCCACTCTATACGGCAATGCCGGTCGGCCCTCTTCAGGTGTGCACCACAGGTCAAGATACTTCAATGAAGCTTCCAGAGCATGACGTTGGAGCCCTGTTGACCGCGGAACGTCCCCGAACCCTCCATGCTGTCATCCCACTTGGCCGTCCGGAGGGATGCCTCCTGTTGACGGAGTCGCTCCTTCTGTTGGCGACGGCGCCAGAACAAGAAGAAGGCCCAGAGTGCTATTGCCGCTCCACAGACGCATCCGATCACGATGCCAGCGATGGCACCTCCGGACAGGGTCGAAGACGTTGACGTGGACAATGAAGCAGTGGCGGCGGGCCCGGCAGATGAAGTCGCCGTGGGATCAGAAGTATTGGCCAACCCAAAGTCGTCGACCGAGGCATTGAAGCAGGGAACCTGGTAGGTAAACTGGCTCGTGAGGATATACGTGATGTCGGCGCAGGCATAGAACGTTTCGTTCTTGTCGGTGTCGAAGTCGGAGGTGTACCTGATTTGCAGGGTGGCATTTGTGCCTTGTTCAATGTCTGCGGAGGGATTGGGCACGGCATAGCACTCATGGCCCTCATCGACGTCAGATATTCTAGCCCCGGCGATGATCGTCTCAAAGTCGCTATTCGATGTCGGATCTTATCGACAGGTCAGGTCTGGTCAGCCGCGTGACATGGCAACAGACGTACTCTCATTGTAAGAGATGCCCACTTGGACATTCCACGACTCATCCTGAATCACCAGCGCCATTTGGCCGTTCACTTGATCCCGTCAGCAGTGCCCATATTCGACCGGCACGAGGTCTGTGGTCTGAAGTCTGACTGCTTACTCATTGGGAACTGAGTCCTGTTCACGACTCCGGACGCTGAACCACAAGGAGGCGTATTGTCCTGTGCGGCTCCCCATTCACGATCCGGCGGCCATAAGAACGCCACAGGGCCCATGGTTTTGGCGTAGTCGTCTCCATGGGCGGCAGAGACCGACACGACGTTCCATGAAAGTGTAAAGGCGAGGGTCAGCTTCGCGGTCAGCATGTTGTTGGCCGGTGCGAAAAGATCTCTTCCAGGGGCGAGAGAAAAGGTCTGCGGGTTGTCCTGGGTTGTGTTCCCGGGTAAGATATTGTTATTATAGTCGTGCTAAGAGTGTGTCTGAGAGCTACTGCATATACCATTGCTAGTGAATTCTTGGTCGACAACAAAGGCGCAGGTAAGTTCCGGTTCCGCGTGGCCACTCTTGTACCAGTTCTGAATGGATTGGACACATCCGCCATAAATCGACCCGTCCTATCACAAGACCGTGTCTGTGTATGGGGACTCGAGATGTGGAGAAGATAAATCCTTGAGGGAACGAAATGTACCAACATATCCTCCATAATGGTGAACAATTATCTAGGATGGCGAGACGGCAGTGGGTAGATTGTTGGGAGCAGCTGATCAGACAGGATGAGATCTTGATCAAAAACGTCATCAGATAAGATAGTACGACCTCCAAGACTCTCGGCACTGTCTGGGTCGGCTCGGCGTGGTGTCTGATTGGCATCTTGCGAGGAGGAGGAGGTCGTCAATGCAACGGAAGCGAAGGCCGAGCATGGCAGCAGAGTTCCAGGTAAAGGGCATGACTAGGCACGCCGGCGCCGACATTTCGAGATTGGACGCCAAACATCACCAGACGGACTGGTTCATCGCTCTCGTTCTCCGGTCTCGGCTGAAGTCCGTTGCCATGGCCCAAGCCAGAACAGGTGCCAGGAGATGGAATTTCTCGTCGCAAAGATAAATATATCGACCCGTCCGTCGTCTGCCTCGTCCATTTCCAGTGACACTTGCCGCCAAAGTCGTGCAGGAACTTCAAGACTTGCTCGTTGCAGACCTCTACCCCCAGTCGATAACCCTCGCTCAACCGAAGCCGTTGGCGTCCACCATGCACCACAGGATCATTGTGGCACTCGCCGGCTTCTTTTCCGTTGCTGCTGCATTCAATGATGCAGAGTGGGTGCATCTTCATCGCCGACAGGAGCCTGGCACTCCAGAGTATGATTGCCATGCCAACTGTGGTCAGTTTCGAACGTGAAATTTCTGTCAGTGCTTATGGATTGTAGGAGGGGTCATTGTCGACTCGCGAACAGAAGGATACTGTACCAACTCCACCTTCCAGAGCCAGTTGAACGCTTGCCTGGAATGTGCCCTGGTGTACGATATTTGGCAATATTATGGTGACAGTGTGACGACTGCGGCGGGGAATTGCGGACTCGATGCCACCCCTGTGCCCGCCAGCGCTGCCAACACGACCGCCGATGCAAACAGCACGGTAACCTCTCCATCAAGTCAACCGACTTTACCTACATCAACGGTTACAAGCCAATCAGCCTCAACCTCTCAGGCAGCTACCACTCAAGATTTGAGCTCGTCCGCAGCCGAATCCGGTCCTGGGCCATCTGAAACCGAGAGCGTGGTGAGTCACAGTCGGTCGAATCGCAAGTTGGCCCTGCTCGAGACTGACACGCTGTATTTAGACATCAACAGCTACTGGCACCTCGGCTGCATCGTCCGAGACGTCGACAGGCACCGCAACCCGAAATGGATGGAGCGGATGGAGCGGATGGAGCGAAGCACTGGTGCTGGTGTCGGTCGGAACGCTGTTTGCGGGCTGGCTGTAAGCCAAATATATCTTGCCTTGGTCCCTCTGAATCGGGTAATTGAGGACCATTGCACGCCCTGGCTGGATCCATAGAGATCAGGCGGACTGGATGTCCCATAGAAAAAATCTCGACGAATGTCCCCCGGAGACGACCCGAGGCAGGGTTCTTAGGGCGTCGGAAAGATGCCGACTAAATCTGGTTAGCTTGCCCCAAACCTCCGTCAAGGACGTGTCTTTTGTGAGCTCCCCCAACCTGACGACTTCGGCTCGGGGTCGCCATCTGCACAATTCAATCGCATTTAAAAACCGATCTGGGCACAAAGCTCTGGTAGATCTCCGGACTGAAGCTTGGTGTCGAGCCGCTGTACAGTACATTCTCTTCAATTGGGACTTTCCTTTTCTCCCGGCTATTGTTCCATCCCGGCGCCATGTCTGCCATACGCTTCCTCCGACCGGCTTCGAGATTGCTGTCACAACCTTCGATTTCTTCGTCAATACGTCCCTCTCTGCGCAGGGCCGCACCGGCCACGTTCCCATCGATACGTGGGTACGCGTCGGAGTCCGGTCACCAGGTCACCGTGCGAGATGCGCTGAACGAAGCCTTGGCCGAAGAGCTGGAGCAGGACGAGAAGGTGTTTATCCTGGGCGAAGAAGTTGCACAGTACAATGGTCGGTCGTACACTCTTGTCGATGTCGACTCGTCGATGCTGATCTCTGTTGCAGGCGCGTACAAGGTCACGAAAGGACTGCTCGATCGGTTTGGCCCCAAACGAGTGATTGATACCCCCATTACCGAGTCGGGTTTCTGTGGTCTGGCGGTCGGAGCCGCTTTGGCTGGTTTACACCCCGTGTGCGAGTAAGTCCATGGGAGTCATCGATGCCACACCGACGGCATTGCCGGTACCGAGTGCCGGGCGCGGGCGGGCTTGCTGACCCCGGCCATAGGTTCATGACCTTCAACTTCGCCATGCAAGCCATTGATCAGATTGTCAATTCGGCCGCCAAAACACATTACATGTCGGGGGGTATCCAGCCGTGTCCGATCGTGTTCCGAGGCCCGAACGGCTTTGCGGCCGGTGTGGCGGCACAGCACTCGCAAGACTACTCGGCCTGGTATGGCAGCATTCCGGGCCTCAAGGTGGTGGCGCCGTGGAACTCAGAAGACGCCAAGGGCCTTCTGAAGGCGGCCATCAGAGACCCGAACCCGGTGGTGGTGTTGGAAAACGAGTACGGCATGCATGCCCCCGCGTTGACCGTGGCTAACCGCGACAGGCTTATGTATGGCCAGGCGTTCCCCATGAGCGAAGAAGCGCAGAAGAGCGATTTTGTCATCCCATTCGGCAAGGCCAAGATTGAGCGGCCCGGCAAAGACTTGACCATCGTCACCCTGTCCCGCTGCGTGGGCCTCTCGTTGGAAGCGGCCGAACTGCTGAAAAAGAACTACGGCGTCGAGGCCGAAGTGATCAATCTCCGGTCGGTCAAGCCGTTGGATGTGGAAGCCATCATCAAGTCGGTCAAAAAGACCGGCCTTCTCATGGCCGTCGAGTCCGGTTTTCCCGCTTTCGGCGTCGGATCCGAGATTCTCGCCCTCGGCATGGAGTACTGCTTTGACTATCTCCAGGCTCCTGCGGTGCGTGTGACGGGAGCGGAGGTGCCGACGCCGTACGCCCAGAAACTGGAAGAGATGAGTTTCCCCCAGGTCGACACGATTGCAAATTACGCGGCGAAGCTGTTGAGGGTGTAGGAGCATGGCGTTTCCCAAAAGCATTGGGTATGCGTGTATGTATTAGCGGGCGCGTCTTCACTTGGGACACGGATACTTTTGCACCTAGTACATGGTGGCGGCCACATGGCAAGAGCCAGATTAGCTGATTTTCTTCTTGCGGCTGCTGCAGCACACATGAACCAGCGTCACTTTCGTTGCTTCGATTCAATTGCACCCTGCGATGCCAATCGAGTGGCATCGAGCCCGGATTAGAGCAGCACCTACTCTACAAAGAGAAAACATGATTGATCACTTCGAGAGACGGTCTCCCCACAGGTCAGCGAGGTAGCGTTGTTTGGCTGAATGATGCTGTTCCCTGAGACGGCCTACCATGATCCATGCCACAAATCTTTCGCGACTGTGTGGAGACAGGACAAGGCTAAATCCATTGGCAGGCCCGTTCCCCTTTCTTGGCCATGCCTATGTCCGGCATGGAGCGCTCATCGTTGATACCAACTTTGAATCTCCTCTGGTAATATCCCTCATCTCAAATCGGGACGACATAATCATACACCCAGACAGTCTACCTTGTCTTACCTTGACTCTTATTGTCGTAAAATAGGTACCTGGAAATACCTTCTCATGTGGATGTTTAGTCCAGCTGTTCCACTGCAAGCATAAATCGAGATAATAATACACGTTCACCACCAAGCACCGACGACAGGGACACTCTTGTATATCCCGTCCCAGTTAGATGCTTCCCACCCGACGCCCTGGCCGCCGCGTCCAATGACACCCAGTCCGCCAGCGATCCACAGCGACGCCACCACCGCCGCAATGCCGTTGACGATCCTGCTTCGACGCCTGCGCTTGCGAATCCCCTCGTCCCCGCTCTCGATGACGTACTCGTGCGACAGCTTGAGGAACTTGGCGGCGCCGGTGACAATGTGCCAGCTGGCCACAGAGAGCATGGTGGCATAGCCGATGTTGGACACGAATGGATGTCGCGCGACGCCGTGGGCAAAGTACCGCAGGCCGACGCCCGAGCTGTTGCCCTCGACTTTGACCGGCGTGATGCGGTTTACGAGGACGTGCCCCACGAACATGGGATAGAGAGTATAGCCGAGCGCCGAGGTCAGGGAGACTTTGGGCCAGGGAATCTTGCGTCGGTCCCTGTATGTTTCCGCTCCGTGTCTTTTGGCGATTTGGCGACGGCGATAGAGGCGGAGGGAGATGCTGGAGACAACATGAGTGATGATCGGGGCGAAGACGAGGAGCGGTTCGAGGGGGAAGGATTGATAGTATGGTCTGGTCAGAAGCAGGAGATCGTCGGATTTCTGCACCGAGCGGGTCGCCAGAGGGATCAGAGCGGTGTTGGTGTAATGGAGGATCAGGTAGAGGGAGGCCGGCAGGGTCGAGTATTTCTGGATCGCCGAGAGGAGGTGAATGGTCCGTGAGGGTGTGAGACCGAGAAAATTAGTGGTGGTGACACCACGGTACCCGGTGCCCTTTTCCACGTCTACTGGGGGGTACGAGCCCAGGCCGGCGTCGTCGTCAACTGGAGATGGTTCGACTTCATGCATCGGGACGGCGGAAATGGATTTGCGAGTGTCCGTTAGCTGAAGGGGGGGGAGGTCAGACTTTGAAGCCGACATTGTTGACCAGTATCGGACGGCCGCACCGTTGGACCGCCACAACACACCCTTGTCTACAAAGGTAGAAGGGAAGAGTGGAAGAACAAGTCGAGTCTTGCCTGGGTCGCGGACCGCTCACAAAAAACCAGCCAATACCGACACAGGTGATTAGCATGCTGGTGATCTGCAGCAGGGATGTTGGCGACCGCGCTCGGCAGACTTGCCTCCATCAGACGGAAGTATCAGTCTGAACCAGCCCAAAGGCCACACTGGTGAGAGCTTCGTTCAAGACGACCAGGTAGGCTTGGATCCCATCGTTCTTGGAGACAACCAGAACCGATCGGTCGTCCTGACAGCTGCACCAGCGTGCCCGTTCGAAATGGCTCCAGTAAGTCGCTTCTAGAGACGGATGCACCGGTTGCCCTCTCCTTGTCCCTGTCCGGTGTATATTATGTTTCTTTTTTGAAAGTATTGACTCGGTCCTGGTGACAGCGAAATTTCACTCTCCCTCCAGCCAACACAGAGTCGGCCAAACAAGCCCGCAGCGCATTCTTCTGCTCATTGTGTCAAAAAGGCTACAGTCGCATGAACGAGTTTGAGGCCCATGAGTCTTCATATGATCACCAACACAAAAAAAGACTAAAGGAGATGAAGGAAATGCAGAGACAGGTCCAGCCCAAAAAGGAGGAAAAGGGACCGCTGATGCAGATCAAGCTGGGAGGTACAGCGAAAAGCAGTGGCGGCGGCGGTGGATTTAAGAAAGGCGGCTTCAAGAATGCGTTTGGGCCGGTGGAGGACGAGGAGAAAGGGGAGGTCAAGAATGAGGATGAAGGCAGCTCCACGAGTAATCCGAAGCACGACATGGACGACCGGGACAGCGATGCGACTGATGATGAAGATTATTACGACCCCCGGAAGCCGACGGGGTGTATGCCGGGATGCAAGAGCCAAGTCACCGCTGGAGTGTGATGAGACTTGATGCGGAGAGTTAGCTGTGGAGTTGGTCTCGTTATCGCGCGATGTCTCGAACTGAGTGCAACGGTAAAGGCGATCGAGTGCGACGACAATCATCCGATTTCGGAGCAGTATCCTCAGACAACTGCAGATGTGCTCCGCTGGATCCGTCTCTCACAAGCTCACTCGTTAGTGGAGGTGTCGGCTAGATGCCTCGCGACGACACCAGAAGGAATGATCCGGTGAAGCACTTCAAGATGCCACATGACTGGACCTCGAGACGCATGACCTGCGATTGATGACGGAGCTTGGACTGAGACACCATTCTCGAATTCAATTATGGCAGCTCTCTTTCAGTCACTCCGCGGGGGACCCTGCGGTGAGATCATGACCTGGTCGGTTCAGGTGGCTCGCGACCCGGCTGCGCAAGAGGAACAACGACGTTCACCAGTGAGACGATGCCGAAGGAGAACTTACATGGTTATCCGGACAAGATGATCTTTGCCACTGTAAGAGGTTTCAATTCCATCGTCTCATGACTTGCGATCGGATCAGGTACAGTTTCTTTGAAGCAAGGCAGAGTCCAACGGAGAAAGTTGCGACACTGCGTCGTTCGACTCGGGAAGCTAAGTCATATTGCTTCAGTTGCGCCAGACTGAGCGAGGATGATGTCAAGTGAGACATGGATCTATGCATGTGTATCACAACTGTGGCTTCTGTATGGCGCCGGTGGTAGAGGGTCACCCCATCAAGTAGCAGCAGCCATCTTGACTGACACTTCCGTGCCTTCGGCAGAACCTGCAGGTATCGAATTTTTCTCCTGCCGCATTCTGACTTACCTGATTCAACCGCTTCTACGCCTCAAGTCAGAAGTAGTGCCATAATGCGATGCATCTGCAGCTGTGTGCAAGGCTGGTCGCAAAGCCAAGGCGCTAGTCTAGTTCTTGCCATTGTCAATCTGTTTCAGCCATAGGACATCAAAAAGTTTCAAGGCGAAACTAAATTTGGTTCGTACGTGTAAGGGTGAGGAGGGTGCTGTTGAGGGTGCTAAGAAGAGAGATAATCTTTTGTTTCTTGTCATGATCGATGTTGCAAGGAGACTTGCAGCGTTGTTGAATTTAGGTCGAACGCGCCAGACAAGACTGGCAAGCCGATACTGCTTTGCTACACCTCAGGTGCGACCAAATTGGAGCTGGTCACACGTCAGAATGGCTTCCACCACGGCTCCAGAAACGATCGCCGTGAATGGCCGGCAGTACAGAAGTGTTCGGGAAGGCCTGGCCTCTGTGCTGGCACCATACCGAACCAATCCAGTGGCATCGGACAAGAAAGCAAAGAACAACGACGAGGGGGACCAAGCGGTCTTTTACAACCCCATCCAACAGTTCAACAGAGATCTCAGCGTGCTTGCAATCTTGATCTACGGAGAAGGCGCCGTGCTGGAGAAGCAAGCACGCTTCTTACGAAAATCGCAGAATGCAAAGAGCCGGAAGGGCAAAGCCCGGAAACTTCAGACGGCGGTGGCATCACAGCCCACAGGTCATGAGGCGGGTACTTCTATTGTCTCTCACGTCGAAAATCGCTCGCACAAGCGCAAAGCCGATGATTTGGAGGATGGTGATGGCGACCAACTTGGCGATGAGACGGCGAAGAAAACCAAGATGGATGAATTTGACGTTGACGATGAAGAACTTGCGGTCGAGGAGCTCAATGGTAATGGCAATGGCAACCCCGACACCAAAGGGACGACATTGGAGGGCCCACAGCAGCCGGCGGGCGAAAAGGAGATACAGGCGCCAGTACAAGGTTTCACGGCCAAGCGCCAACGGGTGCCCTTCACCATCCTGGACGCGTTGTCGGCCACGGGTCTCCGAGCACTTCGGTACGCGAAAGAAATCCCATTTGCCACCAACATCGTGGCGAACGACCTTTCGCCGGACGCTGTCAAGGCAATCGAACTGAATATTGACCACAATGATGTCAAAGGAACGGTTCACTCAAATGTTGGCGATGCTCGCGCCTACATGTACAGCAAGGTCGGCAACGAGCACCAGAACCCGTCTCCCGGCTATGTACACCGATTCGACGTGATTGATCTCGACCCTTACGGCACCGCAGCGCCATTCTTCGATGCCTCGTTACAGGCCCTTCAAGACGGGGGCCTATTGTGTGTCACATGTACCGATGCCGGCGTTTTCGCCTCCAATGGCTATCCCGAGAAAGCGTACGCGTTGTACGGTGGCATACCTCTCAAAGGCGCCCATTCTCACGAAGGAGGACTGCGGTTGATCCTCCATGCCGTGGCGACCTCGGCGGCCAAGTACGGCATTGCCATTGAACCCTTGCTCTCTTTATCCATCGACTTTTACGCCCGCTTATTTATCCGCATCCACAAGCAGCAAAAGGATGTCAAGCTCCTGGCAGGAACCACCATGAATGTCTACAATTGTGACAATGGCTGCGGAGCCTGGAAAACGCAGCTCTTGGCCAGAAATCAAGCCAAAGAAGACCGGACCGGCGCACGCTTCTACAAGCACAGCTTGGCGCAAGCTCCTTCGACCACGCCCAGCTGCGAGCACTGTGGTTCAAAATTGCACCTGGGGGGACCCATGTGGGCCGGTCCTCTGCATAATCCGTACTTTGTCCAACGGATCCTTGACCGACTCCCCGTCCTCGACAAGACGACCTACGGCACACTCGAACGGCTTCGAGGAATGCTCACCCTCGCACTCGAAGAAGATTTGACCCTGGAAAGCTCCAATTCCCAACCGTTGGGTACCTCGGCCGAGGACCTGGACCGCGAAACTCCCGACCCGCGATTGATCCCCCGACTCCCTCCTGACACAGTCGATGCCACCCCGTTCTTCTTCATCCCGAACTATCTCGCCAAAGTCGTTCATTGCGTTACTCCGCCGGAAAACCCCCTGCGCGGCGCCATCCGTCATCGCGGGTACCGCGTCACGCGCTCTCACTGCAAAGCCGGGAGTTTCAAGACGAATGCCCCGTGGAGTGTGCTGTGGGAAATTATGCGCGAATGGGTGAGGACCAAAGCGCCGATTAAGGAAGGCGCCGTCAAGGAGAACACGCCCGGGTGGAGGATTTTAGCCCGGACGAGAGGCACGGAGCAGAAAGTGGTGAGCGACATGAAGGAGGATGTCAAGCTGAAGTTGGACAAATGCCAGAGTCTGGAGGATGTCGAGACCCTCGTTCAGAGTGCAATGTGGAGGCTGGAGCACGACAAGAAGGTCGAGACCGGAGCGGCGAATGGGGCCAATCGAGCAGAGAGGCGCCGTGGCGAAGACGAAGAAAAAGCCCCCGCTCCGGAAAGTGGTGAAGGGGGGAGTCCTAGGTCGCCAACCAGTGCACTGGACATTGTGTTTGACGAAAGACTGGGGGAAGAGAAGCCGCGCGGCAAACTGGTACGGTACCAAATCAATCCGAGGGCGAACTGGGGTCCCATGAACAGAGCCGGAAGCGGCGACGGCGGCAACTGATGTGCCCAGCCTCGATTCGAGAGCACCGTTTCAGCACTGAACCAGGCAGACTTGATGACTCTCCATTCATTGGCAAAAGAAATCGCGTTCAGAGATGAACTTGAGAAGAATATTGTGTTTGGCCGATTATGAATTGCGAGAAAGGGGTTCCATCAAAGTGACGTTTCTCACCGAGTTCAGCGGTATACCAATGAAGGACGACAGTGCACTCACGACATCGTGGCTTGATTGGTCATTTCCGACCCCTCGATCACTACCATCGAGGAAGCCTGAGGATGGAAGACTTTGCGCAGACAATCGAAGAGAGCTCGACCGTACCAGCAACTCGAGGTGTTGGTAACGCCAGTCGTTCCTTGTTCAGGGTTGGTAGAGAAGCTTCAGAATGAGATCGCTTCGACTGCACAACAGTCTGTATGTATACAGGTGTCCGGATGACAGCTCTGGAATGTAGCAGAATAGTTCCCACTTACCAGGCTGCGCCTGGTCTCACTCAATATCAAAACTGCTTCCACAGCCGCAACTGCTCGTTGCCCTTGGGTTGCCCACAATCTTGAACTGGCTGCCAATCAGCTCTGTGGTATAGTCGATCGTACTTCCTTTGAGCAGCTCCAGCGACGCTTGGTCCATGACCACTTCGGCTCTTCCCCCCTCACCACTCTCTTCGGCCACAAAGATAGTATCGTCGTCCTGGTCGATCTTGGAGGCGTCTTCGAGAGACATTAAATATTGGAAGCCGTGGCATCCACCAGACGTCACAGTCACTCGGAGATGTGAATCTTGGGTTGAAGATGGTGCCAGAGTGTTCCTCTGAGGCGGAGCGCTGGTAATTTGTTTCAGCCGCTGCACACGAGTCAGCACAATGCCATCAGGGTGCATCTGTGAGCAAGAATCAATCTTCACCTTCGCAGCGCGCTCCGAAATCTCGATTGTCATATCTTTGCCATCCTCGTCGACGCGAGGATTCCGCACGACCACGGTGGCGTGCACAGCTGTCGTAGAGGAGAAATGTCTTTCCGACTGCAGGACTGGTGGGATTCTCCTCGCTGGGAGCGGAGCGGGCTGATTTGGTCGGAGGGAACGGTTGCTTGGTAATGACCGACAAGCTCGAAGAAAAGTGGCAGGATCTTGACGCCGTCGCAGCGGTGCAGCAGCACGAAATGCCTGCTTGAGGCCGCCTTGCGACATCGTGAACGCTGTAAAGAAAGGGCGAACCGCTAGGGGTGTGCACAAGAAAAAGAAATGTTGATTTGTCGACCATGTCAAGTGAGTGACGCAACTCCAGTCCAAAGTCCGAGGTCGCTGACAATTCTGTTGGCCGGCCCCATTGGCCACCAAAGTACAACACTCACAGCCTATTTGACACATATATACAACGAATCCGTCGGCTTACACCATTACCCAGAGAACGGCAATTTATAGAGATCCTCCATCTCTCTACTGCTTGACTGTAGAAGATCCACCTTGTTGCCACTTGAATTTTGTGCCCAGGAGCAAACATTTCTCGCCGGTGACGGTGTTCTGCAGCCGTCTTCGGGAGAATGGATTTCTCTTCTGAGGATTATGCTCTATCTTTGGACTCTGCAGACCTTCTAGCACGTTTTCGGTCAAACTTCCACATTCCCACCATAGCCGACCTCCATCGTCCCACGCTGAAAAGTCCTCCGAACGAGGAGCCTTCCAAACCCTGCACGTATCTCTGCGGCAATTCGTTGGGTCTTCAACCGGTGCGAACGGCTGAACTGGTGAGCGTCTATCTTACTCAGTGGAAGACGAAGGCGGTAACAGGACACTTTGTCGACCTGCCCGATTCCCCCCTCCGCCCCTGGTTACACATCGACGACGATGCGGCCAAGCTGATTGCTCCGATTGTGGGCGCGCTGGAGTCGGAGGTGGCTGTGATGGGAACCTTGACCGCCGACTTGCATTTTATGATGGCCAGCTTTTATCGCCCGAGCCGGAAAGGCGAAGGGAGGTGGAAAATACTTCTGGAAGGCAAAGCATTCCCGAGTGATCATGTGAGGGCGTGCCGGCAACTGTGACCATTCCACACGGAATCAGGCTGACCACGCACAGTACGCAGTGGAGTCGCAGATTGCACATCACGGCCTTGACCCGACGGAGGCGATGGTGCTGCTCGAACCGACCGATCCAGAAGTCCCGACGCTCACCACTGCTCAAATCCTGCGGACGATTGATGAACATGCGTCCGAGCTGGCGCTCATTCTGTTGCCCGGAGTACAGTTTTACACCGGCCAGTACTTTGACATGGCCACCATTACCGCTCATGCCCATTCTCACGGAATCCTGATCGGATGGGACTGTGCACATGCCGTGGGCAACCTGGACCTCAAGCTTCACGATTGGGATGTCGACTTTGCCGTCTGGTGCAGCTATAAATATCTCAATTGCGGTCCCGGAGCCATAGGAGGCATTTTCGTCCACGAGCGATTTGGCAAGGTCGACATGACCAGCGCGAAACAGAAGTACTGGCCACGGCTGACCGGTTGGTGGGGTGATGACAAGGACAGTAGATTTCATATGACCAATAGTAAGCTAGATTCCTCGATCGGCACCGCGCATCTACTAACAGAGGATAGAATTCGTCCCTCGGCCAGGGGCAGCGGGGTTCCAAATTTCCAATCCGAGTGGTATTGACCTCGCCGCGGTGGTGGCCTCTTTGCAAATCTTCAACGAGACGTCCATGGCAGCGCTGAGGGAACGGTCTCTCAGATTGACCCGGTATTTGGAGCAGCTTCTCGACACGATGGCCGTGCAAGACTCCCAACCATTCACCATCATCACGCCGAGGAACGTGAAGGAGAGAGGAGCCCAGCTGAGCATCCGCTTACAGCCGGGTTTGCTCGAGCCCGTTCTTGAGCATCTGCAAAACGAGGGCGTGGTCGTGGACGAGAGAAAGCCTGACGTGATCAGAGTGGCCCCAGCACCGCTCTACAATACCTTTGTGGATGTGTGGCGGTTTTGCCACGTCTTCAAGCAAGCACTGGAGAGCGTTCTGGAGAGAAAGTCCAGCATTGCAGAGAAATATTCTGTTTAGGCAGATCGGGAGTCGACCGCATGGCTGTCTGCACATCTCACCCTTCCCTCCTTCCTCCTCCGTCTGTCTCATTCAGTCATCTTCGCTGTCACTGAGTTCAGCATCGCGCCACAGGACAAAGTCAAATCGACCGTCGAGATTCGCTCGGATAAACTCCCGAATCATATCTTGCTCCGAGTCGCTGAGATCACTATCGGGGTCGGCCGCCATCAAGGACAGATTGAATCCTCTTTGTGTCTCGGGATCTAGGCTCGACAAAAAATCCAGGATGGCATCCGGTGAGAATTTTGTCATGGCGTAAAGCGTCAGGTTCTTCAGGTGCTTCAGATTCGCCAGGACGGGCAGAATGTCAGTAGAGACCTCGTCGCCGCTGGTCCAAAAGTCCTCGAGCAATGGAAGGCTCAAGGCGAGGGTCATGATGTGGTCCTCGGAAAACTCATCGGAAACGTCTTTCAAGACCAGCTCGCGCAAGTTGGTCAAGTTGCAAAGCCCCTCGACCATGATCTGAAGATCGCCCGGCGTCGTCTCTTCGCCATTTCCCTTCAGCCAGACCGATTCGAGAGATTTCTGTTCGGCCAGAGCGCTGTGGAACAACTGCGCATTGGTATGACGGACCGTGTAGCCTTCGAGCGAGAGCTTCGTCAACTTGACATGGGGAGAGTACAAGACCCGACTCAGCAAGGCGGGCCCGTCAAAGAACTTTTTTAGACTTAGATCGCGGAGCTTCTGACACGAGCTCAGCCATTCCACCACTTCCAGAAAAACATCATTGTTCAAGGCCTCCAGCTGAACGGTGCCGAAGTTGTCGTCCAGCTTGAGCGTGTGGACTTCGGTGCATCCTTTGAGTTGATTGAGATTGAGCACCGCTTCTTGGCTCAGGTTCCCCAAGTTCAACTCGCGGAGAGACTTGTGGCGGCCGAGAGCCTCAAAGGACAGCCGTCCGATGTTGTTGTAGCTGATCATCTCAAAGTATCCGAGCGTGTCTTGCTTCAGGTCGTTCAGGAAGGCGGCAAACACCTCGTCGGCATCGGGGGACAACCACTCGTGAATGGTCAGGCTCCTGAAGTTTTCACAGTTGCTCGCGATGGCGACTCCGGCGTCGTTAGCCAAAGCGTCCCCCCTCCACAGCACGACGGTCTCGAGTTTGGGTGATCTCGAAATCCATCGTGGAAGAAAAGCGGGACTGAGATGGCCATCAATCTCTTCCAGTAACGTCGTCTTCGCCGTGACCGCTTCACCGACCGCGTTCACGGTGGGTACCACGTCAATCGCTGCCCTCTTGAATTCCCGTTTTGTGAAATGAAAGGGCTCGAGACCGTGGGCGAAAAAAGCCTTACTGACAGCGCCCGTAAATTTGAGGTCCTCAAGCATAGTGGAGAGGTTGCGCAGGTCCAAAGTGCGGATATATCGACAGTAAGGCTTGTACGTCCGGTGGCCGTCCAGGCTGGACAGGATGATGGACCTCCAGAGCACTGTCCATTTTCTGAAGAACTGCACTTGCTCTGCCGCCTTGGTGGCGAAATCAACAGGTCGTGTACGAACATCTAATTCATCTCTCTGTTCGAATGCCGGTGAGTCCTGATGATGTCTGGCATGGATCAGCAATCACTGTCAGCGGTGTCGGTAGCGCGCTCGCCTACTGGTACATCGTTCTCAATGCGGCATGGGCGAGAGAGCTCGCGCTGAGAGCACACCGGTACAGGGAGCCAAAGTCTCCATCACGACCGATTTCCTCACAGATCAAGGACAATATCTCGTCGGGAAGCGCACTCCTGTACCATGTGGCTTGCATCGCGGAAGCTGTAGCGCTATCGCTGTCCTTTGGATTTCAGCGAGCTCAAGCAAGGAGGCCAAGGAGGAGGATCACAATCGATCACTCCTCAGGCCCGATAAGGACAACTATTTGAAAGCGAGCGTCAAAGCGATCACAAAAGACATGCGTTGCCAGTTTGGGTGGGTTGATAAACAATTCCGACTTTCAAAGGCGGCGGCCAGAGTGACATCATATACCAGCCAGACGCGTTCGACGCGTCCAGAGACAGCTGAAGATCTTCTTCATTCATCACCAACGGACCGATCACATGTCCATCAGCCCCTTCAAGGCATTATGAATCTTGTGTTGATTCTAGATCCACCGTCCTGAGGCGATCCATGCCGACACTGTTGTTTACCGTGCTGCCAGCGGGCGTCGCCCATCTCCACGACCTGCTCACATGCCTGGCAAAGTTCGATGAAAATGTGGCGCTTGAAGCAACCGCACAACATGTGAGTATGATGTTTCATTTCACATGCGATGCTGAAGTCGTTAGCTGCGCATCTCGAGCCTCAACCTCTCCAAGACGGCTCACGCTGCCTTCACCTTGGACTCCTCGTTCTTTGCCAAGTACCACTTCTCCCCTGCTTCGAATCTGGCGGACAGAAGCGCCAAAGTCTGGACCTGTCGAGTTCAGAATCGAGTGGGTGTACCTTTGTCTTTGCCACCAAACCTATTCACATGGTCTCTAGGCACTCCTGTCCATATTCAGACGCCGTCTGGCGGACCCTCGTGACAAAGAGACGGCGCTCGAGTCGTGCGAACTGGAGCACTTCTCACAGCCTGATCAAGCAGAATGTCGATTGATCATCCGGCTGTTCTGCAAGCATGGCGTCGTGAAAACGTATCGACTGTACTACGAGTCTGGAGAAGTCCTCCACGCCACTTTTGACCAAAGCGTGTCGCCCAATTTCTGGACCATATCTTCGCGAACTTTGCGAGACGTGGTTGACTATTTCGGACCAAAGACGGACCAACTGGACTGGTATGTTCGGGATGGCAAAGTCACCTTCACGAGCTATACCGAGAAGATTCAGAATGGAAGGGGTACGTCGAAGACGGCCGGGAGGGGTCGTGCTGACCGTGTGCAGAAATTCTCAAACAGCCCATGCACACCTCGGTCGCTCTCGAGACGAAAGATTTCGATCAATTTGAGGTCCAAGAAGGGCTCCACATTGGCATCATGGTGAAAGACTTTCGTTCCATTGTCGCACATGCCGAGACCATGAAGGTGCCAGTCACGGCGAGGTATTCCCGTGGCAATCGTCCTCTGCAAATGAGCTACAAGATTGACGGTCTATTGGCCGAATTCACCCTGATGACCCGAGGCTCCTCCAACCATATTCCCGGTGGATCGACGACCAGCACTCCTGCACGAGATCTATCTGTGCGGCCGATCTCTCAAACACGGTCGGCCACGACGTCGGCGCCGGGTCCCGAATCGACTCCGTTACCGAACATGCCACCGCCGGCGACGAAAGTCTCCTTCCGCGAGCGGGCGCAGCCGTCTCTGACCAAGTCGAATTCGCGCCATTCTCCGCCTGCACCATCCGCCAGTCTCAATCCCGACAGTCTTTTCATCCCGGCCCACGATGATGACCAGCAATGGGACGAGCCGAACTTTGATGAAGAGCCCGATATCGTCACATGGGACAACACGTCAGAAGAGATCTCGGCCTCGACTTCGACCAGACGGATCCAAGATTCGGAGCCACAGTCGTTTGCACATGTCTCCTCTCACCGGCGAGTGGAGGTGGTCCACGAAATCGCCCCCACTCAACGTCTTTCTCAGGTGCGCGGATTCTTTGATTGACATCAAATTTCAGCACCATCCTCCGAGCCTGGGGTTCTATCCTGAAGGACAACCACAAAACTCGTCGCACATCCCGCTTCTACCCGGTCCACGGTGGCGGGGTGAGCGAGAGGCAGGACAATATGATTCCACCGATCCACCACGTTACCACGATGGTCGACGGGTACACCACAGTTGCCGTGCTCGCCCCACCCCCAAGCGACGACGTCCCCAGAGGTCGTCAAGCCGAGGCAGTGCTCACTTCCGGCCGCGAGTTGTCTGATCGCGGGCAGCTTATTCGGGGGTCGCTGGCCTCGATCGTTTCTGCCGATGCCTTGCACGTGGCCTCGAGAAAGACCATAGACAGTGCTCCAACCTGAGCAGATGACGTCTTCATCGTGAGCCAGCTCGAGCGGCAGAGACTGGGCTTCTTGGATTTCACCGAACAAGATTTGATCAGAGTCTCGGCCCAACAGAAATGTGAAGCCTCGACCGGTCACGAGCTGACGAGGAATGAATGGGGCTTCAATAATCCTCGGTCGCCATAACACCTGCTGGGATTTGGTGCCTCCCCCAAGTTGTCCTTTTCGACAACTGCCCCAGCCATACATCACGCCGGTGGAAGTCAACAGCACAATATGGTTCACGCTGGCCGAGATGTGAACGATGGAAGCATCGTGATTGGTCGACGAGTCCAGGCCAAAGACTTTCACCATTTGAGGCGCTTCTTGCTTCTCCGAACCCAGCCCAAGCTCACCTTTGCTGCCAGAGCCGCAAGCATAGACGTGTCTCCCATCAACGACCAACAACGAGGCTTCCCACGTGGCTGCAATGTCAGTGATCTTTGCCGAAGACTGTGCACTGTCGGGCAATAATGATAAGTCGACACACTCAAACGAAGCACTTTGCGTCAACCCATTTTTGAATCCACATCGCCCATTCTCGTTATTTCCCGCCGCGTAGACGACTCCCGACCGGGTCAACAGCAAGGTATGGTTACCACCTGCCGTGATTTTGGTCACTGTATCGTTTTGGATCCATGAGGTCAAGCCGAGTGATGATGTCTCTCGAAACAAGCACGGCGCTGGCGAGGAAAGATCCTCCTTGTGTCCCACACCTAATTGGCCCGACCTATTCGAGCCGAACGAGTAGACACCAAACGACATCACCTCTATGTCAATAAGCCTCTAATCCTTGCTCTGTTGTGAAAGCTGACTTGGACGATTCTCAAGCTTGGCAGACTTCTTGGCGTGACCATTCGGTCAGCATTCAGGGCCCCTGCAAATATGGTGGCCTGACCAGCATCGCTCGAGATTGTACTGTACGTCCAGCCCTTTTGCATATCTTGTGTCTACAAGTTGTGTTCCATCTAAAGAACTCAACGATACAGCGTTAGATCAGCAGGATATAGAAAGTTATATCACATGGGTAGGTGAGGTATGTACGGGTGAGCGTCGTTAAACTTGCGACCGTTTGAGCAATGATCATAGGAACGGTCGTCAAAGACGGTGGGGAAGTCAATCCATCGGGCCTCCCACCTTTCCAAATCACCACGTCCGCGCGGATAAGCAGAGTAACATAAGAAGATCGGCCGCCCGTACCTCGCACCTGCTTTTCTCACAGACACTACTGTCTCTACTACCATGGCGGCCACTGCAGACACGGCCAAACCTCTCGCCACGACGAAATCAGGCCTGACCATGCACCACGCAACTCCGGCCGACCTCCCAGGCCTCAGTGACCTCTACTTCCGCTCCTTCGCCAAATCCCACCCCTTCTACGACAAAATGATCACCTCGAACCCGGAAACCATATCCTGGTGGCATGCCGCGCACACCACCGCCATCAACGACCACCCAGGGACCATCTTCCTCGTTGTCCGTGACCCCCAGTCCGTTCCCGCCAACAAAGTCATCAGCCTGGCCCGCTGGGTGCGTGCGGCGCCCACGGACGGCGCCATGATGTCCGACGGGTACGGAGCCACGGAAGGCGACGAGCAGATCGAACGGTGGCCGGACTTTGTCGATGGCATCGATGCCAGCATCGCCGGCCCGTTGTTCATGGGGTTCGAGTCGCATCGCAAGCAGCTCGTGGGCCCGAAACGACATTACTACCTGGAACTGCTGTGCACGGATGTCGAATACTCGCGCCAGGGCGCTGGGGCGCTGGCGCTGCAGTATGGGTGCGACAGGGCGGATGAGGAGGACGTGGAGTGTTATGTAGATGCCAGTCCGATGGCGGCGCCGCTGTATGAGCGGTTTGGATTTGAGATGAGAATGGAGGAGCGGATGGCGGATGTCGGGGGACAGGAGTACGTGGAGAGGTTTGGGGTGAGAAGTAAAGTGAGTGAGAGGAAGTGAAGAGGTAGGTCGTCATGGTCGTAGAAGAAAGGGAACCTGATCAACATTAAATCATGTATGTCTGACCGAAAGTCTGATAATCAGAATATGCCGTTTCTTTTCCGCTCCTAGAATCAACAGTAGAAAAGGACAACACCGACACATCCAGGCTGCTGAAGCGAATGTGACCTTTCATTCCTCTGGTACAGTTAGGTCGTCTTGCCGAGCGCCCTTCGTTCGAGAACCAGCTCGCTTTGCCCACACCAAATCAGCGAGCGTTTCGTGATCATACAAGAAAAAGCGAGGGTCCTCATCCAGTTCAGCCCAGCTCGGTGCTTTCGCTTGAATCCAAACAATCACTCGTACCCGCCTCCGAGGTGGCGCATCATGCTCGCTTTTCCTTTTCGTCTTCGGTCGCGAGGTCGAGGTCGATCAAGAACCCTGGCCAACAAGGATTGGAATTGTCTTCGTTTATCATAGGATTGCCAATGGAGATGTCGCGTTGGACGATACCCGCCTGGAGGTATAAGCGATTCCTGTCCTGCTTTGGTTCACGGAAGAACAAAGAAAGCTTCAAGCATTCCCCACCTTCGATACAGCATACCAACTTCGCAAGCATGCTGGCACGAGAGCTTGCCTCGTAGATCGTCGTTCGTCAGGCTGTGCTGGACCATCCATCTTTTACCCTCGCTTGCAGAATCTGGAACACTCTAGTCACGTCGGTCCACAGGGCTGTGTCGACGAAGCAGATCTAGGTACTTGACATTCCGGGACGTACACTCGCTTGCGCTGTGGCAATTGATCGCGCAGTTGCTGCAGGTGGCAGTTGTTGTCTTGCAGTGTGCCTCCTCGTGACCGTATTGTCGGCATTTGAAGCACCTTCTTGGTAGGCTGGGGGCCTCGCAGGCATTTGTACGCTCACTGTTGTGATGGAGCCGCGAAGCCGATGAATCAGTGCGTCACAGTTCTCTCTACTGACCCAAGAGCTTATGATGTCTGTCATAGGTCTACCTGTGTCAGTGGTTTTGAGTGCACAGTTTGATTAATTGATTGATTTCCTACACCTGTTGCCAGCTGTTGGGAACACAGGACAAATGTTACTTACTTGGAAGCGCTTGGGGGCAAAAGACCGAAAATCTGCGCCTAACTCACCTAGACCACGCCGCTTTTTACCACCACCTCTCAACCTCGATTCAGCCTTTGGCGACGGTGTGCTTTTGACCTGGCACCGCGTCTCGACCTAGAATAAGTTCGATGTTCTATCACAGACTACAGATACACAAAGTCGAGGCAAAGTCACATGCTCTCATTGCCCGAGTGATATACAATCCCCGCCGCCTACTCGATCCATTGTAACATTGTCGACGTCAATATTTCTCAGGGTTGCTGCGCAACGAATTTCGCGCAAGACTGCTGCCTGGCTTTTCTCCAGTGTCAAGAATTTTCCATTGTGCATCCTAAACATCACTCCTCCAACTCGCGGCGATGAGTTCACAACGCCCGACTCCGCTGACGAGAACAAGTCTAGCGAGCAGCACAACTCTGCCGGCCAGGACTACCACACTAGCCTCAACTCCTGCTCCTCCACAATTTCCTTAGACTCCTCCAGCTTCCGAGCAGAGCTTCAGGGAGGAGAACTTCAGGATGCAGAGCTTTAGGACGCAGGACTTGAAGACACAGGGTTTGAGCACACAGGACTTGAATGCACAGGGCTTGAGCACACAGGACTTGAAGACGCAGGGCTTGAGCACACAGAAATCGAGGAAGCAGAGATCAAGGACTGGGCTGAAAGCCATTATCAAGCAAGTCGAGAAGCTAAGATTGGCCGTGGATTCTTCAATCACCCCTGGCTGCGCTTCAACCTGTCTCCGTCGGACTACGAGCTCTTTGAACAAAAATATCAGGAAGACGGATTCGTCCAGGACAAGCTTCGGTATGTTGCAGCATTCTAACCATCATGGTCGGATACCGTTCGCTGACCTTAGTCGCTCAGATACGACTGCTTTCCGTCGGCCAATCTCTTCGTCCTCCGAATGCCCCGCGCGGTGCACGAAAGACTAATATACCAGGTATCTAGGGACCTCGAGCGAAAATTGGAGGTGTTACCGAGTCGAGCAGATCCAGCGGCCCAATTTGCAGAGAATATTGAGTTTGGTGGCTCTCCTACCATCGCCTTTGACGACCCCCAATATGGCCAGCATTGCCCAGACGCTTCGTTCGGACACGCAGATGCAAAATATCCGGGCGTGGTCATCGAGGTGTCCTATTCACAGAAGAAAGATTTGGCACGTCTAGCCGATGACTACATCCTTGGATCAGATGGCCGGATCCACGTTGTTGTTGGATTAGATCTCGATTACAGGGGCAGGTCGGCCTCTGTGTCCATCTGGCGAGCTCGAACCGAAGTCAACGCAGCTGGCGAGGAGGAATCGTTTGTACACCAAACGTTGTCAGATGAGGTATTCTATGACCGTTGACTGGATCTCTTTCAGTATGTCCTCACATCTCTCAGGAATTCCGCGGCCAAGATGGCAACTCGATTGATAACCCGCAAGCCGGTCTGCGCCTCCGCCTCGGAGACTTTGCAGCAAAAAACTTCGCCAACGAAGGAGCCTCTTTGGATGAAGAAATATTCATCCCTGCGAATGACCTATTCGAGTACTCTGTATTGCAGAGAAGCGTGATATGACGGCCAGAGCCAGCCCAGGCCCGAAGGACAAAGGCTTCAATCCTGGGAGTAGGAAGCGACGTGAGAAATAACGCCTGGGGATTCTTCTCACCGTGACGACGACGGGGGCTAGCCTCGACGCTAGCCTCAGTGCCAGCAGCCCCGAAGACAAAGCCGTCGATCCTAAGACTAGGAAGCGATGTCGAGGAAGCGCGTGAGACTGGTGAACAGCGATTCCAAGACTGAACATTACGATTCTTCCGACAATGACAGCTCGGGATCATTCGGTTAGAGCAGCAGTGCTGGATCATGTACTCGAGGAGGTTGTCAGGGGTTTTGCCCCAAAGAGCAAGCGAAGTTAGAGCTCTTCAGCTTCTCTACTATCTTCAAAGACGGACTGCTTAGTCAAATCCAGCGAATCCATCGCAAGATGTAAGCATACGGTTGAGCGACGCCTTTCGGTATCGCAATTCACTACGCATGGACTTCAACATTGCAAGGACGAACTGGGTGACACAATCATGGGCTGGAAAAGCATCTGAACGAGATCGAACGCCAACTTGAAGACCGAACATGTCACTGAGCAAACGAAAATAATGGAGGTCAGACGCTCAAACTCGGATCAACGTCTTCGAAGATGTGTCCATGGCTGATGATGGCCAACAGGTTATTGTTGCAACCTTGGGACACCTGATATCTGCGAAACGCATTGTTGTTGGCTCTAATCAACTCAATGGCTTGGACAAATGTCCGATACTTCTGTTGGACTATCGGAATCACCTGGCAGTGCTAAGCACCGCCCACTGCCAAGGGATCAACCGCTATATAATAGGCCCTTGAGCCCCTGATAGATTCAATCCTCACACGAGTTTTTCACTTCCATCCACAGGTCAACAACTTCGCTTCACCAGCTTTCACAAAATCATGGTCCTTGGACCTGTTCATGCAGAAGCCAGCGGGACAGACCAACACCAATCATGTTACGGAGGAAAGCGAGGCCACAAAATACAGGATCACATGGTAACAGTGCGGACACAGAATACAATCACACACAACAGAATCCTCCAAACAGCTGTGGTCAGATGGAGAGCAGGCACAAGTGCAGGCATAAGATCCAGAGTAGGCACAAGAGCATAAATTGCAGCAGACTCCTCCTGTTGCTCATGAGAGACACCCAATCCTTCCAAGAACTCCCTCAGTCTGCAAGTGAGCCTCATCTTGACCGAATCCACGGCCAAAGACCAGACGGTGTCGCAAGACTCGCCATATCGCGAGACATCCTTAAGGTCCGGTGTGGTCGGGCTTCCTTCCAAAGACAATATGACTTTGTTAATACTCAGGAGACGGTTATTGACCAAGGCGACAGTGAACTTACTAGTGGACATATGTGTGATACTTAGGATTGGTGAATTCACGCCTTCCTCCCGCCATGATGACCGTGGCCTCCTCCCTTGGTAAACCTAGAATCTGAGTCAGGCCTCGAAGAAGGTAGGCCTCATAACCCTCATTGAGACTATAGAGTTCCACCAGTCCTATTTTTTTCAGTCTCTTGTCCTTGGGCCATGGACCCATGGGGATTTTCAGATCAAAATGGTGAACATCGACGAACCCGGCTTGCGCGAACTGCGCTTCCCATTTATCCATGGCATCAAGTGGCGTGCCCATCTTCTGGGCAACTTCATAGAAAAGCTTGCCAGAATATGCAAAGGATGAGTGTTCGAGGTCAAGACTGCCATCATCGCAGCATGTCGCGGGGTTCACCATGGCAAGTTCGAGGTAGCCGCCGGGTCGTATATGGTCAAAACTCTGTTTGATGAGCTTCGGCCAATCTCGGATTGCCATGATTAATTCTCGGCCGTAGATGAAATCAAATGAACTACATAGATATTTTATTAGCGACTTTCCTCTCTCATTGATAAGGTGAGGAGAGCATTAATGGCCGTCTCATCGGTGATAGATCCAGGACAATGAAAGACCTACTTCTCACCGAAACTCCAGTCGTCTTCGGCATCCTCGATCTCAAACTGGCAATTTGGTGGGGCCAATTGTGGCTGGACAGCGGCAATATCAATGCCTATCACTTGGGCTGTAGGATTATTGTCGGCCATGTCGATTGCCCATGTACCGGAGCCGGTACCAATGTCAAGAATTTTCTGTGGGGTCTTGATTGGCGCAAGGTGCAGACGACCATCAAGGAGAAGCAGGAATTTAGCGTGTTGAATGTTGTTGCGTTGTTGCTCATGTTCGTCGATGGGTATGCCATACATGTGCTTTCCATAAGACGCATAGAGTCGACCGTTTTCTTCAACGCCACGGAGGACGGTCGATGCGATGGAGCTGACATAGCTGGCGTTTGTAGACTGAGCATAGCCTTCGTCGTCAAATTCGTCGGCGAAGATGGCAGTGTCCTGCCCATTGGACGATTGTGGAACATCCATGAACAGGCCTGCTGTATGGACCTGAGACAACCGTGATGTTGTCTAAGTTTGAAGACCTTTCGTCATGATACACCTCTAGATACGTCCACGAGATATTATCTCTTGTCTGCCACAAGGTATGTGAGAGGAACCGAGTTGGAAAATGAGCAGTGTGCGCCAGATGGTAGAGATGATGAACCAAGCACCGAGTAGATGGCTGATTGATGCTATCTAAGATGCTGTCGACGGTGGTGATGTAGGTGTGCCGGAGGCCAAGCGCTCATGAAGTGAAGAACACTACCTGTATTCCCAACAAGAGAAAGAGGACTCACGGTTGTTCACAGCGAATTGCATGGAGGCCATGACGGTGTGTGCTTATCAGGTGGCAACGCTGACATTCCCAGTGGAGTCCCACCATGCTCGCGGGATCGACATCCGCGTGAACGATATCTAATAGGAGCCCCTGCGGCCTCGCGTTCTCCTTCCTGGCTGGTCAAGGTTAATTTAAGGAGGGGCTTTCTTGCCATGTGTCACCTCCACTTCCCTTCAAGGGCCGAGCCGATCACACCACTGTTGGTCCTCATTTTGCGCCTGTAGTTTGTAGGTCACGTCCCTTGACCAATCTCTTTGTTCCCTCCTCTTGCTAGGTACATATCACCTGTATCTATCCTGCACCTCGCCACCTTACACAAACAAACCCTTCATATTAAAAGGAGCTGGAGAGTACTGCCCGCCCTTTTTAACCTTGCGCCTGGCTCCACACCAATGACATTCGCCGTTATACCTCAATTATCTGCGTATTCATGCCGATAGAAGGTCTCTGAAGAAACCATGCCACTTGCAGCCGAGTTACTCGAAACGCTGATTGCTCAGGGCCTATCATTCAAGGAAGGAAACAACGACATCCGTTCTGATTTGTTGGCAACCTTGCAAAGTCTGCAGTACGAGCTGGAAACACCACAGGAGACTTTCTTCCGTATAGCGTGGGGCCAGGTTAGTTCATGTGGCCGAAAGACACGGAGATTCTCCTCCTGGATGGACGGTGTTCCCTAACATCTCATCACCATGATTTTAGCCGGCTCTCCACCTTGCACTTGCGTTTGCGAATGGCATCAAAGCCTACGATGTCCTTTCCAACGATAATGACTCTCCCAAATCAAGCGAGCAGATTGCTGCTCCCTCGGGCGCGGATCCGGTTCTGGTGGGTATGTGATTTTTTTTCCCTAGGAGGCTTTCGAAGGGCCTTGTTGCTTATGGTGATGCCTCACAGGTCGCATGATGCGACACCTAGCAGCAATGGGAGCAGTTCGACAAGTCGACGTTGATCGATTTGCGCCCACAAAATTGACCAAGCTACTTCAAGACAGTGTCTACGCCGATTCACTCAAGTTCATGTAAACGTCGCAACCCGATGTGTTGCGACCAGTCCTGGCTGATGAACTGGGCTCAGTTTCGAGGATTTCGGTCCCGTGCGCCCACGAACTGCGAGCTATCTCAAAAGCATTGGATGGCAGACTCCAACCGATCCGGAAGACTGTGCTTTCCAATACGCATTTGATCTGCTGAAAGGAACGACGATGTTCGGTTGGTTTGGCATGAATCCTGGGATCGGGGCACGCTTTGGCAGCATGATGGTCGCTTGGATGCAAAACAAGCCATTCTGGGCCGATGAACACGCCTACCCTGTCAAGGAGCGTCTGAAGAGTGTCGATGAGCAAGACGGAGTTTTAATTGTCGATGTGGGGGGCGGAAAAGGCCATGATCTTGCGGAATTCAAGGCTCGACACCCAGAGCTTCAGGGTCGTCTCATCTGTCAAGACTTGCCTTATCTGGTTCCCGAAATCAAAGTCGAGGGTGTGGAACCCATGGGCCATGACTTCAACACCCCTCAACCGGTGAAAGGTATGTAGTAAGGGAGATTTATTGATTGTGGAACTAACATCTTCCAAGGAGCGCAGGGATACCTTTTCCACCATATCCTGCACGATTACAATGACGAAAAATGCATCCATATCCTCAAGCAGATTGTGCCTGTGATGAAACCTGGATACTCCAAGATTCTGATAGCTGAAATCATTATTCCAGACAGGGGCGCACATTATACGTCCACTGCACTGGACTTGGAGCTGATGCAGTGTCTTGCTGCTAGAGAAAGAACCGAGGCTGAATTTCGAGATTTACTCAGCAGGGCTGGACTGAAAGTTGTGGGAATTTTCAAACATCCTCAGGCCCACGACAGCGTCATGGAAGCTGTTCCACTTTGATAGAATTGCTGAGCTCTTGCTGCTGTAAGCACATGAGTCGATGCGCTTTTTGGTGAATCATTCCTTCGATGTGGCCAATGGGCGGAGATGATTGTAAGGCATCGCCTGGGCCCACTATTCTGGCTCTCTAGAGAGTAGTTTGGGCACTCCAATACATCTGTGTACTCCTCCACTGTGATCCCGTCACCCTGCCTATTCACATAGCCGTTGCCTTAGCGGACAGGAAACCTCACATCTATCTAGGAGATGGGGCTGGGAGACTCGGTTCTGAAATGCCCTTGACCATCATGCGGACGGCTGCCCGAGAGCTTGGATCGAGGGTCGAGGTGGTGACTGCTGGTTTGGGCTGTCTAGTCCGTCTTTTTGACACAATGTGCGCCGAGCCACTCGCAGAAGGCTGCCTCGAAAGAAAGAGCTGAGCTGAACTGGCCGAGAGAACTCTGAAAGATCAAGGTATTCCCCCCATTGAACGCAGGGGGTGGGGCCCCCCCAGGTGAGCACAAAGCGTCGGCACCTAAAATCCCAAAGGAGGGTGAGCTCGGGCAGATTTTCCGTGCCTTAGCGACGACCTTGGAAGGGATTCTGATTGACTGATTAATTTATTGATCCAGGACACAAAGGAGACTCGGTTAGGAACGCAGATTACCGGACTGGGAGGTCGCTGGTAAGTTTCTCTCGAGGGCCACTGACAAAATAGCACGTCTTCTGTCACCAATCTGTAATTCAGCTGTCCACTGGCTCAATCGGTCAACGACACAGCACCTTAGGCCATGCATTTCATGACAAGGAGACTGTCCTGTCTCGACGCTCCCTCTCCGTTCTACAAACCCGTCCACCACTTTGTCTCACTTACCTCAAATTGAGCCTTCAACGGTGTGTTTGCGCTCGAATCGCCCACCAGCACAGAATAGATATCCTTCTCCATCACCCACGCGCCGCGCCTCTCGTCCCAGAAACTCGCCGCGTCCTTTTTGGAGACCACAATGCTAACTTTTTCGGTCGCGCCGGCTTTGACAAATACCTTGGCAAAGCCCTTCAGCTCCTTCGGTGGCCGATTGACGCTGGGATGCTGCTGACGCACATACACTTGGACGACCTGGGCGCCGGCGACGGGGCCGGTGTTTGACACGCTCACGCGGACCACGATGTGGCCGTTGGCAGTGGTGGTGTTCTCGTCGTCGCCGCCAGTCTCGTTGACGATCAGATCCTTGAGGTCAAACGTCGTGTAGCTGAGACCGTGGCCAAACGGGAAAGCGACGGCTTTCTTCGCCCTTTCGTAGTAGCGGTACCCGACGTAGACGTCTTCGCCGTATATGACGCGACCTCGCTCGGATTTGAAGTTCAAGAAGGCCGGGTTATCTTCGTTGCGGTGAGGAAAGGTCAGGGACAGCTTGCCACTGGGATTCGTCTTGCCGAAGACGACGTCTGCAATGGCGTTGCCCGTTTCGTTACCACCATACCAAGCTTGCAGCAGTGCCGGCACTTCGCCCAGCCACGGCATCGTGATCGGGGTGCCCGACTGGATCACCACCGCAGTGTTCGGGTTCGCGGCGACGACGGCGCTGATGAGTTCGTCGCTGCCAGGTGGCAGGTCCATCGTTGGCCGATCGTATCCCTCGGATTCCCAATCACCGTTCAAGCCGGCGCAGATAAGGACCTGATCGACTTCGGTGGCCAGCTTGACCGCCCGATCGAGTTCTGACTCGAGCCGGACTTTCCGCACGGCGCCGATCCGGAGACCACCAGCACCAAAGGCTGCGACGCCGGGCCGTGTGAAGGTCATGGTAGGTAGGGTGCCGAATGTGACCAGAACATTGTAGGTCTTGCCCTTGTCCAGCTTGATGACGCCTCGTTCCTCGACTGTGCCCACGCCGAAGAAACTGTCGCCGAGGCGTTGTGTGCTTTCATTGTCGACCACGCATTTGCCGTCCACGCAGATTTTGCCCGTCCCAGCTACGGACAAGCCGAACTCGTATTCAGCCGTCTCTTCAGGAGTAATCGTGCCGTCGAGCTCCAGCCAGTAAAGAGCCGTGTTGATTTGGGGGTGCTTGTAGTCCACCAGAAGGATGTCTGACTTGCTCACATATACCTCGTCGATCGGTTGGCGTCCTTGGTGGGATGGAGGATCCAAGAAGACGTGCATTGTCAAGCCAGGCTTGCCGTCTTTGGTCTGGGCCGTCTGCGACATCAGCGGGAGTCTGTTCCAGCCGGGAGCGCCGAGCTCATATTTGACATTCGGTGCCTGGATTTTGATTCCCTCCAACGGGCTGATGGTGTAGTATGGCAACAGCGAGGCTGAACCACCACCACAGTATGCCGTATACGCGGCGTTGGGACCGATGACTGCAATGCTTTTTTCTTTCTTGAACGGGAGCACGTTGTTGTCATTCTTCATCAACACAATGCCACCTGAGGAGAGGGACCGGAGGAGAGTTGCCGTCTCAGGAGTATTGTTCATGCGTTCCGGGGCATTCTCCGGTATGCCCAATGCTTGAACCTTCTTGACCAGCTTCAGCACCTCACGGACACGAGCGTCAATGTCAGGCAGGCTCAGCTTGCCACATCCGAGGGCTTGGGCGACGAGTCGGCCTCGAATATAGCTCTGACCGGGCATTTCGAGGTCCAGTCCAGCTTGAATGGCTTCCGTCGTCGAGTAGGTTCCGAACCTACGATCGTCAGTGCACATTCGTCCAAGCAACCGAGTGGGTCTCCATTACCAGTCGCTCATGATCATGCCCTCAAAGCCCCACTCCTGGCGGAGGACGTCTTGAAGCAGCCTCGGGTTTTCGCTGACGTGAGTGCCGTTGACCCTGTTGTAGGAACTCATGTAACAAGACGGCTTCGCATCTCTCTGAGTGATCATGAACGGCATCAGATAGATTTCTCTCAGAGCTCGCTCGGTGACGATGCTGTCGACCAGTTGTCTTTCGTCCTCTTGGTCGTTACAGACGTAATGCTTGACCGTGGCCGCCACACCGGTCGATTGGATTCCGTGGACCGTGGCGGCACCCATGACTCCAGAAAGATGTGGATCCTCGCTGAAGCTTTCGAATCCACGCCCGCCCAGAGGCGAACGCTGGATATTGATGGTGGGCCCCAGGATCACAGACGCCCCTTTGGCAATTGCTTCGGTGCCCTGTAATGCGCCGGCCTTCTTGACGAGCTCGCGGTCCCATGTCGCGGCGATACAGGTGCCTGCGAGGATTTAGGGTTGCCGTGGTCTTGTGGCGGGGGCATGTCCACGCACCGCAAGGGAGACAAGCGGCCGGAACGCCGTTAAAGAATTTCGTTCCACGAACGCCATTGGGGCCATCAGACAGTCGTATCGAGGGCACACCGAGTCTGGGCACCGGAGCCGTATGCCAGAAATCTCTACCGGAGAGCAGAGCGATTTTCTCGTCCACTTCGAGCTGCGACAGGACATGGTCGACGTTGAAGCTGGTGTCAGGATTCTGTGAGGAGGTCATTGCTGCACGGAAGAAACGTTTGGTAGCTTCAACATAAATCACATACAGTGAAGGAGGTGGGTTGGGCGCCAAATCACAAAGAGACATCACATGAAGGAAATGAGGCGAGATTCAAACAGATACCTGCCTCGGGAGGATGGTACCGGCAATGGTATGATGATTTATGCATGGCTGTGCCGCTCTGGCAGATCTTCGGTTATTCATCATCACCTGGCTTCGCCCGGCCTGTTCGACCACAGGTAGCTGGGGATGTTGTCGGCGAGCCTGTTACAATGTAGACATGGTTTAGGACAGGAGTGGACAAAGAGTTGATTTGCTCAACGGGTAAACCTCGGTGTGCTCCTCGCCCGCTTCCCCGTTCCCGCCCACTGCGTCCCGCTTCGTCCCTTCTTGTTCTCTCCCTTATTCTCCATTATTTCCCTCTCCCCGTCGGCTAGGCGCATGGCTCCATCTCTGGCCAGGATTGAAATGGAAGATGATCATCGCAGACCCGGCTGACATTCTGACTACCTTGGAAGGATTCACGACGGCCGAGTGCGGGTCAAGTATATCGGGCCGGCATTGTTGGTCCACCAGCCGCCCCGTCCCCTATGTCCTATCTGGTCACCTCTGTAACTCTCCATCTCTCACCGCGAGTCACAATCTCGTCTCCCAATTTCCTGCCCTCGTCACAGGCCCACATGCATGGCATCACGACATCAACTCGCGGCTCATCGGTGTTGCTTCGCCAATCCTTGATCCAGTGTGCCACGTCCTCTCCAGAGACCAAAGAGGCACTGGCCAGCGCGGGAGTTTGTTCCACTGGAGTCCTGACCCAGCGTTCCACCACGATCATGTGGGATGAATCTCCTTCGCCGGGCTCGAGAATGCCCTGGCAATGGTCTCCGATGCGAATAATGATCCCTTTCCTCGTCCTCTCGTTGACCCCTTGACTGCTGAACGTCTTCACGACGACGCAGGGCGTCTTCTTCAGCCCGCCACTCCCGGCATCCACCGGCGGCTCCGTCCAGTACTCCTTGTACAGTTCGACCTGCTTCGTCCTGGGATTTTCCATCATGCCGACCTCGATGCAATCGCCGTTTGGCAACAGAAATAGGTCACCTTCGTCGCTAATTCCGGGCCCCTTGGAGTCGATGTCGTGCTTCCAGACCGAGTGAGCCGAATACGGCATTGCTCCAGCCCCGTCCGGGTGAAAGGTCGTCGAAGAAGTTCCTGAGAAGGCCCAGAAGGCCGGGTCGAAAGTGATCGCCTCGGACACTGAAGGCTGGGCCGGCAAGCGGATGTCGACAAAGGTTGAGGTCGTGGATGTCAGGACCAGGGTAGAAGTGTCTTCATAGGGAGGAGAGTAGCCCTATGCAGAAGAGAGGGTTAGAAAAGCTGGCTGTCGTCAGCAAGAATGCATCCTACAAAGCTTGCAGTAACGGAACGCATCCGACATGATCTGGGCGAATACAATGATCATCCAGCGCATTGCGTGAAGCCACTGTTGACCTTTAGAGTCTCTCGATCAACAGCCACAGAAAGCAAGGAGAGCCCGCCAACTCCTCAGGTGCAGCCTACCCAAGCAATACCCTTCCGCACTGAAATCGATGGTTTAGCCAGGAACTCCTGCTTCCACCTCGGCAGCGGCTGCATCGTGGGGAGGGGATTCGAAGATGTTTCTGTTTCTGCGTCTGGAGGTTGTCCGATCGTCCCCAGACGTTCGCCCATCATGCCATAGATCTCCATTCGTTTCATGACCGTGACCGTACAGCCGCGGTCAGTGATCAGCGCCGGATACTTGGATCATGCCTCTTGGAATTTGACAGATGCGATGAATGGCATGAAATCAGGTTGATTATGGATGAGCGGTGGTCAAGTACAGGTGTGGCCTTTTTTGCGGAGGCTAGGCGCTGTACTCCGATCCGGAAGTCTCCAGTGCCATATCAATTGTGTCATAGTTCAAAGTCCATAAAACTCACTTTTCATACGCCGGTTTATGGGCCATCAAATGTTGAGTAGAGGGTACAGCTTCATCTAGAGCTATGGAGAGCATTCAGCGTCCGGTGCTGTGGCATACCCAACCCCGCGACCGTCGTCCAGCTTTGGAATTCACCCCAGTTCTGTTGTCTGGCGTGATCGGGTTTGCCAGCTGTAATACCCAGGTTGTCCCGTTCTGGATGTCCATGAAGGCCGCAGGTCATGCTTGAGGCCGTCTCCGAGACAAGTATTCGGCTTTCCTCACCGACTGGTCCCTGACCTTCTCTGCATCGAATATTGTTGACGAATATGCCCCCAATATTACTCACAAAGATCGCTTCTCGTGATCATGTCTCTTCGACAGAGAGCATTGATGTTCATTCCTGTGCTTCACATGACCTTGGCTTCGAGCATTCGGCTCCCTCTAGACGAAAATATTCCCATGATGCCGAATCCTAGGTAGAACAAGGCGAGCGGATATGCGACCAGACCTCTCATACCCCTCATGCGACCAACGCTAACAAACATACCGGAACTGCTGTAAGTGCACCAGCCTACTGCGGCGGCCGTCAGCACGTAGCCGATTACCGTGTCCATGGGAAGCGCGATGCCGAAAAGGGCGGTGAAGACCAGGGGGAGAAAACAATATCCCAACACACTCGCACTTCTCGAGTACGTCAAAGGGCTTGAGAAGGGGCCAGCGCTTCCCGGGCCATGATCGCGTTGCGACTGCGACATCTGGTCGTTGTCGTTGGGATCCACCGGAGGGGTCATCAGCGCGAATATCCAGTGCAGACCGATGGAGCCGAAGAGCGCAATACCGTAGATATAGCCATAGAAGAATTTGCCGGACAGAGCGAGGAATGTGCCATAGAGAACGAGGAACAAAAGACCGCCGTACAAATCGGTGTCATCCATGATGTGCGGTGACGGGCGTGTCCAGGGATTCAAAACAGTGAGCGTCTGCATCGGATTAGTTCAGGATCTCACTTGCTCTGGCGCCGGAGGTCGATGACACTCCTCACCTTTGTTTTGATATGACCAAAGTTCACTCCCAACTCTTCCATGAGTCCCGGTTCGCCCTCATAACCTTCGGTGCCGAAAGCGGCCAGCCAACCAGTTTTCAGACCACCAGACTCCCCCATGCGACCGCTCACGCCTGGTATACCCGGGCCGCCAAATCCAGTGGATGAGCCGGCGCCGTATGCAGGATAGGCGGCCGCCGCGTTTGCGCCGCCATATCCGCCGTAAGACGCCTGAGACGGTGTTGTGTGGCCGGAAACGTTCGAGTATGAAGACTGGTAGAATTGGAGGTTTGAGGCTGCGGCGCCGCTGCTTTGAGCGTATGGTTGGTTGTAGTAAGACATGGTGATGGCCCTACAGGCCACCGATCTTGGGGCGCGCGATAGGACGGGAACAGGCCTCTAGATATAGGTAAATGGCGAATGAAGAGGGTGCTAAGCACGGAATGGCATTCGCAACGATTCGAATATCAATCGCCGGATGACTGCGCGGAAGGCAGAGCGAGAGGTGGGCGAGTTGTCTGGTTCTGGAAATTTGTTGTTGCAACGTGTGTACACCTGCTCCGCTCTCGTGCGGAGTTCTGAGATGGCTACACTGTAGACCTGCCCGCCCCTTTTGCGGCCAGCTGGCATCTTTGCCCGACCAGCGCTCCGCCTACCACATGCAATGGTTGAGATTTTTGACTCGCAGCAGCATCGGTCCTATGTACAATATTCTATGTCATGGCTATAAGAAGTTGATGCCGATGCCGAACGACAGCCCTTTCCGGGCCTCTTCTTGCTTCCGCACCACCAAAGGCAGCGAGAAATTGAGCTCAAACCGGGCCACCGGGTGGGCGTAGACCAGACCGAAACCAGCTGACATGCTCGGAAGGCCATTTCCTAGCTCTGAGATGGCACTGGAGAGACTTTGCTGGACCTCCTCGGTCGTCATGGCACCTTCGCGGTCTGGATTCGACAGGGCGAGAAGCCTTCCGCCGTTCACGAAAGCCTGAAACCGTAACGGCTTCTCGGCACCAACTCTCGGTAGTGGAAGCAGCAGAGTGGCGCTCCCAGCGGCATACACATCGCCGCCCACAGCATCGGGCCCGTCGTGGGGGCCCAGTCCTGATAATCTGAAGCCGCGCACATCAGTTGGGCCACCCAGCTGGAATCGATCGTTGATCCGCGACATTTCTGGGTGTCGATTCGAACCCAGGGCGAGAGGATACAGGAGACCGGCGCGGAATCCTGTCGTCAGGCTGACGCCACTCTCACCCTTCACGCCCGGGATGGGTATTGGTAATGCGCCTTGAGTCTCGACCTCGCCTTTGAAGAAGGCCACGTCGCCCTGCAGCGGTCCCCAACCGGCGAGCTCGGACGAGGTTTTGGCGTAATAACCGCGCGAAGGCAGGGTCGGATTGTCCCTGCGGTCATTCGTCCACGTATGAGAAATGCTGTTCTTGAAGCTGTCTCCCGCGTCATTTCTGACCGTGGGCGATGCGTTTTGTGCAAGACCCGTCACTTGACGCCAGAAGCCATTGTACCCGAGCTCGTGTATCGTCCCACTGCTTGTCAGCCATCGCAACCGGGACCAGCCTCCTCGAAGCACCTCCTCGTAGCTGGCAAAGACCTTGTCCGTGGCACTCTGAACGCCGCCGAACTGAAACCGAAAATCAGGATTGCTGAGGATTGGCGTATCAAAGACGGCCTGATAGGCGGAACGGGTCCGAGTGCCCACAGAGGCATTGAGGTCGAGGGTTTCGGCGCCGCCCAAGACATTCCGCCATTGCACGTTTGCATAGGCCGAGCCTTCTGCATTTCCAAGATCTGTCCCCGTTTTGGCGAAGATCCGGCTCCTTTCCTTCACCGAATAGAAGACCGCCACGTCCGAGGGTGTCGTTGACGGATCCGCTTGGTCGGGCTTGTCGAGGAAGACAGAAACAGGCTCATGATAGATTCCTGGTCGCGGTTGTTGTTAGCACCTTTTGTCCCTCCACCGGAATTTCCACTATCGGCATACCAAATTTCCGGAGCTTGTTGGCCGTCGCTGTGACTTCGCGGAGGAGCTCCGATTGAGTATATGGCCGATCACGATTGGCACTCAGAAGTGGTTCGACGACTCGCTTGAGGAAGCCACGTCGTGTATTCGGAGCTCCCAGAACGGTCACCGAGGAGACCGTCGTAGGTAACGTCGAGTTCTGGTCGATCAGCTCCGCCAGACGTCGCTGATTTTGCTGGAAGATGGCGTGAATGCGTTCATTAAGAGCTTTTTGGCGGTGCTCGAGTTCGTTGGGATCTGCATTCTTGAGCAAGGCAAAGATATCATCCTCGCTGTCAGCATGCGAGGCGGCCATGGAGGCCGTCGCAGCTGTCCAAGAGAGTCGTACGCGCCGTCCAAATTACTAGCAATCTGCCACTCGACCCCAGCGGTGCTGCTGCTTGGGCTGGAGTTGTTGGAGCTCTCGAGTGCCAAGCCGTTTCCGCGACTGGCTGGTGCCAAGTGTGCCCCCCATTTGCTCGCGTGTCCAGTCAGCCGGTGGCTGTGATTTCCTTTCATTGCACTCGCTCAGATTTCAGCAGGAGTACTCCCATCTTGACTTCACCCATCTCTTTATTCTGAGTCTGACCTAGCCCTGATGGCAACCAAAGCAGCCAACAAGCGCTTGACACGAGAATACCAGAATATCCAACAGAATCCTCCGCCCTACATCGTCGCCCATCCTTCGGAATCAAACATCCTCGAATGGCACTACATTCTGACGGGACCTCCGAACACACCGTATGAAGGAGGACAATACTGGGGCACCCTGGTCTTTCCGCCAGATTATCCTTTCGCCCCCCCGGCGATCCGAATGCACACCCCCAGTGGTCGGTTTCAGCCATCAACGAGACTGTGCCTCAGCATCAGTGACTTTCATCCCAAATCATTCAACCCAGCATGGTCGGTGTCGACGATTTTGATTGGACTCATGTCTTTCATGAATAGCGAGGAGATGACGGCAGGGAGTGTGGGGGGGACGCCGGCAGAACGCAAGTGGCATGCAGCACGATCCAGATGGTGGAATTCCACAGGAGGTGGTTCTGCGACCAAACCGACCCCGGGCATCCACCCATCCGCCAAAGGAGTGGCGAACATCAAGGCGGGAGATGGCGGGGTCAAGTTCAGGACGGAATGGCCAGAGGAGGATACAGCAAACTGGAAATGGATGCAGGAACATCGCATAGACCCCCAGACAGGACGAATCTTGCCCGATCCAGACGGTATCCCCTTCCCATGTTCACCAGAGGCGGCAGCACTACGAAGAACTCTGGGCGCGAGCGCCGCCGGCGTCGGTGCCGTCGTCCAGGGCGGTCAAGCGGCACGAGCAGCGGGCCAAGGCTGGTGGGTATCGAGGAAGAGAAGACTATGGATCATTTTCGGCTGCTTTGTGCTATACGTGCTTTTGGTGCGAGTATTTGGGGATCGAGAAGGACTGTCGTGAGCCTGTGTGTCAGAACGCCTCTGGAGCGACTCGAAGATCCCGCAGAGGGCCTTGCCATGCCCTCTCAGCCCGACTGTATTATTGTAGCTATGTAAACTTGTTAGCACGGCGGTTCGACCGATCAGACCATCGATCGGGTTAAGGCAAATCAGGGCATGGAGGCAAAAGCGAGCCCAAGACGGCCACTCCTCGGCGTGGGGTCAATGGAACAAACCGTGCTCGATGGGGCGTTGTGCTCTTCTCTGGAGATCGGAACTGATGGATCTCGATTGTGGTTGATCGGCCGGTCTGGCCATGGACATTATCTTTTTCACCCTATGCTCGAGATTGGCCCATTTGCACCCAAGGTGGACCCTACCTGGTTTTGGGGTTAGTTTGCCATCCGAACTATCTATTATCACAGCTGTTTCGCTCCACCAGCCGGGCTGCCCAGCATTGCGATGGAGGGCGAGCGTCAATCCCAAAGACCCTGGCGGCTGCTGTTCCGACAAAGCTCGCCACCGTGGTGAGGTCGAGAATGGATGGCTCGAGCCCGCCATAATGTCATAGCAGTGGACACGAAGCCGCACCCTCACGTCCCTTGCGAGACGTTGTTGCGCCTCTTCTGAGCTCATCAGCGCACGAATGTCCTCTCTGCTCAGCGATGGAGATGAAAGATGCGCGGCCCAAGACGTCCTGACACTGGGTCGAACTCACAGCGTACCTGACCACCCCCTACAATGACGTCCAAAATGGAAACCTGACGTGGCTGGTGTGCAGATGCGCCCGAGGCATTGCAACTTAGAACTGCCTCTGGCAGCCCAACTGGCGATTTCACCTTTGTAAATCAAGCAGAGCACCCGTCATCCCTACAGCACAGAAGAATTAGCGACCACCACCAACGCCATGTTATCCGATCGCATGTCATGCGGGGTGTCCGCAAGAGCGAGCTCGCTCAAGGAAAGAAGAGAACGACTGGGCGAGAAAACATCAAGAGAGAATCGTCCGAGAAATCGCCCGACAAAACCCCCCGACGCATGGATCGGATAGCGGTGAAGGAAGAGCGCGCGTCTCCCAATGTCAATGAGATGAGAGAAAAACTCGTCTCACTCGCCGTCAATGGTGCAAAAGAGAGCCATCTTTCGACGACGGGCACAACAAGAGGGGATATAATCCTGAGATCATGGCATGCCCGAGCTTTACGGCTATCTCCTGGTGGCAATCTCATCGATCCTTTCAATAGCCTCCCCAGCAGCAGGATACCTCCCCAGATGGTTGATGGGCTATTGAAATATTGTAATCACCACTCCCCTCGTTTCGATGACGCGTCTGACCTAACTCAGGCTTTGATACAATGCTCCCTATGACTTTCCAGGTCGAAGGCAAGCAACGAAGGGAAGCATTGGCCCGGCGAGGCATGATTCTCCAAATTCAAAAATCGAGCCCGGCGACCTTCTTCTCCTTTCTGGCCACGTCCGCGGCTCACCGAAGTTTACTTTTGGGAAGCCGTGCAGATGCGACGACGCGACCTGACATGGCCCGAGTGGATCTCCTTAACGACCGAGAGTATGCACTCACACAATACGAAGCCACGGCTGCCGTTAAGAGGAAACTTGACAACCAGACGATTGATCGCGAACTTGTTGACGCGTGTTTTGGGCTCGTTTCGACCGCCGTCCTCGTGGGCAATTTTTGGGAAGCCAGAACTCATCTGCAGGGTATTCAAGTCATGGTCGATAGGATTGGTCCGCGTCAAGAATCATCCGAGTCTGTATTCTGGCTTCCGATCGCCGACGTGACAGCTGCCTTGGGTATGCTGAGTCGGCCAGTGCTTCCTCTGCCGTGGGCACGTACCCCAATTCCCAACACCGTTTTATCTCACATCTCATCAGCCGCCACCATGGATATGGCCCGATTAGGTTCCGGTTTCCTAGCATTGGCGGATCTGAGCGACCAGCTTCAGAGTTTACTGGTCAATTGTCGCGATATCTGCCTCTTCTGTGAGTGCAACGCCCTGGACTCAGTCGGTCTTTCGCCAGAAGAGCATAGCGTGCTGCGTCGCAAGGCGGTGGAATTACAGCACGACCTTTTGTCATATCCCTCTAACACCATCTCTCCGGTGGCCGACACGCTCCAAGATGTCTCCATCGCACCACTGGAAGCAGTGGTCCGTTTAGCAATGCTGGGCCTTCTCACCATTGTGCCACATCGCCTCCTGCCCTGGTCCGGCGTCAGTCGTGCTCTCTCACGTCATCAAATGGCAGCGTTGAAACAGTGGATGCGTCAAACCGCGGCAGGAGATTCCAACATCGCCGAGCTCAACACTATCGTCTGGGCCCTGTTTATTTTCGCTCAGCTGGCCGTCGATAAACCGGAGGAACCATTCTTCATCCTCCTCCTGGCCCAATACACCCGCCAGCTCTGGCTTGTCACCTGGGAAGATACCGAGACTACCATGTTCGCCTATCTATACATCCCACAACTTCAAGCTGGCCCATGGAGGAAGATCTGGGACCTGGCGCAGAAAGCTGGTCTGGAGAAGTGGTCCCAGGGCCTGAGACCTCCAGAGAAATAGTAAGGTGATGTCATTTTGACTTGCACCTATTAACTGGTTGACTACAACAAGATGAGGTAAATGAGGCGTCGAGAGCGAGACTCTACGTCGTGATTTGACGACGGTGAACAGCGACGGCCGACGCTCAAAGAGTGCTCCACAGAGAGCGAGGAGCGCTACTTCAGGGTTTCATAATTCAACATCTATTGTGGACAGAAGCATCGCCATAGTGGAGAGCAGAACTCTCTCCTCCTTCCCAGATCTATATCCATATCAGGTTCCGACAACTCCGTACAATTTAATTAGAGGCGCATCTGGCCCGGTCAACTAATAACAGCTGGGCTCCATCGTACATAAAACTACTCGTCTGCTTTCGTCGAGTTCATTGCCACAGTCATTTTCACGTTCATGACCCGTCTCGATTTCTGGCAGCTTCTCTGACCGCGCCTCCGCTCGCCCGGTGCCATACATCGCCGCCCCATCTCATCGCTCGTTCTAGCGCAGCGGTCGGCGTATCGAGCGCGGGTCTGATGTCAAGGTAGAACACAGGCTCGCCTGTCGCCTCGACACCGCCAGAGTAGTAGTCAATCACGTAGCGGACCTGCTTGACGGTGCCGTCGGGTTGCGTTCTGGCCACGTACCAGTCGTGTCGATCAAAGGGCGGTTCGCCGCCGAATTTCTCGGGGAAGATGTATCCCAAAGCCGACAACATCCTGGCCTTGGGTGTGGGTTCACCAGGTCGGCCCATAAACCGGATCAGGCGAGGTGTTGCCTCGTCGACGGGATCTGCGACACCCAGGGCCTGCCGGCGCGCCTTCAACATGTCCTGCTTGGCCGTCTCCGCGGCGATGGCCTGTTCACCTCCCATGCACAGTTGCCAGCCGTGCGCGAGTCCTTTGCTGAATATGTTTTCCCACACCACGATCTCGTTCCACGCGCCTTCGTTCAGGAAATTGTGCACGGCGACCATGGATTCGACGGCGTCAGCGGGCGTGTCAGTGTACCCTTTGCGGAGCATGGCGTTGTACATCTGCTGAGGCGACGGGTATTCCCAGTTGCCCTCCGCATCGCCGCGGGGGATGGATGACCTTTCTCGCTCGAGCGGGAGGTGCATCGCCTGGGGAGAGTCTTTTGGCCGTGTATTAGACAGGGAGGTGGGGATATAATTTAACGGATTAAGTTTCGACAGCGTCAATGATGGCCTGGGAGACTCTTCTGGCTGTGGATCTGATGATTGCGCTGCCGTCTGTGTCGCTGGGTGGCGGAGTGGATGATTAGACGACCTGACGGGACATGACGGTGTTGAAGCGCTTTGATCCGGCCTGGGAAATGGAGCTGGTTGCTGTGCATCTGATCGGTGCATCGGACATCCCGGCTGTCAATCATTTAGCATTCAGCGGGAAATTCAGGATGCTATGAGACAACGCACTGGAGGAGCAGCATCGGGATGGGGAAGAGGGTGTGGTGCGATAGCGGCAGTCGACGGGACGTTGTCTGCCCAAAACCAGCCCATGGTTCTCTGGATTTAATCAGGAGTTCAACACGATCCGAGAAGGGTTGTGAAGGAGTAGCGCAAAAGGTGGCGAGAGGGAGAAGAAAACGAGAAGTTAACGGATTGGGTTCTACAGCACCGTCAACGAGAGATCTTTTTGCGCCACAGGCCAGCTCGGCAATGCATCCCGATCCGCTACCAAAAGTCCAAGCCGCCGCGGCGCATCTGCATTGTTGTTACTTACTGGTTTTGGTCTTACCTTTCCACCTCATCGCATTGCATAGCGTCGGCACGTTCCCTGTTTGCAAGATCGAACGCTTTGCCTTCCCTCTGTTGAACTAGCTGCTGCCAACCGTCTCGCTCGAGTTCGAAGGGGTACCGCCAAAAGCGCTCTACGGGGCAGCCTTCTGCCAGTGCAAATTCCAATATGGCGAGCTCGGGGGATTCCAAGACGTTCAAACAGGACATGGTCGTTTCGATACGATATCGAAATGACCTGCCTCCTCCACCGATGCCTCCGAAGTTGCTGGACATCGACACGGGCGGGCTCGCTCAGTATTTAACCACGGGCTATGCGTCGTCTCTGGTCAGGCGCGAGGAGCCGAACATTGAGGTGGATGCAGAAGGTGGAATGCCCATCGACATGGTTGGCGTGCCTGGCTATTTTCTGGGCGATGAGAGTGCCATCATGGCTCCAGAGATACAACCTGTGCTGGATCCGGCCGACCACGCTCTCATGTTAACGGCAGAGCAATTACGAAGTCACGGTGCAAAGAATAACGTGTCGTTCCTGCGCAAAACACAATACATGACTTCTGGTCAGAATGCTCGAGCCAACGATCCCCTAGTGCGCACCAACGCCCGGACGAAACAGTCGGTCGACAACAAGACCGCGCCCGCGCCAGTGGCCCGAGATGACAAAGAGAATATCAAGAGGCACATTCAGAAAGGCTTTGACATTGCATATCCGGAGAGTATACCATACAACCCCCCCGAAGCGAAAGGGGTTCCATCTACACCACAGGAGAGAGATGCATGGAGAAATCCTCTCCATCCCGATAACCCAAGGCTCAAGCCGGTGGCATTCTATCCCATCCTGCCAGACCTTGACGCCGTCACCGATGTCGGCGCCACCTGGCACTCAGTCAAGTTCGAGAAACCACCATTACCACCATATCACAGCCGTCGAGACGACCGTGTTGATGTGGCTTTGCTGATGGCTTCCGAAAACACCGCTCAAGCACGAGCATGGCGAGTGAAGAAGGAGACATACGACAAGCATCCCGATTTGTATGAGGATCCCGGACCAGAACCATACACATGGTCGATGCATGTCCCCAAACGTCCGGAATCCGTCACCAAGATCCGCAAAGTCTTCAATGACGCCGATCCGCAAAAGGATGATCTGCAACTTCGCGAAGATCTCCTCGAAGAGTCAGCAGACGGCTCCTTGCGCATCCCTTTTGAACGTGTTCGCGTGTATCAATCCGCAACTCAAAGCACCGTCGACTCTCGACGCTTCATGGCGATATCATTGTATGATTCGGAATCCGCACCTCCGCATTCACGACTCCACAAGCAAGGCTCAGCGGCCTATTACTACCCAATCCTCGAACGCCTCCGGTTAAAAGCCGACCGCGGCAAACTCGGCAAGGCACCAACGGCGACCGCGGCCGATGAAGCGACAGAGAACATCCCCGACCAACTCATGGTCCTGCCGCGAGAGCCGACGGCGCGGGAGATGATGGCGCGCTTGCAGTTTCGTGGAGAGTACGACGCGGCCTTTGTTGATGAGTATGCCGAGATTGTGCGCCAGGCCGAGGCCGAAGAGGAGGCTAGTAGGGAGGACGATGAGCCGGAGCAAGGGGCAGTGCACGATGGCGAGCAGGACGTGGCGATGGAGGAGGTCAGGACAAACGGTGTTGGTCATAAGGATATAAACGATGACCGGAATACACCAGGACGGGTGAATGGGGATCGAAAGGATGTGGACGCCATGGAAGATGATTGAGCATGTTTTGTGCTAGCCGGGCGCAAAAATCGGGCTCGGAAAAGCTATCGCATTCAGTCCGGCATATAGTCGCCGCGGACAAGATTGTTTGAAAAGAAGGATATTACAGAGTTCGCTCTCACTGACACTTTTGAAGCATAACCATATATGGCGGTTCTGTAGGAAAGACAGGTAATGGGGACACCGCCCGTGCTGTAGTTGATCAACTTTCCACATCCCTTTGACCTTCATGCTCATGTCTGTGGCCAAGCTCCAACAAGGGACACAGGTCCCGGACAGGGTCAGTCATTCTCAAGAAAGGTCTGAATACTCTCGCAATTTCCAAACAGAAGACAGCCGACATTGGCTAGCTGTCGCTGGCTTTTTTTGGTTCTTTTTCACTTCTCTCTTTTTGATGCCTCTATCAGTTCATTCCGCCGATAAACCAACCCACCTGAGTCAACCGGAGCAGGAACTCTGCGACGTCGAAAACACTAATGGCGATGAAAGCTGGCTCACTGCCACCCACTCACCTTGGGCTGCCATCAGGCTTGACATTCTTGGTCGTTCATCGCTGGCCGAGTACTGTCCAGCCTCGCATCGAAGCGGTTCAACTGATTGAGCGTCAATCCGCCACGAGACGAGCCGGTCGAAGAGCCCCGGTCAGAATCCTCTTCTTGTTTATTCTCTTCTTTTCCCTCTCAATAAGCCCTTGCCAAGTTCCTCAAATACCAATCCACCAATCTCCTTCCCTGCTTGGCTTCGCTGATGTGGATCAAATCACCTTCGATGGCATAGTCCAGCTCACTGCCGTTGACCGTCTCGCCCTCAAGTAGGCCGCCCTCACTCCACCTCGTCTGCCTGCTCCGCTGCTTGTTGACCAGCAGCCAGCTCCTCAGCTTCTCGGGCTCCACCTCCAAGAAGCCGGCGAGCTTCTTCAGGTCCATGGTGCTATACAGCTTCAGGTACGACTTGACGGTCGGGTTGAAGAGGGTGTTCTTGACCTCGTCCATGAAGATGTCGGTATGATGCTCCACGGGGTCTATGTTGAGGGATGGGTTGTCGAAGTCGGGTGGCGTGGGGGTGATGAATTTCGGGCACGCCGATTGGAAGAGTTCGCGGTACACGGGCAAGGACTCTTCACCACCGCGTTGCAGCTTTGCAAACTTTTCTCCGTACTTCTCGCGCAGCGCAGTGTGGATGGTGTCGTCAAGACGAGTGGGAGCAAAGGACACACAGATGGCAATCAAAGCGTACATCTGCTCGGTCTTCTTGGCGATCGCGTCGAATTGCTGGTTGCCTTTTTGGAAGTTCTTGGTCCTCGAGACATAGACGAGAATGTGGGAGAACATGCGAACGGCATCCGCATACCGGCGGAGCATCATATAGGAAAAGCCGACGTAGTAGTAGGTGTTGAGATGAGCGGCCATCACACGGGCAAACATTGCCTTCTTGTTCATCTCAATGTCGTCCAGTGTCTTGAGCGCAAGGCTGAAGTCCCCGAGCAGACAGTGGACCCGCAGTAAGCCGATGATGGAGAAGTATCCCAGCATGCGGTACAAAGGCCGCGAGCCGTACTCGCCGGCGACCGCGTTGGCGTCTTCACCTCTCTTTTGCGCGGCCAACTGCTCGTTGATCTGCGATCTCTGGATGAGAGAATACAGCACATTCAGCACCGAGTAACAGCCCCAGGTATTCGGGTTCTCCCGCAGAACCTGTGCTTCCTCTTCATTCGGCGACGTGCGCGCGACGCGGTTTCGGTACCGGCAGAAGGATTCGAACTGATAGATGAATTCGTCAATCACGTCCCACGCCCAATAGTACGATGGCTGCTCGATATCGACCGGTCCGTCCGAGTTGAGGATGTAGTGGAACAGAGTGCAGTAGTTGTCGTAGCTGGCGAACTTTGTCTCGAGCGACGCTTGATATTCCAAGGGCGCCGCGGCCGCCTCGAGCTGAGCGCGCAGGTCGGCCGGTCCTCCCGTGAGAGAGTCTCCTCGTTCTAGTTCGACTCCGTCCTCTTCAAAGTTGACTTGTTCGTGGTAGTCGGCGACAAGTGCCTCCTCTTCAACATCGTCGTCGTCGATCGGCGGACGATTGCCATTCGTGTACGACATGATGGAAGCAGGATGACAGTGGCGTTCGCGAGGGGTGGTGTGGTCGATAAACCTCGCACCTGGCACAGAGTAAAAAGCTCAAAGCGAATTTCGACCCAAAGATGTGGAGGGAGCGTGCCCATCTAATCTAATCTTATGGTCACGTGACCAAGACCGCTGTCCTCCGTTCCAGGGGATATCTCCTCTTTTGTGTCAATTCAATGGGCTGGTTGGCCGTGGGAGAGCAATGATAAACCTCTCCACTAGAGATGTGACCAGTGTTGGCATGTGAACTGTTAGCTGCCTGTTTAATATTGCTTCAGCACTCTCTCCTAGATACAATCAATCAATCATTCCTTCGACCTCCACATTTTTGGAAGGTACGAAATAATGGCCGCCTCCTCCCAATCTTTTCCTCCCACGTTCAAAGTGGGATTGATTCAACTCCATCCCAAGGTAAACGCCCAAGTGGATCAATTCGGTCGCCATCACTAACAGAAAAACCTCCGCTCGTAGCCCCTCGACCCATCCTATAACTTCGCCACTGCGTCCTCCTACATTCGCGAGGCTGCATCGAAGGGTGCCTCCCTCGCTGTGCTCCCCGAATATCACCTCACAGGCTGGGTGCCAGAGGACCCCCAGTTCGGTGCTATAGCGTCTACAGCGTACCAATACGTCCGCCAATATCAATCCCTTGCCAAAGAACTTCAAATCAACATTGTACCCGGCACCATTGTCACTACTCCCAACGGCGACGAGCCGATCACGGCCAACGGTGGCACGACGGAATCCGAGTCAAAGCTAGAAAAGCCAATACTTCTCAACATAGCCCCCTTCATCTCGTCCACTGGCGATCTGCTGGGCACCTACACAAAGACCAACCTTTGGCATACAGAGCGCCCACACCTCACGTCTGGCGCTCAATCGAACCAGCCGCTCCCGCCCGGCTCCAGAGACCCCCGCCCAAGCCCACACAGGGTCATCGAAACACCCCTTGGCCCCGTTGGCATCCTCGTCTGCTGGGACCTCGCCTTTCCCGAACCATTTCGCAGTCTGATCCGGCAAGGTGCGCGCATTATCATCATCCCGACATTCTGGCTGGCTACGGACCTGTCGCCAGAAGGATTGCGGTATAACAAAGACGCCGAAGCCCTCTTCGTCAAGTCGACGTTGACATGTCGAGCATTCGAGAACACTTGCGCGATCGTCTTTGTGAACGCTGGTGGAGCGGCCGAAGAAGGATATATTGGACTGAGTCAGGTCACTCTTCCGTTAATTGGACCAGCGCCGGGCAGTTTTGAGGATGCAGAGGAGGGTGTACGTATAGTCGATGTAGATCTGAACACTGCCGATATAGCTGAAAAGACCTATAAAATCAGGCAGGATCTAGCGGGGGAGGATTGGCATTATGGGTACAGCCACGGAAAATAAATTCATGGTACAATATCAGGATCATGTCTCGTGTTGAGACTCACTGTGAAGCTTCTACCAGAACAAACTTGCCTGTGACCGTCCGACAAACAGCACCGCTGTATGTGATTCAAGTCCTCCAATGTCTACAGTTTATGGTGCTCGTTCACCGTCCTGCTACAGGGCGTCAACGATGAAGGATCTCCTGAACGCCACGCTGCTGAACAACAAATGCCATGACCGGTGTAATATGACGGACAGGTCAGTCGGCCGAAAGACATCGACCCCGTCACATTGCTGGCCAAGGGATAATCATGTCATCATCACACCGCTGATCGAGACATGGCGGCGGTAGCAGCTGGCGCGCACGTGGCCCTACTCTGCATCATCGTCGTCTTGCGTTGGGTCGGCCAGTAAAGCATATCGGTTGATGCGTGAAAAGGTAGCGGCCTTGTCAGAGGGCGGCGTCTGCCTCGTTGATTTCTTCTCGGCGATTCGTGGCAATGGCTGATCACACTCGTCCGGATAGAACTCGATTCGACTGTCTTTGTACTTGAAACGCGACAACAGGCAAGTCCTGGCAGTAATGGCCCGTGCGATGCTGTTGGTCGATATGTATGCATGGCCGCCTTCGAACATAATGCTGATAATTTCCAGGCGGTGAATGTGATCCAAGTCTTCTCGGATGCTGTCGGCCGTCATGTTCGGCTGTGCAAAACGCACGACGAGGTTGCGGCTGGCTCCATTGCAGCCTACACGGCGAGCAACGTATCCAGGCAAATAATGTTGGCGCTCATCCCAGAAGACATCGACCTAGGACAAATGAGCCGGGGGATATTGCAGTGAAGCAGGCGGGAGTTACCCGTTTGCCTTTGATATAAAGGTCGTTCCGCTGAGAATGGATGAGAAACCTTTCAGCCGCTGTCGGCTGGACGAAAGTAACGTGTGCGGTGCGGTCTCTCGGTCGTAAGAAAACATTCAAGAGCATGCCACCACGGACGACCTCGGTGATATCTGCAAGGGTCGTCAAGGGTGGGAGGCCTTTCAGCACCAAAGATCGGTCCTCGTAATCGTTGTCATAGTATACTTCGTGGTCTCCATCTTCGTCGTTCTCGTGTCCTCCTACATGCTCCTCGTGCTCCTCCCCATCCGTGGCAGTAGTGGGTGTAGGAAGGACTGGCCGTCCACTGCGCCAATTGGCTGAGATAGATCTAAGCTTGGTGTCTGCAGCCGAAGGAGATCCTCGAGGCGACTTGGAGAGCAGGGATGATCCTTCCGCGGATTTGGATTCACAGTAACCTTCAATCGGACTGGCTGGAAGAGACGCATTGATGAGGATGTCCAAGGTCTCAAGGGGGACTCCGCCAGCCAGCAATGCCGTTCGTAGAGACTGGTATTCGCGGGCAGATTGGAGCTGGAAATCCGTCAGACGGTCCCGTGTGAATTGACAGCATACCAATGATTTGTATTCAGAACTTGGGATGGTGACGGAATCAGCGTCCCCTTGCTGTGCCAGGGTCGTTAGTTTCTGGTCTTGGGCTTTGCCGCTTTGGGGCCGTACCAGGTCCGCTCTGTGGGTCGGAATTAGCTTTGCATCTGACGGGAAGCCTGTCTAGATTAGAACCCACCGCTGAGGCAAGGTGTCAAAGTAGTCTCTGGGAATGCTAATGTTGTGTGTGGTCATGATGATACTTGGGGAAGGATGTCGTGATAACAACCAGACTTGAGATAACTGATCTAAAGGATATTCTCGCCTTGTCTTACGAGGCAGGCGCGAGGCAGAACGGCACGTGTCGGGCGTAACCTTCAGAACTCAGCCTCCCATCTATTCTGAATCGTGGCTTTCAAGAGAGTCATATCGCTGTCCTGGTCCGATACACTGGGCCAGTCCAAGGAAGACTGTCGGGGTGAATCGACAAAGCATATGAAATATCCTCCAATTATTACACACCTCGGTGTCGCAAGCGCCGCGGGTCGAGAAGGCAAGGACATATGTGGCAGCACATCAGTGGTCAATGCTGTCTCACTCTGACAGGTCCTCCCCGCGGCCATCATCACTCTCGTCACATCTTGGGGCTCGAGTCGAACAAGAAACTGGACAAAGGCATGAATGGACTTGGTCTTTGGTCTTGAATATGAGTCGCCATAGCGTCTGCGACGATGGGTCTTCCTGCTTCCCTTCAATGCCGTCCTGAAGATCTATATCTCGCTGGAGCCAATTTCGATGCCGTGATCTTTACCTGATGTCTCCTGACCACTGTCATCATGGGATGGTGGGCTGGTCAGGTACCCATTCAGCCTTGCTGTCTTGCAACTGTTGGACCGATCGGTGGCACTATCAGCGCCGTCGTCTGATTTGGCCGTGCGGGTCAACCAACTCAGAACTCGTCCGACTGAAGCGTGACTCCCAAACTTGTTCAGGACATAAACCCTTGCAGGTGACGTACCTCTACTATCAATTGATGCCGTGCAATAACATGTCGGCAATTCATCAATTGGATCACCTGGAGTCTCCACGCCGGAACACTGCAACCTTTGTTCTTCAGCAGAGGGTTTGAAGTCGATGATCGGGAGAGATCCGGCGGATATTGGCATCTGGCCTCCCGTTCAGATACACTTCTTCTGGTCCACTAGGATCCCAAGAACGTCGATCCGGTCGTCCTGTGGTCGGCTTCACATGCACTCTCGATAGAGCAGACACAAGATGCCATTTTGACATAGAATCAGTCCAGAGGTGTGAGAGTGTCAATTGCTGGAAACTCCAGGGAATGTGAGATTTCGCTGATGAACCTGTCGCATGCATCGGACAAAGACGTGTGGAATTGACGATACCACCGACCTGCCAACTCTTTCCCTTTCTTGTTGCTCCTCTCCTACCGTTCTCCTCTTTACCATGTTCGCTGAATGTTTTACCAAAGCGGGATGAAAGCCTGGAGCATGAACGAGTTCAGGCTCGGTGGGCAGCTGGCCGAATCTCGTCCCCATGCTTCTCCAGAGCCTCGTTCACCGCATCAACACTCCCCTTGATCAGTCGGGCCCGCTCTTCCGGATGGAGATCCAAGAACTCCTGGAATTCTTGAAACCACCGGTTATCCTTCGGTGCACCCTTCCCGTCGTAGCCCACACATAGTTCGGCGAGTATGCATAGCGCGGTGCGGATGGCCGTGTCACCTCCATATCTTGTGATCAGGTCCGTCTGGTTAATGGGCTTGAATATCGATTCGTCATCATTCTTGTCGACTCCGAGTGCCAAACACTCCATACGGTCTTCGAATCTCCACCACTCCGGCAGGATCCCCGCCGTCTCGGCCAGGTCTAACCATCGTTGGAAGTCGTCAATGGGGTCGGCAGATTTCACCCAAACCAAACCATCGAGTCCGTGCGAGTCCGTCGAGTAATAGATGCCATGATGTTCCGAGCGGTGGACGTGGTCAAGCTCGACTCTCAGTCGATATGCATCAATCAACACACGAAGAACGTCATCGTGAAGGTAAGATGAGAGATAGGCATTTTTGGCACCCTTTCCTTGCACCATATTGCAGAATGGTTTGTGCTTCGGCCAATGGCCTTTCTGGCATCTGTGGTTTAAGCCATCAGCCCACATCAAGCTGTCTGAAATTGAGCCTACTCTTTCGAGCAATAGTCGACCAACAGGCAGCCGTTACAGCGCCTTAAAGGCTTCTGAAAGCCAAGGTCAAGACACTGTGCGCAAGCCGAGAGGTTGCGCGAGTGCATATATTCTACACTCCCGACGAGTCAGTGACGATGACGATCAAGAGATAAGTCCTGATGTGTGTGTTTGAAGTCACGGCGGCCAGTTCAATCTGGTCTGGTCTCAGATGTCTTGGATCCGGGACTTCCACGAGAACTGAATCCTCATCTGGAGGAGAAGGAGACTTACCATGCTCCATCTGACTTACGTATGCAACACCGCATCTTGGGAAACTCTTCGCCGTCGCCATGTCTGCACTTGTTGCACAACTTCGTGTGGATCTGTGGGAGAGCCTGTGTTGGGTATTTTCACTGTTTGATGGCCACCCAGCCTTGGCATTTCCAAGAATCCGCTATAACGTTCATAATCACCGACATTGAATATGAAAGGTCCCTCGATGGAAGCTCACAGCTCGATAGATTCGTCTCCGATCCAGGATTGGAGGATATGGTGAACCTGAAACCGGGTCGCCCCTTCATGGAAGCACATGAGTTGCCTGCACCTTGACCATTCTCCTAAAGCTATATGCCACCTTGGGCGCCGAAGGAATACAGGCAAGCCTTTTCTGACACTACAAGTCCTGCTCCTACCAGTGCTCAGATGCCACCTAAAGCTCTCTTGAGTCGATACGGCGCCGGCACAATGAAGAGCTATTCGCCCACGGTATCTTCGGATTCCCCAAGACTGTTATCTTCTGCCTGAAACTGCTGTCGACTTCTCATTACGGCAATACCATTCTAGAACTGTCTCGGCACTCAATTGCTTGACCTCGGCTAGTCGAGCGACGCATCGCTTTGACAGAAGAGCATGCGACCATACCCTGACTTGAGAGCACCGTGGTGAAAGGGCATCTCCTCTCTCTCGCGTCGTCCGCGGGGCCGGGCTGGGCAAAGCTAGACGCCTGCTATACCCGGTGGAAAATGCTCAAGTCGGTCGGGGCAGAATGGTATAGCAATGGCGAGAGTCAACACGTGATTGCCATTGTCTGTGGCAACAAATGCCGATCGCTTCCATACTGTTTGCTGCAAGGAGCGTGGGAGGAGTGGGTCGGATCCATCTCTTGACAGGCACTCGGTTGTGGGGATATCGGCCATCGATCTAGAGAGCCTGGTCCGAGGAACTAATCAGGTGGGACTGACGGCGCGTGGGACAGACAAGAAATGGAGGCGGTGGAGTGAGGCGTGAGAAGGGAAAACGCCAGGGAAGTGGATACAGCAGATAAGGGTGGAGGAGATCACGGGCGACGATGCCGAAACCTGGGGAAGACCCATGACCTTACTGCGCTTTTATTTCCTTTTCCAACGTCATAACTGACCCAGCGCCTAGGACACACGTTCCACAATCTAGCAGAGTTCAAAGCTTCAGCCCCGCTACCTCCACGCTCAAGACACGGACACGATGACGGCTCTCCTCCCTCTCGCTCCGACTGCTGCATCGGCATCCCCACTAAGGTGTGCTAGGGTCCGTCTGAGATGGAAATCTCCATCTTCGGCCTGAATTAGCCTGCTGTGGGGTCTAATCTCGGTGGCTTGGTCGTATTTTGCGGGGAAAGCCTGCTCCAGCAGCCCATCCCTCTCGGCCCTTCTACGGCAGCACAAGCCAACCACCAAAGTCCAGGCGAATTCTTCCGAACGTGGCCACGAGGCCCTTGCTGGGCTCGCCTCACACTTCCTCCAGCTTCAAATATGAGCGCTGATCTTGTCTCACGCCTCGCCTTAGATGTTCGTCCCAGCTGCCCTCGCTTGCACCTCTACTATGCATGCCGCTGGGCGACCCAAACACCAGCAATATATTGTTTTCACCACTGCGCCGTCATGCACCACCTCCTTCTCTACCTCCAGCATCCCGCGAGATGAGCGACTCAAGCAGCGATCCAGACCTTACCAGCGTGGACTGTGCTAGGTCCTCGGACGACAAGTCACATCCATCAGAGTTCCTTGTGAGACGGGTCCCCTTTTGGAACGGTTGCCTACTAACAGGAAGAAACCCGTAGGAGTTTGCCACCGTCACTCCCGCCGCCCGTACCACTCAATCGGGTCGTTTACAACCGCTCAAGACAGAAGCTGGCCGGTCTTGGAGCCCATCAGAGAGTCAAATCAACATCACCCGTTCCAACGATGATTTGTTTCATGGTTTATCGGTGGCCATCCCGGGGCTGCGTCGCCTCTCCGTTGAAGCCCGGGCGGCGACCAAAGCGGAACACCGCATGACATTTCTGGCTGGTTGTCGATTGTATCCAAAGGCGATAGCGTGGTCGATTTTGTTGAGTGGCACGATTGTGATGGAAGGCTACGACACAACCCTGATCAGCTCTTTCTTCGCATTTCCTGTCTTCCGACGTTCCTACGGCAGTCCAGTGCATGGCCACGCTCCGGTGGATCCGCAAGACTACCAGATCTCTCCGGCATGGCAAAGCGGTTTGACCAACGCCGCCGTTGCAGGAGAAATCATCGGACTGATTTTCAACGGCTTTCTTACTGAGAGGTTTGGGTATCATCGAACGATGGTGGGCACGTTAGTGTGGATGTCGCTCTTTGTCTTTCTCGCTTTTTTTTCCGTCAACATCCAGATGCTCTTAGCGGCCCAGGTTTTATGCGGGTTACCCTGGTCAGCTCTCATACACCAACGACCTCCACGTTGCATCGACCACTGACGGCCATGTAGGGGTATTTTTCAGACGCTCTCGATGACATATGCAGCCGAAGTGATGCCCGTTGCTTTGCGGTGAGTTGATGTCAATGTCCATACCGTCTCATTCGCTCCTGCGGCTGTTTTTCCAATTCATCCTCGGTTGTTCCTCAACACTGACGTATTCCACATAGTGCCTACCTCACCAGTAATGTCAACATGTGCTGGCTTTTGGGTCAGCTCTGCGGCGTCGGCGTCATTCGTGGTCTCATTCACACCAACAATGAGTGGGCATATCGCATTCCATTCGGTCTGCAATGGGCCTTTGCTGTTCCGATATTGATCGGGGTGTTATTCGCACCGGAGAGTCCATGTAAGTGGAACGACGTCTTGGAGGCCGTGCCGTGCCTGCCTCGGGTCCAGTTGCCATCTGCACGTTCTCGCGCTGATGAAATTCAAAGGGTGGCTCGTTCGTCACGAAAAACCCGAGGCTGCTAGGAGATCCCTTCTGCGGCTGACGCAGCGGGGTGACCATGACTTCAACGCCGACGAAACCGTGGCTATGATGCGGCAGTAAGGCCTTCCTTTCCTGTTTGATGTTATTTGATCGACCACTTTCCCGTCTGGAAATGTCTCGCTCGGGCCAGGTGTTTTCCCTACCCGCAGAGCCTGTCGACGTTGTGCTTCCCATATAACACTAACCGAGACAACCGATTCTAGCACCAATGAGGTTGAAAAATACCTCAACGGAGGCGGCGTCTCGTACCTCGACTGTTTCAAAGGCACCGACCTTCGCCGGACCGAAATCGCATGCATGGTTTGGATGACGCAGGCCTTGTGCGGGAGCTCTATGACCGGCTACGCCGCTTACTTCTATGAACAAGCCGGCTTCGACACCGCGAACAGTTTTAACCTCGCTGTCGGTATGTATGGAGGGGCCATCCTCGCAGGGATCCTGGCCTGGTTTGGCATGCGCCGAATCGGTCGCCGGACCCTGTATCTGGGTGGCCTGGCGCTGTCGCTCATCGTTCTGATCGTGGCCGGTGTCATAGCCACGCGCCGCCAGACCAGCGGCGTGTCGTGGACGCTCGGCAGCCTCCTTATCCTCTTGACCATCATCTACGACTTCACCGTCGGCCCCGTCTGCTACGTTCTCGTCGCCGAGATTCCCTCCACACGCCTACGTGTCAAGACGGTTGTCATTGCCCGCATCGCCTACAACCTCATCAGCCTTGTCAACAACGTGATCACGCCGCGCATGCTCAATCCCACCGCCTGGAACTGGAAGGGCAAATCCTGCTTCTTGTTCGCTGGCACCACTTTCCTCTGCCTTGTGTGGAGCTGGTTCCGCCTCCCTGAGCCTATGGGCCTGACATACATGGAGTTGGACATCCTGTTCGACAAGAAAGCCAAGGCCTCCAAGTTCAAAGAGTTCCAGGTCAATCTCGCGAGCACCGGTTATTTCAGTCTGACGCCGAATCCGAGATCGGATTCCATCTGGAGAGGGTATCAGTAGCGCCGGCCAGGCGTTTGCATTTGGAATGACATGAGTCTTGTCGACGGTGAACAGGATGAACGCCCTGATCTCACCCTTGAAAGAGTAAAGAGGAAGGTTCTCTCGGACACTCTTCTTCCGTTATTCCTTCGCTTCGGGTTCGGCCTCGATCTCAATCTCTGCACACGCCAATCGGATTTGGCTCCGGATTCGGGCAGGGGATTCAGATCATACGACATCACGCCCATCACGTTATATCCCCCTGGGTTTTGCATCTATCACCCCACAAACCACCGCTAGCCGTCATCCCTCAGAGACATTCAGCCGGGGCAAGGGAAGCCAACATTCCAGAGGAACAAGACAGACACCGGTTCCAACTTCACCGTTTCTTCCAATGTCTATGATAATTCCTATTTTCCTATGAATGAATACTAAGCAAGCTAAGCTTAGCTACCTAACCAGGTTGGCCCTGCATGACCATGTCTTTCCATCCATGCCGTACCAGTTACCAGTACTGATACGATGCTTGACATTTGAAATTGATATCATGGTGTCTGGGTTTGTTTGTATCTGTCACGTTGCGTGCCGTCCATGACTCCGTACTCCCTCAAACGACTGGACGAATTGACAGACCACAATCACCGATTGGGTCTGTGAAAGCGGTGGCCGACCCAGTCTGTAGCCGCAGGCGCAGCCACAGTGGTGGGGTGAAGAATCGAATCAGTAATCCGCAGCCTCGGATGAAGCGTGCCCACCTGAGAATCCCCTGCCCCTAGCCAGTGAAATGCAGTCAAAAACGCGCCATTTCCATGCAATCAAAGTTAAAGCACAGTAAACCTCCCTATGACCGACCCGCCATCCCAATGCTCTTTCCGCCGTTTCGTCGGCGCAATTGATGTCTATATGCGAACTTTTTGAGGGTGAATACTGGTAACACAGCCTGCTGCGAGCTTACCTCTCTTAGCCTTGACGACGCTCCGCTCGATTCCTGAAACGTCTCCGGGATTGGTGCCGCTGCCCAAGTCAGGTGATGCGATCGCGGTCCGCCGGTTGCCGGCCATGGCACAGAAGAGGATCATCCCCTAACGTCCCTCCTTCCTCGAGACCTGGCTATCGTTTTCAGCGGTAACCCATACCGATTGTCGGAATTCCGGTGATAGGACTACCCCAAATCGCAGTGAGGGGTCGAAAGAGTTTCCTCATGTCTTGCTCCAGGGCTTCTGACGCGTAGTCATCGTCCATGTCCGCGATGCTTCCTGGCTCCTCGCCACGCTGTGCCCCGTCGGACCGACTCCATTCTCTTGCCTTCTTCAGTCCATTCATGGTCATCCGAAATCGAGCGTCGGCTGGGAGTTGCCAATCATGTAGACGGTTCGGTTGCATGAAGGCGCAAGCCAGCCAGTAAAAATGCACGCCATCACGGCAGAAGCCCACCCGCTTGGGGGCCGGAGGATCAAAGCCAGCAGATCTCGATAGGTATTGCAGCGCATAGTCCTCGTCCCAGCACTGTTTCCAACGCGTGAGTGCCGTATTGATGGATTGGTACAGGATATTGGCTTGGGCCACCGGGCCACTCGCCGTGTTTCCGCCACCCAGGGGGGACACGCTCGGGCTGCTGGCCCAGGACCGCTGTCGCTGGACCTGCCATATTTCGGTGTGAAGGGCGTGGATCAGGATGAATTTTGAATAGACGTTGGTCGTGCGAGGTTGAATGACGACCGCGGGGCTATGCAACGCGCTCACGGCGTGGTGCATGCCCAGCTGTTTCACCCGCAATGACCCGGACAGATTGACACGGCCTTGTGCCACCACGCCCCGCAGTCCCAGAGCCTGGGCACACGTCTCGGCGTCTGGTGCTTCCCACGCGGCGTCGTCGCATGGAAGAGGCAATTTGATCTCGGACGGCGAGATTTGGGGGGGAACATTGAAGTAGATGCACAACGCGGCTTGCCAGAGAAAGGCCAGGAACGCCAGTCGGCTGCGCTTTTCTTGTTCGAGCCAGATGCGCCAATCCCAGAGCGACGGATCGGCCTGCTCGCCCGGAGCGAGATGGTGAAGGTAGCTGTAGGCCGTGGGATCGTGAGGGGGGGCCAGCGTCAACATGTTGAATCGTCGGACCAAATACAGCACGCGGGTGCTCTCGGCGCGGGCGGTGGCCCTCTCGTCGGGCCCGCCGTGCCACATCAGAAGACTGTGAATCATGAGGAGTGCGAGGAGTTCATCCAGCTCGGCGCCGGAGGCGGAAACGGGGGGGGCCTGCGGCGGTGCACCGGCCTCGGTGTCTTTGAGAATACGGGATGTTCGTCCGATCCCGTCTTTGACGCGTTGCATCAAGGCTCGGACTTGGCCTTGAGACACGCGATCGGAATAGACCGCTCCCGAGCAGATGATGACGAGGACCAGGCCGTCATAAGCGTCCAGCAAGTTGAATGTCGGGAGGTGGAGCCAGGGGAAATGCCCTTGGAAGTTGGGGAACAGATGGAGAAAATGTCGGATGGCGTCCACGGTCAAGCAGGGTCGGATGAGCAAGTTATTTTGTTGCTCTTGGAGCGATTCCTGTATTCCGCCAGGGAAAACAAAGGTTAACAGAGCGTCCACTTTCGCTTGGAACAAATCCTCCCGAGGTGGATTCAGGTTCCAAAGAGGGGGTCCAAGCGTACCATCAGCCCCAAGACTCGTCGAGGGAATGTAATATCCATTCGATCCTCCTTCATGCGTGTCATAGTCCTTCTTCACGTCGTTCTGTGATTGATCGTATCCGGTGAACATCGGGTTCATGTATCCCTCGTTGGCCCCGGGCGGAAACATCTGCGGCCACTCGTCCCCCATGTGGTGGGAGCCGCTCATGACATTGCGCTTGTCTTCCCCCGTGCCCGGCTGCATGCCGAAATGGTCGGGCGGCGTCGAGGTGTTGTGGTACATCATCTGGTTGTTCCGCGCCGCGGCGGCCGCGGCGGCGCTGTGCATCTGCCAAGAATTCCCAGCATTGGGGTCCATCGCACTTTGACCGGGATTGCCTGGCAGCGGTTGGCCCGGGCCCGGACGGGGTTGCATGTCGGATTGCCCGTTGGGTTGCATCGCAAAAGCCATGTTGGACGTCGGCGGCCCTCCGGCCGTGGTCGGCGTGAGGGTATTCGGCATCGCGGTCGTGGTGAAGGGGACATTGGCCATGCCCGCACTCGACGGCGTCGTCGCGCTGGCCGGGGAGTTGGTCGCCGCTTTGGCGACCGCCTGGGACTTTTTGAGATGGGCCGCCGGGTTCGAGAGGTGACTGGCTCCCGTCGGATTGCCGCGGCGCACCGAGCACTTTTGGAAATGGCGCTTGAGGATGTCGCTTCGGGAGAACGTATCGTTACACAACACACACATGTACGGTCGATCGCCGGTGTCTGACGAGCGTCAATGATACACCATCCAGCGCGGGGGAAAAGAGAAACCGAAACTTACGTCTCAACATGTGCCGCTTCAAGTGCTTGGCGTGGAGGTAGGTTTTGGTACAGTTCGGACAGGGGAATTTGCCATCCGCGTCTTTGGCGGGAATGGCATTGCCTTTGGGAGACCCGTTCACTCCATTCGGCATGACCGGGGCCCGTCCTGGCGCACTCGGCAAGATTCCTCTTCGGCCCTGCGATCCCACCACATGTGTCCTGGTCGGATCTCGTCCCACCTCGGAGGTCATACCGGGCACCGTGTCGGCCCCGGACCAGGCCGGCTGACGATTGTCGGGCGGAGCGTACGACGTCGACAGCGTATCGAGACTGGGACGGGGAGGGGCGGGGGCCAGAGGCTGGGGATAGCTTTGACGCGGTGGTTGTTGAGCCGGGTAGTTTTGCGCCTGCGGGGCCTGATTGTGCGGCTGGGGCAGCATCGACGCCGGTGGGAGACCCCCCATGGGACCTTGAGGGCCCATGTGTGAACTGTACCGCGTGTCCGGCGTCTGCGTGGGCGCCGATGCCGTCGTGGGCGCCGAGGTGTACCGGGGGAGATCCGGGCGGTACTGCTGCTGCGACATGTAGTTCTGATTTGTCGGAGGCAGCGGCGAGTAGTTGATGGGCGGCAGATGGGTGGTGTTCTGGTAGGACGGCATCGCGTATGCGGACGCCATGTTGGTCGGCGTGTACGTGCCTTGTTGCGGGACGGTGGACGAGGTTGTCCGAGAGAGGGACTGTCTGGGGTCCATGAGCTAGCGAGGTCGAAGTTGTCGGTGGAGCCGCGGGACCAAGTCACTCATTGGACGCCGGGGCGAGGAATCGAAGAACAGGTCAACGAGGATCGAGGTCGGCAGTGCCAGAGGGTCGAGATGTATTCAGTAAGGACCGGACGTGTGGAAAATTTTGCGTCGAGGAAGGGTGTGCCACGTCTGCAGGTACCAAGATCGCCACCGTCAGTAAGCGGTTTAGCGGGAAACCATGCTCGCCGCACGCGACCAGGGCAGAGAGGCAGACGGGATTAAGAAGTGGGTGTGGGAGCAGTGGGATGGAGGGGACCGTGGTGCATGGGAGGAGTCTGCGAGTATAGAAGAGGGTCTCTGTCTGGGTCTGGCTTTGGGGGAAAAGAGAAGCTGGTGTCGAAAGGCCGCGTATCCACTCAGGGCGGAAGACGCGCTGACCCACCAGGCCGATCGGAGGGCGCCCGTGGCTGCAGCAGGGACACGTACCATTCACTTTTCAGACCGTCACAACCCAAGCGTCGCCGACCAGTGTGCTGCTGCTCAACGGCCAGCCGAGGGCACAAGGGCGCGGGAGACCGAAGGCGACGATGACGATGAACCAGCGGGAGATGGCAGGATGATGGGAAGACCTCGCGTGGGAGAAGGAGGAAGGATGATGAAAAACTCTGCCAGGCGCAAAAAGAGAAGGAGGAGTGGGAAAGAGGATGAGAAGAGTGGGAAGGACAGACGACTGACTAGACCGCGAGAACAGCGCCAGGCAAGCAGGGCTGGGCTGGACTGGTGGCCGCGGGCCCGGGCGGATGACGCTTGATTCGGTGATGGTGCTTTGCTTCTCAACAGCGAGAGGAGGACAACAACAAAGCTCACATCCCGCCGTCCTCGTCGTCGTCATGCAGCGCTTGCCCAGAGACTGAGAGGCAACGCCCGCTGCTGCCACCGGCGCCAGCGTCCTCCCGGACGCACCCCCTGTGCTGGTGCACCATGGTGGTGGGCGTGAGCGCAAGGCACCGGTCAGGCAGGCCTCCCTGACTCGCGGGCCCCGCCACCCGACGTCCGCCGAAGCTTTGCCGTCATTGTGCTTCAGCAGATGCAACCTTGCATGGCTTGACGAGAGTAATCCCTCGGCGGACGCATCAATCTTCCCATTGTGCATAGTATGACGATGACGATGGCTGATAATTCTTGCTCCTGTCTCACCCAATCGCCGGTGATTTGCCTCTTTCCGCCGTCGCTGTGCCGCCGTGGCGACCGCGTTTCTTCAGAGGGACGGGACCAGGGTCTGATCTCACGGCACATGTGCGCCATGGATACAGAGGCCGTTGTCCGGTGGAAGTGGTATCAGAAATGCTGCTGATCTGCAGTGGCCGGTTCCAATGCTCGGGGTTGACTCTGATGCCAGTGTGTCATGGCTAGCCATGTTGGGATGATGTTACCTTGCCAGTGCAATGTCCAGTGCCAGGCCGGTGCCAGTGCCGTGCCAGTGCCAGTGCCAATGAAAGAATGATGCCGCCACTCGCACTTCCGCCAGTGTGGCTTTGCTCGGTCTGGGACTGGGCGTGCTGAGCTTTACTGATACTTCGGCTGCTAGTGTGCTCGCCCCTCGCCCAAACAAAATAATCACGCACACTCTGCCAGTTCCGTGCCGGCCGGCATCAGCATGCCTACCCTGGTGTGCTGCGGAGTTCCCCGTACAACTCCCAGATTGCCTCATTGAGCAAGCAGGAAGAAATGTAGATTTTCATTTCGGAAAGTCTTCCGCTCTCACGTTATCCTGAGACGACGTATTGTATTGTCTGATCTTTCCTTGCTGACTCAGTACGCTGAAGGAGAATTGTGCGGGGCCTGGATCGTCATCGAGCCTTGTGGCATCGAGCCTTGCGTTCGCAGGAGGAGGGAGAAGAGGAGAATTTCTGGCCGTGGTTTGTCCTGGCCTGAGTGATCCTCGCCTGAGTGATCCTCGCCTGAGTGCTCCTCGCCTGAGTGATCCTCGCCCGAGTGATCCTCGCCCGAGCGGTCCTCGCCCGAGCGGCCTCGCACTCGGTCAGAAAACCTCTTGGAGCCGTCGGCGTGCATCCACATGTCTGAACAAGTCATGTACGTAATGTCTCGGATGCAGCGCCAAGAAAATATCGAATCAGTACGGAAGTCGTACATCCAGTGTGGTCTGGTCTCCTTACACAAAGACACACCTCTGGGAATTGGATCTCCCGGACGCCGTCAGCCGTGTGGTAACGGTCATGGTCGCTCGTGTATGCTTGGGCTCCGCTATCCACGTGTCGGCGGATACACGCGGTGGCTCTCCTCAGCGCCCGCGGCATCTGCCCCAAGGCCAAAAGATACCCCAAATAATACCACAGGTCAAGTACCGAATCGATCGATCTCTGCTGAGCACATGCCGTACGGGGCGTCGTGGATGAAATGGATCGCGGGATACAAAGTCAAAAACGTCCCGGAACCGATACAATTGCCGAGTTGACTCTGGGGACTAGGCTAGTGGTCGTCGGCGCGCGGTGCCAGAAAGAAAAGGTCATCTCTTCCGGCGCTCAGACTAATGATCGATTGTGGCCGGGCACACGGAATCGCCGGCACCGCACGATTACTGTTTCTTATCAATTTCCTGCCGCCGTCAAACTCGTGCCTCGGTTGTGGAGGCCACGCGTGCATCCGATCGGTGCTCAGTTTCTGAAAAATCATAAAGAGGCGAAGATGTGAGCATGACCCCAGCCGCCGGCCCCCTGCTGATGGTGAAGTGGCCCACCTCGACGCCATCGTTGCATTATCATACCGGAACCGTTCGTCCGCACTCGGCCTGGGAAAGGGCGAGGTGCCAAGCTGGGTCCCCAGCTGGGAATCGAACCTTAACTGGCGCCAGCGGTGGGCGGCCAAGAAGGAGATCGGCAAGAGGCCTGCTTGTTTCCCTCTGTCAGCGTAGGGGGTGCGCATATGTTTCTCCTTTGCCATCTCCATCGTGGCGGACGCTGGATTCGGCCTGGTTAAAGTTTCCGGTGTCCAGCTGCTAGGCCCCGGACCTGACCCAGCAAAGGCGACGCCTCCCTCTATAATTATTCCTGCTGGTAACGGAATCCGCCCAAGGGCAGAGCGCCATCCCGGCCATGTCACGTGCCGTCTGCAAGTCGCCCAACTGGTATTCTGCTTGTCATGGTGGAGGACGGATCGGCAGCTTGGGTCACCGTGAACGGAAGTCCATCCGCTGAAATTGGTCCAGTTTTGCTGATCCGGCAAATGCAGAGCTCGGCTCTTCTCAGTAAAGTGTTCCCTGATCGATTCCAGCGTCGTTGCTTCTGCGCGCACGGGACTTTTGATGTCTACCAATGAAGCCGAGGGCGAACCAGAGACACGACGGGATATCTTCGGGCGTTCATCGCAGGGCCCTCTCGAGTGAATGCCCTTGATCCCATCAGACCGATCTGATTCGTAATATATCTCGCACCACTGATAAGTATACCACTCGTTTGGGTGGATCTTTTCCAGGCTCTCAACTACCGTAGCCTCTAGAGTGGATCACCAGCGGACCCGCAGAGGAACAGTCTTGGCAGGGGAGACCTCACCACTTCTGAGATAGTGCTGAATGTGGACCTGGTCGAGGTCGATGGTACCTGATCTGTTGTTCGCTTCTCATCCCAGGGAGCAGAGTCCTCGTCCTTTCTCATTCATCCTGATGGTCCCGAATGACGCCGACACTGTGGGTGGAAGGCCTACTTGAGCTGACCGTGGTAGCAGGCGTCAGAATTAAGATCACCGATCTCGGCAAGATTCAGAAACAGCAAGGCACGGAATACCGATGATTGTGGCCACCATAGTGCAGCATCTCCTCTGTCTTTGCGCACTTGGATGAAGTGGTATAAAATTGGCGAATAAATGTCATGTGAAGTCGCTGAAGATGGAGCCTTGAAGGATGGTGAATGGCAGATTTCAAGTTAGCCTGGGTCACGACCAGATCCGGAGAACCAGATTCCATGCTGGCCGCCAATGACAAATCCTGAAAATATTTCCCTACCATCCTGGCTACTCCAAGGCTGCTCCCAGTCTGCTCGAAACCGTGCCACCACCGTCAGAGAACCTTGGATGACGGAAGACCTAAACAAACTTTCGACATCACGGAGCATGTTTGCGTCAAATGAAGGAAACCGCGTCAGGAGCCACGTCAGGAGTCTGCGTGGAGGCCACGATGCTGCCATAGCACGCCTCGAGGAGTGTTGGCAGCAGAAGATCGGACCACGCCACTCGCCGTTCGAATCCTGGAAAGGCCCACTCCCAACATACAGAATCCCACGCTCGAATCCTTTCTGTCTGATGGACCACAAAACAATGTCCACGGACTTTCCAACAAGAGTGGTCGCCAAGGATAGCATATCAGACGGTTAGCTGAAGGCAGCAATAACCAACCAGGCAGCTAAGACTTTTCCGTTGCATACAAGACTCCATGCTTGCCTCCTCGGACCCTCAGGCGGGGACGCGGAGCATTTGAACGAGCGGGACATCTGCCCTTTCCTGAAACACTGGCCCTATGTTGACCGTCTCAGGTCTGCCTGTGTGTCTTGATATAACGGACATGGAACATGGCTGGCGAGCTTGAAATATTTGCCAGCTGCTCTAAAGTCTTTTCCTTCGCTTAATTCTGCACAGATGTGGACAAGCTGAGTGCCCGGCATTTAAAAGCAGAAGACGGAGCAGCAGGGGACCACGAATTCGAGAGTCTCCAACACAGAGGTCACGACAGTCCTAGACCCCCCAAAGCAACTATTTTGGGGTCAACGCTCTGACCGGCGCATCTTGAGGCAAATATATCTGACGACGGTCAGATGTTTACCAAAGACGATGGCCCAGAGGCAGGGTCTTCAATAAAACGGTCACCACATCTCTTCCGGCTTGCTAAGGATCCTCGACTCTGGTCAACACCGACGCTCAATCACGCCCACAGATATTGAAGCCTCAGCAACGATGAACGAGCTAATTCAGGACTTGCCAATCGGCGAGCAAGCCGAAAGAGAGTAAACTGGCTTGGCCATTCTCACAATGCAGCCGAAAAGCGTCATCTGTGAAGCTTCCTGTCCGCTATGGCGACGTATCTTATAGGCAGAGTGACGGATCGCAGGCGAGGAGCATGTAGGCATAGTGGTATTCCACACCAATCTCTAGAGAATCAGAAGAGGATGCCCAGGGCAATCACCCTATCTACGCCGCCTAGCTCCGCTTCTTGGCTTCGGCCTCGTAGTCTTACATTATCCTGGCATCTATTTACAGGTCGATGCTGATGAACCAACTGTTCGTCAAGGACAACCGTTAACAGAGAAACAAGTTTCGGTACTAATAGCGTCCAATCCACTCAAACCAGGCCAGAATTCCCAGGCGCCAGAGACCCAGACAGCAAGAGTATAAGGGCCGGACCACCACCGTCCGATATTCTTCACCAATTCGACGAGAGCCGAATATATTTCCGATCGAGGCCTGGGCTTGGATGACAGAAATCGAAGAGTCTGCATATCTCCTGTGTCCACATCTCTAATGCTTCGGTGTAGACAGGACTGCGCAAAGAGCGAGAGAAGTGACAGCCTGGTATATCACTGGTAATATCCCCCTCTTCCTCCACGGCATTGGTCTTGATCTTATTTTCCTGATTTGATTCCTCGGCCTGTGGCGGTGTGGAGTTGTTCCCGTCAACCAAGTTGTGTCATTCCGAGGCAGAAAGGGAACTTGGGAACAGGACGTTTCGTAGAATGAGGCAGTGATCATGGAGCTTCTGCCAGAGAGGTGTCAGCGGAGACTTAGGGGTGATCAACAGTCAATAACTTGGAAAACCCTGATGTACTTGCATTTCCGACGAAAGGAAGCTGTACGAATGAATAATGACATTATTCGCCTCGATCGAGAATATCCTTCCTCTCCTCCCCAGGAGAAGCATCTGAGTTCAGAGCCGATCGACTGACAGCGCCTTGACCTGGTCATCTGGCGTGTTTCGCTGCGTTGTCGAGATTGTCGAGCTCTCGACAGTGGCGAGGCCGAGCTCCTCTCTGAAACACGCAAGGGTGTAGCTGGCCATGTGAGTAACCAGTAAGATCTTCCCGTAACGACGAAGATGGCGTTAGGGTCATGTGAAGATTGTCGAGTGGTTTAGGAGGCCTATAGTCTCCATGCCGATCGCAAGGCTTTTGACACATGAATCTCGACATCGATATTCTCTGGTCTCCCCGCTATCCGCGGTAAACGATATCTCGAGGCGTTCAGGTTTGTTGAAGGCAGATTGACAACAAGGAAGGCTGGGAACGAATCTGGCTCGATGTTTTGTCACCTGGGTGTTGGGGATCCAAGTCCTTGATTGGCGGCAAGCTTCTACAGAGATGTCAGAAGTTAAGCCCAAGGGCGATTCAGGGATTGCGAATCTTACACCCACTCCTTGTCGCGTTTCGTTGTGTAGGTCATCCTGAGTGGCGAAGGGGGCAGTTCCACATGGGAAACAATTTGGTGGGGATCCTCTCTGTATCACTTTCTCCACATCAACGTCGGCGCTGCCAATCTCGTAGATCTCTGGAGTCCACCAGCGTGTTTCCAGATCGGTCTGTCACGACCAATAGGCCAAGAACATATCTCCACGACCAAATCTGTCCCTGCGGTATGCAATGGAAAGGTGGAGTTGGCGGCGATGACCGTCCACGTTCCACCTCAGGCAGTTGATGTAGTCGGGGGCTTCGATCAATCGCAGTACTGGTGCAAACAAAACATCCGCAGGCATGTTTGCAACTCCTTGCATGGAGAGGTGGACAGAGGCCTATCTTGCAGCCATGTCAGCAGACGGGTAATCAAAGCCCGCATCTTCCTGCACCTGGGGATATCGGGATGAAGAGAAGATGGGCTCAACATCGACTGGCATCGTTCGATGCCCATCCACCTGTCCAATTCTTTGTCTCGTTCTATGGTAATGGTGTCGTGGCTTTGATGCCCGAGAGCCGACTCCCACACGCGGTCCAGATAGAGAGCGAGACAGGCGATGATAAATGTACCTAAACGCTGGACCCCCGGTACAAGGACAACAAAGACCGGATGCAAGCACAGAAATGAAAAAGGAAAACGCTGACCAGATTTGGCTCTCTGGCTTCTGCCTGCTGAACACACGGCCAAGATACGACAGGGTCTAGATGGAACTTTCCACCGCCAGTCAGGGGTCCACTTCACACAGAGCAAAACACAAACACAAAAAAAGATAAAGGATCAAATTGTGCAGAGGAATCGGCCGCTGCAGAATTCGAACCTGTGAACCAAAGGTTCTGATGATGAGCCCTGCTGTTCAAGTTAGCGTTGCGTTACGACCCGTCCTCCCCCTCCTCATCCTTCACTCCCACTAACACCCTCTCAAAGGGCCCATCCAAGCGCGACTCACTCGCCCTCGTCGCTAAGGACGGTCAAGTTGACCAGACAGGTTGTGTCAAGCACGGTGTGTCGTTATCCCGCATTAGAGGCGTTCATCGCAGCGTGCGACAAGGACTTGTTAGCCAAAGCTCCCTCTCTTTCTCCTAGCTAACCGCTGCCCCAACGCCGTCGTGCCCCGAGAGGCGACAGAAATTCTGAAACTGAAAAATATATCCTTTTGGGATGTTTTTTCTTGGCGCGGTGAAAAGAGCGCAAGGGTCCGGTGTTGAGTATGCTCCAAGAATGGTCCTGCCGCCACAGCCACATGCAGCAGCCAGCCTGGGCCTCACGACAGCGTGTTCATTTTGTCTGGTATGGCTGCAAAGGCCAGAGCAGTGTCAGATCGAGTCGGCTTGGTGCTGCCGCACGACCGCGGTGGCAGGTGATGTTCTTTGTCGCGTGAATGAATCACACACTAACATATCTCGAGACCAGTGTTGACGGGCCTTACCTATGTTGCGCAGCATCTCAGCATCCTCTTTGCAGTGGTAGTGCTAGCCACGACACATGTTCCTGAGATAGTATGGTCCACGAATTTCAACATAGGCGACGCATGCCCCGACGTGTCTTTCCCAGCGGCGGCGACCGGCCAAGGATTGGTACGGATACAAAGAAGTGTCGACGGAACAGTTTCATCGATGCTCCATTCTTTCCGGGATGAGCTGTGTTTGATCCTGTCACATCCTAAGATCATGGCATCCATGGTGGGCACCATATCTGTACCGTTCCGAGGTGTGATATGCTTACTAGCATTCATATGGTCGTCCATCATGAGGTCTTGTGGGCCGGATGGAGAATACCAAAGGAACGTTCTCAGACTGCAGACATTCGGTCGGGGACGGACCTTCCGGACCTGGCAATCCAAAGGTCTAGGTCCAGGCAATACTTCTGTTGGCCAAACCAAAAGTTGAATCACTTGCAATCCAAAGCTCCAGACAATGTTCGATATGGCGACATCTGTTTGCCAAACTGGAAGCTTCCCATCCGGTTCTCTTCACGGCATCACGCTACCGTTTCGGCGGAGAAGGGGGTGAGACATTCCCCATCTGTCTCTGATCAGAGAATTCGATCTCGAGGGTCCTTGCGATTATGGCGTACGGTCATCTGTACTATGACCAAGCGGCGGGTGTGTCGATTAAATGCCGATGTCCATTGGTGAAGCGGCGGCCGCAGCCGGAGAGCCAGTCTCGACCTTCAAGTGGGTCTACAGCTTTTGGCATCCCAACTGACTGACAGCTGCCACCTGCAAGCCCGTGCGAGATGAGAGAGAGTGCGGGATGGTGAGTATCACTGTTATTGCATTATGCCGGAGCAGCACAAAGGAATGAAGCTGAGCATGCTTATCTTGGGCAGAAGAGAAAAGTAGGTGCAGAAGAAAAGACATGGGATGGTTGGACGAGAAGAATGGAGACCAGTCTCCAAAGAGCTCGTACAGCATCAGATTCATTTATTCCATCGTTCAAAGGAGACAATCCCTCATTTCAGCTCCATTGGAGGTGAGGATAATGACAGCCGGCTATTACGGATGGAGTCTAGCGTACTTCTAGATTCTCCGCCGGGGGAGCGCTGACACCGCAATCATTCCCTGCCATCATCCGATGCCTTTGATTATGAACCATAGGGTTGTAACAATTGACGAGGCTAATGGATTGAGAATCAATATCTCTCAGCACGGTCTTGTATGACCTGCTTTGAACGAGCTGTTTGACAAGCCCTTCAACATAAAAGTCAGGATCTTCCAGAACAACGGCATCATTGGATGAGTCTCTAGTCTTTCTGGATTCCGCAACATGTTGCCACCGTCAAAGGTGCCGTCAATTTCCTTTGCTGGAGAGCTCCGCAAGGTGACTGAGACCTATCTAACCTAGTCCAAGAGATCGAGATCAAATAAAACAAAATATGGAATTGGACGGATCGATGGTTCAAGTTCCGGTCGTGAAGGTATACGCCAACACCGTAGCAGCCACACTCTATTCCTCTTTCAAGTTCTGAAGACGAACTTGAAAGGACGATCCTGGCAAGGCCATCGTATCCCCGTTGGCATCGTAGGCCAGCACCCACAGTCAGACCGAATGTGGAGCTTATTTTTGTACACGAACGCACATGTGCCATTCCTATGCAAACCTTGGTATCACCAACCTTGCTTCCTCATTCTCCTAATCCGGTCACACTCAGCAATGAACCCTTCCCGAAACAACATCCGCCACCGCCTCATCCGGTCATTCTTTCTCCGCTGGCCTCTCCTCACGTGTGTCCTCTGGCTAATCTCATCCCGCTTTACGTTATTGTCCATGCACTTGCGTTCCAGCATGCGGAAGGCCCGTGTCAAGTCGCCGAGCCCGCCGATTTCGATCGAGCGGCCCAGGGTCGGTTTCAGCCTCAGGGCGATCGAATCCAGCTCGGCGCGTCGGCTCTGGATATCGGCGTCTATCAATTCGTTGTACAGATTGTTGGTCACGCTGGCTTCTCGGCTTTTGCGGTGGACGGCGTCGATCGCGCTGTAGATGTCCGTCCTCGGCGGGATCAGCTCATTCATTCGCCGGGCGATGTCGTCGTTGGTGTCAAAACGCGATCGGAAGTTCGAAAAGCGGCGGGGTGGAGAGCCCGAAGTAGAGCTACGGTTTGATTCCCGTTTCTCTTCGGCCGCGGGTGGTGATGCCGATTGTGATGATGTCGCTTGAGGAATCCCTGGGTCGGTCCGTTGACTCTGTGGTGCACTGGGCGAAGGTGCAACCTTGTGGGCGGACTGCGGGGTCGGCGGTGTACTTTCTTGTAGTGGTACGGCCGAAACAGAGAAGCTTCGCCAGGAGCCGAATGTCGTGGGCTGTGGCGTTTGTCTCACGGATCGAGGTGCGGTGAACCAACTTCGCGACGCCGTCGGTTGGTAGACACATTCTCGGGGCTTCAATAGCGTCTGCCGCACGCAGGCCTGGAAGACCTTCCCGCCCTCCATGGTTGAGGTTGATGATAACGATGTGGAAAGGTGGTGGAGGTAAGCTTCAGTTTTGCGAGTCGATTGGCGTTGAACAAATTCCACAGCTCGGCCACGGTTGACCAATCACAGGCGGCAATCTTCGGAGAGGCCAAAGCAAGCAGGTGTGCCACCCGCAGCGAGTATGGCAAGACATGAGATGACCTGTACAAGCAGTCACTTGCTGCCACTCTGCATACGTGTGCGCTGTCGCATTCCATTCACGTCCAGATTCTCTCGGACCATGTCGTCCTCCAACCACGCACCCATAACGATATCCTCTCTTACCTACTTGTCCGCCAAAGACCTCGCCCCGCTCCTTCTGGACCAAACCACGGCGTCCAAGATCGCCGTTATCGACGTTCGGGATTCTGACCACATTGGTGGCAACATCAAAGACAGCCACTGGATCCCACTTCACCAACTCGACACGCGGATCCCAGAGTTGCTGCGCACGATGAAAGACAAAGACAGAGTTGTGTTTCATTGCATGCTCAGCCAGCAGCGGGGACCCAGAGCGGCCTTGATGTACGCCAGGGCGAAGCAGAGGGCCGAGTTGAAGGTGACCGAAGAAAGCGAGGATGGGGCAATCAAGCAGGAGGTTTGTGTGCTGGAGGGCGGATTTGGATCGTGGCAGGCCCGGTTTGGTGAAGATCCCAGATTGACAGCAAATTATCAGCAAGATCTATGGCAGTGAGAGGGAATGCTGTGGCACTTGCTTCCCCGACCTCATACGTCCTTGACCCTGAGCGGGAAGTTGAAGCAAAAACACCTGTCTGCAATCTCTCGACGATCCCAAGACATGTATCGAAAACGACTCAGTATTGACTCGGCTCACTACACTCTTAAATGCAGCCTCAGATCAGCGCAAATTTCTTCCAACTTTCCGAACAAAACATCCACATCTCGCCATGGACGACATGGAATTGAAATTTCGAGGCTCGCCCTCGACGCCACAAACCGAATTTCACCTGCCTGCGTGTCTCCGTATCGAATCTCGGTCTTTAACAATCAATTTGTTCGAGCGCCGTCACATTTATCATATATGTTCCACGGCTTGGAATGATCTGATCCTTCGGACGTCGCATCATCCTCTTCTCCAGAGGTGTGCTTCGTGGAGACGGCTGGCGGTAGCCCTGGCTGGCATCAGACCTGGCTGGCATCAGACCTGGTCTAAAGGAGAGGTTTTCCAGATAAGATGATGAAAACTGTGGACACAGGTCGGTAAAAAAGGATCTCTCTTTGGCTTTGCTTGACCGAGGCAATATCAGAGATCCGGGAGAGAAAGGACTGCGAGCCCTGGAGGCAGAAGAAGTTGGAGGTAGGCAGGTATCCGTCTATACTCCATTGAAGACACATATTCAATTATGGCCAGGGCGAGAGTCTGGATTATATTTCGGTCTCCATTGATTTTCTGGGACCAGGGAATGGCTACTGCAAAGACTCTGCCGCCCAGCCGCCGAATTAACCTACAGGCGCCCAACTCCAATCAACGTCTGCTGATGTGCTCAAAAATCAACGTCCATTGGGTGGCACAAATCACCTTTTTCATGACCAGAGTGATCCTGCTCAACAAAGACCTCGGTTCGAGATCGCGATCCACGGTCAGGCTGAGTGAATCGTGGCGGTCATGGCGTCTTGGACGCTGCGGTACATGAAGATCAGATTGTCGTGACGGGGATGTCGGTGGTGGTTCTCGCTCCCTGGGAATTGTACCACCTGCGAAGCATTTCGTCCTCTATTCGTTTTGCTTCTTCCGCACGACCAGAGTGCACAAGAAGATCGCGCAGGTTTTCGAATGCACCCCATGTGTGAGCATTGTGAATTCTGCTGTACTTTAGTCGACCATCCAGCGCTTCACGCAAGAGCATTTCGGCCATGTCCGTGTTTCCGACCTCGCCATAAAGCTTCCCAAGTCTTCGTATCAACACGAGTCGGTAGGCTTGCAATATCCTTGGAGGGTTTCCCAGTCGTTGAAGAGCGTCTTCCAGATGGACAATGGCCTCTGGGTAATTGCCCATCTCTTCGCAGGCTCGTGAGAGGACGACGAGGCAGTTAATGGTCAGAAGGTCATGGCGGCCCATGATCCGTTCCGACGCGGGCCGGCACATTTCCAGGACCTTGATGACATCGCTGTGATGGCCCTTCTTGAGCGAGTGCCAGGCCCAGTAATACGCATTGACCAGCACGTTGGGATGGTTATCGCCCCACAAGAGCTTGATTTGGTGGTGAGATTGTTCAAACTTGGAACCGTACTTTTCCACGTCGGCCGCGTTCTCCGTGCAGATGGCCAGGGCGTAATGAAATGGGGATCCGTAGGTCAAGTTCGGGCCCATGACTTCGTCGATGACGGCGCAGCTCTCGCTCAGAAAGTCTTGCAACTCCCGACCTTTGTCATTGCAACCGAGAACGGTGACCATCCAGCTGAGGCATGGGAAGATGAACTGGTTATTGACATCCTGCCTCAGCATCAATCGAAACGCTTCCATTGCCGTGTGCTTGGAGAGGACCGGGTTTCCGTTCGTTTCGGCGTCCGAGAAGCATTGGCAAAAGTAGGGCGCCGCCCATTGGCTTGCGGTCAGCTTGGGGGCATTGGGAGCAAGAAAAGGCATTCCGCTTTCATTCTGGCCGAGCACACTCGAGGCTGATGCGTGATAGCCGTCAGGCGTCGCGCTGAGCGACATCCTGCCCAACGCTTGGATCGTCTCTGCAAAATCGAAATTCTCATGGTAATTGGAACCAAACTGCCACCGGAGATGTATATTGTGCGTCAGTCGTTCTGTGGAGGAGGTGTAGGGACCACCGGATACCGGTTTAATGTCCAGTCCCAGTTCCTGAAGCCCGGGCAAGGCACCAGTGTGTGAAGATGGATTATGAGCAACCACTGGGGCTCGAGGACTGTCCCCCAGTTCCAAAGGGCCAGAGAGTGATCTCGCAGGATGATGATAATGATGATGATATTTTTCTTTTTCATCTTCGTCATCATCATCTTCTTCTTCCAGGCTTTCACCATCCGCCTCGTCGTCATGTGGTGGGATCAAAAATGTCCCACCGGACGCCGACATGATGGATGGAGAGCCCGGCTCCGCCTGAGGGCAAGAGTGGAAATATCCATCGGAGCCCTGGCACACAGGAGGGGTCAAGCAGCGGACATCAGCATCACGGAGAATTTCTTGTGCTCTCTCCACGCTCGGCCAGGAAATTTTCCTTCTGAGGTTGGGACGTTTGATTTCCTTTTGAATGTTCTGTGGCTTGCACAGCTTTCGGGTCTTGCGGATGGGAGCATCAAAAATGGTGTCCAGGTTCTGGGTGGTCCGGTGGTGATAGACGACCTGCATGGCGACGTAGAGCTCCTTGGAGATCTTTTTGCGCATGAGATCCCATTCTTTGAACCTGCTCTTGAGCTGTCTTGGCGTGATGAAGCGGAAGGCCGGCTCAGGCTTCAGAATCGCACAGATCTGTTCGCACGTTCGGTTCTGCTCCAGATAGAGGTCGAGAATGAGTTCCTTTTTCTCCTCCCATGCCTGCTTGGAAGGGAGATGACCACGTGACGACGACGCCATGATGACCGGCTGTCCTCTCAAGCGGGTGACCATGATGACGATGACTTTCTGACAAGAGGTGTCTGAGGAGCGAGCTCAAGTGAAATGGAGAGGATAAGTGAGACAAGGCTGGATGGTGCCAATCATCCTTTCCTCCCGCTGGGAGAGGGGTTCAAAGATGGAGGGTCGTGGCGGCACGCAAACGGGGGAACAGAAGGAACGGACATTGCCAGCCGCTCTCAGCCGCCGAGTGCAACTAGGGAAGTGGGTAAGCCGGGACCATGGACACTCTTCTTCGGTACTTTGTCACACAAACGTGGACGCCTATGATAGGTGATGCGGCCTTTTCTGAGGTGCGAAGGCCGCCTTGCAATAGAGGCGTTTAGCACTAGGAGGCAGTTCCGCTGGACGCGTCCGATGGCGGTTGGCCCCACCTCATTCAGCCATTCATCCCATTCGATCCTGCCGATCTCCAGCTCCTTAGGAGGTCCTTTTGGCGCCCAAGAGCTCTCCAATTTACATGGTTTAGTCTCAATTCGGTGTAGTTGTATTGATATGAAAAATCCTCCCAGCCATGTCGTCAGGCTGATCCTCAAGCCGGCGATCGGACAGTGAGTGATGGCAGAGTCCGCTGTGGACAAGAGAGCTGTGGATGAAAAATGCACTGTACAGACCATAAAGAATATCGGACTTCAATGTTCAGAAATAAGGCCGCCATGGGATTGACCCGGAACCGTCTGTTCTTTGAAGCTGCCCACGCCCGTCTCGGTCTCCAGGAAGGTGAACCATGGATCGATCTTCACCGCCTTTAGTAATGGCACAGACCCTGGGCAATTTCAGGCCGGTGGTCGATGTCCGAGGAGCTTGTCTTTCGCGCTTGGGGTTCCCCAACACGATTGCGGTTGCCTCACCGGCCATTGAGGAGCGTGATGGGTAATCCACGCCCATGAAATGGCTGCTCCGGGAACCTCATACAAAGTCATACGTGGTTGTCGTCTGAAACGTCTGGTGGGGCGAGAAACCTGATCGGGAGGGGGCCGAGACAGAGAGGTCACGTCAACAGGCGCGTCCAAGACTGAGGGACACAGAGGTGCTAAATGATTGTAATGAAAAGGTCGAACAGGTCACATCCCCCAGGCCGCAACAGACTCGACCTTCGGGCGGAGGAGGGCCGCAAAACAGGGATGGAGAAGCAACTAAGAGGTGACAACAAAGTCACGCGCATGCAGGAAGCAGGTCGGAAGCGAGGCCGACCAGCCAGCAGGGGATGATGGAGGAGGGCTGGTTGGGTGGATGTTGTGCTACATCCTGGCATTCGACGCCAGAAAGCCAGGCAAGCGAGAGCGAGCAGTAGAGACAGGGCACCTGGTGCACGAGTGCAGCGCTTAGGCATGCAGTCAGGTGGGCCCGCTTTGCCGAATCTGCCCAATTTCGGCCCAATGCCAGCGTCTCGGTCTGCCATTCAATCGAGGCGAAATTCTTCGCTAGGGGAACGGCCATGACGTGGGTCTGCGTCTGCGGCCCGGGTACAAAGTACCGTCTGAGCACAAAGTCCCCAGGAGAGCAGCACGACGACGACTTGGCCGGAGAGGGTGTTGTTCGCCCAACCGGTCTCAGAGCGTGAGCCGTAGGGGAATCTAGAGGCCCCGTCGAGATCGAGTGCCTTTGTAGAAGAATGTTGCCGCAAGAGAGTCGGGGGCTGCCCCTGGGTTGCTTCACACTTGGTCGACCATTCAATGCCGGCTTGCCGCGGTGACCAGGTGGACCAAGAAACGACGGCTCCATCAGTGGCACAGCCAACCGAACTTAGTTCATCTCTCTGTCGTGCTGGCGTGGATGCAACAGGACCTGCCAACAGTCCACACATTATCCCGCTAACTGCGCCGTCTTCTGCCAGCTGTCTCTGGTGAGAGAAAGAGGAATGGATGGATGGCCCAAAGCCATCCGGCTCAGTGCCAACGGTCCCACGACATTCCCCGGCTGGAGTCAAACTGCGCATCCGCAAAGGACGTGCGGGTGGGACTGGGAATCAAAGGTCCCGACTGCGGTGGGCCGATGGCTATGCTTGGGTGAATATCCGTGAAAACGATCGGCAGACAAGGCTGTAGTCCAAACCTTAACTCCGTACGGCACATTCGTTTGGTCAGGAGAGAGGAGCGCGACTGCACGCGTGTGCCACAGACGCAGAGAAGGAAAAGGAGATAAAGAGAAAAGCCAGTGATAAATCCATATAAGCATTGGTTCCGCACACATCCACCCGACATCGTGAGCGCTGTTGTTGGCCCAATCCCGTACTCTTCCTGTCGCGCTGAAATGACCGCCGACCGCGACCGCTACGGCCGTGCCAGAAGAGCCATTCATCATGACACACCGGGCAACGGTTTCTCCACGGCCGGCTTGGGAGGTGGCGCCGGTTCTGATGGTTTTTTGTCGCCAGGTTTGGGATCATCTTTGCCACAGGCACGGGAGTGCAAGCCTCGTTCCTCGTCCTCCGGCGCGCAGAACGCCCGCGAGGAAACCGTGCTCCATCCTGAGTGAAAGACAAAGTCAGATGGCAATAGGAAGCGGGAGAAATTGTCATGCCTTACCAGCAAGATCCCTGCGCCCATGCCGGGGAAGCGAAGCAGGTTGAGGGCTGAATGCTGCGGACGATATCAAGTATTAGTATATCGTATCAGAATATGGACAGATCAAACCGGCCTCGCCGCCGGCCATGCGTCGGTGTGACCAACCGTTATTTCCAGGACCAGCCATGGGCCCTTGGGCGGCGCCCCGGCCCAACATACCCGTGTGAGTACGACTCCTGGATGGCATGATGGACAAAAGTGTGACAACTGAAGCAGAACGCGGCTTGAGCACCGAGGGGAAATGGCAGTTTTTACAGACAGTCTCGTCTGAAAGACACTGAGGGTCGAGGCAGAGCAGAGCAGAGCAGCCTCTTAAACTTGAATGCCCTAGCCTGTCCAGTCGTCCGTGATGGCCCAAGCTGTAACGCCATTCCGGACAGGGGTGGGACTCCAATCCGGCAGAGTCTCCACAAACAGGCTTATGCAAATTCTCGCGTCTGGAGCCGTCTCCAGCGTGCTTCATGAGGTGGTCGAATGATTCTGAAGCAGAGTCGCGCTTGTATCTCCCCTCAGAAGCCGTTGGCAGAGTCGTGGGACCTGTGCTGGTCGGTTGACATGGTCTCCTGGGTCTCGGGGGCACTATCATGTGCGTACTTTGTACTTTGTCCTTGCTCGTTCCAGTTAGGATTTCCAGGATCTATGCAGACCCCGACCGGCCTCAGGCGTAAACGTGGCAGCCGGTCGTGTGCTGGCTAACCGCTGCGTGGACAGTCGTCACGCATGTCCAATGGCTGGAGTAAATTCTCGCCGGGGGGTGGGCGGAAGGTCGTCACCCTTATGCAACGTGCTGGGATGCAGAGCCATGGCCGATTTCATGGTCTCCTGCACAACCGACGGTCGATGTCCATGAACAGCTGACATCGATCAGAACCTCTCCATCACCGAGCCGAACAATAGATGTTGACGCCATCCAGAAACCAGCCGGGCTCCGATTCGGTTGCCGGCGACGGCCAGCCCAGAAATGCTGTCATCTCATTGGCTTGTCGTTGATTTGCAGCGCTCCAGAGCCCATGGATGGCCTATGGTCAGTATCAACGTTGTTCATTGTCGGTGACACAGTGTCTGCACAGGTCGACGGTCTGGCGCCGAGAGAGACTCTGCACGGACGAGCGAGTGGCATTCAGCGACCTGGATAAAAGGCAATGGCCGAGAAATTCGCTTCCTCCTGGCCACGCAGAAAGAGACGGTGGACATGCTCCAACGTGAGAACCGTCTTTTCGGTGGAGAACAATGTTCGGGGAGAGCGGATCGGCAAATATCAGTCTCACATCTCATTTCTTTCTGAGAGACGGTATTGCTGGGGGGGATTTGCAGACGGGCTCTGGTCAGGCTCGGACCGCAACGCTGTGTGGTCCAATCCGAAAAAGAAAGCTTCAAGAAGATTCCATGTCTGGAGGGCCAGTGTTGGGAAATATCCAGGTTTGAATCCGCTGGCATGACCGGGGAAGACGCTTCCAAAAACTCACCACAGTCGGCCACATGGAAGGATTGACGTCACATACCTCATTCACACGGATTGAGGATATATCAGGCATGGTGTATGGCATGATATCAGACACCCATCCACCATCGATGCGTGTCGAGAGAATCGATCGATCCACGGATGCAAGGAAGAACCGGCAGCAGCAACAACACCACCGAAGATTGACTGCTCCATCACAAGGCTGAGACGGTCCAGCTGGGGCCAAGTCCAAAGCATTTCGTGTCGAGTGAAGATCGGAGGAATCGAGAAGGGGGAACGTCGATAAAATAGAGTTGCAAAAGGCTCGGAGCAACGGCCGGAGGAAAGGGGCGGTCTCCGCGCCTCCCCAAGAACAGAATGGCGGGTCAAGCAACATTCTGGAGCAGGAATAGCGGCACGGCAAAGCACAGTCTGTCCAAGGCGCAGGCAGCGTGGCTATGACGCCTAAACAGGGCGCCTGGGTTCATGCCTGGTCTGCCGTTTGTGCTGCATGGACCAAGCTGGACGCTCTCGGCCTGGTCACCGCCAGTCAGTATGCCCTCGTGATGGACAGGCCGCCTACCCACAGCTTCCATTTGTTGCCAGCAGCAGACTGGTCGGCCATGTCCTTGCAGAGCCGCAGCGCGAGGATGTCGTGATACTGGTGAGTGGCAGAATTTCTGAGAAGGGGTGACCGTCCCTCCCAAACGTCCTGGCTGGCAGACTGACCGTGCGATGCGACAGATCATCCATCTACCGCCCGCCGCCGATGGCCCTGCAATGGTATTAGACATGCTCCTTCTATTTGCCCCCCTCCGGCGACGCACTAGTCTTGTGCATTGCAGAACGCTCAGGTGACACAACGATCCCATCGATTGGGTAATGCAAGCACCTCAGTCGACAAGCCGAAAGCTGCCCGAATGACATGTCGCTCTCATACCTACCCTGCCAGGTATGTTGCGTTGCCTACAGCACGATAGAACCGACCCACTGACGGGCATGACTCGTGAAGACTAAAAAGAGTCGCCTCTCATTCGGCTCCATTGCTCTTTAATACAGAGCGGTGAAGGCGTGATGCTTCAGCTCCACGTCCGCTCCGGCCTTATTCCAAGACCTGCCGAATGCGCGGGGCCACCAGAGACAGAAACGGGAAAAAAGGGAGCACTTGTCTGATGGTGGGAATATCTGAACGTGGTACAATTCGATGGCGTACATTCCCCATTGCGGCCAAGATGGTAATGCCTTTCCCTCCGGCAGCCCCCTACGACATTGCTGAGTGCAGCGAGGGCGGTGCTGGTGGTAGGGAAGATGCCTCCCACGGAGGTCACCCTGGATCTGACACGTTCACAAATTTTCAAGATAAGATTTGGACACTTCCACAGCTAGGGAACCGCGACAGTCACCTTCTTGCGGGGATGGGGGAAGGCTCTGCTTGCTTGCAACCCCTTCCCCCGGTGAGTGTGCTGATGCAGGGGGTCGAAATGCTTGCGCTCCTTAAGATGGCAGCTTGACATGTCGTCTCACTTGACCTTGGATTTCATCAATGCAAGCTTGTGAGACATTGCCTACCGAACTTTCTCCTGCACCGGATAGCGCCACTTTTTTCCCTTCTCAACAGGCGCACTTTTTCTTCTCAACAATCTTAAATGTTTATCGTAAGCCAACCGATCTCTGTCATTCCATCTTCGTTCATTCTCCATGACCCGATTCTCTGCTGCACAAATACCCAATTGCCTTCCAAAAAGACCGTTCACCAAAAGAACTTGTTGAAATTTTGCGCAACTTGTGGCCCGCGGGAAGTCTTGTCTTGCTGTCTTCAGAACGCTAAAGGCCCATGTGGCAAATTGGATTCATCTACGATCGTGCGCTATAGACAAGGAAATTCACCTTGTACAGATGCATATATCGATTGTGATGTTGCATTCGACTGGGAGGAGTGATCTAAAACCTAACTCTGACAGCCTCCCTGTAACCAGAGGCAATAGGGACACTGAATTTAATAGGGCGTCTCTATGCAGTCTCGCGTGAACGCGAATGCTGCCAGAGGTTATATCTCTCTACACCACTTTCCCAATTGTTCGCCCACACCCACGCCCACGCTGCCCAACTTCTCCTTCACCGCCCACGCCACTTCGTCAAGACTGACGTCCACACGCCACATCCTCGAATCCGCATTCTCACTCGCCCCATCCTCACCCGGACCGACTCCAAGACCGGTGACAGGCACGATGACCTCCCAATGACCAAGATCTTCCCACGCGTGTCGAGCCGTCTCTTTGCTCCACATCCTCAGGCCCCCTCCAGTCACCATGAGTCCTGATGCTGAGCGTTGAGTCTTGGAGCGCGTGACCAGTTCAGCATAATGCGAGTAGACAAGATTGAAGTTCAGAGCCGCGAGGTTGTGGATCGTGTCGAGCCGGGCGGCGGCGACAAGAAGAGAGAGATGCAGCGTCGGGACGTCAGCCAACATCTCGAGAACAGAAGGAGGTGATCCTATCGACGACGCTCGGAGGTCAGAGTCGGCCGTCTTGCTGGCTGTGAGATTTTCCGGCAGCGAGACGGTTGCCAGTGGCAGATATAATGCGGTCGTCAGGTCTGGAATCGACTTTGTCGTGTAGAAGATCTGTTGAACGAGAGCCTGGACAGAATTCGAGGGGAGGAACTTGGTCTGCTGAAGTCAGCCGCGTGTCATCACGTCGTTCACCTCCAGGAATACCTCAATATATTCATTCCATCTCTTTCGCCATTCTAGATCGGCCTCGGGCACGCCAACTGCATCGTGCCCGTTCACAGGCAAGCATACAATCCCCCTGACAGCCTCCCGAAACGCAGACAGGCTCTTCATACCCGGCACATGGACCCAGCGATGACTGAAACGGCTTTTGACGCGCTTCTCAAGGCACTCGACCACGTCCATGCGCGTGCTACAACCAACAACAGCGATCGGCGCTTTCCGGGCCTGAGCGATGTCGAACAGGTTGTACAACAGCGTTTGTCGGGGATGTGTCGTGAACAGATCGAACTCGTCCAGGACGAAAATCACACTTTTGGAGGTCGTCTTGACCACCTCGTCGACGGCCATGCTTTCTGCCTCGGCCAGCTCATCAGGTTGGGATAGGACACTCAGCAGTGATGCCATGGTGTCCGCGTAACTCGTCACTTCACCAGTCTCCTCCTCCGCCACATGCATTTCACGACCGAGCTGGCGCCATATCTCTCGCAGTGCCAGCTTGTCGTCTGTTTGGAGAAAGCCATTGAGCCGGATAATGTGAAAGTCATCCGGGTGTTTGGAATTCAGGTCTTCCAGCGCCGTGTTAACCAGAAGGGATTTTCCAGAACCCCGGGCCCCCAGGAGAAGTAGAGAATTCGACTCGCCCGCTGTAATAGTGGCAGAGAGAAGAGCATGCAAAGTGTTATACTGCACGTCCAGGTGGGCCATGGGGGTCCTTGTAGAGGAGGTCAGCCTGGACAATACTTTGGCTTTGATCGTGACAAGGTGAGGATCGTCCTCGACCTCCGGATTCTGCACTTGTTGGAGAACAGGCTCCAGCAATGCAGGATCGGGGAGTCTGTCCTGCGTCTCCATATCTCTGAGGATGTCTTCTTCCTCATCTTCCTCCTCGTCGACAGCTTTTTCAGAAACGTCGTCGTCGATGGCACGAATCTCGGCTTCAAAGCGTTGAATGGGACGATCCCTCCCCACCAAGACGTTCTGTAAAGGTAGGCGTAGGTTCCTACCATTCGAAGTTTTCCCCCGTGCTTTTGCATTCGCCGGGTCAATATCTTTGAACCCTAATTGCTCTTCGATCCGCTTTTCATCGAAGATCACCGACTTTCGGGGGCTAACTCTCTTCTCCTGCCGTGAGGGTGTTAAGATTCCTTTGGGCGGCCGCGGTGACCCGGCTGATCCTTTGCTATTCTCCGCTCGATCTTTCTCTTGCAGACCCTTGCTTTTCTTCTGCGCAGGTTTTGGGCTCTCGGGAGGGGCCAGGTCGGAGGAGAATCGCCGTGGACGTCTTCGAGCACGACCGCTTGACCGTAGCTGCACCTCGGTCTCACTTTCATTGGTTTGGTCCTTCTGGTCTGGCACCGTGCTTGCCTGCTGGCTCTCTTCTCTTACCACCGCGGGCGCGGAGTCCGCGACCACACTGGTCTCTGTGCTATGCTCGTTGTCCTGGCCCAGTCTCTGCCGCGGGCCCTTTCGAGTAGAGGAAGACCTCGTGGTCACTTCTGCCGCAGATCTTGTATGGACCGGATTCCTCGATTTGTCGGTTTCCACGGTCGTCAGAGCCTCTGATGCGACTTCTTGATCTTCTCCCGTGACCCCCTGTTGGCAGTTCGTCATCGTCCTTTTTTCCGACAATCTTGGAGACAAATTGAGTCCGTCTCGAGTCGTTTTGTTGCCATCATTTTGCAAAACCGGGACTCCCTCCAGTTCATGGGGTAAAAGAGCGTTTTCGTCCCCATTCACACTGTCATCTTTCGATGCATAGGCCGAGTCATCATTGGCAGCCTTCTCTTCATTTGTCCTCCGACCGAATGGTCTTTTTGATATGGTTGAAAATGTATCCACCAGAGCCGCTGATTCATCTTGAGGAGCTGTGGTCGTACTTAACGTCGTTCTTAAAGTATTGTAGGTACCCGTCTTCCTGCGTTTCGAGGCTCGAGTGGAAGGACCAAAGTATTCAGCCATGACGGATCCCGGAGAACAACCTAGAAATAAAGAGGTTCACGTTGACCAGACGTCAGGGGGGGAAATGACGAGCATTTGGACCAAGAGTTCCAACCGCCTTCAAAAGTGCGCCAGTTCCCCCACATATGCAACAACTTAACGCGTAACGCGTCGGCATACCTTCTCTTAACGCGTCTGCCCTTTCTTTTGCTTGGCATCAGTGTATTCTTATTCACAGCCCAAGCCGTTCGGTTCTTCTACACAGAATTATGGCTCCTCTCCAAAGCTCCCTGCTCGGAGCTTCGACATCGCCAACACCGTCCCCAAATATCGTCGCGCGGGCTAATCCTGACGGCCTTCGCAGCGGCTCTTCAAAGTTCCACTTCGAATGGGTCCGACATGGAACCGGTGTTGAATTCAAAGAGTTGATGTCATATAGCTGTACCGGTGGTCATTCTGTGTATTTTGCACCATGTACCACGTCACTCGCTTCGATGTATTGGGAGGTTATATCCACTCATCAGGGCAAGTGAGCCGCTACGTGTTCATGCTGAATGTTGCTATTGTCGAATGCTGTTGTCACTCGATCGGAATAACATGATCGGCTTCGAATGTAGGGGCACGAGAGCTGCAAGATATCCGAATCCTCCGACTCACAGCCTCGTCGGTAGCAGGACCCAACGCCAGGTATGGGACATCCAGAGCAAAGAAGACCCGCTTCCCAAAAGCTTCAGTGGGACAAAGCCTCGGGCCAGAATGTGGTGGTTTCTGGTCCTGAAGGCCTCGGCCGCCCACAGTCTCGCTCTTTGTTCGGTGTAGTGACGACCTCCACCGGTCATTTTCACAGCAAGACTTCTTCAGGCCGTATGACTCGATGATGGGTATGGTGTACAACTTGGTAGGTTTACGGTCTGCGATAGATGGCATCCGCCATCCTCGACACCAGAGCCATTTCTTTCACGTCGTGGATCCGGACAATGTCTGCGCCAGAGGCTATGCTCGCAGTCACGGCAGCGGCTGTGCCCCAGGTCCTCTGGGCTGCCTCTCGGACGCCAGTAATCTTTCCGATGAATCCTTTTCGGCTCGTTCCCACCAACCAAGGCAGCCCTCGGAGCGTGCGAGATGATAATGGATCGGTTCGAAGTTGATGCAAGCTTCTCAGCAGTTCCAGGTTTTGGTCCTGAGTTTTGGCAAACCCAATGCCGGGGTCGAGAATGATGCGCCATCGAGGGATTCCCGCTCTCTCAGCCGCTTCGACTCTTTCCGCCAGCTCCTTTGCCACGCCCTTCAGGACACCGTCGGGATAGTCTGTCAGCTTCGTCATTGTATGTGGATCCCCTCGCATGTGCATGAGAACGATTGTCTTGCCCATCTGGGCTACTGTCGGGAGCATTTCAGCGTCCAGCACCCCCGATGATATATCATTGATGATATCGGCGCCGGCCTGGATCGTGTGTTTGGCCACTTCTGCATAGAACGTGTCGATGCTGATTGCCACGTCCTCGGCTTCGGGCATTTCTCTGATGGCGCGAACGACCGGCAAGACACGCTCGAGCTCACAGGCGGCGGTCAACAGCTCCGCCATGGGCCGAGTGCTCTGTCCCCCAATATCGATGATGGTGGCTCCGGCTGCGATAAAGTTTCTGACGGTCGCCTGGATGGCTTCGAGATTGGAGCTTGTGTGGCTCCCTCCGTCTGAAAACGAGTCTGGTGTCGTATTCAAGATGGCCATGACATGCGTCTGACGCGACACGTCGGCGGACCGGATGAGGGGCATGCCGGGCATGAGGGCGGTTACAGGGGACATTGACCCGTCTTTGTCCGCGAGGGCACTGAGATGCTGTTGGATGGAGTCATGACTCGCACCTGGTAAAAAGCTTGATGGAAGACGTTCGAACGGGAGGATGCTGGTATCCAGTCAGCGTGAGATCATCTTCGAAGGAAAGTTCTTACTCTGCCAGTGGTCTCAACACAAACTCTCGTTCCAACATCAGCTTGTGTGGCACGTCAAGGCGTTCGTGTCGGATGTGCTCGTGGTTGAAAAGGATAATGTCGAGGTCAAGAGTGCGAGGTCCTTTGGAGATGGTGCGCTTTCTACCCAAAGCATTTTCGATATCTTGGAGCACGTCCAACAGCGCCAGCGGTGGAAGGTCGGTCTCCACTTGGCAGACACCATTCAAGAACGCGCCTTGTTCTTCGTAGTACATCGGCTTTGTTTCATAGAGCCCGCTGACTTTCAACATTTTGAGGCCCCTCTTTTGCATCTCGCCCAAACCGGCTTCTATGTTCCCCACGCGGTCGCCAAGGTTGCTTCCAAAGGCAATTGTGGCCTTGTTGTGACCAGTGTCCACGGAAGACTGGACTGGCTCCATTGGAGAGGGGCGAATTTGGCTATTCCTTGTCGCACAGGACATCAAACGGCGACTCTGGACGAAACCCGACAGCCATATCGACTTTGCAACACCATGTCTTTCCGACCAGCTGATGGAATTGGGATTGGTAGCGTGTCTCGTGGCACGGCCACCAGAATGCATTAAGCGTGCTGACAGCCTCTGCGCGGGTTGGAAACACAGGAGGCGCTTCCAACTGAGCTGTTGTGATTTGCGACCGCTGATCTTGTGTGGACTTGTTGCAACATGGAAGGTTTGGGTGGCCCGCATCAACATCGCCAACAAATTAATACGCTGGCAATCTTTGATGCAATCCTTTGGTCCACTTCCGTTCTCTGAGCTGCACAGTATTTTCAACAAAGATCGAGGACGGGATGCTGCTATGATACGGCCAAAGAGAAACAATTCATTCCAGGTCAGCTTTCGTGTCCATGGTGCGCAGAGGCATGTTTGAAGATTTTGTTCGTAAATTGCCAAAGCTCCGTGAGGCACTTTCGAGCTCTCTCAAAATTACGCTAGAGAAACCTTCGAACAAGCAAGGACCTCCATCAATACACACAGCCGCAGAGATCGCGCCGGCGTTGCCGGTTTAGTTTCTTCAAGGAGAAAGCCACGGGCATACAAATGTCTCCCCGCGGGACCTTGCTCAACTCGGATCCAAATGCTCCAAAGCTGACCTGGCTGTCCAAGTTATCACGTGCTGTCGACTCGACGCAGTGGCAAGCTGGTGACTTTAATTTTGGCCCGTGCTGACATGCCGTGTTTGCAGGCTGGCAAAGAGCCTCGGCACTTTCGCGCTGGGACCGGATGTGTACCCCAGTTTCCCTCTCTAGGATGATTAGTCTGAGTTCCTTCTCCTCCTCCTCCCTCTGGAGGCCATCTTCTCTTAAATGAATTCATGAGGACCGCTTTCTTGCGTGGTTTAACCATCTGGACTCCCTAGATTCGCGCTCTATCTCCTTCGTCGTCCACCAGTCGATCTCCATTCGCACCCTCGAGTTAACGTCCTCGATTACACTGATCACGATGGCCTCTCCTCAGCAGATCAGGACCCCGGTCACTGACCTCCTCAAAATCAACCACCCGGTCCTGCTTGCGGGCATGAATGTTGCTGCCGGCCCCAAGCTGGCGGCCGCGGTGACAAACGCCGGCGGTCTCGGTGTCATCGGAGGAGTATGCCTACATGACGAGGATTCCATTCAAATGTCTGATGGTTGCCAGGTTGGATACACACCGGACATGCTTCGTGAGCAGGTTGCCGAGCTGAAGAGCTACCTGAAGGACAAGAACGCCCCCTTTGGCGTCGATTTGCTGCTGCCACAGGTTGGCGGCAATGCCCGGAAAACAAAGTGAGCACATTCATGACAGATCAGATGGTCACAGGCATTTGCTAACTGCTTTGAAGCTACGACTACAGTATGCCTCTCCTCCCTTACCGTTGAAGAATCATGAATGTCCCTCTGACTTTGCCTCTAGCCAAGGGCAAACTCAACGAGCTTGTCGACATCATCATTGAATCCGGCGCAAAGCTCTTCGTTTCTGCCGTCGGCGTTCCTCCCCAAGCGGTTGTGGACAGGCTGCACCAGAATGGAGTTCTTTATATGAATATGATTGGACATCCGAAGCATGTCCAGAAATGCATTGACATTGTGAGTCCCAACTCCTACTAGACCCTTTCGAAGAGCACGTCATGCGAGACGATCGTGAACCGAAGGACGACATCGACATCGCAGAAGGGCATATCCTATCCCATAGGAAAACACAACACTCGGATAGTAAGGTAGCCGTGTCATCTGAACTGACCATCTGTAGGGCGCGGATATAATCTGTGCACAAGGCGGCGAAGGCGGCGGCCATACCGGAGACGTGCCGACAACTGTCCTCATTCCCACCGTCGCCAAATTATGTGCGCAAGCTCCGCCATCTAAATTCACAGGCCTCCCAGTGCAGTGCATTGCCGCCGGTGGTCTCTTCAATGGCCAGAGTCTGGCCGCGGCTCTCATGCTCGGAGCGTCTGCAGTCTGGGTCGGCACTCGATTTATCTTGTGCCAAGAGGCCGGTGCTCCGAAGGCGCACCAAGAGGCCGTCAGGACCGCTGGGTTCGATGACAATGTGAGAACCATCATCTTCACTGGCCGACCCCTCCGGGTGAGGAACAACGACTACATTCGGGACTGGGAGGAGAACAGACAGGACGAAATCAAAAAACTCACCGAAAGTGGAATTATTCCGGTATGAGATCCCAGCACTAGCTGACCGATAAGATACCGACAGAGCATCACTAACATGACAAGGTCGAACATGATTTCGAAACCAAAGGCGACGACTTGACGGACGAAATGATAGACAATGCCCGACCGTTCTTGATGGGCAAGGTTGCGGCCGTGGTCAACGAGAAGAAGTCGGCAAAAGAGATTGTTGATGAGTTCGTCAACCAGGCTGTTGCGTGCCTACAGGCTGGAAACGCCTTGATTGTGTCCAAGAGCAAGCTGTAGTTGATGCAGGGATGGTAGCAGTGGTAAGGAAATGAAAAGGCATTGGTTTTCTCCCCTCCTCTTTTCCGCCATTTTTGTCTTTTCTCAACTCGGCGTCTAGAGAGCATTGTGATTGTCTTACGCGGGATGGGAGCATTGTAACCACGATATCAGAATTCCGCATCTACTACCATTGCACGGGAATTCGATCCAAGTCCATCCCACTCAGCCTGTGATTCAGTATGTCTCGAGGGCGCGGGAGGTGGGATACTCGGCCGTGCCATTGCCATAGCGCTGTCCTTTACCCACCGGGGATACTCCTGACGTGCGGAGCTGTGGTCTTCTCAGCAGAAATAGTTCAGTGCCAGAGAGCCTGTTGAGTTGGTCCAAGTTGAGTCAGTTGGCTTGGCACGTGCCATCGAGCTAACCGCATCCGGCAGGCCTTGATATTAAAAGTGGGTGAATTATGTCTGGTCTTTAATTCGCCTTCAGTTGAACTTACAAATTCGACCAACATTCCAGTTCCTTTACCCATCACAAAATCTCCATCTATTTGGCCACCTTGACATGTCCAGAACTGCCAGGTAAGAATTTTCCTACATAGGCTTCCCGATCGCATTCTGTACACTGCTGATGGGAATATGTCCAGCCGCCCAGACTGGGCCGACGACGTCTCAGATTCCGAGCAGATCAACGACCCCTCCGTACTTCCTGCGCCTGTCATAACCGTTAATAAAGATGGCACCAAAACGACCATCTCCTACCGCATCGACGACCAAGGCCGGCGGGTGAAAGTGACCCGCAAAACGCGAACGACGGTGCACAAAGAAAAGGTCAATCCGGTGGTGGCGGAGCGAAGGAACTGGGCCAAATTTGGCCTCGAGAAAGGCAAGCCCAAAGGTCCGCAGCCAGACACGACAAGTGTGGGAGAGAACATTGTCTTCCGGCCATCGCGAGACTGGAAGAACGTCCAGTCTGAAGAAGCCAAGGCGGGTGGCGGGAAGGCAGAGGACAAGAGCATAAAGGAGCAATTACGCGACAAGAAAGTCAAGTGCCGTATCTGCCAGGGCGAGCACTTCACCGCAAGATGTCCATACAAGGACACGATGGCACCCGTGGACGATGGCAGCGCCCCCGTGTCGGACCCGATGGCTGACGACGAGGAGAAAGCCGCCGGAGGACTGGGAACTGGATCGAGCAGCTATGTGCCGCCGCATCTCAGGAAAGGGGCGCAAGGCGCGGGTGAGAGGATGGGCGGCAAGTACGAGAGAGATGATCTAGCCACACTGCGCGTGACGAACGTAAGTTCTTCCCTTTCTTCTGTTGTTCCTTTCTCTTCCTGTGAGCGAGCTATTGGATGCTGATGGCGGTATGATCCAACAGGTGTCGGAGATGGCCGAAGAGCAAGAATTGCGCGATCTCTTTGAGCGTTTTGGCCGCGTCACCCGTGTCTTCCTGGCCAAGGACAGAGACACCGGCCGGGCCAAGGGCTTTGCCTTTATCTCGTTCGTGGACCGGGCTGATGCCGCGAGGGCGTGTGAGAAGATGGATGGCTATGGATATAGGCATTTGATCCTCAGGGTGGAGTTTGCAAAGAGAACGACATGAGGTTGGCAAGATAAATGAGACGTGGTGAAGTATGGGGTGGGTTTCATGTTCGCAGCCGTGCCATGGTCGATCACGAAAAGAGTATGAGAATTAGATGCATTGAACGGGCGCGCCGGGTTTTCTTCTCTTCTGCAGGTTGGCTGTATTGTGGTGCTCGGCTGGACTAAACGCAGACTTGAAATGAATCGTTCTCACCATGAACGGCCGGATAACGTGTCTCTGTTCACTATGAAAAGAGTATCAATCTTAAGCTTGATCCTTCTGTTGTCCCCTGCTCTCCGTATTATCCTAAGGAAACCTCATACAAACACTTGGCAAATTGTCAACGGTTAGGTACGATGGTCGCTGCGTCTTGAACCGTCGTGATGATGCCAATTTACTGATGGATCCCTGAGAGAAGAGAAGCACATGATCCTGATGGGAGAGGAAAAGATAAGGCTGAAGGCAGAGAGGTGGAAGACATGTTGCTGGAACAGGATACTGACCTACATGAGGACACACCATTCAACCATGCTTGACCGGGTCTTCGTGGAGACGAAGGACAAAGTTCAAGTCGGCAGTCTCCTGCTAGCTAGAACAAATCACACATCAAAAAAGGTCGACCATCCAAGTCCTCATCACGATCGAAAGTTGGGAGGGCCGGCAGGCATTCCACGTCATCATTCATTCAAAGACACCTGTGGAGCAGGTGCTCAAAATGGTGGTGTGTGGCGGTGTGTTGTCCGCCGCAAAGTTGGCCCCGAGCAGACCAATTGTGAGAATATACACAAAAGGTAGGGGTCCGTCCGAGGGCCATTTCGCCAGCCTGGTTGTGCGGTGAGTACAGACAGCAGCCGCCTCCGCAAGGCAACTCCAGGCTGACAGGTGCTGATGACACGTCGCCAGGAGCTTCTGAATGGGTGCATTTCTGCAGGCATGCTGGCAAGGCAGCGGAAATTCTTGATGCTGGTCGAGCTCTGGAGATCACCAATCACCGGACACCTGGCATATGAGTCTTGTCGCTGGCAGTCAACAGTGGGCCGCAGTCAGTTAAAATCGAAATAACCTGATGGGGGAAAGGAGTCCAAGGATGCACGCGCCCGATCAGGCAACGGCATTGCTCTTCTTCGAGGGTAGAAGCCAGACATTTTGCGCGATCCCCTTGTGCGCTTGGACCTGCGCTGAGGTTACACAAGCAGGCGCCGGAAGACGTTGGCCCGGCCAGGATCCATTGCGAAGCAGGCCTCGCACCGCAGGCCATACCTACCGTCTTTCACAGTCGTGGTTCACCGACGGCTGGCGAGTCAAATCTTAAAATGGGATGGCAAGGCAAAGCATTACCAATAGCGGGCTCCATTGCGATGTTGTCTGGAAAGTCGGGCGAGTGTTGCACCAATAACCCTCTCCGGAGTATATGATGACTGGCATTGCAGAGTCAAGTCGGTTGCTCCCTCGCTGGTATCACCTCGTGTCGGCGACGCCGGGAACACGAACTGGTGGCCCGAGCTGAGAGGGAGGTCATGAACGGTGTGTCTCTCTGTGTGTGCCGGCCGGAAACTTTACAGGATATGCGGTCCCAAGACAATGACAGTGGCAGAGGCAACCTTCCACTCCAACCGCCAGCCTTCAGGACATGGCTGATGGCCAGGGCCATAGCTCTCCACGCCTTACTGAATTTCAGGAGAATGTGAACGTTGATCCCCATGCTGCCCGTGCGTCATCTGAGCCGGATGACCGATAGAGAGATTGTTGAGAAGCTTCTTCAGCTTCTTCAGCATCAGTTCAGCCATAAAACTCAGCAGATGGAGATAGATCAGGTGCCTTTCCTATAGTTAGAAATGATGCTAATCGTTGAGGAGACTCTCCGGTCTCCAGGGCCAAATTGTGGATAAAACAAGCCTGTCTGAGAAACTGAAGCTCCAAACATTGCGCTTTCGGCCGGGGCAGAGCTGATGAGCATTTTCCTTGCTGGAGGATCATGTCAGTGATGCAAAGTCCATTGCAGAATGTCCGGGCATTTGATCTGCCTTTGAATCCTCCCACGGCTGCAAGAAGAGGGGCGAAGTGTTGCACAATGGTGTAGAGTCGACTGTGGATAATGGTTGGACTGAGTGGAGCACATACTTCGAAACCAAGAAGGAGGCACGTGCCGACCAACTTTCATCCCTTGAGATTCTCTTGCCTACCTGCCATCCATCATCCACCAATTACCACCATCCTGTTCTCTTTGGCCCAGCCTACTGTGCCACACCTCGTCTCTCGCCCTCGCCTCGCCCTTCGCGTGTTGACCGGCCTCTAGCAGCCTGTGGGCTTGCCCTGCAGCTGTGCACGACATTCTTGCAGCTAGGCACCGAGGTGGAGGGCGCATCACTGTTCTCAGTCTCTTGCCCACGATACATACACCTGATGGCCAAATAGCGCACTGGGACACTAAGCAGCCGCAGCAGAGGCCGGTGCCCGCTGCGTTTCCATCAGATCCTGGTCAAAGCGGGTCAAGTCGAGTGAGGTTTGTTGAGCCATAACTTCCGTGTCTCATTCAAAGGTCGACTTGAGGGCTGACCAGTCGGAACATTGCCTTCTGGTCTGGAGACTCCCTTGACATGACCTTCACGCCAAAGACGAGCTAGCATCATCCCTGAGAGTGGCGGTACACATCGGTTTGTTGGCAATTCGGCTGGCGATCTCTTTTTTTCACTGCCCACTCTTCCTCTCGTTCTCATTTTCATTCTCACTCCGTCCGTTTCTGCCTCTCTCTTCCACGGGATGATTGTCATAGGCCCGACCTTCGCGTCTCACGAGCTACAAGAGCGAAAGGCCTTTCGAGAGCGAAATAAATTCCTGAAATATGGGGAGAATTTCTCACAACGAAGGATCTTCTCATGCTGCAGGAATTGGGTAACATGAGGCAATGGCGCAGTCAATGACGCCCTGGTGGGCCTTGTGCCATGACAGTCTTTCGTGCCGGCCCCAGTATGGCGACTTCCTCGCGAGGCCACGTGCCTTGAGTCGTGTCTCGGTCAACTTGATGATCGTTGACTCTTTTGTGGGTTCGGCTGAAACGACCCTCTCAGCGAGGCCTGGATTGGATGCTTCTTTGTCCCTGCGTCGACCTGATTCGCGGCTTCCAGATCTGCTCTCTATTGGCCGAGGTCGCTGTTGATACGACGGCTCAGCCGATGCGGTGGCAATTTTTAGGCTATGCCCGTCGGTGCTTGGGCAGGCTGGCTGCATGATGGCCGGAGCAGCTTCAGGGCTCAGATGAGCGGTGCAGGAAACGATTGGACTTCTGTCATGCAGCCTTCCATAGAACAGTCCTTTGCCGCCATCGCGTTTGGCAAATCCACGACGACCCAACGGTTTCCGCCCGACGCCAGATCTCGAGACGAGGCGAATGGCTGCGATGGTCCTTTCGACATCCGACTGAGCAAAATCTTTCCGAGTGGCTATTGCAGCACACCCTCGAAGGCCAAAAAGGACATAAGTCGGGTCTGGGGCGCTGATGACCTTGTGTGAACCTCGACTGCACTCTTTTCGATATACACGCCTTCATCCCACCTCTTTTGTTGTCCGACTTGCCCGACTTGGACATATTGACCATCTCAGCGGCAACCGGTCTCCCGCCATCCTCCCTTTTTCGGCTTTCTTCACGGTGCAACAGCGCCTGATCCGAGTTTGCGATTTTCTGGTCCTCAACCAGGTGATCGCGCACGTTCAACACATCGAGCCGCCGTTAGAGGCTTCCGTTACCACACCGTGGTCGGTGCCTTCAGCCAGATTGACCCCTGCGGCAAGATCGACTGAGAATCGTTGAGGTCCTTTGTTGTCTCGACGGCTGTCTCGCCGTGTGTGAGATAACCGTCGATTTCGTGGGACCTCAGGCTGAGCCGTTGCCTCAAATTGAGCCCGAGCGTGTTGATAGTTGTTGGGGTCGAGTGATAAGGCGAGAAGAGTGAGTTCACCCTGGACTCATCAGGAGAGCTTTCTGACCAATGACAGCACAGGCCTGATAGACGCATCTTTTGGTGCCTTTTTGGCATTTGTTGCAGCAGAGTGAGCGCGTCCCGACCTGCTGAGAGTTCTGACTTCGAAGGCCATGGTGATGGTACAAGGCTCGCCGTCCTAATGGCCGGGTGCGTCGATCTAGCAGTGCTGACTCGGTTTCAAGTCTCTGGACAACGCCGAAACTCAGCGGTTAGTGGGGGTGTGTCTCCTTCCAGCGCCTACGCCATTGGCAGCCACCGTGCAGTGGCCCCTTTGGCGACGGGAACTCGCGCCACTCCCAGACTCTTCCGAAATCGCGTCCGGCAGTCCTTTGGCTAGCCGAGCGCTGAAGCAGACATCACCGATTTCATCACGGGTGGAGCAAGCCTGACATACGCGCTTCCGGCCCCCCCTCCAACTCTAAAACCCCGTACATTTCAGCCTCGCCGATGCGCAGGATGAACTCGAGTACGTTCTTTGGCTACTCCCACCACCCAGGCTACCCACACCCTTCCCCACATGTATTGCCTTTTTCTCTTCTTCACTCCCTGTCTGGCGGCGCCGTCCACCGCAGAGGATACCGCTTGTTTGGCAGTCTGGCACCAATCTGTGTGTGCCCGCGGTATGCCAATCATGTCCTCGGGGCTTCTCTGCGATCTCGTCTGCCTGCTCGCCACGATTGCCACCTAGGTCGGGCACGAACCAGGATGTCCCCGCGCACATCCTACCAGGCCAGCCGTTTTGCACTTTAGCGGTTCTGCCCCTCCTCCCATCTCTCAACTCTTGCCATGGCCATCTTAGGCTTCTCTACTAACGACTGACGGTTGACGTTAGTGCTTCAAGATTCCAACCCATTTGACTTCCCGCCCTCATCAGATGCCAAATACCTTGGCCGAGAACGGTCCTACTCAAATTCGTCCCTCTCCGCCAATGACTTGCCCTTCAGCAGCAGTAGACAATATCGGCCTGTGACGACTGGTGCGTCGGGGCCACCGTTGGCCTTGCCAGCACACTCCAGTCTCGAATTGAATTCTCATCCGCTATTGCACGAGACAGTGTGAGTACAGAACCACCCAGCCTTCCCCTGGCAGGTCGTGTCCCAGCCGTAATCCCAATCTGCGCGGTCCGACCCAGTCGGCGGGCAAAGGACAAGACTGTCGAGTTCAGGAAGATTGGGTATCTCTGCACTCTGCCCATCCCGGCCTCTTAGCGGCATGGCCTAGGGGTGGCGTGGCGAGGCGAGGCCGGCGCTGTCCTCAGCCTCATCTGGGGACTTGACGTGCATGAGTCCGGGTACACTCGGTCCATTTCACATATAACCCCATTGCACGGATTCCAGCACGTTGCGTTTGCTGACCATGATAATTTCTTTCCTAGGTATCCCTCGAACCCTCAGCTGCTCTTGAGTCCTCCCGACTCGACCAGCGGGTCCGCGAGTGCGAGTTGCAATTCCACGTCGTCCTGTCTTGCCTATGCGCTGCCAAAGCCCTTTGCCAGCAATGCAGGGACGTCGGATCAGTACGCCACTGTACCTGGTTCGGCCTTCTCGTCCAGCTGGAACGAAGCTGCGGTGACGGTCCTCGATCGTCGTCGTCCCTCTGGGTAAGTATTACCTTTCATTTGACGCCGTCAAAGGCATCGGACAAATTCACACTGACTCGATGGCAGCCATCCTCCACCTCTGTCTCCTCCTTTGCCCTACACTTCATCACAGGCTATCGGCAGCGCACTTTTGGCCAACAGATCAGCCGCCATGGACCGGTTCCAGCCTCCGTACTCGACCAGAGGGGGTTCCACGAGTCCCGGCTTCTTCCAGGCGGGTGGGCCCAGGTATCCCTCGACGCCCTATCCACGCACTCCCACCACTTACTCACTCCCGACTCCGGATTCCCAATCTCCCATGGGAACCATTCCACCAACATATCACGATTCTTCGAGCCCAGCACGACCAGAGGGCCCGCCGTTTGGCGACACGCAAGTTCTGTCCTCTTTAATCACTGGTCGCGGAGAACAACTGTGGCCCGAGATCACGGCTAGCATCCACAAGGGCTTCTTCCAGGTGGACAACAAGTGGACCTGCTATCGTCGAAATTATTTCAACGTCTGGTGTGCATTTGGCTTCAAGAATTCGGTAACGCCAGAAGATCGATACTTCCTGTTGTATCACGGTCAGCATGTCCCAGTCCAGTATTTTGCCGTTGCGATCTCGGCAAAGACAGCCGCCATGAATAGTGGAGAAAGCGAGACTCGAGGGCTCGTCCAATACACTCCCAAACGCGACAAGGAGAGTGAGTCGGTTCCTGGGAAACACCTGGTCCAGCCGATGATCAGCCGCGCCATGAGCGTGAACGGGACGTTCGCGGGTCCAAATCACGCATACACCGGCGCGCCGCACATATCCCCGGGAATGATGGGAAGCTATCCCCCTTATGACCCTGGACTCCAGTCAATTCCGACCCAATACACTTTTGAACGGATCCAGTTTCAAAAAGCCACCGCGAACAATGGGAAGCGTCGGGCTCAACAGCAGTATTTTCATGTCGTGGTGGAGCTTTTCGCCGATATAAGTCGGAACGGGGGGGAGAAGAAATGGGTCCTGATTGCCACGAAACAGTCTGATCCCATGGTCGTCCGTGGGCGCTCTCCCGGCCACTACAAAGACGCCACGCGGCGCGACCCGCAGAGCGGGATAGACCCTGACCAGGGCACCGGTCCCGGGGCAGAGAATGGATCTGGCATGCTGTCCATGGCAGCCTTTGGCCATCCGTCCCTCGACTGGACATCGCCACATCGTGGAGGTTCTCACTATGCCGGAGCGACGTACCGACAGGCTCTTGCGTCTCAGAACTCGCCCAGCAGTCCAGCCTCGTCAACCAATTTGAGCGGGTCTCCTGGCATCGATGCCGAATTCCCCCTGTCAGACTCTCCCACGGTCAAGTCTTCAAGCACGTACTCCGAGGACCAATCAGCGTTGACGCCGCTATCTGACGGACTTGATGATGCCTTCTTCGGTCCTGACCGCCGCTTGGTGAGCATGAAGAGGTCATTCGAGGACGAGTCCGCCGAGGCCGAGTCTCTGTTCAGCCAGCATCCGACCTTTGGCGACAGCCTGGCATCCTCCTCAACATTCGACTCCATGCTCATGCCTCGTTCGAAAGTGCTTTGCGCTTCCTCCTGATTGAATGCTATCATGAACCGAGACGAAGTCACGATGTGTGGTCATTCGATGCGATATCAGTATTCCTGTCCGAGAACAACCAACGACGAGCGGATGGTGGTCAGTCATTATCTGTAACAACTCATTTCCTTGATTGGCTGTACACGACAACTCGAGATGCACAGGAATGGCGCCCGTTTCATGGGTCTAGAGATTTCCTCGCTCCATTGACACGGTGCATGGCGCATTCACAATTTTAGGGCTTTTTCATTCTCTGACAATTTTTTACTCCGCCATGTACCATGACTTTGGAACAGCCGGCGCCGGAAGGGACGGAGGGCAGGGGGAGGGGCAGGGGCGAAACGGTGGGCGAGGCATTTACTCGGAGTATACGGCCCAGCATCCGGACTTGACGGCTTTTCCAGGTGTGACGAACACAGGGTCGAGAAGATAGGCCTGGTTTTCGAACTATTGCTATGTATTCTCCTTTTACCAGCAAGACCAACTTGCGCTCCAGTCGTTTGCTCGGAATGCCGGCAGGCAGGCATGTGACCGTTGCCGCACTCATACAACATGATTCTTTACATTACTGCCGCTGATGTCGGCCTGGCTGATGTCGAGCTGGCTGATGTTGGGCTAACACGCAAGATGTCACTCCCAAGCCACCATCTTTGTGCATTTCCCTTTTCCCACGTCAGCAGTGCCCGGTTCGATGAACTATTTCCCTGGTTGGCGAGGTCATGAGACGCCTCAAAGGCTGTACAGCCGCTTGATCAAGAGGCATTGCGTGCCCGGCCAACGACGACTCGTCGTGCGCCAACGCTGCCCCCAACCATTGTTCCCAGCGCATCCCCCCCTCGCACGCAAACCTACCACAAAGGGCTGGGGCAAGTCCCACTTGTTCCATTTAGCCGCCAATCGGCATGTCTTTTGACGTGCTGCGGATCTACTACAGAGGTGATGTCCCCTAGACGGCCGGACAAAGGCCAGGACAAACCAGAAGAGGCAGGTGCTGGGGCATGCCGTAGGGATCCATGCGCAGCAGTACGGTTGTTGAGGATCGGATACCGAACCTTAGAGCGGTGACAGCGATAGGCTGGCCCAAATCTTCTCCTATCTGGCATGTGTCTCCCGTAAACCAGGTTGACTCGAGGCGCGGCGGCTGCTGGCACTTAGTCTGATGGCCCTTGTTTCGGTCTGCATTGTAGGACTTGCATTGATCCACTAGACCTTGCTCCGGGAGGTGGCATGACTTGGGTGAAGGCGACCATTGACTAGCACATGATTGACGGCATGTGCTTGGCTGGCTTTCCATGTCCTCGCCTAGCTTGCCGTGTCCTTGTCGAGCTGGCGGGTGCATGGAGCCGTAAGGCCAGCATTCAGTAGTCATAAAATTGGCCTTTGGAGCTTCGACACTAGAGAAATCGAGTATCGATGGACGACTCGATTGGCGTCTCGCTCCGTCAGCCGGTTGGATGGTTGGCAGTGTCTTTGGTACCGCTCCAGGAGAATTGGTAACGATGGCTGACAACGTAATAGGCGAGGAGTCGGAGATGGAGATGGATGGGCCTTACCACAGGCGTAAAAGTCAGAAATACAGAAGCATAAGAGCAAGCATGGACTTGCACGTCGTGTATATTCATACGCAGACCAAAGTCCAGAAATAAGAATGTATAGGAGCTTGAGACCTTTGAACCGAAGAAGCGGGATGATGGCGGTGATAATAGTTGGAAGATTGTCGTCGTCTACGCAGTACCGGACCATGAGGAGGGCGGTACAATGAGTGGGATTATCTATTGAGTTTTGCAGAAGTGGCGCGCGATGCCATGCTGCCTGCGTGCGTTTTGTTCGATGCTGTTGAAGGGAACCAGGAAGACGGGTGGAGGATGTAAGATCCGGATTGTGGTCCTGTCTTCATGGCCAAATGTCAACGCTCCCACTTGGGTAGTGCCTAGTAGAAAACAAAGCGACTGTCACCAAACATTCCATCGGTCTCGGTCATGGTTTCAGCCAACCTCCGCGAGTTCGATCCAGTGTGGTCCAGTGCGATCCAAATTAGTTCTATTCATTCCAATTCCTTCTGATTTATTGCTTCGTTTCTCCCGTCTTCGACTCAGAATCCGACTCGGGCCGGTAGAAGTTATTTTCGACAAATGGCATCTTGGTCACCTCAGCCTGGCGCACACTCTTGCGGACTTTGACACCGAGTTTGGTTCCCTTTTTGTGGAACCCGTTTTTCACGTAACCCATGGCGATGTTTTGTCCGCCGAGGCTTGGGCTTGGGCAACCCGAGGTGACGTGGCCGATGACTTCGTTGTCGGCGACGATCTCGGCGCCTTCGCGGGCCGCGGGCCCCTTTTCGATGAGCAGGCCGACCCGGCGGGATTCCATCGTCTTCGGAGAGGCCAGCTGTCTGTTGATGACCTCGTGGCCGTTAAACGGCGGCACGGGGTTCTCTGATCGTCGGTCTTTGCCTACCAGCCAGCCAAGCGCGGCCACGGGCGGAGTAATGGATGAATCGATGTCGTGGCCGTATAGACACATGCCGGCTTCGAGCCGGAGGGAGTCACGGGCGGCCAGGCCGGCCCACCGCACTTTGGACGAGTCGGCCGTGAGCGCTTTGGCAATGGCGGTAGCGAGTTCGGTGGCGTCGCCGTTCTCTGGCGGAATCGAGATCTCGAAACCATCCTCCCCAGTGTAGCCGGTGCGTGAGATGAGGAGGGAGGGTGTGTTCATGCCAGTCTCGGGCAGCGTGAGTTGGAGCCAACGCGACTTGCCGAAATAGAGGGTGGACAGGGACGTATCCAGCGTCTCGTCTTCTGTGTCGTTGAAGATGAGAGATTGAAGGACCGAGGCGGAAAGAGGTCCTTGCAGGGCAAGAAGAGCATGATGCTCCAGAATATGCCAATTGAGCTTGTCTCTGGTCCCAGACGCAGACTTTGAGTCCGGCTTGGACTTGAGAAAGTTCGACATGGATGAGTCGAGAAACTCGATGTCTTGGTCATGGCAACCGGCGTTGGTGACAAAGTAGAACGAGTGAGGATCGGTCCCGATGCGGGTGATGACCGTGTCGTCGACGATGCCGCCTTCCGGGGAGAGCAGGCAGGACAGCGTCGAGCTGTGCTTCTTCAGCGAGTCCAGGGAAGACGGGGTCACGGTCATGAGAAACTCCTCGGCCAGTTCACCGGTGAGTTTGTGCTGAACCATGTGGGACACGTCGAACAAGGAGGCGTGTGTACGAGTCCATTTGTGCGAGTCAGAGTGTGATTGGTCCGGATATTCCAATGGCATCGAGTAGGAAGCGTAGGGGCCCATTCTGGCGCCGAGATCTGTATGAACTTTATACAGAGGCGTGTGTTTGAGATTTGATGAGTTTGATGACGATGCATATCGGCGTTGTATACGGGCTCGGCAGCCGGCAGGAGGCCTCTCTGTGGGTAGGCCTTGTCCGGCCGTGAACGTGGCCGGGAGCTGTCTTTTCCGACATGGCCCAGCTTCTACAGGAGTAGTAAAGGTTCCTCTGTGAATCAAAGTACTCAACTCCCTCCTGGAAAGAGGCGTTTTGACTACTTGTGATGTTGCCTCCAGCAAGTTCTTCAGGCCGCGGGAGGGCGGCATGGCGAGGTTTATTGATATGATATTTATCGGCCTTTGCAAGAAGCAACTTTGCTTGCGTACCTCGTCTTTGCGGGCCTGGTCGTGCCTCCTACAAGTCTTCGGAGAAAGTGGCGGCGATTGAGTTGCAGCAGGATCTCAGTCAATGGCTGGATGAAGCTCAAAGTGAAGTTCGGCGCCAAGAACTGCTAGCTTGGCGTCGGTTTTCTCTCCTTGGTCATTCTTCCACGGTCGAAACTCTCACTTCTTTTCTTTACACGGCTCCGCGCTCAAAGAATCGCATTCGAAGCTCACGCACAGCATGTCCCTCATGGAGAGCATGCACACCATTCAAGCTTTGGGAGAAAGTCCCCGGACCACCTTGTTTGCAAGGATTTGCCGCAAGGCGCCGCCATAAAAGCACGCTTTCCGCGGCTTCAGATCGCCTCCCGCCTCTCCCGGCCACCGACCTTTCGAGTGAGGTGGTTACAAATTCGGCGTTCAATCCGACTTCGTCGTCGTCTGCATTCCTCGTGTCGACCGGGTTGCGTGAAAGCATCGACTGCGGAAGTTTGGGTGGATGACGACATGAGTCTACCTTGCCTGATCCTCTCGCGGTGACGGTCATACTTTTTGCACCGATGCTGGAATCGGCCGCGGGTGCGTGAGGAAGAGATGTCGAAGGTAGAATTGGGAGAGAAGCAGGATTTGGGGTCAAGAGGCGTCGAATTCGGAGGTTGCGCAATTCGTCATATGCATACAGTCATGCGACTGCTCCTCTCCTTGTCTCACGGCATGGGGAGAGTAACTCGATGGGGCTTATTCTTGAGGCGCGGAGCACGAGTCCTTTTTGAGTTCGTAGCTTAAGGCAAAGCGGCACTCCATGTATTGCGTGGAGTGCAGATGTCCTGTCAAAGGGACCGGACTCTGTTCCAGTGTGTTCACATGATGAGATATCAATCAATAGAGTCAAGCACCTAGACTCCATGACCTCCAAAGAGAGCATGGCGGCCGCTGACGAAACAGATTGAATATATCTGATGAGCCTCACACATGTCTTGTGCTGGAAATCCTGCCCTCGGGAGATATGGTTCATTTGAAGATATTCTCATGACCTGCCTTTCGCCGCTATCGGTTTTTCACCTCTGCTGCAACTGGCACCTTTGTTTGGGCCTGTCTCCTGCCTATGGCCTGTGCATATTGCACCGTGTAGATGATGAGATCCCATACTAAAGCGATGACGGTTGCGCATGCGAGGCTCCACACGTTAATGCTGACGCCTCCGTACGGACAACGAGGGAATCCGAGTATCCATTCGATGTACCAAGGGAACCAGCCACGGGGATATGTAAAGACAGGCGTCTTCGCGTGCCAGAACTGAAGTCCTAGCCGGAGACCACTCGTACAGGTCCAGCGGATCGCGGTGGCTTTGGTATCGAAAGAAGCTCTGGTGGAAGAGACCGCAGCGGCTGTATCTCCATGAGTGGTGTTTACACAGTGAGGATCGGCAACTCACCTTTCTTATCATGCTCCTCTAGTGCCCTGTCGTGTTGTCTTCTGACCTTGGCCCATTTGGCAAAGTCATCTTGTGCGCTTATTGCGTTCAATTCTCGCTTTAATCGGACCACTTCCCGACGCAGGCGAAGTTGTTCTTTGATATCCCTGGAGCCGCTGAGTGGAAGTCTGCAATATAACAACCAGAGCTGGGAAGGTTAGCAAGTCAATTCAAGCTGTACCAGCACAGCAGAGTTTACCAGGTCGTTAATCGGTTGTGATCCGATCGTGAGGACGATGTGGCAGAGAAGTTGGATCACGAAGACCACGACCAATAGCGAGACCATTCTTGCACAACATCAAAACACCCTTAATAGAGATCCTCTGGAGATGCCTAGCACCGGTGAAGCGCGACCTGTTCCAAATGGTATCGAGTCCACAACGGCCTCGAACTTTTGTTCGTTCAAATCTGTGGATGAATGTCGCACACCAACACGAGTCAGGAATGACGTGGGGATCCTAAGACATGACTTGGTTGATGGCGGACCTCGACCAAACATTGCTTGCCTGCTAGGTGCCCTCACTTTCCCACAAATGTTCAGGTTCATGACCGGCCAGTTCCATCTGAGCTGGTGCCTAACTCATAGACTCCACGTCATAGTGACCATGCCATTTATTCAGAGCTCTTCTTATCTAGGAGCATAGCTTTAGACCCTCTGTTGGCTTTCCGATTTGTCTGCTTCACCTTCCGCCCTCTTCTCGCTCTCTCAGTCCCAGTCATGCAAGCTCATGAGCAATGTGTTCCGGTTCCTCCTCTACCTCTCGCCAGCCATAATGGTCGCGGCTCAGATTGCATTGACAGGAATCAGCCTGTCATTGTCATGGCACGGGAGTTGGCCAGGGCCCCCCTAGTGCTTGCGATCTGAGCAGCTCGGTCGAAGATGAGTGGACATTTAGACGCCCTGCCAATGTTTTTACTGACTCAGCCTGTTCCGCCGGCTGTAGAAAGTCGTGGCGGTGAGAGGATCTTGCATCACCAAATCTCGAGTGCTATCGAGCAGAAGCGCGTAGAGTTGGGCAAACAGGTCAAGACCTCATCCCCGACTTTGTAGGCAAGAACAAGAGGTTTCTCTACCTAGCTGGCAAGGCTGCATGTTTGGCCTACTCATCCGTCATTGTGCTGATAGTTGTGATCGGCTGTCTTCTGCTCATAATGTTGATTGAAGCCTGTATCGTTCCTGAAGGCGAATTCTTGAAGTCGTGAGTCCGAGATGTGCCAGAGACAACGGCTGTGTCGCGAGATATTCCTTGCGAGTCTTACCAGGCTATCAGTTCTTCATATTGCTCACATGCCGCATCCGCGCCGTCAGACCGGGCGATAGAACACGGACAGAGTCCGCTCTTCATATACCTGAGTCTGCCTCGACGGGGATCGAAGAAGGAAGCCTCCAACTGGCGAATGCGGGCATGTTCGGGGATGCGACCTACGCATCGATCCTGACGCTCCTCGAAGAGATGGGTTTCTTCAATGCAGATGACCCTCTCCGCCACTTTTGCCGAGATGATCGAGTCCCATAATCCCTCTTTCCGATTGCACATCAAGAGGATCTGGAGTGCCTGACGGCGAATAATTGGATTCCGGCACCGCACGGCGGTCGCGAACAGCGGAGCAATAACTCCGAGGCTCATGGAATAGGTGGGTCTGTAGATAGTGCCCGGCTTTGGGAAAAGTGGTCTCGGGTCCGTGAGCCGGACGTGTTGGGTCGTGCCTTGCCACTCTGCTGGAGGGCAGACCGGCGTCGCTTTCGGATGAATACCGAGCCATATATGACTGCTTCCGGATAGCGTCTCGGGAGGGAAAAGGGACGGACTGCTCGTCGAGGATACATTTTGTGTGGACATTTGGACTGTCAGTAAAGTGCGGTCGTCAGGAAGTTGAGGGTTGGGAATCAGCACGCTGGAATGGCTGATAAACTGCGACGCCAGCATGACCACGTCCTGAAAATCTTGATCGAAGTCGTCAAAACCGACCTCTCCTGCATTCAGGTCCACACGTAATATGATGCCGACAAAGACGGTGTACAGCCGAAGAATCAATACCTCTGATTGCTTCTCAATTCCCGTTAGGGACATTCCCTTGAACGCATCACAGTAGCCATAATAGCCATCCACCAGCAGACGGCGTCTTTGCACAAGTTGGTCCAAGTCTTCGGATGTGGCGCCTTCACTTGGTGTGCTGATGTCGGCATCCTGGAGAAAGAGGAGGAGCCTGTTCAAGTAGGAACTCATCGCCAGTGTTGCCTGAGCCAACGAGGAAAAGGCATGCGGCATGCGTCTGAGGCATTTGTTCAATTTGGGCGGAGACGAGGGAACGACAAAATTCCCCATTTCACGAGCCTGAGTTTCCATGCGCACAAACAGCTGCCGGAAAAGAATCCTGGGAACGTAGACTCCTTGGGTGACCGCGGCCGAATCTCCGTCATGTTCGGCAAGAAGATGAAGGCCGCTCCTGATGTGGGTGGACGCACTCTGATAATGGCCTTGTAGCGCTTCCAAGGTCGAGAACACAATACAGTCCAGCAGGGCGACATCAATCGCTTGCGCCTCGTTGGACCTATTCAGCCGGAGAACCTCCTGGATCGCCTTGACATAGTGTTCAATAGCAAAATCGGACTGCCCGGTATGAGGGCCATGAAGAGTGTCAAAGTATTGCTCGTAGAGAGTGCTGAGAGCGATGATCGCGTGTCTCACGGCGCTCTCATGCATCGCGACGAGAAGCATGAACCGAGACCAGAGTTCCGAGCAGAAACAGCCAGACATTTCCTCGGCGATTCTCGTCTGAAAGACGCTGAGCGAACGCTTCTCGCGCCAGTCAATGGCCGGTAAGGCATCCAGGCTGAGATCGACGTCGGGCACGTAGTGAACAAAATTCAACTGCTTTTCCGAGGCCGTTTCCCCAGATGCCATGTAGCCTCCACATTCACGACGAGACTTGATACACCGCAGACAGGCCGGGTGGCCCTCATCGCACTTGATGCGTCGAGCCCTGGAATCGGTGTGAGCGGTCATCTTGCGAGGCAAGGCAGCAGTCATACTTGCACGTCACACACCCTGAGCGAACCTTGGTCCCGCCAAAGCGAAGCCGGGGTCCATGCACGGTGGACGCCATATGTGTAATGAAGCCGTCCCACCGCCACGCATCACACTTGATTGTTCATCACTTCTCTACTTTATCTTGATCAGAGTGAGAGAGCCTATGGACACGGCGACTCTGAAGTCGCCAGTTGGCCAATCCCCGTCGAGCTCGTATACGCTAGCCGATTTCGCGCTGGGCAGAGGGGGGCCTGAAAGCGGTACCAGTCCCAGGGTCTATGATTTGGGATCGCCTGGTGTCGACACCGTTTGTGCAAGCCGTATCAGATGTTGGAAGTCTTTCTGTACTTTGTGGCACCGGCGTCGGTGTCTGGCTGTCTCGTCCACTCTCGACAGGGATGTTCGGCCTGGTAATTGGCAGAGCCGGCATGCGCTTCTGCAGGTTCCGTCGCCGATCTGAGCAGGGTGAGGGACTATTCATACCGGAGCGGTTTGAGGGAGTCGTCGGTCAGGAAACCGCATCTCGGGGCCGAGTCTTCATCTTGTATTCTGGTTCAATGGGTATAAATACAGCTGGCTGCTAGCTGAGAGCTGGACAAAATCATCTTTCAAAACTTCAAGAATACTTCTCTCCAGTGTGTATTTTTCCAGACGCGAGAACCACAATGTCAAACTCTTTCTTTCAGGCTGTCGAAGCCCGTCGTTCGATATATAAGTTGCAAAATACTTGCCCGATATCTGATGAGCGCATCGAAGAGATCGTCAGCCGTGCCGTCAAGTATACCCCCGGTGCTTTCAACGTCCAGTCTGCACGTGCCGTCATCTTGTTGAGGAAAGACCATGAGAGGCTGTGGGACATGGGTGATGCTCTGGTGAAGCGGTCGGTGCCGGAGGCAGCGTACAACGCTCTCAAGGCCAAAATGGCAGGCCTTCGAGCAGCATATGGATCGGTGAGCTTAGTGCGTGGACGTCTGTTGCCGTCGCTGAGGTAGTCAGGTCTTATGGTTTGAGGACGAGAGCGCCTTGGACGCAATGAGACAGAAGAATGCCGCAATCCAGCACGTTATCGGTGAATGTGAGCACCATCATGGTTTGCCGACGTTGGGGGAAATTAACCTTTGCTAGGGTCCGAGCATTCGAGTGGAATGCATCAATTTGTCGGTAAGGGCATCTCTCTCCGAACCACAAAGTCGGACAAGACCTGACGTGTCCAAGTGTGGACGGCCTTGGAGCTGGAGGGTCTTGGGTGCAATTTGCAGCACTATAACTTCAACCCTGAGTTCACAGCCGAAGTGCTGGAGGAATGGAAGCTGCCCAAGACCTGGAAACTGAAGGCACAGCTCGTCTTTGGAACACCAACAGGCGGTCCAGATAAGGTCAAGACTTTCGCTCCGATCGAGGAGAGGGTCAAGCTCGTGAAAGGCCTGTGACACGATGCTGACGTGCTTTGTTTGTCGATGACTGATTGACGGCAATTGGCAGACCAAGTGTCATGAGACATATTGTTATTGCTTCAATTGCTGGATTAAGTACCAAAAGATAAATCATCATGACGAGTAGGAAATGACTCTCATGTTCCCATACGGGGAGGAGATTGATGTCAGAATTGGAGATTGCGGGGAATAATATGCTCAAATAGTCATGCCTTCCATGGAGCAAGCATGTCGTGAGATGCCACTTGGAATGTCCTATTCGTCTCTTTCGTCGACTGTAACCTCCACCATCAAGGCAGGCACCTTTACCGAACAATTACGTTAGTCGACATACACGATGGGGGGACCAACAGAATCCACGATGGAGCTGAGGCGCATTCTCACTGTTATCGCAGTACAGAGCTTTCGAGCGCTGTGTTCTTCTGGTGCCAAAGCAGCCAAAGTTCGTCATGGCAGTCGTGCCGTTTCAAAGGATGGACTGTCAAGTCGTTGATGAAGTAATCAATGAAGTCTCCGCGCCAGACGCCAGCGCTTGATGGTGTCTCTTGTCATACCAAGGTCCCAACCATTCCGATAAGTCTGCAATTCGATTCGTACCTGCGCCTGAGCCGGTTGGGCCGTTACAGCAGCAGGTCCCCATGGGCGGCGGCGGCCTGTGGGTTATAGATTTGCTGAGGAGCGCTCTGACTAACAAAATACCCCGTTTCGCGAGCGTCGGCCGTGGGGCTTGTGAGGACGTCGCCTCCTGCGTGGTCACTGAGTCTCAAATTCTTAAAGTATTCGTCTGCTGCAGCGATCGCCGCCTGATGGTCCGTTTGGGAGCCAGGGACGGCCAGGGCGAGTGAAGAAGGATTGGACAGATTCATATTTGCACCGTTGACCACACTCCTGAAGTCTTCCTTCCTCTTTTGAAGAGCTGGGGAGTCTTGCAAGTGTCGCGGCCGCGCCGCACGGAAGACCTGCTGGACGGGCTTCAGGTAAATGGTGGCCAATGTTCCGATATTGAGGCACAACTCTTCCAGGGTGGCAGGATCAAGTTTCTCGCTCTCTGCCGTGATGGGAGGTTTCGTTCCCATGACAATCTTCTTTGCCGTCACTGGATCTGTGGAAAGGAGTCGCCAATACATGAAGCCTCGATCCCGGAGATCGGGATCGTCGACTTCCTCGGTACACCACTTCAAGACTTGTGGCACAAGCTCTGATCCTTTGGTTGGTCGCAGGAGAAAGAGCTTGACGGTTGCCGTGAGCAGAGCCAATTGCACTTCGGTGGATTCCTCGTGAAACGTCGCCAGATAATCTTGGAGAAGCGAGTCGGCGTTGTCGATGCGGTCGGCATACTCGCCAATGATCCAAACAATGGCAGCCTTGGCTTCAGGCTCGTCGAGGTCGTCAATTTGGCTGATGACGGTGGAGATGACAGATTCATATTGATTCGGGTATTTGCGGAATATGTTCTTGATGACCACCGTAGCCTCTTGGACGATGTAAGGGACTTTGGCATTGACCAAGTCAAGCAGGGCATCAATGCACTTCCTCGCTGCGGGCTCAATTTTGATGGCCAGCTTGCCGATGGCACGTACCGCTTTGCGAACAAATTGCACATCAATCTCGGTGGCATATTCGCGGAGCTCGTTGAGAACGACGGAGATGTTGTCCCTGTTTGCGAGCATGAAAATCAATTCCAACTTGGTGACCTTGACGTAGATGGGGTCATTATATTTGCAGAAGAACACCCGGATATCGTTTTGCAGGACTTCCGGTCGCCGCTGGAGGATGAGGATGGCATTACGAAGAGCGAGATATTGGACTTCGGGCGGCTTCGACAAGAGGGTGATCAACGGAGGCGAGAGTCGCTTGGAAAGCTCGTCAATCTTCTTTTGGTCGTCGATATAGTTCATCAAATACATGATGACGCGAATGGATGTGAGGACGACGGCAGAGTTGGAATGTTGCAGTCTCGGTACGATTCGCTCGGCCAGGAGCAATGCTTCGCCCGACTCTTGTGGAACATACGACATCAGAGCCTCGAGGATGTAGGTTTGAGACCATCTGAAAAGTGATGAGTGCTGCGCCCGAAGAAGGGGACGAACTCACTCGTTGCAATCCGGCAGTATGGAGACAATCTTAGACGCACTTGCGTAATCGATGGTCAGCTTGATGTTTTCGCTTCTCTCCCAGATGTCTTGTAAAGCCGCCAGGGCGGCGGAAATGACGGCCGGATTTTCATCCTTGAGCAGACGGTTGAGTCTCACGATGAGGTCGGATCCTTCAACGAGCCGCTTGTCATGATCGTAGATTTTGGCCACGGTAATCGCGGCCGTCTTTCGGACGTATGGGTCGCTGTCGGCCAATAACTTCTTCAGAGGTCCAATCGTGTTCTCCACAAACTCTCGGACATGGATGTAGGAAATAGTGCGCAAAGCCAGGGCTCGGATCAGTGGGTTTGGATCCTCCATGTCCTAATGCGAGTTAGTCTCGACTGGCGGTCACTGCTCATGTTCACACCTACATCCAACAGTACTGGGAGTGCCCGCAGGGCGACGTCTGGCTTCATTCGAGAGTAATGTTGCAGGTACAAGAAACACCTGTGGGAGAGATGTCAGTACCCACTTCTGCCGACATGAACAAACACCTGCGGACATACATTTTCTTGATCTCGAGGACGGGTATTTCCATACAAGCAATAATGTCTGGAAACAGCGCCACCATGTCGTTGTTGCTCATCGTCATATTGGCCACTATTTTCTTGAGAGCATTTTTCTTTGCCGTGTGATTCTTGTCTTTCTTGCCCGTCGCCGCCAGTTCTTGCCGTAATTCGGCTACTTTGCCCTGTTCAAGACGGTAAGCTTGTGCTTGGAACCTAGACCGCTCCAGCCACCGTCTTTACAAGTCCAGTCACACTGCTTCTCAAACAGGATTCGACGCTCTCTCCACACTAGGCAGGCTGTTCATGCAGGCTGTTCGTGAAGGCTGTTCGTCTGTGCTCATATCGAGTATCCAGAACAGCAAATGACTGGCAGCTGGCAAGCGCTTCGTGTCCTCCCCAGATCTGCCACTCTCTCGTGAAGGAAGAATGCTATTCAGGATCCGTCTTGGAAAGGCCGCGTGCAATGGAGAAAATGACAGCGGGAGTGGCAGAAAGGCTTACCCTGGCAAAGAGTTTCGCATCTCCCTGTCCCGTCGACATGATGAAATATGAACCCTGCGGGTCCGGCACGGCGATCGCTCGCTCCCTTCCACGGAACAAATAAACAAATATCAAGCCAAAGACAGGGAAATAATTTAGCCACTCGCAAGACCGTGTCGATCCCGTCGTCCTGCTGTGAGTTGAGAGACGGTCTGTTGCGTCTATCCAAGAAAGTGAAGGTCTCGGATTGTTCGAGCTTGAGAAGTGATGTCTAGCAACTTGCCAAGTCGGCGAAACTGCGGCTTAACTCCGTGCAAGGTTCCCAGTGTACAGGCCCCAAAGTTCAACCATTGTCAACCAACGTACCGCAGATTTTCAGACCAAAAGATGTCTGACAGAAAGTCTCCCGCATTGGCTCCCAAGGTGCCCCAGTGGACACAAGATCTACACAATGGCTTTCCTCCGAAACCCAAAAACGCGGGACATATTCCCGACCCTCCAGGCTTCTCGGGGTCAAAAGCGCTCTCTGGCAAACAGGTGAGATACACCTGATCCGGTGTAGGCCCTGCTGACTTGCGATAGAAATCGCAAATATCGGCACGCAAGTCTCCAACGACACAGGAAACCGAGATCTTGAAGCTCAAAAAGGCGTGGGAAATTGCGCTCGGACCCGCGAAGCAGTTACCGATGCAAGCGATCATGGGATACATGTCTGGAAACTCATTGCAAATATTTTCCATTATGATGGTGTGGATGCTGTATGCTGCCGATCGCGCGCTCGCCGAGACATGTTCCTAATGATTCACAGGTTCAAGAATCCGATTCAAGGCATTATGCAAACGAACACGGTTTTCTCGAAATTTGAGAGCGCAGGCACCCGCTCGCAAATGCTTGGAATCAAAGCTGTCTACATCTTGATGCAATTTTTACTGCTCGGCCTGGGAATTTACAAGGTCAATAGCATGGGTCTGCTGCCAACAACACGGAGCGACTGGCTGGCGTGGGAGTCTGAGAGGCAACCTCTTGAACGAGCATACTTTGCTTTTGATTGACCAGGAATGGGTGCAAGCTGAGCTTCAATAACACCTCTGATCCCTTATTATAGTTCTTCAAACTGTTCACAAGAAATGTCGTCAACGTGACACAACCCACCCTGACCAGGTGCGCCGTTCAGACGGGACAACATCTTGAATCACTTCCGTGATCCAGTTCCTTCTTCTCTCCCCGGACAGTTGCTCTGACTTCAACGCTGATTGATCGTTATCATCTTCCACGGTCGTCAGTTAGCTGAGGCTAGCTTCGGCACCAAGTGGAAGAAAAAAGCAGTCGGTCGGGCTGTCCATGCCTTCCTGCATCTTCAAGAACAATGACAATTGCAGGTCTCAGAATACGACCACCACGTCAATCCAGAACTCTGATCAATCCACAAATGGGCGGGAAACGCAGAGGAGTCGCTGCTCACCTGTCCTCACATGTGGTCTTTATCGACGCTGCGGGACGCGGTGGCTGTTCGGGTATTTCAGCTTTTCTCCGCCATCGGAAGACATGTCAACCGTCTGAGAATGGCACTCTCTGTGGGATGTGACCTTCGACCGAATCGCTACTCGCATTTATCGAAGGAGGAGTTGGGAAAGCGTCGGAAACCTTCTCGACAAGCCTCACTGGCACTTGTCTGGCCTTTTCCTCGCCCCGTTCAAGTGCGAGTGAGCGAAGCTTTTCGCTAAGATCTTCATCTGCGCCCTGGCTGTCCGGCGGTGTCTGTTGTACGTCAGCAAATTAAGCTTGAGGACAGGGTTCGAGCAGACACAGGTCCAAAGGCGAAAGGGGATCATATTCGGACGCATCGTCCCAAGAAAGATAGTGAGATTGTGCGACATGTCTGCATCCTACCTTTGCAGCATCGGCAATATTATCTACCTCTCGAACTTCGTCAAGCAACATGACATCAACGGTCTGGACTTCTCGGAGCCAGGCAGGCTCTGTGCTCAGCTGAGTGCGAACAAATGTCGTCCGTTCTCTACACGCTTCGGAGCACCACCTTTCCACCTCTGCCCGGTCGACCAGTTTGAAGTCCTTGCCGGCTTTCTTATTCCAGATTTTCTGACCGTTGTGCCCCGATTGATGTTTCGGTCTCGGGCACAAAGCGTAGCCACATCGATCATCCACGTTGCGTTCATATACCAGGTCGTCCAGGTCCGAAGGCTGGAACACGCTCAGACATTTCTTGAAAAGAATGCGGTCGGCCTTCTCCGGATGGGCGGGATCGGCCTCTGGTTTGGAAGGAAGATCGAATGCTTCCACGATCAGGTCTGCAATTTTCGTCTGCATCTTCTTCTTCTCCTCGATATCATGGGCGTGCCGGAGAGCGGTGGCTCTAATTCGGCCTTGAATGTCTGGCTTCGCCTTTGAACTTGCCATGTCGAGTAGAATGACCAACGTCCTTCAGGAACCAAAGCCGCATTTGCTCCTGTGGAAGAGCCCGGCGAGGCTCAGCCTTATGGTGGAGCAATTCGGGACCAAGATCTGTCACTCGACGTCTGTAGGGTAAGAAGATCAAATAGGAATGAGCTGGAAGTTTGCATGATCGACGCCTGTCCACTTTGCCCCACATCCTCTGTCCACGCAGTCCTCTCTCCCACTAGGCGGCAAAACTGCGCCCCAGTCGTTCCATGATAACCTCTTGCCACAGGTTCATGTGACCAGGAGGATTACTGTTCCCTTGCTGCACGTATTACCCTCAGCTTGGCACAGACGCATCAAGAAAAGGTGGCGCAGGGTGCGTCACCGCCGCTGCGACCGAAACGGAGACCATTGCCATTCTGACATCCACTGCACTCCACCGGCTTGACCGTTCTATGAGGACTTGATTCCATTCGAGACACGATGCCGACGATGCCCTTCAAGGTGAAGGCTGTTTTCGAATACCGGTCGGACGAACCCGATGATCTGAACTTTGACAACGGGCAAATCATCACCGTTATCGACGACGACGATGCCGACTGGTACACTGGAGAGTATGTCAATGCGTCTGGAGAGAAGGTGGAAGGCATATTTCCCAGAAATTTCGTGGAGAAGTACGAACCGGCCGTCCCTACACGGCCGGTAAGGGCGTCCAAGCGAACGACAGCTCAAGAGCTGTCCGAAGCTGCCGCAGATGTTCCTGCACCACAGCCAGCAGTACCCGCTGCTGAGCCGTGGAAAGAGGCGGAGATCGAGTCACCAAGGCAGCCACCACAGCTTCCTGAGGAGGAGGGAAATGCTGTCGCGGAGCCTACAACATGGTCTCCGGTCCCTCGGCCTGCTTCTCCACCAAAGTCCCCGGCAGCGGTGTCCAAACCGACTGCGTCCAAACCGCCGCCCCCGGTGGCAGAGAAGCCCACGAGCAGCTCCTTCAGGGACCGAATAGCGGCATTCAACAAACCTGCTGCCGCGCCCATAGCACCGTTTAAACCAGGTGGCAGTAATAGCTCGAGCTTCATCAGAAAGCCCTTCGTGGCACCTCCTCCCAGCAAGAACGCATACGTCCCACCACCTCGAGAACCTCCTCCGCAGAGGATCTATAGACGAGAAGAGGATCCCAGTTTCACATCTCATGAGGAGAGAGAGAGCACCGACGCTGGGCTGCCCCAAGATCACACGCCCACTGAAGAACAGCCGAAGCCCACAAGCCTGAAGGACAGAATAGCGCTGTTGCAAAAGCAGCAATTGGAGCAAGCAGCGAGGCATGCCGAGAAGAAGGACAAGCCCAAGCGGCCTCCCAAGAAAAGGTTGGAGGCGGACGACGTCGAACCTACCGCTCCTGGCGTCGAGCCCGGGTTGAAACGGGTGGATACCAATGAGACTGTGGGACGGAAATCAAGTGATCTGGCCGATGAGGAGCCTGAATCGTCCAGTCGAAGCCATCTTCATCGTCGCCCTTCTGCGCATGTCACGATACCGCCTCCACCGCAACCATCTCGAGAACTCGTGAGCGATACGAATGATGCTGATGACTCCGGTGCTGCGGATACAGAAGATGCGCAGGAAACGTCGACAGAGGAGGAAAGGCCGCGGTCAAAAGGTACCCTACAGGCTGTCGGCCACGGTTCGATCGCCTCCAGTGCCGCTCAGGCCGAACAACACAAGGATGAGGAGGCCGATACAAGGCGCGGGCAGAGGGAAAAGCACGAGGACGAGGACGAGGACGGGGAAGGGGAGGAGGACGAAGAAGAAGAGGAGGAGGATCCAGAAATCCGACGAAGACGAGAACTGCGAGATAGAATGGCTAAATTGGGAGGTGGCATGGGGATGATGGGCATGTTCGGTCAGCCTGGCGGAATGCATTTGCCTGCAGGACCACGGAGATCAAAGCCTTCCACAGAGTCTAGCCGCCAATCTACCGAGCCACAAACCCACGAAGAAGCGATGGCTCGGGCGCCACCAGTCCCGATCATGGCTTTGCCTGGCATGGTGAATGCTCTACCAAAGCGCCAGGAGGAGGCGCCAACATCTGAAAGCGATCAGGACGAAACTGCACAGCCGACACCCCAGGAGCCGGCACCGCACGAAGATCCGGCGGAAGATTATATCTCACAGCCGCCGCCACGAAGGTCTACCGACCGAGCGGCGCCACCGACCCCGCAAGGTAAGTCGAACAGAATGTGAGAGGTCGACGCTGATTCAATATAGAACCTGTCGCTGCCGCTCCTCCACCACCACCTCGAGAATCTCGACCGGCGCCCCCCCCGCCACCACCAGCATCCACAAGACCTGCACCCCCTCTCCCGCAGTCCCCTACAGGTATGCTCATGAATCGAGGGTGAAAGCCACCTGTTGACATGAACAGCTCGGTCACTTCCTCCACCACTCCCGCCACCGGTTCCTACCCGCGCTCAAATGGAGGAAGCAGGAGAGGACGAAGACCAAGACGGCGGGGAGCCTTCGGCAATCGTCGCGCAGGAGTACGATCATGATGGCCTCGCAAGTCCTACGACGCTGCCGCCGCGGCCGCCGCTGCCAACGCTGGACACCACCGAGCCCGTCTCTTTTTCCACGTCTGAAAAGCGTGCAAGTCGTGCTCCACCGCCACGACCTCCAATGAGTCCGACGACTTCGTCTCCACAAAGCAGAGGGCCGCCGCCTCCGCCTCCAGTCCATCCGCCCAGCCGTCGATCGACCAGTGATTCACATGGGTTTGTTGTGGCCAAACACCCAGACAGCGAGGAAAGCGAAGAAGAAGTGACCGAGTATGATGGAGATTACGACACCGATATCGCCTCGAGCGCCAAACACAAAGACGCTTTAAAGTCTCATAATCGAGATTCTAGCTTGGATGAGGGCATCTTGACCGACGACGCCACCCGTCCAGCACCGCCGCCCGTCCCACACGCGTCGGCGCCGCGCGATATGCCTCCCCCACCGCCGACCCAAGCTCCCAAGTCAAGGAAGTCGACGGATGCGCCGAGGTCAGCTCCGCCTCCGGTCCCTCTGCCCAAGATCCCTACTGAGGAGAGCGACGACTATGACCCTTATCGGTATTCGGCCCCCCAACATGGAATTCCTTCACCATCAGTGAGAACGCCGTATTCTCCAATCCTGCAATCTCCGGATGAAGAGGTCGAAGAGGATGACATGTACGGAGTGACACCCCAGCCCACTTGGATTCCGCCTCCGCCGTCTGCGGAGCGACAGGTACCTCTGCCTCCGCTTCCGGTTGAAAGAGCGGATTACCCCCCTCTGTCCAATTCTCCACGCCAGTCGGTCGATGTGAAGAGATCGGCCACCGCACGCCGGTCGACGGAGTATTCTCGACCTAGTAGTGAGCAAGGGTTCATTGCCACTGACATCGACCTGGGACGTGCGTCGTTGTGGTGGATGCATGAGAATGTGCCGCCGCCTGCCCTCCAAGGACGGACCGACGTTCTGTTCGAGATTGAATCCTCCACTTCTTCCAAACGTGGGGGCAAGACAACGGTGTCAAGAGACGTGTACGTCTTGTACATGGATTACTCCCAGACGACCGTCAATGCCACATTTGACCCTTCAGAGCCTTCTCACGTCGTCCTCGAGCAAACCCATGCACGGGCCCCCCCGGCACCGAGGAAGGACCAGCTGGAACAGGCGTCAGAAGCGTACGGAGCACCGATTGCCAGGGCGGCCGCAGGAGCCTTAGGAAGTACATTAGGCGACGGTTCTGGCCAGGCCTTGGTGCTCGAGCTTCTGAAGCCTCTGACAACCGCGCTCTCCCCCGTGGGTACCCGTGCGTACGGCGCGCTTGTCTACGCCAACTTGGCCAATGCATCAACACAGCAATTTGATGAAATTCGACCTGGTGACATCGTCACCTTCCGCAATGCAAAGTTTTCCGGTCATAAGGGAGGCCTTCATGCGAAATACAGCATGGACGTGGGCAAACCGGAACATGTCGGCGTCGTCATTGACTGGGATGGGACAAAGAAGAAAATCAGAGCGTGGGAACAGGGGAGAGAGGAGAGAGGGAAGAAAGCGAAGGTGAGGGAAGAAAGCTTCAAGGTTGGCGATTTGAAGAGCGGTGAGGTGAGAGTTTGGCGAGTCATGCCGAGGAGTTGGGTCGGATGGGATAAGTCCTGATATCGGGGGAGGAGAAGAAGAATACAACGACTGCCATACCGGCGGGCGCCACGCTCATGCTTTGTATTCAGTAGAATCCTGTTCACGAGCTAGACAGTAAGGCTTCGTTATGACTCTCGCTGATTATTGTTCTTTCTAGGATCCGTGTGGTCCGCGGCTGGTACCTTTTGGCCATGGAAGTTTTTCCCGTAAGAACCGCAGACGACTCATGCTTGCATTCCACCACTCTGGACATTCGGTAACATCTTGCTCATGGATGGGTTGCTGGCACCCTGGAAGATTGCCCCGAAGTTGACTTTGGGCCGCGCGTCCGCTAATCCCTGGCTCCCCCTGCATGCCGTAATCAAGAGTAGGATCCTTGTCCGTACTAACACTTTTAGATCTCGTGTTATACAGTTCTTCCGTTAGACCAAGTCGGCTATGTATTGGCTTGGGATCGATTCGTGCCGCCGTTTCAAGATGACTGTGATCTCAGTCTGTCACCGGCATGGTCCCTGGATTAGGGGCATTGGTATTGAAGCTTGCTCCCACCCATTGGTTGTGAAGCAGGCTTCCCCTTTACCGATGATTCGTGGAGGGATCATTGCAAGTACCATTTCACTGCCGCACCCTCTTTTCCCCAGATCGTGCCGTTCCAGATGCCACCGGCCAGTCTAGGGGTTTTTGGAGGGCCTCTATCCGTCCCATCTTCACAGCAGACCTCGTGTTCCAACAAATACCAGTCGCCGACAATATGGGGATTCTGGGCGTTGGACCCGGTGATGTTATCGCTCTCAGTGCCATAGCTTGGAAGTGCTACAAGCTTTGTCGGGAATCGTCCGAGAACTTTCAGAGGATCTCAGTGGAAGTGTGCAGCCTAAAAGCAGTTCTCGACGAGATTACAGAGGCGGTCGAAAAGAATCAGCCTCTGAGTCCGACGAGGCAAGAGCGGCTGGAGGCGGTGACGAACGAGGTTGAAAACGTTCTGAAAGATCTTGAAAAACTCTTAAAGTCTTATGAATCTCTGAGCACACAAAACCAAAGAGTGTTTGACCGTCTGCGATTTGGCGTCGAGGATGTGGCAGATATCCGAAGCCGGATTATCTCTCACACCACGGCCATGGGGGCATTGCGTCAGTCAATCATGAGGTCGGTATCCGCGACTGCCTGACGACCGGCGTGTTGACACGCTGACATACATGGGCCACACAGCTCGAGCGTGGAACGAATCGTCAAGAAGCTGAACAAGTATTGTGCCGAACATTGAGCCGGTTTCCGTCAAGGGTCGGTCTTGTCATTCCGGACCGGCGCGACTGTTGATACGCTGGATGCCGACTGGGATGAGGTAAAGCGGGAAGTCGAGGATATGGGCGTCCCTCCGGCCGCCATCGAACAAAACCGTGCTTTTATTCAGAAATGGTTGAGAGATGCGGTGGAAGCCGGTGCCATGGATGAGGATCCGACGCTGGCAGGCGAAGGAATTGTCATCGAAGACTCCCACATCTCACCCAACATCTCGTCGACACCACACGCGGGCGCCGCCGCCGAATCATCCCAGGTCGACCATGCCTTCGACCCTGACATCGTGGATACAGCAGGCACCAACGCTGCCCAAGAGCTTACCTTGCTTGGCGATCCTCGGGAGGAGAAGAGCAGTCGACAGCTATCTTCAACAGACGGCGAGGGCGGGACCGAGCCCATGACGGTCGCGTCCTCGGCTCCGACATTGTATTATCCCACAGATCACTCCTCCGGCCATATGGAAGAGGCATCTGCTTCACGTCTGAGAATCAACAACCAGATACTCCACGACAAATGGGTGCAATATCGTCAGGAAAGAGGCGAAGAGCCGGACATCCCACCTTCTCTGACCCCCAGGACGAAGCGTCGAAAGTCATCGCCGTTCAGCTCGCTGATTTTCAAGCTTTTCTCGTCGAATCAAAAGATCATACAGGCGGCGAGCGACGGCGATCCCGAGGAAGTCAGTCGGTTACTCGGCCTCGGCGTCCAGGTCAACACCAAAGACAGATGGGGATGGACCGCCATGTCGATGGCCGCGTACGGCGGCCATGAAGAAGTGGCGAGAGTTTTAATCAGCCATAGGGCTTCATTAGACCACAGAGACGTGGATGACGACACGCCGTTGACCCTGGCCTTGAACAAAGGCCATCGGAATCTGGTGTTGATGATAGAGGAAGAGATGACAAGAAGAGCCATAGAGGCGGAGGCAAAAGACCAACCGAGATTAAAGAAACAAAAAACACTGATGGCCTCCGTCGGCATCGACGGTTTGACTTTGTTGAAAAGCGGCTCTGGTTGAGTTTGGTGCGGCTGCCGCTTCCGAAGACCATTTTTGCACGAGAATAATCATTGCTGTATTTCAAGCCCGTGCCACTCTCAAAGTGCTGTCATATGGGGCTGGATGTTGTAGAGCCCTTTCGGGCACCGCCATCCGCGACGCACCATCTGGCGTGGCCTTGGCGAGCGAACCAAGAGCATCCACAACGCGTTCGGCCACCGCTTCTCCTGAGAGGTACGCACCCGTCGCGGTTCCCATTTCGTGGAACGGAGCTGTGTGTTCGCCGGCAAACCACAGTCGTCGATCCGGACAGCCAGCTCTCAAGGTTTCAACGTCACCTCGCGCGTCGGTCATGCCGACTTGGAAGTTGCAGTAGCTGCCGTAACCAGCCAGCTCATCTTTGGACCACGACGTCGACAAGATGGCCTTTGGCTGGCACTCCGGATCTGTGTCGTTGTAGTGAGGCAAGCGAGAGAAATAAGGGTGGAAGAAGGATTGGAGAAACTCGAGGCGTTCAGATTCGGACATGGCGTCGACGACGTCTGTGATGTATGCCGATTGTTCTCCGTACAGGTAGAAGAGGAGCGTGGGGTGACGATGTGGTTCCGGGAACGCTGCGAGATTGTATGCTTCCTGTGGCCAGCGATGAGGATTGGTGGATTCTGCATAGCGAGGCGCGATCCAGTTGCTGTAGCCCGGGAAATCTTCTCTCTGCTTCAAGGTCACGGGTCGGAGGGCGTCAGAACCGAGCCCACCATCAGACCGCTCGTCCTGTTCTTCCTGCCAGAAAGCGCGGGGAAACGTAATGTAGACCTGTCCGGATCTCAACGATGCAAAGGGGAGGCAGGCAAGCATCACGTACCTTTTCGAGATGTCCGACTGAAATCGAGTCGATCGCCGTTCTGAGTCGAGGGCTCAGCGATGGGACAAAGACGGGCAGATTGTGTTTCAGCCAACCAAGAGGAGTGGTCATCACGACGCCGTCAAAGACATGTCGACTTCCATCAGTCGTGGTGAGTCGAATCTTTCTGGCCACATCAGCATCGTCGATGCTTTCGACACGAATCACTTTTGTGTCCAGCTTGAGGTCGGAGGCGCTGAGGGCTTCACGCTTGACGTCGTCCAGGATTTCACGGTAGCTGCTCGCCACAATGACCTCCTCTAGCAAGTCAGCACGGTTGCAGCAGAAGTTTGAGGTTGTACGGGAGTCCTGGGGTACCTCCGCCACAGCATTCTTCCATCCAGGCGTATTTCAGACTCTGCCGTTCAATTGGATCTCCGGTGTAGTTCCCCCACATCTGAGCCATGCCCAGAAACAGATCTCGATCGTGGTCATTGTGCAACAGCTCCCGTCCCCTTCTCAGGACGAAGTCGTAAAGGCTGTCATCTTCTGAAACTTGCGTTTCGTGGTCCCGACTATATTGCATCGCGCTCTCGATGATGTGCCAGCGAAGCTCATCCAGCTGCACCGCCTTCTCATTGGAGAGCAAGTTCCCCTCGAAATCATACAGATTGATATTGTGATTCCAGACATGCAATGGGGTCTTGGTCTTTGTTGCGATGCTCAGAATCGGGTTGGTCCCCGAGGTGTGAATCCACTGCGGGCCGCTTGCAAAATCAGAGCCTCAAGTTCGGACACCTCCAGGCCACGAGAGTACGGGAGCATACTTACAGGTCAACCGGATAGCCAAGGACATCACTTTGGCATACCTGAGATGTGGAGTCAGACTCTCGAACGGTGGGTCAAGTCACCAATCCATACTCTCCCTCCCACCCTGTTCCTGGCTTCTAGAATGGTGACACGGATGTTGTGCTTTTGCAACACGGCGGCACAGCGAAGGCCCGCTATCCCCGCCCCGACGATGCAGATGTGTGGCGGGGAGTGTGAGGACGTTTTGGAGTCACCAGAGTTTGTTGGCCCCATCTGAGATTCGATCATGCTTTTTGATTGAGCGTTCATTAGGTGCAAAGCCTCGCCACCTGCTCTTTGCAAGGCTGGGAACGTCCGAGGGGCACGTGATCATCTTCCTCCGAGGCTTGGCATCCTTTCCGATATCATCCCGCTGGCATCCCGCTTGACCTGAACAACTCATCTGGGATCCTCACGCCCAAGGCATATGAAGACGCCCTCTTGACGTGCGTCTATTTTCCACGTTCGATATCGTCCCTTGTTTGCATCGCCACCTCTGCCTTCGTCTCTCCGACGACCGACAGCGCTGTCAGAAGCATCGGATCGACATGCCGCACGAGGACGAAGCCACTATCTCCATCCCGTCCTTAGCCATCGTGGCCATCGTCGGATACTTTATCTACCGTTTCTTTTTTGCATCACGTAGCAGCCCGACCGAAAGCCGACCTTCCAGATCTTCCTCCTCCAGAAATGGGCTTCGCTTTACACCCGCGCAGGTTGATCAGATAGCCCAGATGTTTCCACAACTCAACCGGCGGGATATCATGTGGGATCTTCACCGGAACCGCGGCAGTGTCCAGGCGACAACGGAACGAGTGTTAATGGGAAGAGGACTGGATCCTGTAAGTGGCTGTGCTGTCGCGCCGAGGGACAGGAAGCAGACGAGCTAATCGCGAGACAGGCGCCACCCTCCTTTCAACCACCAATGTCATTTGTTACCACATCCTCCATACCGACGATGCATTCTACCATCACGAAGCTCTCAGCGCCTAATCTAATAACGAGATACAACCTCCAGTCCAAGGTCAACTCGAAGGGGAAAGAAAAAGAGGATGACTCGCCGCCTCCGGGATGGGCCAGCACGAAAGAGCAAAGACAGCAGATGTTGCAGAGGAGGAGAGACGAGATGATCCTTGCAGCACGGAGGCGACTGCAAGAAAAAGACGCTGAGAATGTCCCACCAGCGCCGACCTGACGGATCCTCTATGAGGGAGAATGACCACGGCCATATGGCTCTTTCCTTACGTCAATTGATACAGTGTTTGACAACCACACACGCGGCATTCCATATGCCGGATCTCATCATGCATTTCACGTCATCTCTTGATTTTGGTCCGTTTTCAACTCACGTCATGATGTCTTCATCTTCATCATATCCGCCATCTTCTCTCTCTTCCTCCTCTCTTTCTCTCCGAGCTTGCTCCCTGCTCGCACCAATCTTCCTCATACCGTCGATGACTCCCGTGATAAAGCCTCGTGACTCGGCGATTTCCATGGCACCCACGCCATCAAGTCGGACAACGTCGCCCTCACCGGTCAGCACCTCCACGCCCTTGCGCATCTTGGCCAATCGGACTTCGCGTATATCGCGAAGCACTCGTCGGATCTGGTCGGGATCAACCAGGTCGTCATGGGCGGCGTCTAAAAGCATTTCCGACATCTCGAACCAATGATAAGGCAGCGCATGTGGCACCGCGGTCGCCGTGCAGGACTCGACGAAAGGCGCCGAGGCGTGAAAGGATTTTCCGTGATAGTCAACTGGCCGCGCAGGCGGTAGTGGTGGAGCAGGGGAGAACGAGTCTGTAAACACCAGAGTCTCGAGCTCGAGGATTTCGTCCAGACTCTCCACGGTTAACCAGGGCGGCGGGATGATGTTCACCCGACGTTGACGCTTCAGAAGCAGGGCGAGCCATAAAGGGAGTACGGTCCGTTGCGGCGGTATCAATGGACGTGTAGGGCCCTAGTTGTGGCCGTGTCATCAGCATGGCTGCTTCTGAACAAACCGAGAGCCTCGCACCTGTGACCTGCGAAGGACTGGGTAGGACTTACGCCCAGTAAGTCGAGTCGTTCGAAACGCTGGCGCGGTATTATCGTGACCAGCTCCATCTCGCATAAGAATGCTACCTCAGAAGGCAGCAGGCCCTGAGAGTGTGGAAAGGCCATGTTTGAATGGTGTGGAGGGTTGGTCGCGCTGGCACATCTCTCTGCATATAGAGGATCCACACGCCAAGCGCGGACACGACACGCGTGTTCCAAAGCCCTCCCTCTCCCCTGACGTTCTGTCCACCTTCATGCTCAGTTCCAGGAGTCATGTCCTATTTCGCTAGCCCGGAGTTCTTTCGCTTTCTCCTCTTGGGCGGTGTCGTGAGTTTCCATATGACATGGCGTCGACTCGTCAATCAGATTGTGCCCGAGCCATATCTGGATGAAGTCTTCCATGTGCCCCAAGCTCAAGCCTATTGGGCCGGGCGCTGGCAGCAATGGGACCCCAAGATCACCACTCCGCCCGGACTCTACCTGTTCTCCTACGCCGTCACTTCGGTCCGGGCATTTTTCAACCCCAAGCTCAAGCCGACGACGGAAGAATGGAGATTTGTGAATATCTCACTGTTGTACCTGTTGCTCGTCGCCTTGTACATTTGGACCGCCTTGGGAAAGAAGACCGTGAGGCACGAAAATGTGCTCCAGCGCGAGTTCAGCATCATCTTGTTTCCTCTGCTTTTCTTTTTCTCGGGACTCTACTACACCGACGTGCTGTCCACCTTTACCGTCGTTCTGACCTACATATTCTGGTCGGCGAGTTCTTCTGCGACAGGAGGCCTGAAGGTTTTGTATCAGCTGCTCCATTTGCTGTCAGGTGCGACGGCGCTGGCGACGCGGCAAACCAACATCTTCTGGGTCTCTGTGTTTCTCGGTGGTCTGCAGGTGATTGAGACCGTCAAGACCGAATTCGGAGCCAAGAATGTTCATGATCCCGTCGTGTCGGAAGCATATTTTGAAGGTCGGACCAAGCCCCATGGCCATTTTTCCTCTGACCGTTCCGCAGACTTTCCCATCACGAGTATATCCATGGCCCAATCGGCGGTGACCATCATTCCAAAGCTCGTCCTTGCGTTGTGGCCACCACTCCTGCTCTTGTTGTCGTTTGCCATCTTTGTCGTTTGGAACGGTGGTGTTGTGTTGGGTATGACCATGTTATCCTCTGCTTCGTCGGTCGTGGCTGACCTCTATAGGCGACAAGGATAACCATATTGCCACATTGCACTTCCCCCAGATGCTGTACATATGGCCCTTCATCGTATTCTTCTCATGGCCTGTCCTCCTCCCCCAAATGTCGGACTGGGCCATCCTGCGTCGAAGGCTACCACGATTGGCGACCATGGTGGCCATCACCGTGCTGATGATGGCGGCGGTCCATCTCAACACCATCGTGCATCCGTTTACATTGGCGGACAATCGACATTACACTTTCTACGTCTTCCGGATCTTGATGCGCCACGGGTGGATCAAATATGCGGCGGTGCCAGTCTACGTGGGCTGCGCCTGGCTCGTCATCAACGCTCTCGGTCACGTCAGAGACTCTCGCGGGCCGTCAGCCGATGTGGTGAGAGTGAGCTTTGTCCTCGTTTGGCTGTTGGCCACGAGTCTGTCAGTCATCACCGCGCCATTGGTGGAGCCGAGATACTTTATCATTCCGTGGCTGATATGGCGATTGCACGTGCCGGAGTGTGCTCTGCCACCAGAGCCTGAGCATACAGACGCTCCGGGCAAGGCGACGCTTCCCAGTCCCGTGTTTTCTGACATCCCGCTGTTGCGATCGCTTGCACAGGACTCATCTTGGCTTGAGTTGGCGTGGTACGTGGCGATCAACATCGGAACCTGCTACGTCTTTCTTTACAAAGGGTTCCTGTGGCCACAGGAGCCCGGAAACATTCAGCGATTTATGTGGTAGTGGCCTTTGTCTACGGGACCTGCCAAAAACATTAGACAGCCGCATTCAGAAATGACAACGTGCCAGATCATGATTGGGCTGGCAGATGACCACTTCAAGGCAACAGACCCAAGTCTCCATGTCTTGTCCGCAATGACCTCTGATGGCCGTCGACATGCTCAACTATTCTGCAGGATCGTCCTTGTCGTCGCAGAGGGGATCTACCGACACTGCTACCAGTGCTTGACAGTTGCTATACTCTCCCCCTCCTCATCCCTGAGCCCATTTAACACCTCTATCCAATATCTCCTGGAGCTGAATGTCATGGTCAGCAGATTCGAGCCGAGACGGGCCGAGCCGAGCTGATCCTAGATCATGAAGTTAATCGGACCGTTGTCAGGATCCTGATTCTTTTATAACGGGTACCTTGTTTTCTTCGGTTTGACTGATCGAGATCGTTAACACATATCACGGACTATGCCTGGTGTACCGTCCTCCGCGTATACGAGTCGATCCGTCATATTACATGCTGGATCTCACCAGATTCTCCCTCAACTCGGCTTCTCCCGCCTCGTTCACTTACACCGTCACGATGCTTCCCAGCCGCATGATCGACGCAACCTCCTTGTCGATGGTCGGTCCCTTGTACTCCTCCCTTCCCCTGATATAGTACCACACGATACTGAAAACAATCACGCCGACGGTCACAACGACGCTATAGTTCATCGTCGACGCGTCCACGGGCGTCCCGGGCGGCCATACACTCCAGAAAATGACGAATACCATGTACGTGCAGGCGTATGCATTGTTGATAATGCCAAACCAACCTGGGAGGTGCCAAGGGCCCCAGGTGAGAGGCGCTTGGGCTATTTGTGATGGGCGTCGCGTTCGGTCGCTACTGAAGGCCGCGTGTCCGGCCAACGATGGCTCTTCCGGGATGGCTTGCTTCTCCGTGGATGCCACTTTCTCGGCTGGCGCGAGAATCTCTTCGTCCAGAGGCGGCGAAATGCCCGGGGTGTCTTCGGCCATCTTCGAGTGGGGAGCGATGTTGCCTTTGATGCGGTGATAGAGAAGGAAGGCGGCGGGTAGGAGATATGAGGAATAGAAGCCCGTGATCGTGAGCGAGACGACGCCGTTGAAGGCCGTGTAGGATCCAATGTAGATCAAATTCAATAGACAGGCGAGGCCGGTGGAAACACCAAGAGCCACCAAAGGGATCCGATTGTGTGGAGAGACGTAATTGAGATATTTCGAGAATGGTGTGCCTTTGTCACGAGCAAAGGACCAAGTCATTCGGGAAGCGGTGGTGATGATGCCCGTTGCACACGCCCATGTGAGGGCGAGAACGATCGCGCCCATGACGGTCGCGCCCGCTCTGGATTGCACGCTGTCTATACACGGGGGGCAGTCAGCACGAAGCGAGGAGGGTGGATAGAAGGAGAAATGGGTAACTGCATATGGCTAATGGCCAGTATCCATCCGCACGGAAACCCAGGAATACGGCTTCACGAAAGACATCGGATCAGCAACTTACTATAAAAAACTTGTATGAAGGGATATCCAGTCGCAGTCCCGAGGACAGACTCCACGTCACCCAGGCAGAACAATACGGTGATCATCATGGTGAAGCCCACTATGCCGTTGAGGGTCATACTGGCCAGGATGGCCCGGGGAATGGTCAGGGCGGCGTGTGCGACTTCTTCCGCCATATGGACGCTCGCGTCGGCACCCACAAAGGTGGCCACGTTACCGAGGAAGCCAACGCAGTAGGAGAGGCCTTGGGTCGGCCAACCGCCCTCGTTCAGACTTGTCGCGAAGACAAAGTGGGCCGAGTTATGCGGCGAGTAGACCCAGAGGACGGTCACGATGGCAATGAAGCCGGCGATGTGGAAAACGACGATAAAGATCTCGAATTTGGGCAGCAGGCCGGGGACGACGGCATTGATGAAGATCGCCACGGCGACAACGAGCCAGGCCAAGAGGGTGCCATGCCATTGCTTGGGGTCGTACGAGTCGGGGTGGTCGAGGATGATGAGACCTTGCAGCATCGTCCCGGCGAAGATGGTCTCGGTGGCCACGGTCGCGATCCAGGCGAGCGACGTGAGCCATCCAATGATATAGCTCGAAAATACCTTGTACCGGGCTGGCGCGAGCATGTAGACCCAGTAGTACTGGCCTCCGGCGATGGGGGCCATCGAGGCCAGCTCGGAGATGACTGTGTACACCGACAGTGTCGACGACCAGGCGATGATGAAGCCATAGACGAGTCCGCCAGGACCGCCATTGTTGAAACCCTCGCTGAAGAGGGCGAGGACCGTTTCCCACGTAATCAGCTCACAGACGGCAAAGCCGAACAAGGACCAGAAGCCAAACCGACGTTTGAGGACTTGCTTCTTGCCCAGTAGCGCGAGGGCCCCTTCGTCGCTGTCGCTGGTGCGTAAGGGCGTCAGGTCGGCCATGTTGCTGCGGAGGGGATGGCCAGAACGATGCGGAGAGCACAGGCTGCGTTGGCAATGAAAGCTGAATGTCGCGTGGGCTTCGGCCGAGCGGCTGGTTCAGGTGCAAGCACGAGGTCTTATACTATCCTCAAGAGTCCTGGATTGGTCACGGGGCACGATGATCATGCATAGTGCAGACGTGCGAGAGAGACGGGGTCGCCGTTAGGGTCAAGTTCAATTTGAACAGAGGAGGAGAAGAACAATGGCGAGAAAGATAGGAAAGCGACGCACAACAAGCCAGAAGCCAAAAACCCTGGACGAGAAGTGGGTTGGGCTAGTTAGTCAATGCGCTGGGTGAGGCCATGGCTGGCGATCTGCGGCGCCCATTGGAGCAATGAGAGAGAGTCGGCCGCCCCGTTGCACACGACACAGAGACGGGCAGCGATAAGAACGGCTGGTCGAGGCACGGAACGCATTTCTCCGCAGAGTGCCAGGACCCAAATCACTCAGCTGGATTGCCCCTATCGTATCCAGAGGTGTCGTGCCATCACGCAGACACCACCGTTGTGCTGGTCACAGGGGGGTTGTTACACTGCAAGGTGTGTGTGGCGTTGGGCAGATGCACAATGGCGTAGGGCAAGAAAAACGAGCGCCGAGCTTTGCCGCCTTGTCTTGGCCAGCGGGAGGGCAAGCTTCGCAATGCTTAACTCGATGCAGTAAACAGCTGACACAGTCATGGCGGCGATCCCGAGAAGACGGGAGAAGCGAGATGGACACGTGGGGAGAGAGCCGGGGGAGAACATTGTGATTGCTGCCGGACGCCGGACGCCGGACGCCTTCAAGCCTTGGACATTGTAAGCCAGAGAGCCAGAAGCCGGGAATGGAAATCAGTTTAAGTTTAGAGACGGCTGTGGATGGAGGGAGGAGCCGAGCCCAAGCATCAGAGACCTGCATCGCTGGCGGGGGTGGGCAATTGTTCTGTGGCGCCCTGCAATCGCGTTATCAGAGCTCCACCTGGACGGGTCTCCCCCCAGATCCTATCTCGACCCTGGTTTCAGCGCGTGGAGTGAGAGCGATGATGGTGTGGGAGGAGGAGCACTGATTATGGTCAGCGCTAAGCCCAAGACTGAAATTCGTCGCCTTGGTCTCCACGACTTGCACAGCTGCCCGCTAATTATCCTACAGGGAACCATTTCCTCACACGTCCCAATGCGGCCATCAAATCCCGGACAGGACCGGCGTCCCAGCCGAGTCCGACCAGGCTCAAGACCCAGCCTTCGACGAACCATCTCGAGACCACGCCAGCCACTGCCAGGGCTGTCGCAACGACGTAGCCACAGTCGAGCAGGATCAACAGCGCTTCAATGTTGTTCAACAATACCGCCCATCCCACGTAGTTGGACGCCCTGAACGCGAACCCAAAAGCATCCTGGTCGATTCCTTCGGTTGGCCAGATCACCAGGAGGATGGGAAACAGTTTCGTGCAGCTCGACACCAGCAAGGCCGTGCTGATCGCGCTCGGACTGGCGTGTCCAGGTCCCACCGTGTAGCCCACCGTGGTCTCCTTGTCGTCGGAATGCAAGTGGGGAGATGGGCGAACAGACGCGGTGTCGCGCAGGGGGGCCTCCTGGATCACGCTCGTTCCATCCTCCCGGTTCCGGCTGGCCACCAGAACTCGTGCTAGGAGGCGAATAACGGTATGTTGGGTGATGGTTGCAAGAACATTCATGGTGAGAAAGAAGAGATATTGCGTCAATATCGGCGCTTCGCTGAGCCAGACGTCGACATTGGCGCCACTCTGGCCGCGAGCGGCACCGGCCACATTCGACTTCTCGATCCTTGCCCATGTGATGTACACGTCGAAAAGGATGAGCAAGATCCCAAGTCTCACGATACTGGGGTCAAGCTTGTCATCCGCTCGGCCCAGGCGGTTGAAAAGGAGATGTCTGTAAACCTAGCAGAGATCAAGCGCTCAATGTCAAACACCGACACCCAGCGTTGAGAGTCAAGGAGGCCATACCTGGGGTTTGATCAAGACAAGATCAATAAATAATACCACGAAATCGTGCTCGACGTATTTGTCCGCAAATCGCTTGCAGTTGGGGCATTGTGTCAGCCGGACCCCTTTGCCAAGTGACCGGTCATCAGCTTTGCTATACGTCGTGTACAGGTTTTTCACCGGCGTGCTGCAGCTGATGCATATCGGCATGCCGGGGGGACGAGATGAGTTGCCAAGGTTCACACATTCATACAAGCTCGAAAGGACAGGTCTGGTGGAATGGTGGCGAGATTCTCAATCTGCAAGCCGGCGATGTTGCCAAGGAGTCACGAGGTCGTCTCATCTAATCTTATCATACTCCACTCCTGATAATTAGGAGACCCAGTCAAACTTGCGCCAAAATCATGATGAACCAGTCTTGATGAGATGCTGATTGATTCTAAGATGCTGTCTATGGTGGTGTTGTAGATGTGCCGGAGGCCACACCACGGTGCCCGTAATGGGCCTGCCTACCTTTTGAGTCCATGCTTGTAAATCGGCGCAAGCTGTCACTGATATGCCTCCACTAAACGCCCAAAGCCTTGGTCCAGTCATGGCCATTTTATGGGCAATAATCCTCCAGCCCGCCACTTCTCACCGTCATTGGAATTGCATTTTTCGATCCTGATGTGCCCGTATAGATTCTATCACGTGATCAAAGGCCCTAGCTCTATACCGGCGCCTGCGGACACCTAGTAGGGAGCTAGGACCCTTGTCCCCTCATAAGGCTTGGCGCCAACCTCCAAAGAAATAGAGCGGCTAGAGCTGGCAGCCAGCGACACGACGCTGCAGAATATTCGGAGAAGGCACCCTTCACGTATGAAACAGCCTCACAATCGAATTCAGTGATATTATCAAAGAGAGCTGGGTTCGACCAAAGGCGGGCCATTTTCGACATCAGGCTGGGACTGGTCGAGACTGGATTCAACAGCGACCGATCACGCGGACACCTTCGTGTACAGCCTTATTGCAGAGGTTCAAACTGCTGACCTGACATGGGGCACCGCAATGCCTCAAGAGAGCCTGGCCATAGTGCGACAAATTGTGAACAGGCGCAAGCGAACAGGGACAGATCGCTTGTGAGCACGCTGATATGTTGTTCACTTTTGGTTGGACGACTTCGCTAGGCTCACTAGGGCGTCGCAGCTGCATTTCACATGCATCCTTGGAAGCAGAAACGTTTGCAATTACGTGGCAAACACTATTTGCTACCTCATTATGATCGCTGTCCGCCTGTCTGCATGTCAGTGCAGAATGCAGCTCCCGTGCCCGAGAGCCTGGCAATGTCTGGAGAACGGAAGACAGCACTGCATACCGGCTAAAGGTGCGGCGACCAGTAAATTCAAGATTGTTCACCACACTTGCATTAGGCTGCATTAGTCTCATCCTCTATTGCCGTACGGCAATTTACTTCATGCACACCTGCTGAGGTCTCTTGCCAGGACGGTAGGCCACCGCTATAAGAATGCCGCATTGGTTCCAGGGCCCGGTTGAGTTTGTCTTCTGTGTACCCATATCATTTCTTCACCCGGCTCGACAACAACAGACCGCCGTGCCTGGTCGAGATGCAAGCCTTCAGTATTCGTCAGATCCTGGTCGGGGATCAAAATGAGGGATGAGATGTCATTCCCCGGCAGACTCTGCAAAAAGCTGACAAGATCTAGGATGCTGATCGTATCAACACCCTCCTGTCCGAAGTCAAGGAGCTTTTGGGATTCGACAATGGACTGTCGAAGAGGGTAAGCTTCAACATCAAGGAGAAAGGGGGCAATGAAAAGGCAAGGCTAGCAAATATTCGCGAATATCAAGGACCAGATGAGGAGACAGTCGATATCCTCCGCCGTAATCACTACTGGTGGTTACAAAATCCCTCCACTTTCTGGCTTCGACCCGAACCGGAAAGCGTCGCATCGATGCACCCCCAAGCACAGATTGTTGGGTTTTTTCTCCAGGCCAAGCGTGACGACGTGTAGTCGACCCTTGCCCGGAGATGCGCCTGCATCTTGCTTATGGAGTTCAGAGCGAAATACAATTATCCCTCCGATGCAGAGACAGCGGCGAGGATCTTCGAGTCTGGTATATTTCACTGCAGTCACGAGGAGATCAGTGCAGCCATCCGTCAGATGATCAATTCTGGTTCCCGGTACAAAAATCTCGAGAACAATCTTGCACCGGGTGCCACTCTTGCCCTCGGCCAGAACTTGTCAGATTCGCTGTTAGTCTTTTCTCTCCCCGACGCGGTCGCCACGGTGTTGACATTTGCAGTTTGACCAAAGTGCTACCAAAGAAGGGAGATAAATTCAATGCGGTTGTGCAGCATCTGACCAGCACACCCTTTATGGAATTGGCGATGCAGTACACCGACCTACGCATCAAAGTTGTCGACCACCAATTGAACACATTCAACGCCATTACTGCGAACTGGGGGCCCGTTCCAGATTTTAGGTATCCGCTCGTGATGAGGGACTACAACTCACGCGCTCCAGCGTCTGTGAGCGTCGAGCCTTTTACCAATGGCTATCCATTCGACCTCATGTGGTTTTGGCCTTATACGTATTGAGATATGTTCGAATGGTCCCGCTGCGGGAAAGAGAAAGTGGCTGGAGGATATATTTATGGTTTCGCTTTTTATAGTTTCATGGCCGTCTGATTTGAATTCGGAGTATACATGAGAGCATGTTCACGATCTTTCAATGTTATCGTCTTCAGAATGACTTGGACTGGCCTTTACGTGGACAGGTACATTGTTATGGAATACTTGGTGCAATATCAATCCTAGTTTCTTACCGTAGGAAGTTAGAGAACAACAACACCATCGATCATCAATTGAATCCGCCATAACTCAACGCCATCCACCGACTGGGCATGCTATCTCCGTCATGTAGCAAGTCCACGACTTCCATGAGCCATGTAAGTCGTTCTTCCTCCACACAAACAATGTCCCAACTTTGAGAGCTGCGAATGCCCCGTCCTTCGTCTGATGTGTCTTATCCCTCCATTGATGCAGTAATTTCCAACCCTTCCTCTTGAGAGAGTGGCCGTGAGAAACGACATGGCCACGATCACAAGACCCGGCGAAACGGAGCAGATGGGATGGAGGTGGAGATGCCTGTTGTAGAGTCCGGATTCTGAGTTCGCCGCGGGTCATGAGACAAAATTCGAGACTGTATTTCTTGCTGGATTTGCATCGTCATGTTCTTCAAGATCCGCACAGTGTGCGGGCCTTGTTCATGGGTTGTACACCATCGAATCCAAACATTCCCGTGACATGGCCGAGTCACAAAAGCTTTAGGATGGCACTTCATGTACAAGGAACAGAAGTAGCATGAAGGCTTACTGCAGCCGATGTAACGATCATCATCCATGAATTGCAATCCCCGGTGCTGGAAATGTTCCATCATGAGGACCTCTGCGTGAACTGAGGGCTGGATGCTACGTCTGTACCTTTTGTAAAATAAGGTGGCCAAGTCCTGTGCCTCTGTGCCGCTGATTGACTGGAGCACTTCCTCGATATGGGCACTGTTGAACAATGGCAGCATCCACTGGAGGACGCTTTGCAAGCTCGTCTCTGCGTCCTTGATTGGAGGCATACTCCGACTGGGACTCCGAAGTGCTTCCACTCGACAGTGACTGAAGATCTCAGGATGGTTCTGAGCCACACGCACCAACACCTTCGACGCCGCGGACCACGATCCGAGGCGGCCGATGTAGTGCCGTAGAAATGACCATTCCCGTCTCATGGGATTGTCCGCAATTTTTTGTGACAGATGACGCATTGAGGGGCATCTTCGAAATCCGTAAGCTGCTGTGCAGAAATCGTCATGGCTACTCTCCCGCTTCTGTAGCCTTTCAAGATCATCGAAGAGATGTTGATCTACACATCATTGCATGTCAGCTTGGCGTCGAACATTCGAGTCAGGTAACTGAGTCAACGTTATACGAACCTGCTTCGGTTAAGCCGCGGTCCAAAGATGACTTCGCCTTCCGGCTATGTTTTCGGAGCCTTTTGGCATAGTCCTGGACTCTCTTTCTGCTCAGTTGAATTGATCGACCAAAGATCTCATGTTCGACCTCCAGGCCCTCATAGTCGGAAATGCCCCGAAGGCTTTTAAGTTGCTCGAGGACCCAATTCAGGTGATCGACAGCTCTCGCTGTGGGTTGATTATTCGTAGTCAAGTTGAAAACGGTGTCCGAATCTGCTTGCGAGACAGCAATCGAGGAAACAGTCTTGCCACCGCACTTATAGTCGCAGAGCCAACATAGATGGTCGAGGAATTTGTGCCAAGGGGGGCGAGATGCTTTTCCATTCATTCTGAGGTCGGATCGAGTTCTTTGAGCATTAGCGACTGGGCCTAAGATGCTCAAAGTTACCGCAGCTTCGTAGAAACGACGCAGGATATCTACGTATGACTCCCTGGCGTCGGTTTCCATGCTACTGTCTGGGTCCCTGAGCTTATGTCGCATGGTTTCGATATTCCAGACAATATTTTCTGGCATTTGCTGACGATGCTCAGAACGGAGCCAGCTGTCCAACAACAAGTCCATGAACGTGGTGGTCAGCCTCAGCCTTGTCGATTTCACTTTCCAGGTGAGTGGATCCGAATCGGGAATGTTGTGGTTCGTGTCGATGGCTTTTCTCTTACCACGGTTGGGCCTGGCAATTGCTGGGAGCCTCAAGAGAGGAGACGTAGACAGAAGCAAAAATGGGGGGCACTACGACAGCATGACTCGGGCTTTAAATGCTTCAGCGGCAGATACGCTTAGTCTAGATGGGCTGTAGGGGCGTGATTATACGCATGCATATGGTGCTGACACGAGGCAGACACAGAACAAGAACTTGCAGCGGCTCTGCCGGTCCCGCTCCGTTTGGGCTCCCATTGCAGAGCCAGGTCAACAAGGATGGGCTTATCTGTGGCTTATGACCTCCACGAGACAGTTCAGGCATAGGCCATACAGCCCTTCTTCAACTGGCCATGAATTACCAGACCAGGTTTTCCTCTGGTCTCAGGCCGTGTATTACTCCTGTTACGGTCGGCCAATGAGGCCTGATTTATGAATGGATTGAATGAACACCGTGTGAAAGAATGGGTAGCCAATACCCGTGGCTATTACAGCCGTGCGGGCAAAGACCTCAAGCGAATGATTCCAGCTTCAGGAAATGTCAAGGTCTGTCTGAATACTGTGTAAATTGGGCATAAGAGAGTCACACCACCTCCAAGTTGAGACAGTCGCATAATGCTTTGGAAGCTTCATGCTTTGCCAGCCTTTGGTTCCTGCCCGTGCCCTCCAGTGTAAAGCCTTGGAAGGAAACAATGGCTTTGAATTTTGGCGGAGTTTGAGAAACCTTTTGTATGCTGTAAATAGGTTGTTCACCTTTTTGGTCTCCATGTTCTTTCAAGGCCAAGGTGTACTGTGACGTGATGACCGGTTTGAAGTCGGCATTCCGGGCAAAAAGTCCATCTCTCGGGAGATTGGGCTCACTGTGCTGTTCATTGAACATGAGGAAATCCGGTTTGAGGTTGTCGGTGGACTCTGGAGAGTTGACACAGGTGCGAAGTGTTGACAGAAGCACCCGTTTCTGCTTGACCGCGCCCGTGCGACAGATGTTCCCGATCAAGCAAAGGAGTGATTCGTAGATGTCTTGCTCACCGCTGGGCAATCCCAGGGCAGGAGCATGAATGCCTTCAGCATTCAAACTCTCCAATGCCCGCTTGTACGGGAACGAGCGCGTCAGCACTGCCAATCTGGCCTTCATCATCCCATCAGCACGTGCTCTGAATTGATCTGTCCAGATGGAAATGATTTGGTGAGCATACATACATCGATCACTGAGGCAGCTTCATCTATCGGAGAACCCGAGAATAGATCCTCTGCCAGCACACATTCAAAGTATTTTTTACCGAACCAGTAATCTTTCGGGATTTGCTTGTGATAATCTCCATTTGACGACAGGTCTTCCATATCAGAATCGGAGAACTCGCTGTCGTCAGCAACGGTCCGGAGCGAGTTGTGATAAATTCTCACATAATCTGCTGATCTTGACGGCATCTTGTCTGGTCCGTGGGGCCCAAATGATCACGTTGGTCGGCTGGCGGCGAGAGGAAAAGGGATCGAACTGAGCCAAAGTCTGGCTCGGAGGTGATGTTGGTGAATTTTATAGTTGAAGATGGCCTCTCCTCAGGGAGTGTCGGGGAGAGCCTTCCTTTGGATTCCACTTACTTCGGCAGAAGTGGCATCATGATCCCTTTGGCGGCTTTCCAATGCGCCTTGCTCGGCCTCGAATGCAGCCCCCGCGTCCTGAACCGAATGTAGCACAGGGGTGTCTGACCTCGAAGTTGAGTAATTGGATGCCTAACATCAGACAGATCAGCCGGTAACGTCGCCATCGTGACATGTGAACGTGACTTCCTCCTTCGCGACCACTTCATGGCAAGCTCATTGGTATGGCCATCTCTTGAGGTTGGGCCGCTATGGAAAAAGGTCTCAAAGTACCAAAGGAGAAGAGCTGATAGGGCCAGCAAAGTCGCACAAAAGCCGCCGCTAAAAGGCCTACGCAAAATTACCTACAGGAGCAAATATGCATCAAGAAATCCAAAGCGGCCGACGGCCTTTTAGCGTGGCTAGTCTGTCGGAAAGGCATACACGCTCGGCCGTCTGCCTGTGAAATAAAGGCCCAGCTGTGAGCATGGGTGAGTAAAGCCAGGTGACGTGGCAGCCTTGCAATCTTCTTATCCTTGATGTCGACATATGCGTGATGTCGTGGCTCCTGGAAATAGCTGCAACATGGTGGATGCGTTCTTGGCCCCCCTTCAGCCTGACTCAGTGACAGGATGATCGGGGCGTTCTTGTCGCGAAACATGACAGAGGCCGAAAGCCATGCGTAGTCTCTATTGTCCTGCTGTTTATGAATTGGTTGATGGTTTATCTCGGGGGCATCCAAGAGCGGTGGTTTAGGCGGAAGGTGATCACGTGATACATGCCTGTTGTCAAGAATGAGGTGGAAGGAACTCGTGTGAAGATTCAGTCTATGGAGGAGGGCCCCTTAAGTACACGCAGGGAGGAGGGGTTCTAGCTGCGTAAAACAGCTAAGGTTCACCTTTGACAGCTGTACTCAAGTCGACGTTGACAATGGCCAAACTTGGCTTTACAGTTTCCAAATAATTCTAATGCACGCGCCGTAGATAGGCTAACAGCGTCGGTGTTCAGAGTTGACTGAATCAACATCATCTAACTCAGAAAATGTGAGGAGTTCACTCTCTGAGTCAGACTGGGAAGGAGAAGGAAAAGCAGGGAATCATGGCCTCAGATGACCAGAGTTAAGGAGAACGAGGCTATGGAAACTCGTCAACGACTCTCCAGTAGAATTGGGAGATGTATGCGGGAGCGATGTGCCTGTACCTGTGAGAGTAGAGATGTCATGAGCTTTGCAGTTTAAAACATCAGAGATGCGAACTGAGGGCGATATGATATTTATAAACCCAGCTGGCAGTTCCAAGTCCTAGTTAGAAAGTGCGGCAAAGTCACGTGTTGACAGGCGCGTCACTGTCTGAACTGTGAACACCAACTCCATCAGCCCTAATAAACTACACAGATTCTGCAAACTGCACCTGGGCTGTACATCAAGAGTTGTATATCAAGAGCTGGAACGATACAAGGCGCGAAACCGTATCCTATGCTGCGTCCATGCGAGAATCATCTGGGCTAAATGAGCCCACGAGGTGCAACAGATTCAATGGGAAGTGAATGGCAAACTCACTCCCCATGCGAGCACGTTCGTGGCTCATTAAAAATAGGCAACCGTGCCGGTCGCACGGCTCGCCCACCATTTCCCTTTCTAAATCTGAACCCAAAGCAAAGACGTCCACCACCACTGGCCAGCCAAGAATACGACAACCACTCGACTCGAGGTTGTATCAAAGGAATGGTCGGCAATGGGAGGGGTCGGTCAGGCGGTGGGAGACCGAGGCCCCGAAAGGGTGGGTTGGAGGGAGGCCTGACATGTGGATCAGGCAGGACGGCCACGGGGCTTAGAATGGAGAGAAATGAGGATGATGGAGAGGGAGAGCGGTTCTTATACCGATATCAAAAGCAGCGGGCCGTCAAGACCTGAGCTATTCTTGAACAGGCGGCCACCTAAACGGGGGGGATTTTCCAGGTCAATGGCTTTCCATTGCTAATACCTTCATGCTAATCTGGTGGCTTTCCGGTTCTCACGACTGTTCAGACAATGGAAATAAACAAATCAATCATAAATGGTCCGGCACAGACGCAAATCCTCGTGATTGTCCCGCTAATCCTGGACCTTTTTGTGGTCGGCCCAAGTCGGCTGGACGCCTCGGCACACACCCTCATAATCCAAAAAGGTCTGACTATTTTCCACCGCGGTCGGGGTCGTCCAAAACATGGCCCAATTCGTGCCGGGGATCTTCCAGGTTCCGCGAGACCTTTCAAAGTACCACTTGTTCACCGGGTTATCCTTGCGACTTCTCCAGCATACTCCCTTGGGGAAACACGTCCGGACCATGGCATTGAAGACAATGTCGGCCACTCCACCGGCACCTTGGCTCCGTTTGAGCACGGCGAATTTATCCAAGTACGGCACCAGCCGGGAGGGGTCGTCATCGGCCGCACCAGGAGGAGTTTCCCAGGTTAGAATGGCACCGCCTTCGTAGTCGCCGACAACGATCACTCCCGCAATTTTCTCATTGACTCGCTGCAGGTAGGCCTCGACGTCGAGCTGGCGATTAAACGAATCGTTGATCAAGTACGTGAGCCGGCCAAGGTCTATCTGGGAATCCGTCAACTTCAACCGAGGTTGGCTGTCCGCGGTCCACGGCTGTGCTGCCGGATCTGGTAGAATCGTGCATGGCGTGCCACGCTTGACGAATGTCGAGGTCACCAGTGGCAACGGAGACTGCCGGTCGCGGGCCAGTCTTCCGGACGGGAGTGACGAGGAATAGGCCGGTTTATCGGTCAGGAGGTTGTGTATAAGAGGATTCTTTTGTCTTCTCGTGCCCACGCTCGAAACCTGGGGGTCGTGATCAGCCGGGCCAGGGTTGGCGGCACCGACGGGGGTGGTGATCAGGCCCGAGGATGCTGGCGGGAGAATGTACAGCGCCTCCCTCAACAATTTCAGATTGGAGGCATGCCGGTGAGAGACGTTCCCATCACTGGAACTGCGAAGCTCTTCTTGCAAGGCAGAGTATTCTTGCTCCAAATTGATAAACAGATGTTTCTTGTCCAAAGACTTTGTGCTCGGGATCGCGCCGGTGTCATCCACGACGATGATTCGATCCAGAGAAATCTGCTTTTGCATCGCCTGCTGCACCTGTTCAGCCGCCCGTTTGGCATCTTCTCCCGGGCCAGGCTGGAAGTTGAGCCCGGCCAGCTCTCGCGTCAACGCCAGCATTACCTCATCCGCGGTGATCTGGACCACACTTTGACTGCGGTCAGAGTATGCCGTGGGCACAATGACAGGGATACAACCACGGCGGAGTGGGTGGAGCAAGAGCTTTGCGAAGAGGACTTGAGGACGCCCGTCGTGGCCGAGGCCCAAGAGGTGGTCCACTCTTCGGCCGCCGCTCGCCTGACTCACGGCATCAATAGCAGAGACAAGGCGGTCCGCCTGCCGATTGACTTTTTCCCGCCAGTTCGTCCACGGACCATTGTCGGATGTCTCGTCGATCACCACGCAGGGCACCATGCTCAACCGAGCCAACTGGGACAAGGTCTGCGCGACCCCGTTCAGGACACCGTCGGCGATCGCACCCACATTGCTTATCTTGACCAATGCCACATGCAGTCTTTCCTGTCCCTCGTGGCTCTGCTCCTGCCCGCCATCATATTGGGTAAAGACAGGGCTTTCGTCAACTGCTCTCGTGCGACTGAAGAGACTGCTCACGTTCGTATGGGGCGGACCCGTCACCGCCGTCACCTTCACGGGGCTTTTCAGTCGAGAAATGTAGGCTTTGGCATCTCGTTTGGTGACCGCGGAACTGAGCAGACTGGTAAAGAACTCCTGCAAAGAGTCAGTCAGCACACATCCTGTGGCATGGGAAGCTCCAGCCGACCCTATTTGCCAGCCGCTGCCGAGCCCGTTCGTTGACGGTGTCCTTCGGGACGTGATCTGGCGGCGGCGTCTTGCCACGGCCAGCGCTTTCCTCGACGGGTGCTGCCGCCTGAGAAGCATAGAAGGCTCTTCGCGGTCGACGACCGCATCGGTGTTGTCTGGCGCGGACACGAACCCGAAGGAGGACATCAGATGTCCCGAAATCGTGACCAATGAGATCTTTGAACGGCGCAGCCGACCAGGCCAAGGCGGTCTGGCTCATGTTTCATCATGCACACACAGCGAGGCTGAGTCCCACGGAAACAGATACATGGGCATAAAGGAGAGCTTTGGCAGAAGTCTGAGAGCGAACCGATCTTCACGCAGACCGCTGGCGAGAGATGAAAAGGTCGATGCACCGAGCACCAAGAGATTCTCCGTCAGAAGGAGTCATAGGGCATGAAATCGGCTCACCGCTCAAGGGCGAGGCACAGGCCCCGCTTTGCAAGAGCTCTAAAAGTTTGCAGAAAAAAGTTTCAAACTTGCACCTCAATCTCGTCATGGCCCGGAGGCGGAATATCATGCCGCCGGCACCAGTCACTCTGGTCTGGGCAAAGCTTGGCCTGCATGACCTGCGGCCATGTGTCAGTCTTGTGCTCTTCGAATGCAACAAGCTGTTCCTCTGTCTCTTCTGAAGCTTACGCGTGTTTTCAAAGCTGAAGACCTTTTCGTCGCCGGTGCTGGACGAAGCTCCCCCCAGGACCCTCCCGTAATTCCCCGAGTGCATGGCGACGGCAGTTGAACAGGAGCCCCCTAACAGCCAGAGATCCGTTTTTGTCAGCGCGGAGCCTCTCCGCCCCGCATCTGGGAGACCAATGCCAACAACGTCATCGCCATTCATCGGGAGGTAACGGGTGACTGGCAGAGTCCAAAGGACTCTGGCGGACCAGACCTAGATATATAGATATGAATGTTTCACGGGCCAGAGTTCATTGACTGACCGACGGGCCGACTGACTGACCCATCCGCACCAAGAGCCCACCATCCCAGCAACGCGAGACCAAAATGGCCCCACAACTGGCCTGGATCGGCCTGGGGAACATGGGCAGGGTAGGTTGACGACCTCAGATGGCGTATGACTCCTCTGACCAGAATACAGGGGATGTGCAAGAACCTCGTCGAGAAAGGCAACCTCACCTCACCCCTCATCCTATACAACCGCACGACCCAACGAGCACAGGAGCTGTCATCGAAAATCGGCCATTCGACAGTCGCCGCCACGATCGCGGATGCCGCGTCCCCAGCCGACCTGATCTTCTACTGCCTGGGGGACGACAGAGCGGTGCTGTCGACGCTCGATGAGATCCTCGAGACAGGCGTCAAAGACAAGGTTTTGGTGGACTGCAGCACCGTCCATCCCGATACGACGGCACAAGAGGCACGGATGATTGAGAGCCACGGTGGAAGCTTTGTGGCGTGTCCCGTCTTCGGCGCCCCGGCCATGGCCGACGCTGGCCAACTCGTGTGCGTCCTTGCGGGTGATGCTGCCGCGGTCGACAAGGTCAAGCCCTACTGCAAAGGCGTTATGGGTCGGGTCAACATCGACCTCTCGGGCAAAGAGCCCAGCAAAGCGACGCTTCTCAAAGTCATTGGCAACACCTTTGTCCTCAACATGGTCGAGGCGCTGTCGGAAGGCCTGGTCGTCGCTGAGAAAACGGGGTTGGGGGTCGATGCCCTCCACCAATTCATCGAGCTCATGTTTCCGGGCCCGTATGCGGCGTACTCGACGCGCATGAAGACCGGCGACTACTACAAACGGGAGGAACCGCTATTCGCCGTCGATCTGGCGAGGAAGGACGCTGGGCACGCACAAACGATTGCCCAGAAGGCCGGGGTGACGATGAAGAACGTTGAGCTTGCGGACGAGTATCTGAAAGTGGTCAAGGAGCAACGAGGTGCCAAAGGCGACATTGCCGCCATGTACGGCGCCAAGAGATTGGAAGCCGGACTGCCGTTCGAGAATTAATCTCAACTTCAAATACGAAGCAATTCCCGCGGCGTATTACACCAGAGCGCGGTTTGATCTCGATTTGAAGGGGAACCGCACAGGAATGAAGCCTGAGGCACTGTCCTCACTTGAAGCAAGCAGAACAGGGTGTCTAGAGTTTGAGTTAGATTATAGCCAGTGGAGCTGGGGCTCGCTGGAGCCGCGATGCCTCAGGCCAGGAGTTCCTGTATATATACATCAGCCATTCTGAAAGTTTGTTTTCGAAACCAACTGCCACTGCCATTATAATTCATGCCCATCATGTATTCTTTCATGTCGTAGCTGGAATTGGACAAGGTGCTGGTGCTGAGCACTTCTTGTCAGCAGGACGGAGTTGGGTTGGGAAAGGAAAAAAGAGTTTGGTTTGCTTTGGATGAGCAGACGGTCAGTGCTGGCTAGGTGGTGAAAGATCAGGACAGAATGGTGTTGATATGGATATTTGAGTAATATTTAGGTGTGGTTTGGTTTCAGGACTGGATGTCTCTCTATAACCGTGTAGGCCAGAGACACGGCGGTGGTGCGGATGTAATTGAGCTCAGGCTGGACTGGATTTGATTTTGGCACAGGTGTACCAGAATCGTACATTTCCCTATAATAATATAGGTCATTTGTGTTCATAGCCTGTCAGATCGAGGAGGCGGTTCTCATATTGAATGAAGAGTCCAGAGGACAGGACGACACGAACAAAATAGATTCAGATTAGGTTGAGAGAACCAACTCAGCGGTAGACAAGATGGCGAGAACCAACTCTGCGGTAGAAAATGGCGAGAACGCGCATGGAGAGCAGTATCTGTCCGTCGAGCCGACTTAGCCGGAACCCGAGCCCGAGCAGGAAGTACAGAAGTAGGGCTGCGGTGTGGTATCCTTGATAGGAGAAGAAAATCCCACAGAGCCCGGCCGGCCTCGTCAATCACCAGACGCATACTGGTGAATCGAAAGGGGTGAAGTTGTGGATCATTCAAGTTGTGGCTGGAAGGCGTGACTCTGCGCTCGCATTTGCAGCACCTTCTTCAGAGACCGCGAGGATGTAAAGGTCATTTGCTGTGTCATGATGCAACGCCAGCACAAATCTCACCCAGGGGCGGCATCCCACATTCCCACAGATAAAGACAAGACAACCGACAGGGTCCTTGCAGAAAAAGTCGTGGATCTGGCCAATCCGTGGGGGTTTGCCACACACAGGCGCCCATTGAGGTATCATGAGTGGATCTTATTAGCAGCGGCAGTGTCGGTCACATTTGGATCTTTGCATTACCACCTCTAGAACTATGAACTAAGGCAGCCTCACCTTAAAATGCCTCGTGTTGGCTACCAGTGTCACTGTCGCTCCCATTCCATCGCTCCTCGGCATCCCACTCGAAAATGTCGTGGATCTTGATTTGCTCTGCACTTTCCGCCTCTCCGTGCTCCCCTCCCCATTTGCCCAGCTTGCGCAGCAGGGCCTCTAAATCTCGCTTCATGCCGAGGGTGAATTCATGTGTTCGGCCCAGCATCTTGACTCGGCCTTCCAGGACTTGCCAGTACAGCTTTTCGGTGCGATCCAGCCGGCCCTGCTTCTCATACAGGAGGGCCAGGAGCCGTTTGCTTTCCAGACGACGGGGATGTCGTCGGCCCAGCGTGTCACGCGAGTCGTTGATCGCTTTCCGGAGCGTCTGGATGGCCTCCTCGACCCGGCCTTGTCGGTCGAGGCAGCGGTGCAAATTGATCAGGGCCGAGATCGACTGCATGTGGTGCTCGCCCAGGACCGAAGAGGAAATCTGGTATACTTGCCGGAGGACGATTTCGGCCTCGCGGAGATGCCGCTCCACATTCAGCATGTACCCGTAATTGTAGAGTGACGCGATCGAGCGGGGATCTCGCTCGCCATGTTGAGAGACCAAAATCTGGTGAATCTGGCGCAACGTGCTGCTCGTGATGTCCCGGTCTCGCATCGTGAGATCGGCGACGTATGTCATCCACCGGACGGTGACGGTGACGGGGTCGTCGGGGCCCAGCACACGGCGGGCCACTCGATACGCCGAAGCGATGATGGATTTGCTGATTTCATTCTGGTTATGCATGTGCAAAATGCTCATGGTGTGGTTCACCGCCATCAGCACCTTGGGATCCTGCGCGTTCAGCATCTGCTCAAACTCGACGTCGGCGTCCTGCAGACTGCGGCCCGAGTACTCTTCGTTCCCCCGGCGGAAGTAGATGCAGGCCAGAAAACACCGCGCCACCCATTTCCACGAATGGTCGTGCTCTTTCACCGATGGTGGCACCGTCAGCGTGTTCTCGGCCACCGCCGTCGTCTCGTGGAAAAGACCTCGGGGCTGTCCGGGCAGTTCCAGATTACCCAGGCTGATGAAATGTGAAGACGTCGACTTGTGGCATTTCGGACATATCATTTCAAAGTCCTGGCTGTCGGGGGACGAAGTCGACGATTCCATCAAACGCCAGCCGTACACGTCGTCCGCTCCGTAGATGGATTTGAGCGATCCGCCATTGACCATCTGCTGGGCCATGGTTTCGACCTCGCCGTCCAGGTAATGGCACACCATGGGGCTCGCCTGGCTGTCATCTTGGGCCTGCTCGGGGGGGCCGTCTATGTGCAAGTCGGGAGCCGCAGAAGAAAATGCTGGAGGCCAAGGATGAGCGTACCGGACCTGCCCACCCGTCGGGGCGCTGGTCACGCTGCGGAGCGTCGTGGTAGTCGTGGTGGTGGTCGTGGTGGCCGTCGTCGTGGTGGCCGTCGTCGTGGTGGTGGAGTTGCTGGTGCCTCGTGACGGCCGTCGCGTCACGTGGGCCAAATAACTTGCTTTTGGTGGAAAATGGGATCGAGGGGAGTGAGCGGTATTCAGACCATCGTGAGGCTGCGGGCTTCGGTCGCTCAGCTGATGGCTGACGCGTTGGGGAGGCGACAACGCCCGCGTCTTCTCGTGGGGTGATCGAGCCGAGTAGCGGTGGTTTGACCAGGGCCAGGATACGGACTCCGGAGGCGAAATCGACAATGTTGAGGATGAGGATGTCTTGGCAGCAGGTTGGCTCTCCTCTTGCTGCTGGTCGTACTCCCGCTCCCGCTCCCGCTCCCGCTCGCCCTGCTGCCCACCGGACTCCGACACCTCTGGCTCCTCCAGCTCAGGTTCAGCCTCCGTTCCAGCCTCTGGCTCTGGGCTGGGGGTAAAGGCGCGAATATGGGCGTGCGCCTGCGGGTCGCCGTCGACCGACACATTTTGCAGAGCCGTGGTCAGGAACTCATCCTCGGTCATCTTCCTGCCCTTGATGTACTTGAGCAGGTCCTTGAATGAGCGCTTGTTGCCATGAATGAGAAATGCCGTTGCGCGCTTGCCGCGTTCCCGCCGCGTGTGGTGCAAGACAGCACAGACTTGATAATCGCGATCACTCGAGTTCTTGGTGAAACCCCATTGAGACAGTCTTGCTTTATACATACGCTCCCTGCCGTGAGATTAATGATTGATTAGCTGGCGCGCTCCGGAGGGGCGGGGGGGGGGGGGGGTGGGTGTGGGGTGGGGGGGGGGGGGGGGGGGGGGGGGGGGGGGGGGGCCGGCATACGTAGCCCGGAAGCCATATCGCTGTTCGAGAGTCTTTTTGACATCTTTCAACGGTCTCTTTTCGTACAAGACCCGGATCTCCTCCTTCACCGCTTGCCACTGCAACGTCGATGGCCCCTCGGTGCTGCGCGTCTCGAGGAAGCCCACCTTCTCCCGCTGCCAGCCATGGTTGTGATCAAGGCTTGAGCCCATTTACTTTGGCAAAACGGTGGCACGACCATCACTGCCCGAAACGAAAGAAAGATAAGAAAGGACTGCGCCTTTTACAGTGCTGCCATTTGGAGCCCAAAGGTAAGGCGTCGTGTTGCCTCGTGTCCCTTTCTGCTCCGTGAGTGAGGAGGGGTCGGGTCAGACATCAATGCGACAATGCAGACCTCCTAGCCGCTGGCCCCCGCTTTGCTAGCGGACAAGCCTGCGAGAAGAAAGTACCTTGCCGCTACCAATCAGAGTCGGCCACCGTCGGCCTTTGAGATGTGGCTGGACGTTGGCGAGATTGGGCCTCTTCCCTCTTGCCCATCTCGAGACCCCTTGAGATTAGGAGGACTACGATGGGGACTCCCCAACTTATATACTCTTGTATGTGTAAAAAGCAGCCGGTGAGCAGGCCGCGCCCGACGACAGACACCTCTTCCCATGTCACATCACTAGCCTCCATCATCCTTCTCTTCCCAGAGAAGAGCAAGCACACAGGCGAAGAGCGCCCCATCCCAACTCGGCAGGTTGGTGTCGCTCTCCGGCCGTTAAAGCTCTATTCAAAACCATCTACGCGGCGCTGCTTCCCAGTGGCCAAAATGATTACGATAGGTACAACAACAACACCAAGAGACAAAACGATGATTTGCGCCGTCGCCGCTGCTCTCCCCCTCAACTCCTCAAACTCCCGGAATGGCCGGGTGTTGTCAGGTCTGTGTCAGCAGGGAGAACCAAAGGTCTCACATGTGCCAGGCGATTGTGGCGGCACGATGGACGTGTGTGCTGCCCGCAGTCCGCGTTCCGAGACCGCGCCAACGATGTGGCTGCTCAGATCGATCAGTCCAAGTCCGAAACCTATTTCAGGCAGCCGTCTCCGAGCCCTGCGATCCCGGTGCGCGGCACAGATCCGATGATCATACACAGTAGAGCCAATGGCATTGCTCGCCCAAAGTTCTGCAATGACATATGTTCTGTCCCCCTACCCTACACGTGACTTTCAGAGAGCAGAACCTCGGAGGTCGTCTCTTGGACACGGAGGGCGAGATTCTTGGGTCAGCGCCTGGTGGCGGCGCTGATGTCGATAGTAAGTCATGTCAGTGATGTGTCTTGGAGAATCCTCTCACACTCAGGCTCAAGTGTCAAAGGTCCTTGCCGCCCATTCCAATGGAAGCGGTGGCGACGCGAGGAACATGGTCAGGTCCGCGTTCGAGGATGAATGGCATCTTGTGGCACCGTGCCATGTTCCCTCATCCCTCGTGGTGGCGGTCGTTGAAGCCGCCATCTTCGAACCACGGCGCCTCAGAAACATCGGCATTTCCGGACCCCAAATAAAATAAACATAAAACAAGTTGACAACATACCAATGGAACAGGTGGCACTCGACAAAGATCCGGCAACCAGCAGATCCATATCTGAGATCCAAGTGGCGTCACCGGTCCGAGGTTGCTGGCGCGAGGAAGGTCCGGTTTTTCAACTCTTCGGTCCGCCGTCTTCCCGCTGTCACGTTCGCGATTTGTTCAACGACCAACGACGCGACTGTTTGGCCCGCCCAACGGGAATTGGGTGGGGGCAGCCAATCTTCCGGATCATTCGACATCAGATTCCACGGCGCGCCCATGTCACAGGAGGTGAACTGGCTCCTGTGCGGCATGCCGCGCTGTAGTCAGGCCTCGTGGCGCCGTTGCCGTTTATTCAAAGTTTCGGCTTCGCCCGTCGTCATACTTGGGTTGGCGCCGGGCTGCAATATTTTGTCTCGCCCGGTCATACCCATCCGGATCCGGTTGAGTGGGGGGCATGCCGGGCAGAGGTGGTTGCTTGCCCTCAAATGACGGTGGGGGTGATCCAGACTCATACTCCTGCGGCGACGCCCGACCGACACCTCCGCTAATCCCATATGAGCCTCGAGCGTACGCCGCAGTGCTTGGGGCCGAGGTATATGACATGTTGGCATATTGAATATTAAACGAGCTGGGGGCCGCGTCTGGTCGGCCGGGTGCGGCATAGTACGCATCACTCCCGCGTCTTTGCGGCGGCGACAGTTCTTCCCTGTCAGCCTCCTTGAAACGAATACCGGGCATCGAAGAGGGAGTGGTGCCTCGACCAGGGATGGTGGCCGACTGCGCCGCTGCTTCTCTGTCATGCTTGCGAGGCCGGACCCTGATTCCCCGGGCGGGTCCATGCCGAGTGCGCCTCTTCCAGGTTTGTGAGTCCAGATACCGGTATCGTTCTTCTCTCCACTTTCCTCCTCAATGTCAGCATCATTGCGCAAACCGCAGGATTGATTGTTCTCCTACTGCTTTTCTTCTCCGTCAACCAGTCATTCGAGTCATTGATGATGTCACGGAGTCCGGCCTACAATCTCAGCGTCAGCGAGGAACCTCCCGACCGCGCCGACCGCACGAGGCGTACGCACCGAACTGAGCGTGTATTTGGCGCTAATCGTGAACCCGACCATGTCCTTGTCCTAGAGAGCGTCAGCCCCAGCACGGTCTCGAGACAGAGGGAAGGGCGTCTTGCTCACAAACGGAGATTTGGTCGGCCGGATGGTGGCCGTGTCATCGATGTAATCCTGAAGGTAGGCAGCAAGGGCATCGACCTCGACCCCGTCGCCGGGGATAAAACTGTGGATGGGCTCCTCATCTGAACTGGAGTAGTCTTCGTCGTCGGGTTTGACTCTTTTTTGATTTGGATTAGACATGGTGCGGTCGCAGGAGGCGCACCCAGCTCAAGGAGTGTGGTCAACAAAGGCGCCGAGAGCAATCCGAGTCGACCTCGCGATAAGCCTCGGTCACAAAGCAAAGTGGCGTAAGAGACGGGATCGCACAATAATCGGACCGATTCAGCATGGTCAAGAACGTGATAGATGGAAAACCGTTCAAAGCTAATAATAATAGCGATGATGAACGGGAAGGACAATCAGGCAGGCAAGAAGGGGGCAGAACTACGCCAGCCTCTCTGCCCATGTAAGGTGACACAGGCGATTCTCACGGCAGGTGGTAACCCATGCCGCGGCGTCCGCAGCGCTGAGCTGGCATACAGAGCGAGTTTTCCCGTAACGGGGGGTCTGCACCTGAGTTGCATGACTGCCTACCCCGCGTCGTCGTCGATCCGGGTCATTGTCGGGGTGCAAATAGCCGTTCAACCGCAGCACATGTTCGAGTCATAAGAGAAGATGGCAGATGGCGAGGGACACCATTGCTCATCCAGATCTCTCTCTGTCGGTCTGTTTGTCTGTCTCTCTGCTGGACGTCGAGTCCTGGCCTGCAGTGGAAGTGGACGGCGGGCCGAGGCGGTCGCAGTGAACTCTCTTGCCTTGCCAATGGTCATCTTCGCGAGTCACGCGTCGACAGGAGAGCGCGATCTCGGACTCATTGGCCGAGAGCCGGTTGCTGCGCTCCCAAGGCATGACGGGTCGGTACGAGATGAAACTGGTTCGCTGCTGGTCCGAGGCCAGAGAAATAACATGCCAATCACCGTTGGTTCCACGTGACCGAGATGGTGGATGAGGATCTCGGAACGAGCACTTCCAAGAGGCCATGTTTGCTACCGCGAGAGGCGAAGCCAAAGCTCTGGCTGCTCAAGTCACCAACGGAGAGGCCGTGGATTAAGAAGAATGAGAAGCTGGAGGTCACGATAAAGTTGGAAGCGAGGACGTTCCCTGTGGCCGTCACGGCCCGAGGCGGACGCACTGCTGCGAGTCTGAAAATAGTGCCCCAGTCTCACCGCCACTGTGCCGGGTTGAAGAACAAGGTGGTTCAGATCCTATGGATTTGTGGACCCAGGCCCCCTACGATCTCCAGGACCACCTTCTCGCTCGTCACACATGGTGGCGATCTGCAGAAGCACTAGACCACTATAGCGATCAGCAGCGCCGACGCGGCGGTCAGAACTCACCGCCCTGCTTTCGCTCACATCTCGCTGTCCCAACGACCCGGCTCCCGGGTGGGCTTGTGCGTTGGTCACTTGAAGGCGTGCATCGGCCGTCAACGAGATGTTGGTGCGGATGGTGACCGCTTTGGTGGTTCCATTGTCGGTAAACGGGGGATTGGCCACACCAGGAATGCTGACGCTCTGGGATGTCCACACTCGTACTGTTCTCCACCGTGACGGGCGACACGAGCAAGGCATCACCTGAGAAGAACTGTGCATCAACGGCAAAGGTATTGACATGGTCGGGCACATATAGAACAGTGGGTTCAACAAGGCTTCCCCGTCACGGTCCGAGTGTAGAAGCGGTATACATGTAGTCGACGAGGCGATATCTGATGTTGATGGCGCTCCTCGAGGCCCGTGCAACTGTCGGCCAACGATAGGCCTCTTGGCCGATGTTTCCCAACCTAGGCACCGTCGTCGGGAGGATGGTACATGCGCCAACTCATGGTGGTTGGGATAGAAACTGTAGATAGAAACTGTAGAAGGCACCAAGCATCATCCACCGAGCACACAGTTCGGTGGTATTGCCGGAGAAACCACACACGTCTGACACAACCAAACTCCTTGTTAGCCACCGTCATCATCAACCGTCGTCCTCACCACATACCCGACCCTACCATGGGTACCTGGAATATCGAGCATGTCACTGATTGAGATCTCATATTTTGTCCAATTGGAGACATTGTCACCAGTCCAGTGTCCGATGTGGGCGCCAGCGCCGAGGACGGCGCTTCGTGTGATGACCAGTGGCCGGACGCCAGGCTGACGCGAGAGCAGGGCATTACGCGGCCTGGACGACATCATGGTGCCGTACATATTGTGGATGTCGTACTCGACCAATCCATTGGAGTGCACGAGATCAGTGTTCAGCGTCTTATTCGGCAGTCCTCCAGCAGCGTTCTGAATCATGTAAGGCCGGTTGATCAACTCTCTGCCGGGGCGTCCTAGTCTATTCCCAGCAGAGGATGCTTGTCGTTTCTGGTTGGCTGGAGGCTAGAAGTCCGCGGGGAATCCCGGCAGAGCAATCGAGGATCCATTCCTCGCCGGCGGAGGCGTGGGGGGATAGCCATCAGCGGCGGCAAAACCACTCGGGTTGGAGCATGGATAATTGCAGAAGCTGGGACGTGTGAGCTCCACAAGTATGATTGAGGGCAGCAACAACCAAGTCCGGTTTGGCCGACTTGGAAGCTTCATTCATGTCAATCCACAGCGCTGAGATATCAAGGCCGGTCTGCGGGTTGAAGAAAGAGTTGAATTCCACGTTCCAGTACGCCTGAGCGTTGGCATGGAACCAGTCAGGGAAGGCGGTGACACCCGGCCAGACGGCCCCCTGGAAATTGAGCCATTGGAATTCTTCAGGAAGACGTCTTGGTGTTTGCCGTTGTTGAAAGCGGGGTGGTCCTCATATGCCACGGCCGAGTCCACCATAACGTGTAGTGCTGATGGTGTACATGAAGAGGGTCGACGAGCTCGCGCATCTTGGGCAATGGAAACGCTCTGGATCCAAAGTGAATACCTTGTGTCCATCCTATTCCAGGCCAGCGTCGTGCCAGACGAATGGCAAGCTGGAGGGTGACGAATTTCACGTCAGAGCGCCCCCCCCCGGCCGATGAAACTCACCATGTAGTCGATATCTGTCCAACTGGTCTGTGCAATAGATTAGTTAGTCTCGCCACGATCAAGGGAATATTGGCTTGGCTGTAATTGTAAACGACTTTGGCAACCTCGTAAACATCCCGATACCCGTATCGACTATGGCCCCATTTCCGGCTTGCCGACCAGGGGATGGACCGGCCAGGAAGTAGAAATCAAAGATACCGCCCAAGTTGTTGTGCTCGAGATATTGGCCGGCGGTGTCATTGACTTTGATATCCATACCTTTGGAGTTGAGGAGAAGAACACCGTGGGTCCCGTTGACCCCTCTTGCCATACAGATTGGTCCTGGCAGAAATTCCATCACGTCTCGCAATCACAGAGTTCGGGTGTAGTGGTGTATTCAACCGGAAGTGATCCAAGTACTCCCCAAGCCCATACAGATTGTGGTTTGTGGGCAAGGACGTCCTCAAGCCCAGGTACTGCGACTCAAAAATGAGGGGGAGCCGCTGGTATTGAACAGAATCTCTCCGCTGGGGCGCGACACCGTGAAGCTGAACGAATCCGAGATGTGGCTAAACTGCAACTGCGAGTCCGAAGACGACACCGCGGGCTGCTCACATTTGGACGCGGCACCACGAATTCCCACACCTGGTAGACGGTCTGGTCTTGATCTTGGATCATCACGTGCAGTCGCGAAGCCGCACTCATCTCAGCTCAGAGGTCCCGCGATTCCATCTTTCTGGCGGTCTTACCGGTTTGAAACCCAACTACCAAGGTCAGATTGGCAGGTCCGTGCCACATCGGTCGCACGCCACTCCGGCAAGGCGAAGATCTGCAGTCAGCCCATTCGCCGTCTGCTGGACATTGCTGGCTCTGTAGCCGGGGCAGCTGCTCTGGCCCAGGACACGACGCGCTGATACAAGCAAACAAGAGAGCATACACAAACACCATTGAGGAAGGGAACAGTTGGGTGGAACCATGAGCGAGAGACACACCTTGTCATGTTATTTATCCACCGGAAAAGACCTTCACGAGCTCCAATTTGCGGCGTCGAAAGATGGTGTTGACCCTGTTTGACATTCTCACGGTCCACTCCGAATACGGTTCTGGAAAAGATGCATCGCGATGGGACAATCCTCACCGTCCGCATTGACGCACCTGGCACCCTGTCGGAAGAGTCTTTGGAACGTTGATGGACCGAACCAATGAACTGAGGCGGCGCAGCCAACAAGCCATTCTGGCACTCTCGAACAGGTGAAAATGAGGCTTCGCCAAGTCAGGAAAACCCGAGATTTTGCCTTGAACAGGGTCACCAGCGGACCCACAGCCTCGGTGTTGCGCGGGTGCGAAAAGATATGGCCTGCTGATTCACGAGGTTGAGTATACCATCATGAGGTAACAAGACTTCTAGAATATTTGCCAAAGTCTCCTCACCGCAATGTGTGCTGACTGCAGAGAGCATGCCTTAATTCGACGTCATCTCCCTCACTGTAAGGACGGCTCCGTTAGGAAGGTCAAAGGATCGATAAGGCGTGGCCATCTCCTAGCAACGGAGTAGCGCACGGTAAGAGAGATCGAGCTGACAGCCTTGCGATTTATATAATGGACCAGAGGTTAGGACCTTGGCCCAACATACGGACTTTGAGGACTCCCCTCCAGGACGAACTAGTTGAAGAAGGAGGCCCGTTCGATCCAACAAGATGCTGTCATTGAAGTTGATCGCATTTCTTATTATGATTCCGTCTTGGGGTTGTTCCCAGTCCGTCCCCTTTGACGTCAGGGAAGCGACAATTGCTGCGGTGCACTCCGCACTCTTCTCACGCTTGACCACTTGCCGAGAGATTGTCTCCTCATTCGTTGCCAGGATCCAGGCTTACGACCATTTAATCAATGCCATCATCACGTTGAACCCCGATGCGCTGAGCACGGCAGACTCTCTTGACTTGGCGTTGGCTTCTGGAAATGCGACAGGGCCATTGTTTTGCATTCCGATCCTGCTGAAAGACAACTATGACGCATTGGTAGTGCACTGCCTGTATTTGCCCACGCTTCATGTGCTGACGGACCTTTCCTCCTCAGCCGATGCCTTCGACTGGCGGTTGCGGCGCGTTGAATGCATCAATACCAACCAAGGACGGTCCGGCGGTCACAGCCTTTCGACAGGCCGGGGCCGTCATTCTGGGCAAATCAAATTTACACGAGCTTGCCCTTGAAGGTTTGTCGGTCTCGTCCTATGGCGGACAGACGATCAATCCGTATGACTTTACCCGGACTCCTGGTGGCAGCTCGGGCGGCACTGGCGCAGCAGTGGCCGCGTCGTTCGCCGTCTTCGGCACTGGCACCGACACGGTCAATTCTTTGCGGAGCCCCGCGAGCGCAAACAGCCTCTTCAGCTTCCGTCCAACCCGGGGTTTGATCTCCAGGGCCGGTGTCATCCCGATCTCGTACACTCAGGACACCATCGGTGCCATTGGCCGGTCCCTTCCTGACATCGCGACCGCGCTGACCGTGATGGCCAGCATCGGTTACGACCCGGCCGACAACGTCACATCTGCCATTCCACCATCCGTTGTCGGTACGGACTACAGCAGCTTTGTGGCGCAGAGCCGAAATACCAGTCTTGCGGGACTCCGGATGGGAGTCGTTCGAGGGTTCTTCAACACCACGGCATCCAACGAAACCACGCCTGTCGTCAATGCCATGACTCAGGTCATATCCATCATTCGGTCCGCCGGCGCGACCGTGATCCCTATCGAGGATACATCAACATACAACGCGACCGCCATCTCTGCCAACCTCGACGTGCAAACTCTCGAATATCGCGAAGGTCTCACCTCGTACTTGTCCGATCCCAGCCTCTCCGGCACGCACCCAGCCAGCATGCCAGACCTCTACCTCCACTACTTGCCAGACTACCTCGTCATCCCGTCCCAATACTCGTACGTGTCGACCGCGTTAGTCTCCTCCACCTCTAATGGCAGCTATTTTGTCAAACAATCGGGCATCGCCAACCTGACCACGACCCTGCACTCGACCTTCTCCTCCCTCGCCCTCGACGCCATCATCTACCCGGAGCAGAAGAACCTCGTCGTCCCCATTGGCTCGCCCAGCCAGTCCGGGCGCAACGGCATCCTCGCCGCCCTTACCGGCTCGCCCGTCATCACCGTCCCCGTCGGCTTCTCGCCACCCACTGACACTGCCCCGATCGGCATCCCAATCGGCATGGAGATTCTCGGCTTGCCCTGGACCGAAGGCAAACTGCTGAGCATCGCCAAAGGCATCGACGACCGCTTACACGCCCGAAGAGCCCCGGTCACTGCCGGCCTGAACGCCTCCGTCGAGCTTACGTCCGCCTACATCGGGGTGCCCAACATTACTCCACTGAAGAACGTGCCTTCTGCATACCCGCTTGGCGTGTTCTAGCACTTGATGACCTCTGGTAGAGAATAGGATATTCCCGTCATTTGAATCAATACATCGAATTCGATCATTGGGTTATATGATGGAATGCCCAACTCAGCAGATGCCGTGCTTGGCGGAGATCTACAGAAAAGAGAAAAGAGAATTTGATCCAAGATTGTTGAGACATTACTCAACTGTGACATATTCTTCATAGCGTCATCTAGTGCGAATCTGATTGCATGGAAAGAGATCCTCCATCACGGTCATTAAAGGTCGTCGCAAAAACAGCAGCAGCCCACCTTTGCCCTCTGTACCTGGTGGTAATCTCGGCCTCATCAGTCAACCAACCAGTATGACTGTATGTGTGGTTGTCATCCAGACACTTCAAGCACGGGCGATTTCAGCCTCCATCCCCCTCTTGTGTTCCTCCTCCAGCAGGCTCTGCTTCTTGACATACTCCATGACAATCTCTTCCTCTGTTCTCTGCCGGCTTAGCTCCTCCTCGCGCTTCTTCTCCTTCTCCGACTCTGCCACCGCTCTCTTCACGTTTTCCTCATCATCGCCGCCGGTGGGGCCATGGATTGTCAGGGGAGTAGCCTCTGCCTGCTTCCTCCACTGACTCTCCAAATGCGCTCTCTTACTCTCCTCGACCGTCTGTTGAAAGTCCTCCTCATCCTCGGTGGCGAAGCCCGAATCATTGTACGGCTCGCGGCCAACACTTTGACCGGCTTTGTACTCCTCCAAACTCTGCGCCAGCGCACGAGCAAGCTCGTCATCATAGTCGTCCTGATCAAGGCCGGCCTGAACTGCCACCACACCAGAGACCTGCCCCTTTTCCGCTCGTGCCTTCTTCACCTCTTCCAGGCTCGCCTGGACTGCTCGGGCGTAGACTTCCTCATCATCCTTGTTCACGCCTGGGTTGACTTTCTGAAGCTCTTTGACGCTCGCTCGCAGAGCTCTTTCAATCAAAGCATCCTCTTCAGAGTTACCTCTGCTCGTCGCACGCACTGATTTCCGGATCGCTTCTTCATACTCTTCCGGCAAATTCTCCCTCGATTCACTCTTGCTGGCGACGGACGGGGTGTGTCGTAGTTGGTGGCGATGATGGAGAGAGTGGTCGAGAGGAAGATTCAATTTGCTCCCACTCTTCGCCTTGCCATCCTGTGTCCTGGCTTCAGCCTCCTGCCGCATGAGTTCCTTCTGCTCTTTCTCAAGCTCTCGCCTCTTTTCGGCCAGAGCCTTTCTCTCCTCCCAACTCAGATGTCTGGTGTTTTTGAATCCATGCAACAACTCGACCGAATTGCTATTCGTCCGGGTCAAGATATGCTCTTCCATCTCCTGCTTCTTCTCGTTACCATACTTCTTTCCAGCTCTTCTGGTCTCGAGCTGGCTGGACTTCCAAGCATGGACAATTTCCGCTCTCTCCTCCGGCATGCTGACCTTCCATTCTTCATACCCCTGCGCCGTTCTAGCCGCAAAGAGATAGTTTTCAACGGAACTGCCGTAACGCTTGGCCAATTCAGCATATATGCCTTTGGCGGTGTAGCCGGGAAGACCCCAGATACCTGCTCCCGGCTTGAGGATCAATCCTCCAAATCCTTTGGCCGCTCCTTTCACGAATCCGGCGGCGCCCTCTCTCCGGGCACCTTCCAATGGTTGAGTCACAAGACCTGTGATTCCATCGTAAAAACCATACCCAAACTCCTTTCCAGCCGCCCTGAGGCCTGACTGCAAGTCCGTGATCTTCTCCGAGTCGCGGACCGTGTTGTCGCCGTACAACCGAGGAGCGTTGTGAAAGCCCTTGGCCAGAGAAAGGGTAAAATCCATCGGCGACTTCACGCCCGCCGAAACAATTTTGCCGACCGCCTGGGCTCCGCCAATTACCGAGTCGAGCGTGAACCGACCGACGGCTTCTCCAGGGCATGGCGAATACTCGGCATCACCGTGGCGCGTATGTGAGCCGGACCGCGACCGTGAATGTCTATGTGATGACCAGCTCCGGTGACGACGATGGGTGCCGTCCGGGGCCATCACAGTTGACATGGTCGATGCCCTCTGACCATGCTGTGACGGGTCTTCTTGCGTCGGAAAGCCGGACTCAAGGGAGGAGCTGGAAGACACGTGCGTCATGAGTGGTGTCTCAGGATTTGCAGGCCCAAGAGTGTCTGAAGATTTGGTTAAATCACTGACAGATGTGTGGTCTGAGCCAGACGCCGGAGTGCCGGGAGAGCGCCTTCTGTCGTGACCCTCTTTCACTTCCATGGAAGCCGTTTTGAGCGACCTCAACAGCTCCACGGGGACGTCTGCAATACCCATGGAGAGATTCCCGATCGTGCCGAGTAAGGCTGCGGCGCCGCCTGAGATGGGATCCCACGGACCTTGTTCTGTGAGGTATTCACGTGGTCGGTAGAGCCTCAAGTCGGTGAGGTCGAGAAGGCCTTCATTCCCGAGAACGGTGGCGGCCAATGCGGACAGTCGGATATCAGTCCCGTTCACGCGCCACACTGCGACCCGGCTGGGACTAAGTGAACATCTCAGATCAGCCAGATGCAGTTGCCGGTGGAAGGATTCTGCTCCAGCCTCGCACCCGGCTTCTTGCTTGATTTTCTGACTGAGTTCGGCAGCACGCTCCAGCAATTCAGGCTTCAAAGCTTCCTTGATCGCATCAGCCAGCTTGTCGGCCGTCAGGTTCTTGTAAGGAATGTGCTTGGGTCCCGCACCCGCCCTGGCGGTCATGGAGCCCCAGAAGGGTTGATCCCCAAAGAATGGGACCACCACCGTGGGTCGGCCAGCCAAAATGCCCGCCGCCGTCGTTCCCGCCCCACCGTGGTGAACGACGCACGAGACACGTTTGAAGAGCCAGTCATGCGGACAGTTTCCCAGCATGAAGATCCCATCAGGAATGTCCAGTTCATCAGCGCCCAGTCCGCCCCATCCTTTCGAGACGAGGGCTCTCTGGCCCGTTTTCTTGACCGCTTCGAAGATCATTTTGGTCATGGCATTGGGATCATCCACGACGATGGATCCAAAGCCAATGTACACCGGAGGAGGCCCTGCTGCAAGGAAGTCGGTGAGGGCGGGTAATGGCGTATAGTCAGAGGCCAGATTCAGGAAGAAGAATCCGGAGATATCAATGTAGTGACCCCAGTCGGCAGGTTTCGGGATCAATGCTGGGGACCAACAGTACGTCCATGGTATGCGCAAGCGGCTGGTCATGCCGGGCGCCCACATCACACTCACGGGCTCCAAACCCAGGCTCCGCTCACGAAACCGATTGATCACATCACCCAGGCCTTGCCATGTGAGCATGTCGACCAACGCATACGTGACAAAATTCGTCATGTGCGGATCCGTGTTGGAAGATATGATGTTGGCCAGAGGGTGGGGAAAGGATTGCGTCGGCGACCATGGCATCGTAAACATCAGGTGCAGCGGTATACCGAGCTTTTCTGCAATGTGAATATGCGCAAAGCTAGGTGGATTCGCAATAATGACATCGGCGACAAACGGCTTCGCGGTCGAATGGCCAAAGGACACGGCACTGTCGAAGCTACCGGTGTCGACGGCGTCGTCAGAGGCTTGCGCGCCGGTCCCCTCACCCGCCTCGATGCATGACCTCCAGCAACGGGTGACGATCTCGTAGATGCCTTTTCGCCGCTTGCCGACATCGCCGTTCTTGAGGGAGTCGAAGCCCGGCATGAGACCAGGATTCTTCACCATGAATGCCATGAGCTCGGCCGGATCGCCGCCGATGCTGAAAAATTCCAGGCCATTTTCCGTGACAAACGGTCGGAAGGTTGGGTGGGTCGCGATTCGGACGCGGTGATGGTACTTGTTCTTCAGGACCTGGCCTAACGCGATAAACGGCTGGACGTCCCCTCGACTGCCCACGATCTGAATGACAACGTTCATCGGCGGTGGAGGAAGACCGTCCGCGTCGCCCAGTCCTTCTGGGATCGGAGCTCTCTTTTCCTGCTTGTGTGCCTCCAGCTGTCGGCAAAAGGCAGGTGTCAGCAAGTTGGCGAGCTTGTGGCTGTGTTGGTTGATTTTGATATTGATTCGGCCATCACTGGCAACCCGGGCGCCTGTGTCCAAGCCATTCTGACTGATGTCGAGCTGTCCATACTCTGCGCCATTGAACGGAGGTGGAGGCACCTCCTCCAAGTGCGGCGATGTACCACCATGGTGCCGTGTGCGGTAGTCTTGTGGCGTCAAGCCGCCGCCGCTCTTTGAGTCGAGCTCATCTTGTTCGCGAGTCGCACCGGCCCCGGCTGCATTGGCTTCATCCAGGATGATGGACGGGGCCAGAGGCGGCTGAAGAGCCTCCTGTGGTCCTGTTGTTGTCATGATAACGGCGGGACAGGCATACAGGAATCCAAGAGCGGCCCGGGAAGAAGGAGCCACCTCACGGATTCTCTAGGAAATATACGAGGAGCGGAAATCGCCTGCATTGAGAGGAAATAGCGGCGTATGTACTCACGCAGCTACACGAAAGGCCCCCGTCAAAACTCAACCCGGCAAAGTGGGCTTCTGAGAGTGCCGTCCATGTTTTTGGGGCCGGCGTGATCTGGGCCTTCAGGCGAGCCGTCGCTTCGAGTGCATGGTCCCGGATGATCAGCGTCCTGCGAGGGATCCTCTGGCAGCATGGCGGCGCAAGTCTCAGCCCGGCCGTCCTTGTCAGCACATGGATGACCTCATTTATGGCTGTAGTGGAGCCTGTGTGGCTGAGTCAGCGTGACGTGTAATTAGGAGATCCATCAAATGCTGAACTGGGCAAAGCCGGGGTACAAGGCTGTACCACTCGTTCCCCATCTCAGTATCCCTCCTCAGCGGCGCTGCTTACATGCCACACCTTACGAATACAAGCCAACGAGAACTTGGTCGCATGTGATTGATTGAGTGGTTCGGGCTACGGCTGTCGTGCCTTCCAACTCGCCGCGACACTCTCCATGGTCTCAAAAGTGATCTCGCCATTTTCGGCGGCGTTCATCTTCACGACCAATTTAGAGATGAATCGGTCAATCATGCCGACAATGTGCGCTCGCCCGGCGCTTTCCGGATGCCAAACCATGGGATAGATGGATCCGTAGTACGGTGCGTCATCGAGCCAACTTTCATTTTCCCACAGCCAGTCATATCGATCCCACCATATCTTCTCCACCACGTCCACAGCGACGTAGCCCTGTGTCGACGGGGTATACGGGTAGAAGCCGAGACTGAGACGGGTCAGAGCTGATCAGCGAGACCATTGGAGGGGAAGATCACAGGGACTTACGGGGTCATGTCTTCCGTGTACCAACTCGACGGGATCTCCACCAAGGCCTTGGTCGCGTCGGTCGTGCCGGGTTTGGGCTCCTCTGGTATCGAGGTCGGCTTCATCCAACTGCTGGCGTCTTTCGTGTAGTCCGGGACATGCGGAGGTTTACCGGGGAACGGATTGGGAAGAGAGTATGGAAGGGAATCATAAGCATTCATGCTGCTGTCGTACAAGAACCCATGATCTTGCAGGAGTTGCACCGTCGTCTCGCGAATCTGGTAGAGTGGGGCTCGGTATCCCACCGGTTTCTTCCCATTTTTGAGCTTGGTCGCGAGGTCGATGCATTTTTCCAAAACGTCCTTCTCCTGTCCGGCCGTCATCGCATAGGCACCTTCGTGGCTGTATCCATGGAGTCCGATCTCAGCCCCACTGTCGACGATGGCCTTTGTTTGTTCGGGGAATGTCTCCATGCTATGGCCCGGGATGAACCAAGTTACCTGATCGGAGATGCCATGTTTCGAGAAGAGCTTGAGTAACCTCCCGACACCGACATTGGCACTGAAAACACCGGCAGAGTAGTCCGACATGGTGTTGGAAGGGTCGTGACCGGTGCCTAGGTATCCAGAGATGGCGTCAAAGTCCACCGACAGGCAAATGCGGAGGCGACGTCGACGTCGGGACGGACTTTGTGGAGCAGCGAGCGGTCTAGGGACCTGCATGGTCGGTCCCGATGTCGACAGAATCTGGGATTCGCGCCAAATGACTCGACCTTCCATGCCCCCGTCGACGGAAATGCATTCACCGGAAATGTGTCCCGCAGCACGGTGGCTGGCCAAAAAGGCCATCGCGCGTGCCACATCCTCTGGCTGGGCAATCTTCTTCAGAGCAACGGTGGCCTGGCATTCTGCCCACATCTCTTTGGGGTCATCGAGACGGTCCCCGATGAGTGGCGTATTGACCCATCCCGGTGCGACTGCATTGATGCGCGCTTTGGCATTCAGGCGAACAATCTCATTTTTCACCGTCCGGACAAACCCGTATTGCAGCCCGGCCTTTCCAGAGGCATACTCGGAATGGCCCTCTTGGCCAAACTTTCCCGTCTCTGAGCCAGTGATGACAATGGCGACATTGTCTAGCTCGGCGCCCTGAACTTCTTGACCCTTCTGTACACTGCGCAGAAAGTGTTTGACGGTCAAGAAGGTGCCACGAACATTGGTGGCATTCACCTTCAACGATCAGTCCGCCAGTACTGGTGCTGAATGCAGGGTCACGGCCATCCGTACCTTATCCCAGGTTTGGGTGTCCACCTCCCACACGGGTGGATGTTTGCTCTCATCCGTGATGCCCGCATTCGCCACCAGAATGTTTGGGGGCCCGAATTTGGCAGAGGCTGCCTCAAAAGCGGCCGCGACGGACGCCTCCGCGGTGAGATCGCCCTGCGTGGCTAGAATTCTGGCGGTTTGGTCGGAGCTCGAGGTCAAGTCAGAGACATTGATCGCTCTGCGGTCAAAAGCGGTGACATGGCACCCTAAACTGCAGGCCGAATGAATGATGTTAATGATGCTCCAGAACGCGGTTCTCACCCCAGGAATTCTTTCACAGCGGCACCGCCAATGCCACCAGCCGCTCCCGTCACAAAGACGTGCAGACCTTCGAGTCCTAAAAACGATGCTCGATCTGCGGACATGTTAGTATCGCCCTATACCTGCGTGGTCGTCGTCTTTCCACACCTGCAATATGCGGAATTTCAACTTCAAAATAGTGTCGAGCGTCGCTGAAAAGCGAGCCACCCCCAATGCGGACATCTCCGGACCCGCCTCCTTCCTCACTTCGACTAGTCCATCTCCCAGACTTACCTTAGTGTACCGAGATCATGTTTTTCACTTCTTACGGAGCATTTCCTGTCAGCTATCTTGTGCTATCTGAGGACTCGACTTATCCGGCCCCTCACGCCACCAATCATGTCGCGCAGGCGGGGATTGTGGCGCCCTCGTGTCTGGGAAGTCTCTTGACATCTTCAACGGGGAGTGATGGAGCCAAGGACCCAATGGCTTGGATAGCAGATATGCTATCAGCTTCCGTAATATCAAAACGAAAGCTCATGGTCGTCGTCACCGCCGTGAACTCAGGCTCATGTTCATCCTTCCTTTCGACACCCTCTTCTCTGATTACCGCCTCCTGACACCTATCAATCATGGCGACTGCCGAACGGGAAAAGGACGCGATTCGCAGCGACGGGGCCAGTGATACTTCAGCTCAAGGGCCCGTGGCCGAAAAGGGTGAACTGATCAATGCGTCCGGCCATGCACAGGAACTCGATCGCAATTTCAACCTCCTTTCCGCCGCTGGTGTTGGCCTGGTCGTCGGGAATGTCTGGCCTGCCGTGGGCGGTTCCATCCTGGTTGCGATCTTCAACGGCGGTCCTCCTGGAGTCATTTATGAGTTTATCACGGTCTCGGTCTTCTACTGGATTGTCGCCGCGTCCATTGCGGAGCTGGCGTCGGCCATTCCTTCCTCTGGCGGAGTGTACCACTGGGCATCTGTGACGCCGGGGAAGAAATGGGGACGAGTGATTGGGTAGGTTGGATGGCCCGAAGACGGGATTGTGCTGATCGCAGCTTAGGTTCTATGCTGGATACTGGAACTGGCTGGCCTGGGTGTTTGGAGCGGCCTCCATGAGCTTTATTTTCTGTGCGTCTGCTTCCCTCCGCCAGCTCGTCCGCTGATCACTCTGACCGTCTTCAGCCAACACCATCGTCCAGATGTATGGAGTGACTCATCCCGACTTCACTGCGAAGCAATGGCATGTATTTGTGACGTATTTGGCCTCGACCTGGATCGCGTGTTTGACGGTCTGCTTTTTCAACAACGCCATGCCGTACCTGAACCAAGTTGGTATCTTTTTCATCCTGGCCGGGTTCCTGATCACCATCATAGTCGTGTACGCCCATCTCTTCCTCTCCCCCCCTCTGTTGGTCCATTCAATGCTGATTGCTCAAGGGCGGCAATGCCTGGACACGGCGGACGGCCCCCACACGCATCGTCCAGTTTCGTGTGGAGTGAGTGGACGGCAGATATCGGTTATCCTAACGGGTTCGTATTCGTCGCCGGAATGCTCAACGGCGCTTATGCCGTGGGTACGCCGGATGCGGTGAGGTGAGTCGGTCGATCGACAGATCTATGCTGCCATCAATCATTCGACGTTCGGTCTCTGACGTGGCCAGCCACATTGCGGAAGAGGTGCCTTATCCCAGCAAAAATATACCCATTGCGATTGCGACCCAAATGGGTATTGGCTTCTTCACCGGCCTCTTTTATATTATCGCCATCATGTACGCCATCAACGACTACAACGCCCTCTTCGACTCTGCTTTCCCCATTGCCGAGATTTATCGCCAGGCGACCGGGTCTTCTTCAGGCACGATTGGTCTGTTGTGTCTCTTGCTCTTCTGTGTTGCCGTGTGCATGGTCGGAGTGTACATCACGGCTGGTCGCGCCTTATGGGCCCTTGCGCGTGACGGGGCCACGCCATTCCCTCACTTGGTCAGCAAGGTGTCCCCACGGCTCGGAATGCCCCTGAATGCCACCATCGGCTGCGGCTGTCTGGTCACCGTCCTGGGCTGGTGAGTTTTGAATTCGTCACCCTCGCCCGGAATCGACTGACGGGCTGCTGTTAGTATCTACGTCGGAAGCATGACGGCGTTCAATGCCTTTGTGGGCAGCTTCGTCTTGATGAGTTCATCCTCGTGAGTGGAGCGGCTCCCCATCAGGACTCCGGATTAATCGAGATATAGGTACATCGCGGCTATCCTACCGCATCTGCTGACAGGCCGCAAGAACATCACGTTGGGCGCCTTCAGATTGAAAGGGCTATTGGGGCCGATCTTCAACGCGGTGGCGTGTGGATACATGATTGTGTGGTTCGTGATTTACTGCTTCCCATATGCTCTGCCCACCAACGCCCAAACGATGAATTACGCCTGCTTGATTTGGGGTGGACTCACCATCTTCGTCACGACGTGGTGGTTGATTGGAGCGAGGAAAAGCTATGAAGGACCGAAGACCACGGGCGGAATCAATACCGAGATTGAACAGGTGAGGAAGGCCAGTTTGGCCATGAGACGCGCTTCCGCCGTCTCTGCCAGCGTTTAAATAACTGGCGAGCATTCATTTGATGTCCCAGCACGGCCAAGGGTCACCCCTGACTGGCCTCCCCCCCCACGGGATCGGTCACGTCACTCTGCAAATTGTATAGTAATAGAGATCTTAATTCAGTTTTAACTGCTCCCGAAGAATGGAGGATGTTCAGCCTTGGCATTAGTTCTTGGCATGTTGAAGTCTTGGCAGCGCTAGTCACACTTTCTGAATTGCAAGCCTTAATTTGAAGCCGACGACAGTCTGACCATTCTCCTTCGACTCGACTTGTTCCATCAGCAGGCGTCAACATGTCCGACAACGGTGAGGTCGAAGTCGAGAATCCCACCTCCATGTACCCTGTTCTTCCCAAAGAGGTCACCGCCGAGATTGGAAGCGTCAAGCTCTTCAACAAGTGGAGCTATGAAGATGTGGAAATCAGAGATATCTCCTTGACGTACGCCCTCGACCACGGTCCCGAACTTCCAGTGACCAGCGCTGACGGACTGACTTGTTTAGCGACTACATCCAGATCAGGTCCCCCGTGTACATCTCCCACTCAGCCGGCCGATATGCGGCCAAGCGATTCCGAAAAGCACAATGCCCGATCATCGAGCGCCTGACAAACTCCCTCATGATGAATGGCCGAAACAATGGCAAGAAGTTGATGGCTATCAGAATTGTCGCACACTCGTTTGAAATCGTACGTCTTGACGAGATCAGCCTCGAATCTCAGGAAGCATTCACACTAACAACTTGTTCCACACAGATCCACATCATGACGGACCAAAACCCGATCCAGATCGCCGTCGATGCCATCGTCAATTGCGGCCCTCGCGAAGACAGCACCCGAATCGGCAGCGCCGGTACTGTCCGAAGACAAGCTGTGGATGTGTCGCCTCTGCGTCGGGTCAACCAGGCCATTGCCCTCCTCACCATCGGTGCCCGTGAAGCCGCGTTCCGAAACGTCAAGAGCATCGCCGAATGCCTTGCGGAAGAGTTGATCAATGCCGCCAAGGGCAGCAGCAACTCATATGCCATCAAGAAGAAGGACGAGTTGGAGCGTGTCGCGAAGAGCAATCGGTGAAATGGTGTTGATCCTCTTCGGTGCGGAAAGAGTTGGGCAGTGTCCTTCGGGACAAGGGCCAGAGACAGATGCTATGGTAGACTGATCCTGTGGCGGATGGCCCAGGCGTTTCATTGGGCGTCCGTTGACGATGAGTTCAGCCGCATGAAGTCCGATCAGCTCGGGCGATGTTACACGGCAGAAAATCAATATTTTCACAACATCTATTGTATCTTGAACCGTTCTGAGCTGTCCTTCGTCCCTCACACCGTGGTCGCCCAAGTCTTCCCGTTGTGTGAAGAGATCATTTTTCCTGACCGAGGACAACCTCTACAAGTGATCGGATACATTGTCTCTACCTGATATCAGCCTGTGCTGGATCAAGTAACCAAAAACATTCAAGGCCTGCCTGCTGAACTCCGGTGGATTGGCCCCTTGTCCTTCGCCCGGGTTCACCCATTCCTCCCTTCCCATGACAGCGCCATAGACTCTTGCCCGGAGCGACATTTCGGACTCGCTACGTCTTCACTTTGCACCAATAAATACTCGCCCCTTCGGCCCAAGGGCCAAAGCAAACCATCCCAATATCAAACACACCCCCCCAAGAGGTGTGACCGGCCCCAAAGCCTTGAAGCGCGCGGGATCGAGCACTAAGAGGTAGATGCTACCGCTGAACATGGTCATCCCCGCTGTAAACAGCGTGGCGGCGACTTTGTTCCTCGGGGCGACCGATGCGGTGAGAAGCAGCACACCGGAGTGGATTAACTGAATGTCGGAACCAAGGAAGTAAATTAGCTTGATGTTCTTGCGACGGGGGCCGGATGACAATATTATCCGGCGAAAGGGGCAGGAAATGAACAGGACAGTAACATGGACAGCTCCTGCTCTCCAAAGCGACACCGATAGTCGCTGCATTTTATTTCCCCCTCTTTTTGGAGCCTGTTCAATCCGCTTCCAATGCCCTTCCACTTCTCTTGTCCTTCGTCTTACCTGATAATGCGCCGCAGTTCCCCAGGTCGCCAGCTTCTGCGGGTCTGTAACCCGCTTCTTCAAACCGTGTGCGCCGAACGCGCCCAATGCCACGGCTGTCGCGCCGTAGATGCCGCCGAGCGCCCAGAACATGGTCGAGGTCTGAAGGACTTTGAGTGCTGTCGGAGGAGAAGAATGATTCTGGTTGGGATGGCCCACTTCGTGAACGGAGATGAGGAGGGGTGTATTTTCTTCGCCGTCCATGAGAAGGTGCGGCCTCAGTAGGCAAGCTGTGGAATAGCTCTTCAGCCTCCGCAGTGGCCTGACGGATCGGCTGATAGTGACCAAGGCTAATTAATTTGCTACCTTTGCACTTTGACATCAACAGCGACCGGCCTCGGCAACTATTGCCTCATTATATAATGGGCGACAGCCACAAGACTTGCGCAGTGTCTACGGCTCCGAGAGACAGCATTATACACTATTAAATTGTTACAAGCGCTGGACGCTGCTGAATCAGAAAAGCCACATATCTCATGGATCCAACGTTGTCGAGACTGTTTGCTCTCTGCTACATTGACGGCGGTTGTTTTATCCCCTCTCACTCTCCACACCCTGTCCAACTCATGTGCTAATACCTTCACGGCGGGAATAATAGTATACGAGAACTCATTCACAGTTCGCTCGCCGTCTCCCTTATCCTGTCTGCGATGCCAGCGTCGCAGCTCCGCTGCGGGCGTCTTTGGGTGCCCACCCTGGAGATCACTCTTCTCAGTTGGCCAGTGGTTATTATCTCCCAATCATGCAGAGAGATCAAGGATGCACCTCTCTATATTCACGCTGCATTACCGTATTCGTTGGCGGATCCAGCAGACGTCCCGGGGATTTGGTTCGAGAATGACAACCTCTTGTTCACCTGATTAGCAACTGCTTCGGATTGACGCCCATTTCTACTTGAATTCCTGGATTTCTTCGTCCGAGTCAATCATCGAGCCGAACAGTCTCCTCTACCATGCGCCTTGCTCCGCGTGCATCGTGATAGAATCTGAATACTTGAAGAGAAAGCATCGGCCCCCGTCCAGGCCTGTCTTCTTTGACGGCGACGGCATCATGTACTCTGCGCTCCTCTGGAGGTAGAGGTCGGGATTCTGGCCGCATGCAGTCCTCAATTCGTCCTTGGCCATCCTCGCGGCCCTCTTCCAAAGCGATGATCTTGGCGATGCTGCGTTCTGTCGCAAATGCCGGCCATATGCCCTCTGGCATCGGAGCTTGTCGGATCAAGGCCAGCGCCTTTCGGCGCAACATCGGATCACGACATTTCGTCGCCGTGAAATACAAGGGAGGAACGACGCCGAATTCAGAGGCACACGGAGGCGGCCTCTCTGCAGAGTCAAGATCTCGACTCAGGATCAGGCTTGTCTCAGCGTGATGGACGATTTCTGCAAATGCCTCTTTGTACTCGTCAAAGGCGGTCTCAAATTGACTGGTGCAGGCCGAGAGCCAAATAAACGAGACGCCATAGTACATGAGCAGGTTTGAACAAGCCCGATGCACCTCCTCGTTGTTTTCACAGCTGGCCAGCTTGTCGATCTGGTCACGCCATTCACGGAGCCTCTTCAGAACGGCAAGTTGTTCGAGCTTGAGCCCCGCGAGCTTTTGGGGGTCATGCGACAGGAGCACGGCAGCTCTGATTAGCTGGTTAGACTGATACAGGAGGGGGTAAAGCTCCGTTTTTGCCTCGTCGAGCGAAGAGATGGAAGACAAGACGGACAAACGAAGGACATGCTCTTCGGCGCGAGACGTCCACTCCGGCGGAAGGGGGAAGCCCATCGTGGCCATGAGCACGGCGTGGCGTGCGAAGAAGGGCGTGACAATGTGGTCAATGGCGAGAGTGCCGGCGGCCATCGGACGACCCGGGAGACTGTCGGAGAAAAGCTTGAGTCCATTCTGGATTAAAGTCAAGCTGTTTGAGATGTGTCCCTGCTGGGCTTCAATGCAGATAAAGAGGACGCAACTCAGCAACGCGAACGAGTGGTCAGTCTCACTTTGCTCGATCCGCTGTCTGAGGCTGGCCACAGCGCGATCGTAGCACTTCAGAGCTTGACGATGATGGCGGCCCGTCGGAGCAGAAGTCAGCGTGTCTGGTGATAAAGGTTTGCTAACTTCTTGTGAGTGTTCAAACAGCAAGCTGATCGACAGTACCGCGTCCAAGACCATGGAATCTATTTGACAGAGCTGAGGGACCAGTGTGGCCCAGAATTTGGTGTCGACCGCTCCAGCAAGGAAGGGGCCTGCACGATGCACGTAAAATTCGAACGCGCGTCGTTCTTCATGGCTCCATGGCGGTCCTGGTAGTAAAGACCAGAGTTGAGAAGACTGGCGCCTCCGCGACAAAGACGTTGCCACTCGACTCTCCACAAACCGATACGGCTGGCTGACGGGGCCTTCGCATTTTCGCCCGGTGTCCCTACATCTTCGGCAAAACGGTCGGGCTTCGTCGCACTTGACCCGGCGTATCCTGCAGATGGCGGTAAGGCGGAGAAGCATATGTCGTGCGACCACGATATGGTACGAACTTACTTGCACGTCCTACACCCATTCCACGACTTTTGGTGGCCAGAACGACGGAGCCGTCCATCAGCCGGTCTCACACGTGGTTCTGGCATGGTAATCAAACCCGGTTCAAGCGGCGATCTGCTGTCTGATGGCGCTCGAAAGACGCCCGCAGTACAATGTCAGAGAAGGCCGGTCAGCCATTGCAGAGAGACTGTCTGGATTGGTAATTGACTGACGCTCTGGCTTAGGGGGGAGGGAGTGTGACCATGGCAAAACCGACCCACAATTCTCCTGGAGCCTGACACGTCTTGGTTGATTTTGAGGGTGCTAAAGCCCGTGGAGATGCCTCCAATTGGCTGATTCGTGTTGGCCTCCCAAAACGGCTTAGGCTGATATCTATTCTGGGCCGAGATTGAACTTATTGATGCCGGTTAAAGAGTTTACACTGTCTGAAAAAAGTGTCATTCTATAGAACATCGATTCTTGCCGTGATTGTGGGAAAGCCAGTGGAGCCCAGCAGCCGCATAATACAGACTCATTGGCCAACCACTCAGCGGCACCCGATCCATAGCGTCGAGCGATTCCACGGTTCATATATAGGTAGAGCGTCCCTGTCCGAACCCGTCATCAGTCTCTGCATGCTCAGTTATCCTCGACCCATCTCTTTATCCGTCACGCACTCTCATTTCAGCATCGCGGCTTTGGCTAATCCCTCGGACCGTGTTTAACACTTTGACCACGTCGGCAGTATATCTAGCGCGATTGACTGACATAGAACAACCAAACCCGCAACACCAGTTTTGAAGAAAGACATTACAGCGACCTTTCAGCAGCGTACCACCAACGAACCGTCATTAATATGGGGTCTCTCTCGCCCGAGATCGTCGTCTTGATCTGTATTGTTGGTGCAGCTGCAACGGCCACTATTGGCTTCGCGATCCACCGACTCTTCAGCAAAGAATCGAGCCAAGAAGACTACTTCAACCAGAGATCAGCCGAGCAAGAGGCCTACATGCGGGAAGTCCGTCAACGGACCCAGATGAGGGCGTTCAGTGACAGTCGGTTTGGCCAGCACTCTGGCCATGAAGCACGTTAATGGAAACGACATATGCGGTGACATGCACAATGTGGACCTGTGGGGTAGAATGGAGACAATCCAGACATTGAAGACAGCGTCCATCCTCTTATCTCGGGGACGGCCTTACGGCGGCCGGGTCTGAGGTCTGGGGTAGAGGTAGTGGGGGTTGGATTCGGTCTCTGCTGCAGCCTCCTACCGCAGAAGGGCACAAAAGGTCATTTTCAGGTGGTGAATGTGAGCTGGATCAGCGGCCGGACCGAGTGAGATGGCAAGAGTTCGGAATGGCGGAAACAACGCAGCGTCTTGGTCTCCTTCCAGATCGAAAGGTTAATGTATGGTGCATTGACAACGCTGTCCTCGACCTTGAAGGGAAAGATGTCAGTCAGCGGTGGTACACATAGTCATCGTCAATTCGCCTCAGACTGCATTCTATTCAATCTCTTCTTCCACTCCAAACCAAATCTCATCCGCAGCGTACCCAACCATAGCACAGGGCACATCCTTCGTTTCCTGTTGGAGATCCCACAAACAAAAATCACCTCATTCTCTCTCTGAACCGCGTCAGCCTTCATGGTCGCATCCCCTGACCTTTGGGCTGGACACGGCGGATTGAGATGCCGCTTTCGGCCCCGAGTGCCGTTTCGGCACCGAGTTGAATGCGGCGGGAAGGATTGGTAGGAGAGGGACTCTGTCAAGGTGACGGCGTCCTCGACTGGCTGCAAGATCCTTATTCGGTCTTGTTGATGCTGCCTTCTCCCTCCGCAGCTGTATCATGGACGGATAGAATGACATGGCGTTGCTTTGCGATATTACTAATTACGACGGATCGGCCTGAATGCGACGTACATCCTCGGCTAGTTTGGATGGCCGGCGAACTATGTCAATAGGAGTCGTCAAGCTAGTAAGACCATGGGTCTGCGGTAAAGGGATCGTCCATGCCTCGAGGCGTCGTCTATGACGATCCCTTCCTCGGTCGAGAGATGTACAGTACAGCCGTACCTGGGCGCAAGATCTGCCAAGCGGTCTAGTCCGACGTAAGATGAAATGGAAAACTTTCCTTGGACAGGAGAATGTTGGCCAAAGTCGCTGATCTGTTGCTTTGGAAGTTGAGAGTGCCCTTCCTAGTCTTGGCCAACGGAGCAGGCGACTTGGTCACTGTAAGAGAGCCGTGCTTACCTGAATGTGGGAAGCCCGACGCACGAGCCCCGAATTCCGGGCACCAACATGGCATATGACGAGATAGCATTTTCTAAGGCAGGATTAATTCACCTGAATTAAGCTGCTCCATTGGCGACCTTCTCGAGTTTGGGGTCCTGCGCGTGGGTCTCTGTGCTTGTTGATCCTCGTTTCTCCTTTGTCCTTCTCCTCTTGCCCTTTGGCACACGACCGAACCAATAGAAGAATAAAGCAGCAGCAACATTGAAAGCGACATATACCCAAATGAGGCCAAAGTTTCTCCATGAATCCTTGGGATTAATGAAAAGGGCCTCCAAGAATGTGTTGGTCTCTCCAATCTGGCAATAGGAGCAATTAGCAGAGGCTGCGGGGTCGACGAGGTAGCCACCGGCCAGACTGATGTATGGCTCCATGTATTGCGCACATGTTTGGCCTGAAGGGGGGTTGAATCTGAGGTACTCATTCTCTGCGCAACGGACTTGGGTGTCCATGACCGCTGTCGAAAGCATCGCCGCGATGAGATAGGTGAAGGGAGACACTCGATACATAAAGATCCAGAACCCGGGAAGAGCTTGCGGGGTGGCGAGGACGCTGGAAATCGAGATTTAGCAAGACAAGAAGCGGAGGGGGGAGAGGGTGGATCAGGCATGGAGGGACGTGCTCACCCGCAAAACATGAGACAGAGAGAAAATAAGAGGTTTGCGATGCTGCCTGCGGTCTCAGCGGTCTCAATGCTGGCAATGACCATGTGCGCAAAGGTCGATGTAAACATGAGGAATGCGAGGATGAGCAGCCACATCAACACACCACGTTCATGAACAGTGTGCGTAGGCTCGGCGTTGCGGTAGAGACCCATCGGATAGTACCAACAGAGGTATAGAAGAGTGGCCCCGATGAAGTTCCAGGGGATTTCGGCCACCATGTTGGAGAGCATAAAGGCCTTCCACGAATACGTCTTCGCCGGTCTTTCGCGAACTTCATAGAGAGATCTCTGAGTGACGAACAGTGGCATGATCTGTTGAACGAGTTGTCCAAAAATAGTCAGCAGCATGAACAGGCCGAACATTTGATTCTGTAACCCTTGCTGCGTATTCTTGGCCATGAAGAAAGAGAAGCCGATGAACAGCGGGGTCATGATGCACAGAAGGAGCTTCGAATATATGTAGCTGGGAGTCCGCCAATACTGTTCGAAGACGCGTTTCTGCACCTGGTAGTATTGAAACCAGAAAGGGGCCGCGTATTCGCTGCGGTAGCCGTCTTTCCCTTCCGCGGCCGACGGAGGGGGAGCCAGCTGAGAACGTTCCGCTTTCAGGCGATCAAGCTCAGCACGTACCACCTGGAATTCAGGCGACGTCCTCCACACTTCTGGCCAGTCGATGTCGGTGTGAGATCCAGGAGCGGCGCCGATGACTTCGAGCATCCATTCAGCTGGGTTGGCACCAGGCGGGCAGGCATGAGCCCCATTTCTCTCAAAATATTCAGTGAGACTCTCGGATGATGGGCCAATGGGGCCAAAATAGACGGTCTTACCCCCGTCGGCCAGGAACAACAGGTGGTCGAAGCGTTGAAAAAGTACCGCGGAAGGCTGGTGAATGGTGCAAAGAATCGCTTGCCCGTTGTCCTTGAGTTTCTCCAACAAGCTGAGGATGGACCACGACGTTTGCGAGTCCAGGCCCGAGGTCGGCTCGTCCAGGAAAAAGAGGAGCTCCGGTTTGGCGACGAGTTCAACGCCGATGGTCAGCCGTTTCCGTTGTTCGACGTTGAGTCCTTCTCCTGGAACGCCGACAATGGCGCCAGCATATGGCTCCATCTCCAATAGCTTGATGACCTCGTCGACGTAAGCGATCTTCTCTTTCCGAGGGATGTGAGCCGGTTGGCGCAATAGAGCACTGAAGGTGAGGGCTTCGCGAACGGTCGATGTCGCCAAATGGAGATCTTGCTGTTGCACATAGCCGGTTTTTCGCTGGAACGAGCTGTCACGTTGTCTGCCATCTACCAGCACCTCACCTGTAATCACACCCGTGGTGACGCGAGTAGCGAGCACGTCGAGGAGAGTGGTCTTTCCCGCGCCGCTGACCCCCACCAAGGCCGTGAGAGTGCCTGGCTTGACCCAGCCGTCGACATGGTCCAGGATTCGTCTACCCTCACCTTTGATTTTGATGTCGTAACAGACGTCTTTCCACTGGAAAATCGCCGTTTGCCGTTGAATCACCGCAGATATATCCGAAACCTCATGTTGGTTCCCGGGATGGAGAGCCACGTCAGTGGCGGCTGCTTCGGCATCATCATCCTCACCACCACGGCCATCACCCCTTCCCGATATCGTCTTCGCCATCGCGGTCGGCATCTTTCCTCGGCGAAAGACGAGAACTTCGCCTTTGGACTTCTTTGCTTGAACGTATTCGGCAGCAACGAGATATGTGACGGAGAAACCAAGCAGGAATACCCATAGGATACCAAAATTCCGCCATTTGTGCGACGGGTTGTAAGCATAGGCGGATTCAATGTACGTGCTACCGCGGACAAAATCTTGTCCCGCGACAGCGCCCACGGCAGAGCAGACGCCGTGGGTCAATGATCCGTAAGGAGGGACGATCGTGACGCAGGCAAAGTTCCGACCCGAAAATTCATTGATCATCAAACTCTCAAACCCATAGGCCACGGGGTCGAGGTAGTTGATCCAGCGCGCCCAGCCCAGCATGTAAGTCGTCGGAATCGCAAACCCGGTGTAGATGACAATGGCCAGAATGAGAAGGGAGGACGGCGTGAGAGCCTGTTGGAGAGTGCGTGACAATGAGGCGATCGTGCGGAACATCATGCTCATCGTGACAGTCAGCATGAAGGAAATGAGCAAGAAGAAGAAGAACGCTCCCGGTTCTCGTCGCAGGTTGGTCATAAAATACAGTGTGGCGTTGAACAAGATCGCGTTGACAATTTTGTATGGCATGTCCGTTAACATTGACGCATATGCTTCGGCTGATGGATGGTAAAGCGCGTAGCGAGAGTGCTTCTCGACGATCGGCCGTTGAACGTAGAGCGTCAGAATTTCCAGCGCCGAGCTGAACGCACTCATCAAGACGGCGAAGAAGAGAAGAGCGCCACGGGAATAGAAGGATGACGTGTCCGGGCGCATATTGTAAAAGACCGACCCCATAATCAGGGCCATGAAGAAATTTCCCGAGAGCGCAGTGAGGGTCAGACTGGGATCGGCTACCAGGCGCTTAAACCCACGCCACAGACAGAGTCGAATTTGCTCCGGATAGGAGAGCGTGTACGGTGAACCCGGACGTTGTCTTTTGGCTTGTTGCAGTTTCCTCGACTGCTTAAACCGTTCGAGGTCTTCGCCGCCCAGGGGGTGTTCTTTTTCATATTGCGCAATTTCGTCCAGGAGCGCTTGGTATTCGGCACTCTTTTTCCAAGCGGTGGCAAAGTCATCCGGGGTCCGGGGAACTTTGCCCTCAAATCCCTTCCGCGTGATCCGCTCGGCCGGACTGGTCATCGACGTGAGGAAATCAGCATCCGTCTGACGGGCGGGACATTCAAAGCCCAGGTCGATGAAATATTGTTTGGCAGCTCTGGCGGGTCCGAAATAGATTTGCCGTCCATCGTACAAGACGGTGGCCTTGTCAAAGACGTCATAGGCCGACTGTGGTGCCTGATAGATCGCGACGGCCGCGGTCATATTGGCGATCTCGGCCCCCAGTCTCAAGGTCTTGCAAAACTCGATCGCATTGGCGCTATCCAGGCCGCGGGTCGAATTGTCCCAGCACTGTAATGGAGCACCACTGAGAGCGGCCTCGGCGATGCTGACCCGCTTGCGCTCGCCACCCGAGACGCCTCGAATGAAGTCGTTCCCGACCTTGGTGTTGATGGTGTGTCGGATGCCGAACGTGGCCATGATGACATCGCGCAAGCGCTCCGCGTAGACGACCCGGCTGACGCCGCCCGGAATGAATTTGGGAGCCCGAGCTCGAGCGGCAAAGTACAGGGTATCGCCGACGGTCAGCTGCGGAAAGTGGACGTCTTGCTCCGCGGTGTAGATGGCCTCGCCACGAAAGTGCTTGTGCATTTGATGCCAGCTGATGCCTTGATAGTTCATGTGAAAGTCCTTGGTCGTGTAATAGCCATGCGTCTCACCCGCCAGTGTTTTGAGAAACGTGGAGCAGCCGGATCCAGGGGGTCCCAAGACGACGAGCAGTTCGCCCGCTCGGACGAGGCCATCAAAGCCTCGCAGGATATCAATCCTTTGCTGGCGAGATCTCAGGAACTCCCGCGCATAACCGATGACTTGCAGGCCGATGTTGCCGACGCTCGTCTGGTAATCGGTTTCCTTGCCGAAACCGTACGCGCCCAAGTTTCTGAAACAGAATCCGGCCGATCTGCTCATCCACTGGGTGCTCCCTTTGTTGCGCTCTTCGTTGTGCAAATCGAACATCGCCCTGACCCAGGCCGTCGGCTGGAAATTATCGGAAGCCGGATCGAGATTTGAGCCCTTTTCAGGATTGAATATGTTTTGCTGGGTCTGAAAATCCGCAGACTCGTGCGTGTACTGACGTGCCAGGTCTCTGATGTGTTTCTCGCGATGCTGCGAGGAGGAGGCCTCGGAGGAGGAGCTGTCCTCGTCATTGCTCGGACCCTCTGCCTGCTCGATGGTCACTTGGTCCGTCGCGACCTGACGTCGGGGTGATGCCGGAGAAGGAAGTCGTGATCCTGGGATATCGATTTCTCGTTGGATCGGCTCTGAAGAACGAACTCTGCCGCGACGGATGTCTGTCTGGATGTCATCGAAATCGCTTCGTCTCCGTAATCCCTCCGGCGTGCCGGGTCCTCCAGTCCTCAACGAGCGATCATAATTGCTAACAAATGTTCCTACGAGGGACATCTTGACCCAAATAGAACGAGGCCGATGAACGAAAAGCTGTGACCTCCTAGCTGTTGATAATGGTCATGGCCCGCGACCAAGCTCTCGGATGTTCGGGTTGGCAGGGGCAAAAAGGAAGGAACAAGCCAACAATGAATGCACCAGTGTTTAGGCCTAATAAATCAGACTGAGATCCGAATAGCCCGAACACACCACCAATGCGCAATTAATCACCACACTGAAGTCCTAGAGTCGACTTGAGGTGCTATTCAAAGCAATGCCCGAGCAACATTCGGGGTTGGTGACGGACGGCAGAGAGTGGCAAAGTGATCATGCCACCATCTTGTCATTAGCCGCCTAAGCTTCGACTGGCACCTGTTGCTAGGTAGTGACAGCCAGAAAGTCTAGCCCGGCGATGGCACAGAAAGAGACTCATTTTGGAGGCCCCGAGTACAATACAGGTGTGGTGTACGAGCTTGGCAGGATCCGGCAATCCACAATGCGCGCTGTGCACCAGATGTGAATCCCCATGCACATTCCCCATGCCCGGACCGGAAACCTGGATCCCACACGCCTCCCTCCAATCAAGTCAGACATGGTGGCACAACTTCGCCCTTCTCACGTTATGACACGTGGATAAGCCGTGGAGACGTCATAAAATCTCTCGGACATTCCGAGCACGCTCTCAACTTGAGCCGGACATAAAAGAGACGCGGAGTTAAACATTGAGACAATATTTTGGCTTATCGCTACCCCGATGGTTGGAGTTATTGGACTCCGGAGACACTCTCCGAACCATCTCCAACTCGACCCCAAACAATTGACCTAATATGAATTCAATCCCTCAACAGTTCGAACGAGAGAGTTTGATGTAACAACGGTCTTTTATGTCGACGCCATAGGCCAGAGGGTGTGAGTTGGCAAAATTGTCGCCTAAACCTCGCCTGGACACCTGTCTGCAACGCTTGTCACGTGCAATTACGACCTTGGGCTTGTGGCACCTAGATCAGGACTTGTCTGCGCCAGAGGAACAAAGCCGCGCGATATAGACTGGGTTAGGAGAGGCAACGATCCTGGCCACTTTAAGCAAAAATGGTGCCTGCTTCGTCTTCACCATCTTCTCCAATTCGACCGGATGGAGCGACGGCATGGCTTGGATCCTGGGCCTGGTTTTGACGCCGTCGTACATCTGATGGAGGAAATGGCATGTCCAACACGGGACGCACCAGCCATGATAACTGCCATGTCATTGATACTATCTAAGAGTCTACAGTAGTGTTGGGGTGTGCCGGAGGCCAAGCGCTCATGAAGTGAAGAACACTGCCTGTCTGAGCAATCCTGACCGCAGCGGTGTCCAAAATTATATCTAGGTGCTCCTTAAGATCAGGGGAGAAAATACATCTGGCTAACGAGACCTCAGGACCCTGGTTGCCTTCAACGCTTATGTTGCTCGTTGCACGATCTTTCTGAATTGCTCATCATCATCCTATTGGAATGGCCGGCAGTCTTGTTCCTCAAATTTCCCCGGCGCGCAACACCATGTTTGGGACTCTATACCCAGTCTGTATCCATCTTTTGAAACACGTTGCAATAGGAATGTTGGTGACAAATGGAAGACAAGCAGCGTTCACAGGCAAGAAAGTCATGTGCTGTCCTCGCCTCAGTCATATATCTATTCCTCCACCACCCACGGTTCCAACGATGATAAAATTTGCCGTTCTGCCTCCTCAATAGTACGCCAACTGCGATGAGGATGCAAGGTCGAAAGCTAGATACCACCGGGTCGCGACATGTTGATGTAGGGAAGGGGTGCATGTCTGTCCGTCAAAAGAGTCTAGCCATAAATGTCGCTCGTCGACGCTGCTTTTGATGATGGGTGGGTCCGATTGCCGTTGGCTTGGCAAGTCTGCATATGCGATGTCATCGGGGAAATTTTGACCGAAACTTCAGTGCAGCTTTTCTGAATCTGTGCAAAAGGAAGAGAGCCGCAAAAGTCGTGTGGGCTCGCGGTCACGGACAATGGTCAAACGCAAACTCGGGGCGCTCGAGAAAGTGGACGCCGATCTGGCCAACCTTCAGAACAAGATCAAGCGCGACCCGCAGTCTTACACGACCGACTTTCTCTACCAACGCATCCAGTATGAGAACCAGCGCCAAATATTCCTGCAGGCACCGGCCTCGGCCTCGGACACGGGCATTGTCTCATTTCGGGACCTGGTCGAGTTCATCGCCCACGTGGCGGACTGTTACCGGGAGGAGACAAAGGCTTTCCCGCAAGAACTCATCGAAATCCTATCCGCGCACCATGCCATCCTGGAACCGGAGCTGAGAGAGAAGATCGTGGGCAGCCTGGTGCTGCTGCGAAAGAAGGACATGATCGATTCGAATACGCTTCTACAGTGCTTCTTCCCTCTCCTGGTGTCGACCCCGAGCAAAACGCTGCGCGCGCTGCTCCTTCAGAAGATCCTGAGTGACCTTCGGTCGGCCAACTCGAACACGACGAATCACCAGCTGAACCGAGCGGTTCAGAGCATTCTCCACAATCTCGTCACCGAAGACCGCACTTCGTCCAAGGCTCTCTGGGCCGTCAAAATCACACGAGAGATGTGGAAGAGGCAGATATGGACAGATGCCAAGGCGGTCGAGGTCATGAAAGAGGCCGCCTTGGCCGATAACGAGAAGGTCATCGTGGGGGGGGTCCGCTTCTTTCTCGGTGGCGACAAGGAACGTGAAGAGTCGGACTCGGACAGCTCGGATCAAGAGACCATTGACATGGGACGACTGCGTCACCAGGTCGGGGTCAACAAGAAGAGCAAGAAGGCCGAGAGGAAACTACGGAACGCGGCGGCGACGGTGAAGCGGATGGAAAAGAAAAAGGGCCAGCCTCACCCGTTGAACTTTTCGGCCCTCCATCTCTTGCACGACCCACAGGGATTTGCGGAGACGCTATTTTCCAAACACCTACAGAATACCAGAACTCGACTCAACCTCGAACAGAAGCTCCTCGTTCTACAACTGGTGTCGAGATTGATCGGCCTCCACAAGTTGACGGTCATCAGCTTCTATTCTTATTTCATCAAGTTCTTAACACCGAAGCAGCCCTCGGTGACGTCCTTTTTAGCATCGCTCGCACAGGCGACACATAACTTGGTCTCCTCCGATATATTGGAACCGCTGGTACAGAAAATCGCCAACGAGTTTGTGTCGGAGGCCGCCGCGGGCGAAGTCGCGGCCGCCGGTTTGAACGCGATCCGAGAGATCTGTGTGAGACAGCCGTTGGCCATGAACGACACATTGTTGCAGGATCTCGTCATGTATCGGAAGAGCAAAGACAAGGCCGTCATGATGGCGGCCAAAGGACTCCTCGGCTTGTACCGGCACGTGGGGGCTGAGATGCTCAGGAAGCGGGATCGCGGCCGAGACGCCGCCCTGGGCCTGAGGTCCGGCGAACAAAAGCAACAAAGATTTGGGGAAGAACCGGCGGGCGAAATTGAAGGCCTCGAACTGCTCGAAAAATGGAAAGAAGAAGAAAAACAGAGGAAACGGGCCGGAAAGGGTCGGGCCTCGGACGCGTCGGACGACGAGGATGGGAGTGAAGAAGATTGGAATGCCTGGGATGTCCAGGAGGACGACAGTGACGACTCGGGCGGCTGGATCAACGTCGAAAGTGACCAAGAGATCAACATCAGCGACAGCGACGACGATCACGACGTCGATGACCGGGTTGCGAAGAAGGCCAAATGGGACTCGAGCGTCCCAACAAGTGACAACAAGGAGAACGGGACCAAGACGAGCGAGCCCGGGGACGTCAAAGACGATCCGAAATTGAACCAGCCAACGTCAAACCTCGCCACGACGCGCATCCTGACTCCGGCCGACCTCGCGAAACTGCAAGAACTCCGCACGACGGCATCGGTGTCGTCGCTCATCAAGAATCGCCCCTCTCACCACTCATCAGGCCAGCAGACCAACTCGCAACGGCACGTGGACGACCCGCTCACCGCGGCCGAGATCGAAGGTCTGGCAGCACTGTCGCGGGGCAAAGCCACCCGGGCGCAGAAGCTGGCTCTGCTCCAGGAACACAAGGAAGACCGCGAAGACCACAAGTCGAAGGCTGCACGCAAGAAGGAGAGGAAGGAAAGCCAGGGGAAGAGCACGACGAACAAGGAGAAGGCGAGGCAGAAGAATTTCTTAATGACCCTCTCCAAAGCCAAGGCGAAGGGGAAGCGGAGCCTGGTCGAGCACCGCAAGATCTTGAGGGCTCATCTGGAACGTGGAAAGAAGGGCGGCAGGAGGGGGAACCGAGGATAGGAGGTTGTCCTGCATGGTGATTACGACCTCCACCACTGCTGAAGTCCGGCCTTCGCAGCCTATCACAGTACAGCACCTCAGGATGTGGAGGCAGCACAGTCTAGGCACGCCAGCGGCCGGGAGGACCACTCTCCAACCTCGCCCGTCAGGTCCCACAGAACGCGACACACGATGAGGAACAGGCGTTCCCTGTCTCTGACCTATGGAAGGCCTGTTCCTGACCCGCACGCAAAATGCTTGCAGCGACCCCCCCCCCCTGGCGCGCCACCATTCGCCAGCCCCCGGACTTTTTCCTAGCCTTTTTGCCCTTGCCGTCTTCCGACCACTCGCGTCAGGCCCCGGCACGCCCAAACGGGACATTTTAGCGGCGGCCCTCGGGCACTATTAATGGCACAATTCGGGGGCTGACACTTTCAGGGCTGTGCGAAATCGCTTGTGGATGATTTAGTCTCTCAACTAATTGCGCTGCACCATAGGCGAAATATCGATCGCTCACGGAGACGCGCTGCCGGGATAAGTTTAACCTCCATGCCCGCTGAAGGATGGGTCCATCTCACCCGATTTACGACAGACTTGGCGGCACAGGAGATCAAAGTCCCTCCTTGGTCCGACCTCCTGCATTTTCGCTCCCAGCAAATTTCAGGACATCCTGTCAATATCTTTTGAACTTGGCCCACGCGCTTCATTGAACCCTCTCTCGCTCTCTCCCCTTTCTCTTCTTGTTCATTCGTTCCCTTCAACCGTCTCTCGTTACCAGCTTTATTCTCGAACCTCATTATCGGGCGCTTTGACCCTCCTCGACCAACGGACTCTTCCCTCCGCTGTCCCCATCTTTCGCCAACAGCGATGGGTCTCCCACAGGACATCATGAGCCAGAGCTCGCCCCTGTCCAAGCGACGTCGGTTTGCTCCTCACACTCTCCCTCCAGTCATCGCGGCGTCGGACAATACCAACATTGAAGACCACACTTTCGACTCGCCCTTGCTGCTGCAACTCTGCGAGCAAGCGCCCACTGATGAAGAAATCCAGACGGGCCTGCTTCAAGTGGGGATGCGAGTCCGCAAGGCCGTCGCCGAGGGCTACAAGAACTCTCCTCAGAAAAAGTTCACCCCTCGACCTTTCTTCAACATGCGGCGACTCTCTCCCGAGACACAAGCGGCGCTATGCTCGGGGCATGCCCATGCCACGAATGAACTCGCGCCATTCTGTGCCGGGAGCGTGCAGCCGCTCAGTACCGCCACCTTCTGCGGCATCAGCCTGGCCGCCCTGTCTTACTCGAGCGACGATTGGTCCAGTCCAATATCGGAGCAAAACTTGTGGTCATACTCCACCAGCCACAAGCGGGGATTCGAAGCGGATTCCGACAGCGAAGAAAGCCAAGATTGGACACCGGAGACTCCGACACTGACGGCCGAAGCCGGAGCGGCCATGCCCATCGACTATTTCAACATCGACATGGAAGCCATGAGCGATGTGAGTCCCATGACTCGCATTGGTGACCGACTCAGAGGAGCTGGACACGGTCGAAAGGTGGCCGTGCCCCGGAGCCGTGTCCGAAGCGGCCAAGTGGCGGAGCCTCCGATGCCACCGACCGCAGCCTTCAATCCTTTCGCCAACATTGCGATGGAACAGCGAGAACCAATCTTTGGATTTACCCCAACCCGCCACAGACGGATGATGAGCTGCGGCATGGAAGCTAATTTGATGAACGACTTTGGAGAGGCTTCTTTCCTGCAACGACGTGAAGATGTCGAGATGGACTGCTCTTGATCTCTGTCGTTGTGGTGATAACACTTTTCCAATCATTTGACTATGCGTTGCACGATGATTTAGACTAGCTTCTAGAGATTTCATCGAGTTGTTGGACCAAGTCCTGAAAGGCGAATTGGCAGCATCCGATACCAGCGGCCAAATTGGTTTCACCACGACTAGACGGATTCCGGAGACTTAAAATGTATGATACTTGCATGGGCTTTGGGATGATCAGTTTTGGATACATACAGCCATGGACATACGACACATTGGTAGCTGTCCACTGGAAAAGATAGCAGGAGTCGGCGTACACTGCATCATATATTATGCGAGGTTGAGCCATGATCTACATCACTAGTTTAGTAATGTCATGAACGACGACAAATGGGTTGCTTTCGCAGATCTCTTTGACATCCAGGATAAAGGGTGGCAGTGTCTGGCAAGGAGGTTCTATCACGTGACTTTGTTGCCAAGTCGGCTGCTAGCCTGCTCTGGCCCAGCTTAAATCGTCCGTGTAAACAAAGCCACTCCAGATTTGGCAGCTACCACACCACCAGCGATGGCACATGTATGACACCAGCTTCGTGATGGATCCCGCCAGTGTTACGGAAATGGAGAATTCAAATCCGTTCAAAGGGACCTCCACTCCGGGGACGCCCCTACACCAGCTGTCCCCAGAACGCATCAACCAGCTGCGAATGCCACCGTCGCCATCGCTGCAAAGCTTCCTGAATGAAAATGATAGAACACGACACCGTGATTCCATCTCATCCGAGGTGCAGGCCAAAGTCGCCTTTCTCAATAGTCTCAGTGCCCAATCATCACCGACGCGACAACCGCGCACACAGGGTGCCACACCGAGTCATGCGCTGCAGCGTGCCCTCATGGGCTACGAGGAAGCGACAGCATCGCTGGCCACGCTTCACGCCGAGCTTGACCGAGCCAAGACCGAACTGGCCGTTGGGAAGAAGCGGGAGAGGATGATCTCCGAACGGATCGAATCGCTCATGGAAGATCTCCAATCCGAGAGGCAGAAACGCCTTCACGACCGGGAATCATTCCTGAAGGAGATCAAGAAGTCCCGGAAGGAGACGTACAAGGCTGAGCTCGCTCAAGTCGAGGCCAGGGAGGAACTGAAGGAGGCAAGAAACGAGCTGAAGCGGGCCAACGCCGAGGTTGCCCATGAAAAGGCGGAGAAGGAGAAAGCTCGCCAAGAGGCGTTTGAGAGAGCATACGCCCTCGCCGGGGTGATGGAAGAGATGGAAGCCCTGAAAGAGAGGTTGAAAGCAGTCGAGAAGGACCGGGACACCGCCATACTCGAGATGCATGCCGGCGCCGTGGGCGCAAAGGAAAAGACACCAATGGTCGAGGTCGGGGTACAGACGGTGTCCAAAATGATGCAGGACGTTGGCCGACGTCCACAGCACAAGCCCAAGCCGTCGAAGCAGATGGATGACGCGGACGCCACACCCAAAGCCTCGCAAAGAATGGCACCCAGGACGCCGAAACCAGAAATCCCGCTGTCGAGATCTGCCGGGGAAGTGGCTTTGGAGCCCTTGTTGTTCCACATAGAAATGTGGGAGAAAACGCTTGACGGGACCGAGTTTACGATGGAAGATCAGATCCAAATGTTGAAGCAAGAGCTCCGGCGGGCCACGAGGCAACATGCCCAAGATGAAGAAATGATCCATTTCTTGCATATGCAATGTCAGTTCAAAGCATGTCCTTGTCGGGTAGCAGAGGCCAAGGGTGAGCGATTCGTGCATGATTATGCGTACGACGCCATGATGCGACAAGAACAGCATGCTGCAAAGAAGAGAAAATTCAAGGAAGATGAGAGGGCGAATCAGTTGCCCCCGGAACCCACCCCAGAAGCAGTTCGGTCTGACGGAGCAGAGGGAGCCACACTCGAGGAAGCGATCGAAGTGCCTTTGCCATCGCCTCGGCCTAGGGAACTTGCCTCCCGCAATACCACCCCAGAGCCGACTGCCCAGTTGGAAGAAATCACCCAAGTTTTGGTCGAAACTGGCCCTGCCACGAAGCCATTTTCTTTCTCGACGTCGACATCCAATCACGCTCGGTCGACCACAGTGAGGCCGACACTCCACCATCATACCGAAAGCGAGTCCAATTCACTGGAGAACGATTTGTTTGACCTCTCCCCACCGAAACAGCCTCCACCGCGACCTTCGACGGCAATGGGCGTGCTCTCTTTGCATTCTCCCATCCGATTGGTGCCTGATTCGTCACGGTCGAGTAGAATCATGCAAGAAGCACCACCGTCAACACCTCCTGCAGAGGACGGCCGACAGACCATGTCCAGAACCACGACAGTGGCTTTGAAGGATTCACCGGTTCGACAGCACCGCCGTGCACAATCGCGCCCTAACATCCGACCCCAGTCTCGCGGCCGCTCACCACTCGATTCCAACACGTCGGACCTCACCACATCGATCTCTGGCTCACCATCTTCAACAACCACCTTCCCAGTGACGCCAGCAGCCAAGCATTCGCGCTCTCATCCTAACCTGGCCATCCATGCAAAGGCGCCAACAGCAACGGCAGCAACAACAACCACAACCACGATGACGACGACAACGATGATTCCGCTGCGTGGTCTAGACGCCGACGACGACGTCTTTAGCCCTCAGCGGACAGACTCGCGTACATTGCAGAACTCAACAGAACCAATCCAGGCGCCGGGGACACCCATCAGTCGCGAAGCAGCTCTCGCACAGATTCGAGCTCGACGAGATCGTGCAAGAAGCGTGAACATGAAGAGGGAAGCAAAGAGTGCGCCGGGCAGTGCGGTGAAGAGAGGCGTGAATTTGACTCTGCCCTTGAGGGGAGAGACCTTGCAGCAAGCAAGAGAGAGGGACTTTAGCCAGGCCAGTGCACCAGGGCGATTTGCAGTGTAAGCGGCCCAGACCGCGCCACGCTATTCTGGACGCAATAGATGTAATTGTGAAGTGCCGCCTTTGTCATCTGACCCACTAGAGTGCACTCTGGTCAGAGCAAAAGCCGGGTCGAGGAAAAATAACTCTCGACTCTTATTCTCTTACCCGTTCGTCATTATGCTCATGGACGGCATCATCTTTCTGGTCCAGCCTAGTGAAAGATCTGAGAGAATTCACGCAGCCGATTCTACCATACTCAAGATCTAAGATTCACACAGCCGATTCTACCATACTCAGTTCAATCCTGCACAAAATCATATGGCCATGATGCTATTCATCTCCATCATTCTCTCCAGACACCACCGTGCCGCTGCCGCCACTCCTCAATCTCCTTTTCTTTCGTGCTGTCCCACACCTCGGTGGTCTCGGCCTCGGCGTACCCTTGGTTCGTGCCCACGTAGCCGTCGTGGTCCACGAAGATGCCCGCCGGAATGAACGGCCGCATCACAGCCTCGACCCACGCCTCCGGAAGGCCAAGAGCGACGCCCTCCATAATGGCTCTGTTCATGCGGCCAATATATTCCCAGTTGATGCGGCCCGGTTGGGTGCGGAATTCGTCGATGTAGACCAGAGCCCGGATCGTAGCGTGTGCGGCGGGGTCGTCAGTCGCCGGATTCCCATAGTGCGGGACGCTGACTCCGTACTCGTGCGGGTCACGGAGCCATTTTGTCACCGTCATGGGGAGGTAGTGCTTGTTGTAGTCCCAGCTTCCTTGGTGAAAAGGCTTGATGTGTCGTGTCTCGGGATCAGCGTTGACCTCAGGCGTAGGGTTGCGAGAGGAATCGTGGCCCTCGTACCGGTCTAGGACGGCCTCGTCCTCGGGGGACATGTTGTACACGACGCCCCAGACCGTACTCGTCTCCGCGGCCTGGTGGGATTCGGGGAGCGCGACGACGTTGGCGTAGCCTCGTTGACAGATGATCCAATCATGTCGGTCGAGACGCGCGATCGCAACGGGGACTGAAGACGTGCGGTGGTGAGGCAGCCGGAGGGACATTTGGTGCACAGAGAGATTAGAGCCAAAAGCGAAGTAGAACGTGCCTGTTTTGGAAGAGGTCAATCCTGAAATGGGAACCACTGGTTTCGCCATCGTGGTCACGGAGTCCTGGCGGGTATGACGCCTGGAACTGCCGAACCAAAGACCTGGAATTTGATACTCGCGACAGTAGCAAAGATAAAGGAAACGGTGGACGTGGAATCTAGAAGCGCCAGTATTCTGTGTCGTTTAATCTTGTCTATGCTTACACGTCCGCCTGGGAGAAATGAGAGGCAAGCAAATCACCCCTGCAGGAATGTCGAGGCAAGCGCTTGATGCGGGGAGAATGCACAAAGAGAATGATGTCGATCTTCCAGCTGGCTCTCTTGCCTCACCTGCCCAGGTCGTAGATAAAATGAGTGTCGAGAGGTCGAAGGACAAATCCGAGATCGGCGATTTTCAGGTCACGTCATTCTCCGCGAACTTGAAGCCTTGCTATCAAGCTTGACTTCCTGCACTGTCCCAAGACTAGAAGATTGGCATTCAGGGAGCTGAGCGACATTATATTAGAGATCCAGAATTTCTTTATCAGTGTCTCCTGAGAAGAATCGGGATTCTTGAGTCAGCCAAGCATACAAGCATACACCTTGGATCCTGATTGGAGGGCGGCGGGGCCGGGTTCAATCCGCTTGAAGAATGCCCAAGGTGGACCAGGGAACCAGCACATCTCATTCCAACGCGGTCATCAAATCGGAGACATCGATGCCACCATCACAGCTCCCTCAGAATTTGAAATTCGGGCCCTTCACAGTGACCTCTCAGGTCTTCCATGTATCAAAAAGTCGCCTCAGCTATGGCTTGGTGAATCTCAAACCGTTGCTTCCGGGCCACGTTCTCATCTGCCCGGTCAGATGCGTGCCTCGGTTATCACAGCTCAGCGTCCAAGAAACGTCTGATCTGTTCATCACGGTCCGTCGGGTCTCGCGCATGCTGGAACGAGTCTTCCATGCGTCTGCTCTGAATGTCGCCGTGCAAGATGGAGTGGATGCTGGACAGTCGGTGCCCCATGTTCATGTACACATCATTCCGCGGAAGGCCGACGACTTGAAGGACAGAGGCGGAGGAGACGTCATCTATGAGATGATGGACGGTGAAGAGGGCAATCTCGGTGACGCCTTTCTGGACATGCAGAGACGACGAAGAGAGAGAACCAATCGGAGGGAATCCGCCGGAGGACTCGATGCGGATACGAGAAAGCCAAGGAGCGAAGAAGAGATGAGGGAGGAGGCCCAGTGGCTGAGCAGCGAGATGGAGAAAGAAGTCAAAGAAGAGGACCCTCTGACCACCGCCACTACCACCACCAAGATAGCAACCTAAGCCCGGCAAGCATGGAATCGCATCACAAAGAACTCACATCCGAAGGCCTCAGAAGATGGTCGGTAGAGCCGTCAATCGCATGCGAGGGAATCATCCCTGACCCATCCTCCCAAAGGAACCCCAGAACTAATCCCAACAAGTTGAACTTCTCTCGCCCCACCAGACATCCGAAGCAGCTTCAGAAACACCCATGATAACGAGGGAGAAGCAGGCCCGATGAGATCTAACTGACGCCACAGGCCAAAAGTCGATATACAGGACAGTCAGGTCATACCAGCATCCTTGCCTTCAGACAGTGTTTGTCTTCATTCGGGACGCCTGTGTTCCTGGTTGAAAGTTGAGACCGCTGGGATAAGCCGACCTCTCGTTGGAGATGGAGCGTCGGCTTCATTCTGAACCCTCTCCAGATGTTGTAAACGAATTCATCTAGTCAGGACAGTGACGAAGAATGAGTGTGTTTGACGTTCATCCGATGGTGGCTTTCGAGTGAGGCATGTGAAGGAGCGGCCGGACGATTGCTGGCCTTGACTGTCCTCCTTGACCAACTGATGGCGTTCACCTTCAATAGTGGCATGTCCCAAAGACACGTATCAGAATCAAGAAGGCATATTCATAGCTTCTAGGGTATCTCTGATCTAGTTCTGGTGTCCATTCGTCCCGTTCGTCTTACCATAATACTCGTCCTGCTGCTCTCTGAGAATCTTCGCCATCTGCGGTTCTCGTGGCTCCATGTTCTTGCTCTTCCACATCTCCTCCCGCTCCTCAAGGATCTCTTGGGCCCAGGCTTTCATCTCTGGCAAACAGAGTCTCTTGGCCACCCAGGTGAACTCGGACAGATCGACAGCGCAATGGTGTGCGCGTTCATACTCGACCATCTGCAAGACAAGCTCAATCTTGTCGACATCGTGCACAAATTGGCTCTCCAAGGTCTCACCGTCCTCATACTCTTGCCAGATGGCCCTGATATCTTGGCCGGCCACGCCGCCGTGGACCTTGCCCAACAAGCCGGTTGAAATCCAGTCCATGGTCTCGGCCTCTCTTCGGTTCTTCTCGACCTTGGGCACTCCATCCACGGGCGTCAAATCCCCCACCAGCCCTTCTGCCATGTCGTGGATGAGAGCCATCTTTGTGCAACGAGGGAGGTCCAGCCGGGATGACAACGACGGCGGCGCTAGCATGGTAATAATCGACATGCGGTACATGTGGTCCGCGATGGATTCGCCTTTTGTGATGCCAAACCTTCTCCAACCTTCGCGCTTTTCGGTCTTGAGTCTCTCCACATAATGAAAGAACGGGACGGGGGATGAAGAATTTTCTTGCGGCCGATCGGGTAGCTGGTTGAGAACGGCTCGCACCGACCAAGGATTGGGCTTTGGCAGTGAGGAGGTATGGGACATATTTTTAGCATGCTCAAGAGCTAACAAGGTGTCAGATGCAGAAATTTCACCGAGCGAGGTCAACCTTACCAGGATTAATGTCTTCCGGCATGCCTTGAGGCTGTTTGAGGGGTTGATTTCTAGTCGAGGCAGACCAAAGTGGAGAAGGCAAAAGTTGCAAGAGTGCACGAGACTGTTCAAGTGCTTTAATTCTCTCCGACTGAGATCACGCCAGGGTCTGGAGCGAACGAGATGAACAAGTCCTGAGAAGAGGGCGGCAGAAGCTGTGTTTACATCTGACGTAGGTCCCGCGGCTGGCTACAGATCCCAGATTGGCCGCGGCCGATAAGATCGGAACATTCACTTCACATGCCATTGGCTGGTGACTCTCGACCTCACCATGCAGTGAGAAGAGAAGAGTTACCACACCACGCGTGCGACCATGGCGGACCGCACCAGTGCCACTGTCCGAGCCCAGTGGCCGGGTCGAACTCCCATGGCAACTTTCGTCAAGTGCCTGCACCTGCTCAACTTGGACCTCTTGGATGACTGGCCCGGCCTCACAGAGGAAACATTCTCGGCCAAATCAAGCCGACACAATCTTCAGCAACGCGTCAAAGGGGTTGAATGGTGTCTCTACCGGCTCTTTGAGATATATGACCCCGATGAGACGCGAAACGTAGGTTAGACACTGTTTCCAGGACCAAGAGATGTTGTCTACTGAAGTGACCCTTAGAAACTCGGCCCTTTTTTCCCTCCTCTGACACCGTTGCAATCGATGAATCTCCGTGCTGCGCTCTTCAGAGCCTTGAGCGATGCAAAGAAGAATAGCATCCTGGGGAAGGACGTGGTCCTGCGAAAGACCATGCTAGATGAGTGCAAGGGGGAGAAATTCGAGGCCTTACTCTCGGCGTTTGCCATGGCCGTGTTGAGGAAACAGAAGATCCCAAAGCATGACAGTCATGCATGTGCCGTGCCAGGCTGCCAGCACCTGCTCCGGGTGCAAGATGACCAATTATTACCTCTTGTTTTGGCCCACCACAGCGCTCTCCGACGGTCACTACACACACGACAAACGCTGAGGCAGCAAGCGAGGGCTTACTCCGAACAACTCGGACACTATCGGGAGGAATTGCTGCAGAGGGACCGAACGGCCAAGGAGCAGACCGGAAATATGAGCATTACAACACGGCAGCATGAGGATGTTGTTCACCAAGTTATGAATACCTGGGCCGGTGACCGGAAATGGGCCACCTTCTTGCTGGAGGGTAACATGGCATCAAATAAGAGCACTGAATTGCCCCGTCCCTTTGACGAAGACTCTCCAATATCCGATCCTCACGTACCCCACCCTCGGCCGACAAGTGCGAAATCTTCCAGCCTCGTGGAGCAGTTGGAGCAGCGTATTCGGCACCATGAAGACAGGCTTCTCCGGTGGAGGCAATATCAAGCAACGTTGACCCATGCTGGAAAAGGACAGCCCCGACCAGAAGGCCCCAAAGGGAATGTTGAGAGGGTGTCATTGATCCCCCCGTTCACCAAGCACCTGCACCTGCACACCAATATGGACGCTGATGATGGCACGGAAACCAGGAGGGCGATGAGCTGGGCCTATCAGCGCCTGCTTCAGGGTCTACAGCTTGAGTTGTCTTCGAAGACGACACGCACTCGAAATCAAAGCCAATCTACAGAACCGGTTGCCATTCTCCCGGCCGAGCCAAAAAACAATTCCCCCATCGACCTGCCTTCGTTAAATATTGTCCACATACCATCTTCCACTGCAAGAACACCATCTTCAGGCCCCCCAAACAGTCCTCCACGTTCAAGCCAGACGATCCAGTCCCCTGAGAATAACGGAGGCGATTCCCTCGATTGTTCCTGGCAAGGCAGTGCAGATAAGACGCTGGTTATTTTGCCTGATCTCGAGGATACCGACAGCAGTCCGACGCTAATGCTGAAAGTCGAACACCCACAAGATCCACCGATGGTCAACATATCCGCTGCCTCGACCAGCTTGACAGCGCGTACCAGAGACTCCCTGCTTGCAGCCTCGAAACTTCAATCAGATGCACTGTTTTCTACACCAACAAAGCCTACGGCGCACGATATCCAGGGGATAGCAGGCCGCGAACCCGAGGCGATACCTCCCAGAGTAGCGACTCTCTTGGAGCGGACACGCGAATCGATGTCACTGCTATCCCATCCGACAACCACGGCCCTACCAAAAAAGACATCCTCTCAAGACCAACAGGCCCAGCAGGCATCTCCTGTCAATCAATTCGAAACACCGCGGCCGCAGCGACTGGGGCCAAGGATCTCGATTGTTTCTTTAGATCCTCATACCCCCCGGTCCGCAGACTCGACCCCTCGGGAAAAGCTGTTTGACGAGACGGCAGACTATGCGAGTGTCTTCAAGAGTCGGCCACGAATTGCCATCTCACCTATCCTCAGTCCGGAACACCACTCGTTTGAGACTGACAGTGTGCTGGGAAACGGCAAACACAACCAGGTGGCTCCAGATGATGAGCAGGACTCTTGAGAAAGGAGACCAGGAAAAAAGGAACACGCATTCAAGGCTGCGATCCCTGGCTGCCACGCGATGCAAATGGGCCTGGATTGCAGATTACGACATGCTCGGAGCCAGACGGCCGGTCTCTGAGAAAATGCCATGACCAAATTTGGCAGGTTTTATCTTGGAATAGAATAATGCTGTAGAATAGCGCAGTCACCGAAGAGAACCTGGACAAACGTGTCTGCAGCAGTAACCTGGGGTCAGGTCCACGGCCGTCCCTCCTTTTAATTCTTCGTCGGGTTCTTCGAGAGTTTGAAAAAGGAGTCGTCAGCACCAAACAGGAGCCTCGTTTTGATTGAAGGCCAAATAATTCCGACCCAGTCGGCGTCTCGTATCGTCAGCCTCGGTTCTAGTAGATTAGACTGAGACTAATGCCATGTAGGATTGATTCAGCGCCATATCCAGGGAGAATCTTGAATCCGCAGCAAGACAGTCCAGGTTCGTTCAAGCGCGGATCCATGATCATGGTTGGCGGTCTTTGACACGTCGATAGGATATATGGCGTCCTCTTTCGAGGCCTTCGGGCGACACTTCAAGACTTTCGAGCGTGCGAAATCGATGGCGAATGTCGTCGACGATGGAACTCGCTCCGTAAGAAATTGTCGGATACATATGTCCGTCCGTGCCATCAGAAGGAGACCGACATCACAATCGGTGCAATGTCCGTTGGTGGGATGATTGGGAACGGTCACAATGCTCGCAGTGATGAAGCCTCGGCTGCAGGAATGGACGTCATGGGCCACAGTGCAGTCAGAGATAGATCCAAGTCAAGGATACTCTCCATCGGCGGACTGCTCGTCACCGGACGTTCACCAGCTCAGGCACAGCCGTCCCACCGGCAAGGCAAAGACTCCGAATCGGCAGCTGTCTTGGAGTGGACCAAAGTAACACATCTTTTCAAACCTCAAATCAGTCGCCACCGTGCTCATCTCCGGGGCCCCGTGGATGACTGGGCTCACCCGTATCCTGGGTGTCGGCTGGTGCCGCCGGTCCCGTCGGTTCGTCGCCGTGCTCGCGGGCTTCCTGCACAGCGGCGCCTCCATCCTCACCGTGTTCGGTCTTGTCCTGTTGATTCAAACCAAAGACATCACACTTACACAGTGGACAGTGATGATGGAACTTTTCGAACCAAAGATCCAAGCATTTTGCGTGATAGACATGGCCGCATTGCAGCTCTCGAATCGAATCTTCATCTCCTATCAGATCTAGGCAGATGGCACTATCCCGTCGGAGGACCGTCAATGCACGGTCATAAAGAACAACGGCCGAAACACTTACCACACCAGTCTGGTGGAGACGGTTGCAAAAGTCTCGACATGGGTCGTCATTTTGGCCTGTCTCCAGTCGTACAACTTCTGGATGGGGGCGACCTTGTCCAGCTTCTTCAATCTCTTCTGCACCTTCGCAGCTGAAGGGCGATCCTGCAGCGTGGAATACTCGAGACGGGACAACGACTCGGGCGAAGAGGAGCGGCTAGTTGCCGAACTCAAATCCGCATCTCTGTTGCCCCGAACGGACGCTCTCCTGCACATGACATAACTGAGCCAGAATCAGTTCCCCTTCGGCGAAAGCAGGCGCGATCGCATTACCCAGTAAGAACACCAAGGACGGCCAGAGAGACGATGGTTGCGGCGAGAAGGGCCTTGGTAACATCCGAAGGTACATCGCCTCCCTCACTCCGACTGATTACCGTTGGAGCCGATGGTGCGGGTCGAAAGACCGCACAGGGTACAACTGGTGCTAGAAGAGAGCTTTGCTGTGTTGGCAGATACATGCTCAGCTAGAATGTTGATAAACCTTGAGACGAGAACGCCCATCTCGACTGGCGGAGGGGCGGTTCCTCGATATTTTCAATGGTGCGATCATTCCAGCCCAGATCCGCCATACCCTAGACCCGACGACGGCTTGTCAACCTTTTGAGGACGCGTGACGTGCAGTATGGCGTTCTCCGGGGAACGACGTGCATGGAATCTTACCGAAATGCGAGGCATCTTTTCACAGCCATACGGTGGCGTGATGCTTGCAGGATAACCTGATGCCAAGCCATTTTGAGGGGATGTCTGCCAAAACGCGCTGACCTCATTCATGCAGTTGGAGATGTCTGCCACAGATTCCTCGATGCGGGAGACGTGGAGAAGTGGTACTGGTGCGACCTCCACCAGGAATACTTGCAACAGACCCATCGATGTGGTAAAGTGATACCAGTGCGACCTGCAACAGAGTCATCAATGCTCGGAGAAGTGATCCACAGTGCGACTCTCCCTGGAGATGTCTTACGCCAACGATGAAAGTCATGAATGGTAGAGAGAAAAAGCGTTGCATTGTGGACTACCACAAGACTCCATTATACCCATCAGTTTTTGGGTCCATCATTTTGTACAATAAACCGTCCGATGACCAGTCCTGGCCGGTGCGCCTACTCCCGAAGGCGCCTTGCCGCCTCCGCCAGGCGGACTGCTTCCATCTCCTGACCCTTCAGCACGCTGACCAGGACATTCTCCCCATTCTGTCCCACGGCATGGACCACCACACTCTCTCCGAACCCACAGTCTTTCTCGTTTGGCTGAGCTTCGTCGTACTGGGCGAAAGTGTCCTTGGTGATGCCGTCGGCCTCGGACAACAGGACCTGCGAGGCAAATTCCCTGGCCTCTTCATACGATTCAAACGACCCTTCCACATTCGTGTCCCGGGCTTCACCGCTGTCGTCTTCGCTGTACAACACGTTGCTCTGCACCACGTGGTAGAGCTCCTTGTGCACTTTGCCGTCATCGCCTCCCTGGTACTGATGCACATTCGGCGTGGTCGCCACGCTGACTCGGAAGATGGTGCCGTCGGGCGAGGTAGCGAGTACGGCTAGGCCACTTCGTCGTTTGATGTTGTGCGCGCGAAACTCCTCGGGTTGGGTCTC